>ERZ651768.23-NODE-23-length-115962-cov-16.137015_pt1 | contig 115962 bp, 110 predicted proteins | sample MGYA00514754_ERZ651768 | MGnify/ENA metagenome assembly ERZ651768
CGACGTGCCATGAGGATTACGTGAGCTCCTTCTTCGGCAAATAGTGTTGCGGTGTCTTCGCCGATACCGCTGTTACCACCGGTGACGACGGCGACTTTGTTTTCCAGGCGATTCGTCATTTTGCTAGGCCTCGCGATTGAATTTTCTACGTTACTCATAATAGTTAGCCGATGTCCAAGTCGTATGCGTTGCTCCGAACGCTGGTACGAGGCTATGGTTCGCGCCTAGCACAACCGATAGATGGCTTTTGTTGATGGACGCTCGAGACGATTTGTCCGATTTTGACTACAAGCTCCCGCCGACGCTAATTGCCCAGAGGCCGGTGTCTAAGCGAACTGACAGCCGCCTGATGGTCGTGGACGGTGACGTGGAGCAGGACTGGTTCTTTCATGACTTCATTAAGCTAATCGAGCCAACGGACGTTCTGGTCGTCAACGATACGAAAGTAGTCAAGGCACGACTTCACGGACTAAAAGATACCGGTGGCGCCGTCGAAATTCTGGTAGAACGAATCGACGAGCCAACGATTGCGTATTGTCATGTTCGAGCGAGTAAGCCATTAAAGGTGGGGCGCCTCGTTCATATTGACGACCAGAACCTCGAGGTTCTGAGTCGCGGAGATGAACTGTCCAGGATCCGATTCCCTATCGACGTACTCGATTTCTTGGAACGATATGGACATGTGCCGTTGCCTCCATATATTGACCGAGCTGTCGAACCTGACGATGAGCAGCGCTATCAAACGGTCTATCGCAGGGTGCCTGGGGCCGTCGCAGCGCCGACCGCCGGCCTACACTTTGACGACGCACTCTTGGAGGCTATTCGTACGCGGGGTACCAAAATCGTTCCTGTGACGCTTCACGTTGGAGCTGGCACGTTTCAGCCGGTTCGTGTCGAGGATGCTAATCAACATTTCATGCATACAGAACGGTATCGCATATCGCCCGCGTCGCGTCGGGTTATCGATCAATGTCGAGGCCGCGTAATCGCTGTCGGTACGACCGTGGTCCGCGCACTGGAATCTGCGGCTCGTACCGGTAACGATTGTGGAGAAACGCGTCTTTTCATTCGACCGGGATTTCGATTTGGCAGCGTGGACGCTTTAATTACCAACTTTCATTTGCCTCGATCGACATTGCTCATGTTGGTATCGGCATTTATCGGGAATTCTCGGATGCGGCAAGCATATTCAGCAGCGATCGAACGCGGGTACCGCTTCTACAGCTACGGTGACGCAATGTTCTGCGAACGCGCTGATGTTTGAGGTTCTTGGTGTTGACGGGTCGGCGCGCCGTGGGAGGCTAACTACAACGAGCGGTTCAGTCGAAACCCCGGTATTTATGCCTTGTGGGACCTACGGCTCCGTCAAGGGTATGACGCCCGACATGCTCTCTCTTGTCGGCACGCAGATGTTACTCGGAAATACATTTCACCTGATGTTAAGGCCTGGAGATGAGGTCATTGCTCGCCTCGGCGGGTTGCACGGGTTCATGGATTGGGAGGGACCTATTCTTACTGATTCGGGCGGATACCAGGTGTTCTCTTTACGCGAAATGCGGAAGATTTCTGAGGACGGTGTCAAATTTCGATCGCCGATCAACGGTGATCAGTTAACACTAACCCCGGAGCTTGCAATGGCTGTACAGACTAACCTTGGCTCCGACGTTGTGATGGTGTTTGATGAGTGCACTACATATCCAGCGACTAGGGGAGAAGCGGAGCAGTCCATGCTTCGATCAATGCGCTGGGCGGAGCGTTCTCTTTCGAGTTACTCGGGTTCTGGACTCGTGTTCGGGATTGTCCAGGGTGGCATGTACGGCGAACTTCGTCACCAAAGCGTTGCAATGCTTGAGGAGATGAACTTTTCTGGATACGCCATTGGCGGACTCTCGGTCGGTGAACCGAAGACTGAAATGCACAGCGTGTTGGAAGGAATACTACCGAATATGCCGGTGGAATCTCCGCGCTACCTGATGGGCGTGGGTACCCCGGCCGATCTGGTATACGGCGTAACTCTAGGTGTGGATATGTTCGATTGCGTTATGCCGACGCGAAATGCCCGCAACGGGCATCTTTTTACTGATTCAGGGGTCGTCAGAATTCGGAATGCGCGGTACCGAGCCGACTCTGAACCCGTTGATTCTGCCTGTGCGTGTTATACGTGTGCGCGCTTTTCCAGGGCGTATCTGCATCACTTGGACCGGTGTCAAGAAATCCTCGGGTCGACCCTGATGACAATCCATAATCTACACTACTACCACGACCTGATGAGTCGTTTGCGTGGTGCTATCGAAAACGGTAAATTGCGTGCCCTCATTTTGGCCCTCAACGAAGGTTGGAATATTACCGATGAACCCGTTTGAGTCTACTGCGTATGCGGCTGGAGTTGGAGGTGGTTTTCCCATCGATATTCTCCTGCTCGTCGGCTTTGTACTTATTTTTTATTTTTTGTTGTGGCGCCCCCAAAGCAAGCGTCGAAAGGAACACGCAGCATTAATCGGCGGCTTGTCCAAGGGCGACGAGGTGGTAGCGGCTGGCGGAATTGTGGGTCAGATTACGAAAGTGGAAGACGATTTTGTAATGCTGGAGATCGCACGAGACGTTGAGATTCGCATGCAAAAAGGCTCGGTGGGTGCAACCCTACCGAAGGGAACGCTGAAGTCGATAGATGGCAGATAACGGCGTATTCGGCCAGAACCTTTTCGGCAACAGAAATGACACCAAAAATCCTCATCACTATCCCGTGTGGAGGTACTTTGTCGCCCTGTTCGTTCTCATCTTAGCGGGCGTATATGCGGCCCCGAATATCTATCCACCGGACTACGCGCTACAGATACAGACCGATAACAGTGATTTGAGAATCGGCGTGCGCTTCATGACGGAAGCAGCCAAAATTCTTGCCGACGAAGGCATCGGCGTTAAGGCTTCAAACACGACCGGCAAAGGAGGGTTGATTCGCTTACGGTCCGACGTGGACCAATTGCGGGCACAGTCCATATTGGATGAGCGCCTGAATCCTGCGGGACGGGATCGTCAGTTTGTGATCGCGCTGAATTTAGCGCAGACAACGCCGGCTTGGCTTCAGGATCTTGGTGCACAACCGATGACGTTGGGTCTCGATTTGTCAGGAGGGATCCACTTTGTCTTGGAAGTCGATATGGAATCGGCGATGGCCAAAGCCCTCGATGATGAGGCCGAAAAGGCGACTAACTACCTCCGACAGGAAAACATTCGGTATCGCGCGTCGGGAAACATGGTCCAAGGTAAGGCGGTACGTATCCCTTTTGCGACAGAAACGACACGCGATCAGGCATTGCGAAGTTTGCGGAGCACGAACGACTACGATTCGATTATTGCCTCCGAGTCGCAGGGCAGTCCAGTGGTGGAGATCGGCATTGGCGACGAAAAGATGGTGACGATTGAGGATGTGGCAATCGAACAAAATCTCACCGGGCTTCGCAGTCGGATCAACGAACTCGGCGTCGCCGAGCCCCTGGTACAACGTCTTGGACGATCAAGAATTGTCATTGATTTGCCGGGCGTACAAGACAGCTCCGAGGCCAAGCGACTACTGGATAAATTTGCGACGTTGGAGTTTCGTTTGGTTGCCAAACCCGAGGATCGACCATCGTCATTAGAAGTAATGCCCTACGAAGGCCGCACCCGAAGACTGCAGCGTGCAAACATCGTTACTGGAGACAGTGTTATCAATGCGATCCAGGGCCTCGATACAGAGACCGGTCTTCCGCAAGTAAACATCGAACTTGATAGCGAAGGCGGTGAGCGCATGAATCGCGCTACCGGGCCAAACATCGGGCACTCGATGGCAATTATCTTTATCGAACAAAAACCGGTGATTACCCGAGAGGTGATTGATGGCGAAGTCGTTGAAAAGCGCAGTATCCGTGAGGAACGCCGATTAATTAGCGTGGCAACCATTCAAGCGGCGCTTGGGTATCGCTTTCGGATTACTGGTTTATCCATGTCGGAGGCTCGCGACCTCGCGTTACTGCTCCGAGCCGGTGCTTTAGCAGCGCCAATGTATATCGTTGAGGAACGAACGGTGGGGGCCTCTCTAGGTCAAGAAAATATCGAAAAAGGTGTCCAAGCCGTGGTGATCGGATTCGTCTTGGTGTTGTTGTTCATGCTTTTTTACTACAAGGTTTTTGGATTGGTCGCGAATATCGCTCTTACGATGAACTTAACGGTTCTTGTTGCCGTCATGTCGTTGCTGGGAGCAACGCTGACACTACCGGGTATCGCCGGAATCGTTTTGACCGTTGGTATGGCGGTGGACGCGAACGTCCTTATTTTTTCGCGTATACGCGAAGAACTCGCTAAATCCGTGCCAAGTATTGCGATACAAGCAGGTTATGCACGGGCATTTCTAACGATATTGGATGCCAATATCACGACGTTGTTGGTTGCACTCATTTTGCTCGGTATTGGAAGTGGTCCTGTTGCTGGTTTCGCTGTAACTCTTTCCATCGGTATTTTGACCTCAATGTTCACCGCCATCTTTGTCTCGCGCGGCATCGTGCACCTTATATACGGACGTCGCCAAGTGCAGAAGGTTTGGATCTGATGACTATCGACTTCATGGGCAAACGTCATCTGGCGGTGATTTTCTCCGGCCTGTTTTTGGTTGGGTCTATCGTTGCGCTCGCGCTCCAGGGAGTAAACCGGGGCTTAGATTTTACCGGTGGCGCTTTGATCGAAGTTGGATTCGGTGAATCGGTACAACCGACGACCGTGCGTAATATCTTAAGCGACGCAGGCTATACCAATGCTGTCGTTCAAAATTTTGGTTCCGAAACGGACGTATTGATTCGCGTGCCTCCCAACAGTTTTGCTTCTGGTACAGGCAGTCAGACTATCCTCGGCGATCAGATAAGTGCGGCACTTGGAGCCCAGATCGGAAAGGTGGAGTTAAGACGATCGGAATTTGTTGGGCCAGCAGTCGGTGAGGAACTGACCGAAGACGCCGGTCTGGCGCTCCTCGCGGCGTTAGGCATGATCATGGTGTATATCATGTTCCGGTTCACCGGAAAGTTCGCGCTTGGGGCGGTAGCTGCGTTAATACATGACGTGATCATTACGATCGGTGCCTTTGCGGCCTTTCAATGGACGTTTAACCTACCGGAGCTTGCTGCACTGCTAGCGGTAATCGGGTATTCGCTGAATGATACGATCGTCGTGTCCGATCGAATCCGCGAAAATTTTCGGAGCACTCGCCGAGGTACGTCAGCGGAGATTATTAATTATTCTCTAAATCAGACCCTAGGCCGAACCTTGGTGACGTCGTTGACCACCTTGCTTGTACTGGTTGCTTTGCTGTGGGCGGGAGGCGAACAAATTGCAGGTTTTGCACGTGCTCTGACCATCGGCGTGGTCATCGGGACCTATTCATCAATCTATGTTGCGGCATCTGTTTTGTTGACGCTGCAGCTTAGCCGTCAGGATCTCGCCGTGCCTGAAAAAGAATCTGCTGATAACGTGCCATAGAACGATTTAGCCTAAGGCGAGATCAGGATCGTTTGAGGCCTTAACGACTGCCCGGATACTCCTTAGCATTTCTTTGAAGATTCTTGGGTTGGCGGCCACAATATTGCCGGTTTCCAAGAAACGGTCGCCTCCCGCAATGTCTCCGACAAAGCCTCCTGCCTCGCGCACGAGCACACTGCCTGCAGCCGTGTCCCATTCCTTGAGGCCTATTTCAAAGTAACCATCGATCCTACCTGCGGCGACATAAGCCAGGTCAAGGGCGGCTGATCCCATTTGCCGGACGCCGCGAGTGATTCCGATAAATTCGCTGTACAAGGCTTCATGCGCTGGCCCATGTTTTTGTAAGGCGTGCCAAGGTATTCCACTAGCCATCATTGACGTACTCAATGACGATGTGCCCGTTACCCGGATTCGTCGACCGTTTAAATAAGCACCCTCACCACGTGACGCCGTAAATTCTTCATTACGAAGGTGATCCACGGTGACTCCGTGAAGTACTGCGTTACCCTGGGTGATCGCGATCGAGGTGCAATGATGAGGTATCCCGTGAAGGAAATTCGTCGTGCCATCTAACGGATCGATGATCCATCGAAATTCTCCGTCGGCTTCGCGAATTCCTGATTCTTCGGCGAGGATGCTATGGTCCGGATAGGCTTTGTGGATTGTCTCGATGATGATCGCTTCCGCGTTGCGATCGACATCCGAGACCAGATCGTTACGACCTTTCTCTTCGACCAATAGTTCATCAACGCGATCGACGGCTCGGCAAATAATCTGCCCAGCACGGCGGGCAGCCCGCAAAGCGATGTTGACCATTGGCTGCACGGTTGGGTCCTCGCCACCCCGTTGGGCGCGGTATGCTAGCAGAGATCGAAATTGAGTTTCTTTAATGTCTGATCGTTGTAACAACGAGATTCATATTGTGCTGGTTGAACCGAGTCACCCTGGAAATATCGGTGCGACGGCGCGGGCCATGAAGACCATGGGCTTGACCTCGTTAATACTTGTCCGACCAACACGGTTTCCCGACCCTCAGGCTGACTGGCGTGCAGCCGGAGCCACAGACGTGCTTGATGCAGCTATTGTCGCTGATGATTTAAGCGAAGCGATTGGTCCGTGTAGTCTAGTTGTAGGCACCAGCACGCGAACACGGCGAGTACCGTGGCCGCTAGTCAGTCCCGAAACACTAGCGAGGAACCTAGCTGACGGGGCAGCAGGCGGCAAACCCGTCGCGATTCTGTTTGGTCGCGAATCAAGTGGACTTACCAACGCTGAACTGGCGATGTGTCAGTTGCACCTCCAGATTCCAGCTTCGCCCGTGTACCCCTCTCTAAATCTTGCGATGGCAGTGCAAGTGGTAACTTACGAGCTCTACAAGACTTCGAATAGCGGGACCGATGTCCTAGATTGGGACCGAGAACGGGCGACGGCTGCCGAAATCGGTGGGTTTCTTGAACATTTGCAACGGACCCTAGAGAAGGTAGGTTTCTATGACCCTAAAGTACCTAAACAGGCGATGACTCGACTAAGACGTTTGTTTGGTCGAATTCAAATGGACGAAACAGAAGTCGCGATGCTAAGGGGTGTTCTTACGCATGTCGAACGATCAATCAAAAAGAGCGCCGCTGACGATCTTTAAAATTTATTGTGTTCGGAGAGAATTGAATGATTAACGCTATTTCTAAAAGCATGTTTCTCGGACCTGTGTTGTTGGTGAGCATATTGATTCTTGCGGAGACAAGTACTCCCGAGCCGAAAGCGGATTTATCGGGTACGTGGACCCTCACCATTGAGACACCGATGGGCATCTCCAATCCGATCCTCACGATATGGAAATCTGCGGACGGCTACGATGGAACGTACGAGAGTCGACGTGGCAAACGAGGTGTGGAAGATATTCAGGTGACCGGTCAAGCGTTTTCCTTCCGCATGATGGTGTCGATGCCGATGGGAGACTTCGAGATGGTTTACAAAGGTTCGATCGACGGCGAGAAGATATCGGGAACGATCGGAAACTCGATGGGCGAAATTGCTTTCGTGGGAAGACGCTCTCAATAGTTGATCGGGCAGTTACAGTCAAAGTAGACCAATTTGGTCGGGTATTGCATACTCGCGCGACTTTAGGCAAATCTAATTTGTCATGCGGCTGACCACGAAAGGTCGATACGCTGTCACGGCGCTGCTAGACCTTGCGATCCATCACGACGTCGGACCTGTGCCTCTGGCTGGCATCGCTTTGCGTCAAGATATTTCCCAGTCATATCTTGAACAACTCTTTGGTCGGCTCAAGAGATCGGGTTTAGTACGCAGTATCCGCGGACCGGGTGGTGGTTATGAACTGGTTGGCGACGCCGAAACAATTAATGTTTCCGAGATTTTGACCGCCGTCGGCGAAGGATTTGATGCGACGCGATGTGGAGGTTCGGGTGACTGCCAAGATGGGCAGACGTGTTTAACACATGAACTTTGGTCTGATCTTTCGATGCAGATCGATCTATTTCTTTCAAGGATTACGCTAGCGTCGCTCATCGAGCGGGGCGACATCATGTCGATCGCACGCCGATTAGAGGACGTGGACCTTATTGAAGCCCGATTGATCTAATGTCATCAACTAGCGATGTCTTGGCGCGACAACGGCCGGTATATCTTGACTATGCGGCGACGACGCCTGTCGATCCGAGGGTCGCGCATCAGATGAGCCGATGCTTGATGTTCGATGGCTACTTCGGTAATCCGGCCTCGCATAGTCATGCGTTCGGCTGGGAAGCAGAAGAGTTGGTGGAAGAATCTAGAACGCAGCTAGCGCGACTAATCAATGCAGATCCTCGCGAAATTGTTTGGACCTCGGGCGCCACAGAATCGGACAACCTTGCGATTAAAGGTGTTGCCGAAAATGCTACTAGGCGCCACATGATTACGTCTGCGTACGAACATAAAGCGGTAATGGATACGTTTCAATACATGGAATCTAAAGGATTCGAAGTCACCTATCTGGAACCGAACCGCAATGGCTTGGTTAGGCCGGAAGTTGTTGCAGCTGCAATCCGTGAAGACACGCTGCTCGTCTCGATTATGCACGCGAACAACGAGATTGGAGTCGTCAATGAGGTCGGTGCTATTGGCCAAATCTGTCGCGAACAAGGCGTTCTGATGCACACCGATGCAGCTCAGAGTGCCGGAAAAATCAGTTTAGATGTCAAAACGCAATGTCTCGATCTGGTGAGCATATCGGCGCACAAAATATACGGTCCCAAGGGCATTGGCGCGCTGTATGTTCGGCGCGAACCACCCGTCCCCGTTGATCCCTGCATTCACGGAGGTGGCCACGAACGGGGTATGCGATCGGGCACGTTGGCGACACATCAGATAGTTGGGCTCGGCGAGGCGGCTCGGATATGTCGGGAAGAAATGTCCGTAGAATCGGAGCGCATCACCACGCTCCGTGAACGACTCTGGTCCCACTTGAAACAGGTGCCAGGTACGTCACTCAATGGAGATGCGGTAAAGCGTATCCCGGGTATCCTTAATGTTGGATTTGACGGCATCGACGGCGAAACGCTATTGATGGCCTTAGATGACATTGCCGTCTCGTCTGGTTCTGCATGTACCTCGGCAACAGTGGAACCATCCTACGTCTTAAGATCGATCGGAGTGGACGAACAATTAGCCGCGAGCTCTTTGCGATTTACCGTGGGGCGTTTTACCACCGAGGAAGATGTGGATTATGCGGCGAGACGAGTGAGCGAAATCATTCAGGTATTGCAAGCCGACCGCGTATAATGCCGCGCTGAAATTTGCGACCGACGGGGCTGTTTGGCCGTCACGCGCGACAGCACTCGGTCCAGTGATGTGCCGTTCTATCGGTTGTAGCGGAGTTTTGATGGCAATTGAACGAACACTATCGATCGTTAAACCTGACGCGGTATCCAAGAATATTATTGGCGAAATATTCTCTCGATTTGAAAAAAGCGGACTCCAAATCGTAGCGGCTAAAATGATTCGCCTGACAACGGATACGGCGGGTGGGTTTTATTCTGAACATGCGGGCAAACCTTTTTACGACGCGCTTGTCGAGTACATGTGTTCTGGCCCTGTGTGTATTCAGGTCCTAGAAGGAGAGAACGCCGTTCAAGTTAATCGTGTTTTGATGGGTGCGACGGATCCTAAACGTGCGGATCCGGGGACCATCAGGGCCGATTTCGCGGTATCCGTCGACGCAAACGCTGTTCACGGTTCGGATTCGCATGAATCCGCATCTCGGGAGATCGCGTATTTTTTCCCCCCAAGCGAGCTCTTTGATCGCGTCTGAGAATAGCGTACCAATGACTGAGCCTAGTAAATCGATCAATCTGATTGGTCTGGACCGGTGGTCGCTTGAAGAATTCTTTCTAGAACTCGGAGAACGGGCTTATCGGGCGACTCAACTCATGAAGTGGATCTATCACAGAGGTGTTGAGGACTTTGATGCAATGACCGACTTTACGAAAGATCTGCGGATGCGGCTCGATACGGTCGCAACGTTGGAGATGCCGGTAGAGTTGTCCCGGGATGAATCTTCGGATGGGACCGTTCGATGGGTAATGCAGACCCAAAATGGTAATGCCATCGAAACGGTTTGGATTCCAGATGGTGGACGCAATACGTTATGCATTTCTTCGCAAATCGGATGCATGCTCGATTGTAGTTTCTGTGCAACAGGGAAGCAGGGATTCAACGGGAACCTGCTCAGGTCAGAGATTATTGGACAGGTCCTACATGCTGATCGCCTATTGAAGAAGAATTGGGATCGCGGTGGCATCACCAACGTCGTCTTCATGGGCATGGGCGAACCTTTGCTGAATTTTGACGCAGTTATGGGTTCGGTGGATGTATTAAAAGACGACTTTGGATTCGGTCTATCAAAACGTCGGATCACAGTCAGTACGGCTGGAGTCGTTCCGGGAATAAAAAAAATGTGTGGGAGAACAGACGTCGCGTTGGCGATTTCTTTGCATTCACCGAGGGATTTAGTTCGCTCGGAATTGGTTCCGATCAATCGAAAGTACCCGATAGCAAACCTCATTAAGGTTTGTGGCGAGTACTTGTCGACATTAGGCGAACGCAGATCAGTGACGATTGAATACACCTTAATGGAAGGCGTCAACGATTCGCCCGAGGACGCTCGCGATCTCGCTCAATTATTACGGGGGCTTAAATGCAAGATAAACCTCATCCCATTCAACCCTTTCCCGTCCTGCGGTTATTCGCGTCCGAGCAGTGGTGCGATCGACGCTTTCCAGAGCAACCTCATTAATTCAGGTTATACGACGATGTTGCGTAAGACGCGCGGAGAGGACATTGATGCCGCTTGCGGGCAATTGGTGGGGCAGGTCGAGGATCGTACTCGCCGCTCCGAACGGCACGCGTCGCGTGACAAAACGATTGGATCAACCTTGAATCACTTAAGCTAGATGGTGGTTTCTAGATTGCTTGGTAATGCGTCGCGAGTGGAACTACGGTACAAGGAAGAACGGGTGCCGTTCTCTATACGTCCGCGTGACGATGCCGAAAACACGGGGCTGTTTCAATGAGCAAAAAAACTCCAGTGGTCCGTGGTCTGAGGGACATTTACCCAGGCGAATCGGAACGCTTCGATATGGTCGAACGGTCGATGATCGAAATCATCCGTAAGTACGGTTACCAGGAAATTCGGCTGCCGATACTTGAGGCCATCGACTTGTTCAGCCGAGGGTTGGGCGAGGCCACCGACGCGGTTGAGAAGGAAATGTACACGCTCGAGGATCGCGATCATGACATCCTTGCGTTACGACCCGAGGGTACCGCATCGTGCGTGCGGGCCGTGATTGATCGCAACATGACTCGAGAAGGCAAGCCGCGACTTTGGTACGCCGGCCCAATGTTTAGATATGAGCGACCCCAAAAAGGGCGGTATCGCCAGTTTTATCAAATAGGTGCAGAAGCGTTCGGATTAGCGGGGCCCGATGTGGATGCGGAACTCATTTTCATGGGACACGACATGTGGAAGTTGCTCGGGCTGGAATCGGCGGTCGAACTTGAGATGAATACAATCGGTTCGGGGGATTCGCGTCGAGCTTATTCCGAAGCATTGGTAAAATATCTGAATCCTCGTAAGAAAGAACTGGATGCTGATAGCGAGCGGCGACTCACGACCAATCCCATGCGGATTCTTGATTCAAAGAATTCGTCGACGCAAAAACTTCTTGAATCCGCGCCAGACCCCCATGATTTTATCGACTCAGCATCTCGAGCCCACTTCGAAGGCGTTTGCGAATATCTTGATCACGAAGGAATTAACTTTCGTGTCAACCCACGACTAGTTAGGGGCTTGGACTACTACACCGACACCGTCTTTGAGTGGGTGACGGACGAACTTGGTTCTCAGGGTACGATATGCGCCGGCGGTCGTTACAACGGACTTGTTGAGCGGCTCGGCGGTCCAAGCGTTCCAGCCGCTGGTTTTGCCGCTGGGCTTGACCGCGTGGTTTTATTGCACGAAACGTTGGGCATGAACGCCGACGAATCGGCTGCCGATGTCTACGTGATCGTCATGGAAAGTCAGCACGAGGCGTATGCCCGTCGCCTCGCGCAATTCATGAGGAGAGAGACGTCGTTGCGCATTCGACAGCATCTGGGCGGCGGCAAAGTCGGCGTTCAGATGCGCCAGGCCGATCGCAGCGGCGCTCGCTGGGCGGTTATTGTCGGCGACGAAGAAGTAGCAGAGAATCGCGTGGCGCTGAAATGGCTGAGGGAAGAGACAGAGCAAGAATCTTTGGATTTTGAGCAATTGGCGACGTGTCTAAACCGGGCCGTGGAGTCCCATTAATGTCTGACTATCTTTCGGACGAAGAACAATCCGAACAGCTCAAGAAATGGTGGGATGAAAACTGGAAATCCCTGGTCGGGGGAGTGTCGTTGGCAATTGCCGCTGTCGTGGGTTGGAATCAATACCAGTCTTACACTGTTGAACGTTCCGAATCCGCAGCCAATGCCTACCAGTCGTACACCAATGCACGGATTGCGGGTCAGCCGGTCGAAGACTTATTGGCCGAAATTGATGACGAGCACAGCAAAACCTCATATCAGATATTCTCGTTGCTATACCGTGCAAAAGACTCGGTCACCGAAAGTGACTGGCATGCGGCGCTAGGGTATTTCGATACAGCAATATCGTTAACGAATGATCCGCGGCTCCTGGATTTGATTTGGTTACGAAAGGCTAGGATTCAATTCCAGCTCGAGAGTTTGGATGAGAGCTTGGTAACGCTTGGACGAATCAAGGGTGTTGGGTTCAAGGTCGGAGTATCCGAACTTACCGGCGATATTCATCGGTCACGCAACGATAACGCGCAGGCAGCAGAGGCTTATCAAGCAGGTATTGACAGCGCGAACGACTCAACCACAACAGTAATGTTGAAGTTGAAGCTCTCAAGTTTGGGTATCGATCCGTGACGCGAAGATCGGTCGAATTGGTTACGACCTGTTGCGTTGCCTATTTATTGGCTGGTTGCGCAATGTTTGCCTGGCTCCCTTTTGTTGATCCGCCTGAACCCGACTCGGACGAAATTCCGCCGCTCGTGTCGTTTGAAAAAGAAGCCGATATTGTCCGGCTTTGGTCGGCGAGCGTTGGTAAGGGGTTGGGACGTAAATATTTGCGGTTGGCTCCAGCGTTAGCTGGAGATCGCATTTTTGCGGCAGATGCGTACGGGGCTGTTGAAGCACGGAACCGATTCGATGGGGCTGTTATTTGGACGAGCCGCATTGGTGCCGTTGCAGGGTTTGCACGATATAAGTTTTGGGACAGAAAAGATCCGTCGTTCGTAACCGGTGGTGTCGGGACGGGAAACGGACTGATATTTTTAGGTACGACGGCTGGCGAGATTGTCGCCCTCAATATCTCCGACGGTTCTGAGGTATGGCGTATCGACGTATCGAGTGAAGTCTTGGCCCCTCCGATCGGGCAGCGGGATACCGTTGTACTTCAGACATCTGACGGCAAACTTGTTGCATTGGAGCACTCCGATGGAGCAAAGCGCTGGACCTTTGATACGCAGGTTCCGATTCTTACGTTACGTGGTACGGCGACACCGGTACTCGAGCGGGAGGTCGTGTTTGCCGGTTTTTCAACAGGGATGATTGCTGCCGTAGACTTGAAAACCGGCGCACCAGTGTGGGAACAGCGCGTCATGCTGCCGCAGGGTCGATCCGAATTGGATCGCATGGTGGATGTTGACGGTAGTCCTCTGTATAGCGGAAACATGGTTTACGCTGTCAGTTACCAGGGACGACTCAAGGCTATTCGTGCGAGCGACGGGGCCGTTGTATGGGAGATCGAAGCGTCGTCGTATTTGGACCCAGCAGAAGGGTACGGCCAGGTCTACGTTGTAACCGACAAAGACGTCATCATGGCCGTGGATCAACAACAAGGTCAGATTGTTTGGCAACAAGAGGGACTTCGAAACCGGGTGTTAAATAGTCCGCTAGCGTTCGGAAACTACATTGTTGTCGCAGACGATCAAGGGTACGTCCACGTCATTGCCCAAAGTGATGGACGGTTCGTGGCACGACGTAAGATTGGAGGCGGAGGGACGCGTTCGGCGATGGTCCAACGCGATGGTACTGTCTATGTCCAGACGAACAAAGGCAGGCTGGTTGCCCTGGAGATAAGGCGGGGTTAATGGTTCTCTCGCAGGAGGGGCGCTTTACTGTCGCTCTGGTCGGTCGACCGAACGTGGGCAAGTCCACATTATTTAATCGGCTTTGCGGTGGCAGGGACGCGCTGGTTCATAATCGGCCTGGGTTAACCCGGGACCGACAATACGGCCACGCGGTCATCGGCGAGAAATGGCTTACATTGATCGACACCGGCGGTTTGCACGACGCATCAGATATGGCAGAACTCATGACGGACCAAGTATTCCGTGCCGTTGACGAGGCTGACTTCGTGCTGTTCCTGGTTGACGGTCAGAGTGGTGTGACTCAGGCGGATGAAGTAATAGCGGAGCAATTGCGGCGTCGCGACATCAATTTGGCGGTTCTTGTTAACAAAGTAGATCGAACGGATTCGAGTAGCGCGATAATCGATTTCTTAGGGTTCGGCTTTGACCGGGTGATGGCTATTTCAGCAGCGCATGGACGGGGCATCGCGGAGTTGAAGAGCTCTCTAAACGAATTGAGTGGCGAAGATCGCGATGAGGCTGTCAACGAGGGTATTCCTGTTGCGGTGATTGGACGTCCAAACGTCGGCAAATCGACTCTGGTTAACGCGATAGTCGGTGAACAACGACAGATCGTGTCCAATGAACCGGGCACAACGCGCGACGCGATCACCGTGCCTGTGCATCGGGACGGCGTTGACTATAGGTTTATCGACACCGCTGGTGTTCGTAGGAAAGGTCGGGTTTCGGATGTCATCGAAAAATTCTCTATCGTCAAAGCGCTGTCGGCGATGGATCGGTCGCACGTCGCGTTACTTATGATTGACGCGCAGGAAGGGGTGGTCGATCAAGATTTGCACTTGTTGGAGTACGCGGCGGATGCTGGCACAGGGGTTGTTTTATTGGTTAACAAGTGGGATGGGCTAGGAAGTGAACATCGACTGCGGGCGAAGGCAGAGATACAGCGCCGTCTCCGAATTGCACCGTGGATCCCCGTCCACTTTATTTCGGCGCTACATGGGAGTGGGGTTGGCGAACTTTTCGCCGTTCTTCAACGCGTAAATCGGGCCGGCGCTTTCGATGTAAAAACCCCGGAGCTTACGCGAGTTTTGGAAAAAGCGGTTCTCGATCATCCGCCGCCTAGCAATAGGGGTCGTACGATTAAATTACGATACGCACACAAGGTTGGGGAGCACCCTCCGTCAATATTGATTCATGGGAATCGGACCGAGGCATTACAACCGAGCTATATCAGGTATTTGGAGAATCGTTTCCGCGACGCATTCGACCTCACTGGGTTACCGGTAAGGCTGCGTTTTCGAACATCGGATAATCCGTTCAAGGATCGTCGCAATGAACTCAACCGGCGACAATTGAAACGCCGAGAACGGCTTATTCGCCATTCGCGGAAGCGTTGATTACGGTGACAAAGACCAGAGGATCGACGCGAGTTCCTTGCAGGCTCACGCTCCAATGCAGGTGGGGCCCGGTGGCCCTTCCAGTTGCGCCAACGGTACCTATGATCGAGTCTTGTTCGACCAGTTGCTGTTGATGCACGTTGACCTTGCTGAGGTGGCAAAGCATTGAGATAAACCCGCCACCGTGGTCAACGAGGACGGTATTTCCGTTGAAAAAGAAGTTTCCTACGACCCTGATGACACCAGGTGCAGGGCTTTTAACGGGTGTTCCGTGTTCTGCCGCGATATCGACTCCCGAGTGAGGATTCCGCGGTTGACCGTTAAAAAAGCGTCGAAATCCAAATTCGCTCGTTACTACGCCTTGGACGGGAAGGGTGATTGGACGCAAACGTTTTGGCATTGGAGAAAATTGGCTGTAAACGTTTTGCATCAATGCAGATTCTGCTTCGATTCGTTCCAAATCGCTGGGTAGAGGTTCTACCAAGCGCTGGTTTTCGACGGTCAAATGTTGTTCACGATACGTTTTCGCGATGACCTTAAATGGTAATTCGGTTCTCGACTTTGATGACTGTACGATAATGGTGTGGTGGCCGACCTTCGAGGTTAGAGGTAGTGCCACGATGGCACGGTTATCGAGTTGGAGTTGTTGAACCTCGTTAAAGAAGACATTTGTTGTCGATAGGGGGAGACGTATTTCGACGACCCCGCCGGGGACGCCGATGGGAATGCCAGCGACCGAGGGTAGAGCAAACAGATAGACAATAACTCTATAGATCGGACTCGGGCCGTTCGTGAGTAAGAATGACTTCGGCTTCAATAGTGCCGTCGGTTATATGCGCGACAATCGTTTCTCCGGGGTTGACTTGGTCAATGGTAGAAATCGGTTGACCCCATTGAGAGCCATCGGGAAGTGCGACGATGCCATAGCCCCGTTCCAATGTGTCTAAGGGACTGACGGCATTAAGCGCGCGCACTAGAGATTTCACATAGTTGTGTGAACTCGCGACTTTAAGTTGGACGGCTCGTTGAATGCTGGTGAGGAGATTATTAATTGCACTCGAACGAGCATTAACCGCAGCTAATGGATTCGATTTTCGGAACAGCTGGTTTGCGTGTTGTAACGAGATTTCGGCGTTTACCAATACTCCGGAGGTGCGTTGCGACATTCGTTGATGTAACTCCTTTATCCTCTCGGTTTTTATTTTGATGGCACGACCGGGATGGATCAGTCGATTGCTACTAGCCGATAGGGCCTCCCGACTACGAAGGGCCCGTGATTCGATGAACATCTGCAAAGAATTTCGAGTGCGGTTGATGGATGCGGCCAATTCAAGCACAGAAGGCGTGATCAATTCCGATGCGGCTGACGGCGTGGCCGCCCGATGATCGGCTACAAAATCCGAAATGGTGTAATCGGTTTCGTGCCCAATGGCCGATACGATAGGTATTCGGGATGCTGCTATGCCACGCGCGACAGTTTCGAGGTTGAACGCCCAAAGGTCTTCGATTGAGCCCCCGCCGCGTGCAAGGACGACCACATCGGGAACCGGACGCAAGGTGTCGATTTGGTTTAATGCTTTTAGGATTTCATTTTCAGCCTCGATGCCCTGAACCGCCGTCGGAATGAGAATTAAGTTCACGATCGGGTAACGTCGTTCGATGACGGCAACGATGTCCTGGAATGCCGCGCCTGTTGGGGAACTAATGACGACAATGCAGCGTGGCATGGTCGGTATGGGTTTTTTGAGCGCTGCATCGAACAGCCCCTCATCTGAGAGTTTTATCTTTAGTCGCTCGAACGCGGCACGCAACGCACCTTCACCGGCGGGCTCTATATATTCGACAAGGGCTTGAAAATCGCCACGTGTTTCGTAAAGCGTTAGTTTTGCGCGTATGACTACGTGCATTCCATCCGATATCGGGTGTCGTATCGAACGATTGCGGTTGACAAACATCGCGCAGCGTAGCTGCGAACGGTCATCCTTAAGGCTGAAATACCAATGGCCTGATCTCGGCTGTCTGAAATTTGATACTTCGCCTTCGATTTGGATGAGGGGATACGCCTCCTCAATCAGCACCCTCGCCTCCGAGGTTACTTCGCTCACGCTGCGGATTGGTTGGTTGTGGTCTAAGGGAAGCACGAAGTCAGATTAAGCCTGCCTCACGGGAGTGACAAGCCTCGGTGTTGACGTGCGACTGCGTGTGTTTACAGAGACGGCCACCAGCGCGTAAGATTGCGCGCTTACTTTCCGGAGGGCAAACATGCTGCGGATTGTTAACGAAGCACTAACCTTCGATGACGTCCTGCTGCTGCCCGCATACTCTAAAGTCCTGCCTTCCGAGGTCGAGTTAACCACTCAGCTCACCCGAGACATCGTCCTCAATATTCCGTTGATGTCTGCTGCTATGGACACCGTAACGGAATCTCGTTTGGCCATCGCTTTAGCACAAGAAGGTGGCATCGGTATCGTGCACAAGAACATGCCGCTGGAAGATCAGGCACGAGAGGTCCGCGCTGTGAAGAAGTTTGAGAGCGGTATTATTCGCGACCCCGTGACAATCGGTCCTGGCGCGACCGTTGGCGATCTACGTACGCTGACCTCGGAGCGGCAGATTTCGGGGGTGCCAGTGGTGGAGGGAACAAACCTTCTGGGGATTGTTACAAGCCGAGATATTCGCTTTGAAAACCGGATGGAAGCGAAAGTAAAGGATGTTATGACTTCCCGTGATCGTCTAATCACCGCCCGCGAAGACGCATCGTTCGAATCTATCACCGAATTGTTACAGTCCCATCGGATTGAAAAGGTACTTCTGGTTAACGATGATTTTGAATTGAAAGGTATGGTAACGGTGAAGGACATCACCAAAGCCCAAGCCTATCCAAACGCGTGCAAGGATGCGCTGGGGCAGCTTCGTACTGGAGCTTCGGTTGGGACTAGTGACGAGACCGACGAACGAGTTGCGGCTTTAGTTGAAGCAGGCGCTGACATCATCGTGGTTGATACTGCACACGGTCATTCACAGCGTGTATTAGATCGCATAAGTTGGATAAAACAAAAGTATCCGGATGTTCCCATTCTTGGCGGGAATGTGGCAACGCGCGACGGTGCGCGTGCCTTGATTGATGCAGGTGTCGATGCTATCAAAGTTGGTATTGGCCCTGGCAGTATTTGTACAACGCGGGTTGTCTCAGGGATCGGCGTTCCCCAGATTACGGCCATTGCAGAAGTTGCTGCGGAATCAAACGGCGATGCAGTCCCGATTGTTGCTGACGGTGGCGTCAGATTTTCCGGGGATATTGCGAAAGCAGTGTGTGCAGGCGCTAACGTTGTCATGGTCGGCGCGCTGTTAGCCGGAACGGACGAGGCGCCGGGAGACGTAGAGTTATACCAGGGCCGTACTTATAAGTCGTATCGGGGCATGGGTTCTCTCGGAGCGATGGCCGAACAGCATGGTTCTAGTGACCGATACTTCCAGGAACCTGAAAACGATCTTGGTAAGTTGGTGCCGGAAGGCGTGGAAGGACGGGTGCCTTACCGGGGTCCTGTCGGTCCAGTGGTGCATCAACTGATGGGCGGATTAAGGGCTTCGATGGGGTATACGGGATCAGAAACAATCGAGGTGATGCGCAAAGAGCCTGAATTTGTCCGAATTTCCTCGGCGAGCCTTTCAGAGAACCATGTGCACGATGTGGCTATAACCAAAGAAGCGCCCAACTACCCGGTAAGCTAGCGAGGCGGGAGCGAGTAAATCCATGTCTGCCGCCGACATTCAAACTGAACGTATTCTCGTCATCGATTTTGGTTCGCAAACGACCCAACTGATCGCCCGACGAATACGAGAAAGTGGCGTTTATTGTGAAATTCACCCTTTTGACATCGATTCCGGGTTTATTAAGGAATTTGCGCCACGAGGCGTGGTTCTTTCGGGCGGGCCGGAAACTGTTACGGATGTGGATACTCCGCGTATACCGGACGGTGTATTCGACCTAGGTGTGCCAGTTCTTGGTATTTGTTATGGAATGCAGGCAATGGCGGCGCAGTTTGGAGGCACCGTGCAGAGTTCTTCCGAACGCGAATTCGGTCCGGCACGTGTCTTCAACCGAGGTGGACGCCTTTTATCGGGGCTTGGCAATGAACTTGACGTTTGGATGAGCCACGGTGACAGAGTCACTGAACTTCCTCCTGGGTTCGTACTTAGCGCGTCGACACAAAATGCCCCTATCGGGGCAATGAATCATGAGAGCCAACCATTTTTCGGACTGCAGTTTCATCCGGAAGTTACTCATACAACGGCAGGGGCAGCATTGTTCAGACGCTTCGTGATTGAGCTCTGTGGTTGTGAAGGTCTATGGACGGCCGAGAACATCATAGATGACGCGGTTACTCGCATCAGGGAAAAAGTCGGTGATGATAAGGTCATCCTTGGACTATCAGGCGGCGTTGACTCGAGCGTGGTGGCGGCCTTGCTCGCGCGAGCGATTGGCGAACAGCTCGTGTGCGTATTTGTCGATAATGGCCTGTTGCGAAAAAACGAACGTGAGGAAGTAGAGGCAACATTTGCCGGAAAAGACGGGCAATCGTTGAATTTGGTGGTGGTCGACGCGGCCAATGAGTTTGTCGAGCGTCTTTCCGACATCGGCGATCCCGAGGAAAAGCGCAAGATCATCGGGGCCGCGTTCATCGAAGTCTTTGAAAGAGAGGCTAAGAAACACGATGGGGTAAGGTGGCTGGCGCAGGGAACGATATATCCAGACGTTATCGAATCAGCGGCTTCTAAATTTGGGAAAGCTCATGTCATCAAATCGCATCACAACGTCGGCGGACTTCCCGATCGAATGCAGCTGTCTTTGGTAGAGCCTCTTCGGGAACTGTTTAAGGACGAGGTGCGACAAATCGGTCTAGCGCTTCGATTACCTTACGATCGAGTTTTTCGACACCCGTTTCCGGGTCCAGGACTGGCGGTTCGCGTCATGGGTGAAGTTCGACAGACATACCTCGAGGTATTGCGGGAGGCGGATGCGATATTTCTCGAAGAGCTTAGACGAGCCAATCTCTATAACTCGGTGAGCCAAGCTTTCGTCGTATACCTTCCCGTACGATCGGTAGGTGTGGTAGGCGACTCAAGACGGTACGAGCACGTCGTTGCACTACGAGCGGTCGAAACAACGGATTTCATGACCGCCGATTGGGCGCAACTGCCCCACGAGCTATTAGGACATGTCGCAAATCGGATCGTTAACGAAATCCCCGGTATTTCGCGCGTCGTATATGACGTATCGAGTAAGCCACCGGCAACCATCGAGTGGGAATGATCTCGTGAAAAAAGGTTCTTGATTGACTAACGTTTCGCAAGATACATGCTACATGGAAGCTGCGTTAGAACAGGCCAAATTGGCTGTGTTCGCTGACGAAGTCCCAGTAGGTGCGGTCGTTGTATATGACGACGAAATCATTGGTCGGGGTTACAACCAACCGCGTATGTTGGCTGACCCCACCGCGCATGCAGAAATAGTCGCATTACGCGCGGCATGCGCTCACACAAACAACTACCGGCTGCCTGGAGCGACAGTGTATGTCACGTTAGAACCCTGTTTGATGTGCATCGGTTCGTTGATTCACGCCCGAGTTTATCGCTTGGTATACGGGGCGGCGGAACCTAAGACTGGGGCGGTCGAAAGCACTTGTCGGACGCTCGATGACTTACCACATAATCACGCCATGAAAGTGTCTACGCGTGTGCTAGAAACAGAATGCAAATGTCTCGTCCAGACCTTTTTCAAGGCGAGGAGGTAGGGTTTTGGCGCAATGCGTTGGCTTGTTCGGACAGAAGATTAACGGAAGCGATTAATGTCGCAGGTAGAGGTATTAACAGGACGTCCAGCATTTTCCAGAAATAAGCTGGTTAAGGTACGTGATCGTTTGCGCATGATCGACGATTCGGTAGGAGAGGTAGATGCTGAGTACGTTCATTTCCTGCACACGGTGGAGACTTTCCCAGAAGAAACACGGGAAGTGGTTGAGGCGCTGCTCAACTACGGACCAATGCATCAACCTCGCGAAGATGGTCGCAAACCTTATTGTGTCGTGGTCCCGCGAATCGGGACGACATCACCCTGGTCGAGTAAAGCAACGGATATATTTCGGCTAGTAGGTGTCCCGGGAATCAATCGCGTTGAAAGGGGGGTTCGGTGGTTTATCGACTCTGCCGACGATCGGTTCGCTCGTTTATTACACGATCGCATGACGGAAACGGTCATTTATGGCGAGGCGTTTTCCATGATCTTCGACCGGTCCGCGCCGGGCCTTCTGGGCGAAATCGATCTCTCGGGTGAACCCGAAGTGGCACTGTCTGGGGCCAACGTTGAGTTAGGGTTGGCACTATCAGACGACGAGATCGAATACCTGGTAGCGGCATATGCCGAATTGGGTCGAAATCCGACCGATGTCGAACTCATGATGTTTGCGCAGGCCAACTCGGAGCACTGCAGACACAAAATATTTAATGCGACCTGGCTAATTAACGGATCGCGTCAGCAACAGTCCTTGTTTCAGATGATCCGCAACACCCATCGCAGTATTAACGGGAAAGGGATTCTCTCTGCATATTCCGACAATGCTGCGGTGATTGAAGGGCCTGTCGTCGCGCGGTTCTTCCCAGACGCAGCGGACCAGATTTACCGAGTTGTCGAAGAACCGGCCCATATCGTGATGAAAGTGGAAACGCATAATCATCCAACTGCGATCGCTCCATACGCTGGAGCCGCAACGGGCTCGGGCGGGGAGATTCGAGATGAGGGTGCGGTCGGCCGAGGATCGAAACCGAAAGCCGGCCTCTGTGGTTTCACCACGTCGCACCTCGAAATTCCGGGTGACATACAGCCTTGGGAGACTCGTTTTGGGAAACCGGAGCGAATTGTTTCGGCACTCGACATAATGTTGGAGGGACCCGTGGGCGCAGCCGCGTTTAACAACGAATTCGGACGACCTGCTCTTTGCGGGTATTTTCGGACATTCGAACAACGAGTGGACGCGTTTTCCGAATGGGGATACCACAAACCAGTTATGGTTGCCGGTGGCTTGGGCACCATCCGTGGCTGCCATATCGATGCGGACGAAATTCCTGTTTACGCTCATTTAATCGTATTGGGTGGACCAGCCATGTTGATTGGGCTCGGGGGTGGCGCTGCCTCTAGCGTAGGTTCTGGTACTTCGTCGAGCGAACTAGATTTTGCATCGGTACAACGAGATAACGCGGAGATGCAACGCCGTTGCCAGGAAGTAATTGATCGATGCGTAGCGTTGGGGTCACAAAATCCGATCCTCCACATTCACGATGTAGGCGCAGGAGGTCTCTCGAACGCGATACCTGAGCTCGTTAATGACGCGAGGCGAGGTGGCCGTATCGATCTTCAAGCTATCCCCAATGCTGATCCTGCGATGTCACCGATGGAGGTCTGGTGTAACGAAGCTCAGGAACGCTATGTACTTGCAGTGGCACAAGAGGAACTCGAACATTTTGATTCGATCTGTCGGCGCGAACGGTGCCCGTTCGCGATCGTCGGCCAAGCGACTGAAGAGAAAATACTTCAGGTTAAGGACAGCGAAACGGGCCTCACAGTTGTTGATCTCCCCCTTTCAACTTTGCTTGGTAAACCTCCCAAGGTGCAGCGCGTCTATCAAACTCAGACGAAACCCCTTGCACCGTCCGCATTTCCCGATGTCGATTTTGAGGAGGCTATCCGTCGAGTCTTGCGTTTCCCGGCCGTCGGATCCAAGAAATTCCTTGTTACGATAGGTGATCGAAGTATCACCGGTCTTGTCGCGCGCGATCAGATGGTCGGGCGATATCAAGTTCCCGTCGCCGACTCAGCCGTTACCTTGGCTGGGTTCGATACGTATCGTGGAGAAGCAATGGCGATGGGTGAAAGACCTGCCCTCGCGACAGTTGATTCGGCGGCTTCTGCGCGGATGGCGGTGGCCGAGTCGTTGACTAACTTGATGGGCGTGCCCTTAGAGAGTCTTGATCGCGTCGTTCTGTCGGCAAACTGGATGGCCGCCGCCGATCACGAGGGTCAGAATCAAGCGCTTCACGAAGCTGTCAGCGCCGTTGGGCTGGAACTCTGTCCCGCTTTGGGGATCGCGATTCCAGTAGGAAAAGATAGTCTTTCGATGCAGACCTCATGGATCACGTCGGAGGATTCTCAATCCGTGACATCGCCCGTGACCGTGAATATCAGCGCGTTTGGTCCAATCACTGATGCTCGCAACGTAATCACACCGGAATTACGGCGTGGTGAAACGCAGTTACTTCTGCTCACGCTTAACCACAAGGCGCGGCTTGGGGGTAGTGCGATTTCGCAGATTTTTGACGGATTTGAGGACGAGTGCCCAGACATCGATGACGCGAAGATGCTAAAGGTTTTCCTAGAGACGGTACAAAAACTATGTGCGAATCGGCGCGTTCTAGCGTTGCATGATCGCTCCGACGGCGGGCTTATCGTCACGGTGCTTGAGATGGCTTTTGCAGGTCGGATCGGTGTAGATATTCTCGCTTCCGATAATGTCCTAGCGGACCTCTTCAACGAGGAGGTGGGCATTGTCGTCCAAGTTCCCACGAGCGATGTAGCGTCCGTTGAGACTGATGCAGTCGCGGCAAATATTTGCGTAGCCCACGTTGGTAGAACTCGAATGGACGAAGAAATTTTCGTTAACGTCAATGGACGCGAGGTTTTTCATTCATCGAGATCAGCGTTAGAACAAATATGGGCGACGACGAGCTATCAAATGCAGCGATTGCGTGACGACACCGAATGTTCCGACGAGGAGTACGGCATGATCGAAGCGCATGATTCAGGAGTGAGTGAGCGGTTGTTGTTTGATCCCTCTGACAACGTAGTTGCTTCTTTTACGAGTGCTCGTCCGCGGGTTGCTATTCTCCGAGATCAAGGGGTCAACGGTCAGATTGAAATGGCAGCGGCGTTCGACCGCGCCGGATTTGAAGCAGAAGACGTCCATATGTCCGATTTGTTTTCCGGGTTAAAAGATCTTTCGGACTTCCGCGTACTTGCCGCGTGTGGCGGCTTTTCGTATGGAGATGTTCTAGGCGGCGGTGGTGGCTGGGCTAAGTCGATTCTTTTTGACGAGGCCATTAGGGATCAGTTCCAACGATTCTTTGAGGAAGACACTTTTGCGCTAGGTGTGTGCAACGGCTGTCAGATGATGACTCAACTTAAAGAACTGATACCGGGTGCGGCGTCCTGGCCTCGCTTTGTGCGCAACCGCTCAGATCAATTCGAGGCTCGAACCGTGCAGGTCCGCGTCGCACGGAACGAGTCCCCCTGGCTCACGGCCTTTGGAGATAGTCGAATTCCGATACCGGTAGCGCATGGTGAGGGTCGAGCGGAGTTTGAAAACGCGAAAACCATGGCCGATTTTGAAGCGTCAGGAATGCTTGCTGCACAGTATGTGGACTCGCTCGGCGTTGCTACTTCGTACCCGGCCAATCCTAACGGTTCACCTGAAGGGATCGCGGGTATGACGTCAGCGACGGGCCGCGTGTTGGCCATGATGCCCCATCCAGAGCGCGTCTTCCGGACTATCCAAAATTCATACGTCGCTCTGGAGCATATTGATCGTGAAGATGGTCCATGGCTGCGCTTGTTTCGCAACGTTCGAGTCGCAGTAGGCTAATTTTTCGGGGTGAGTTTAAGGTTGACGACGAATCGGTCGTTTTTCGATGGATTCCACGTGCATTGGAAATTCGTCGGTTTGTCGGTCACGAAAATAGTGCTCCAGAGTTCGTTCTACTACCGGGAATGCGAGTTCACCCCAGGGGATATCTCTTTCGGCGAAGACCCGCACTTCGACGGTTTCCTCACCGGCTGAAAAGCGCCCATCTCGCAATTTCGATCTGTAGAACATGTAGATTTGAGATATGTAGGGGAGATCGAAGATCGTATAAAGAGAGTCGATCTTGACACGCGCGCGAGCTTCCTCCCATGTTTCCCGAACGGCACCCTGTTCAGTGGTTTCGCCTTTTTCAAGGTAACCAGCAGGCAATGTCCAAAACCCCGAGCGTGGATTGATCCCGCGCCGACACAACAGGACGCCGCTGCCGTCAATCGCCAAGCAACCGACCACCACTTTAGGGTTGTCATAGTGGATCGCCCCACATGCGTCACAGACTGCCCTTGGACGATTGTCTCCGGGAGGAACCTTTAAGGTGATTGCCGCACCGCAGGTACTGCAAAACTTCATCGGATAATTGAGAGATTTCCGTGAAACATCCAAACGAAATTAACATGAAATGCGAACACCATTTGTAACGCGGTGTGGGCGGAGCGCAAAATGTATTTCTTGAAGGGGGCGTTCATGATTTACGAACTCGAAAGCCGACGCGTTAAAACGGAAGGCCAGTTCTTTGTAGCAGATACCGCAGTGGTTATCGGAGAGGTGACCTTGAAGAATCACGCGAGCGTCTGGTGGGGGGCGGTGCTGAGGGGCGACTACGACGCGATAATTGTTGGTCAAGAATCCAACATTCAAGACAATTGTGTGGTTCATATGGACGAAGATTTCCCGGTTTCGATTGGCGACCGCGTTACGGTGGGACATAAAGCGGTTTTACACGGGTGCACGATCGGAAATAACTCGCTAATAGGGATTAACTCCATTGTGATGAATGGAGCCATTATTGGTAACAACTGTCTTGTCGGTAGTAACACGTTGATTACCGAAGGCAAGGAAATCCCGGACGGATCTCTTGTCCTCGGTTCCCCGGGAAAAGTGATCCGGCAAATCTCTGGTGCGGAAATCGAAGAGATCACTGGGTTCTCAGAACGGTATGTCAATAACGCGCGTCGGTATCGCGAAGGTTTACTCGCGCAAAGAATGTCGGAGGCGATATGACGAGAATAGGAACACCGCTTTCTATGTCCGGGACTCGAGCACTGATGCTGGGATCGGGAGAGCTAGGTAAGGAAGTGGTAATCGAATTCCAACGTCTTGGCGTTGAAGTAGTCGCGGTCGATCGATACGCCAACGCGCCGGGTATGCAAGTAGCCCATCGGAGTCATGTCATCAATATGTTGGATGCCGATGCGTTGCGTCAGGTTATTTATGACGAAAAACCCGATCTCATCGTTCCGGAGATAGAAGCAATAGCGACGGCGACACTTGTCGAGCTCGAAGCTGAAGGATTCCGGGTCATTCCGACTGCGAACGCTGCGCGATTGACGATGAACAGGGAAGGCATCAGGCGTCTTGCGGCCGAATCTCTCGGTATTCAAACCTCGCCCTATATATTTGCTGCGACCGAAGAAGAATACCTGGCAGCTGTCAAGGAAATTGGGACGCCGTGTATCGTTAAGCCGGTCATGAGTTCTTCGGGCAAGGGACAGTCCACCGTTGCTAATCCAGCGGAAGCTCTTGCCAGTTGGACGTATGCACAAGAAGGTGCACGTGGCGGCGCAGATAAGGTGATTGTCGAAGGGTTCGTAGATTTCGATTACGAAATCACCCTATTAACGGTGCAACACGTTGATGGTGTTGCCTTTTGCGAGCCGATTGGGCACCGGCAGGAAGGTGGTGATTACCAAGAATCATGGCAACCGCAACCGATGAGCCTTTCCGCACGTGCGGAATGCGAGCAAATCGCTGCTCTAGTCACTGGCGAGCTGGGTGGCCATGGAATCTTTGGCGTGGAGTTTTTTATCGAAGGTGACGAAGTTTGGTTTAGCGAAGTCAGTCCAAGGCCCCACGATACTGGTATGGTGACATTGATCAGTCAGGATCTGTCTGAGTTTGCCCTTCATGTTCGGGCGATTCTCGGTATGCCAGTGCCGGTGATCAGACAGAGAGGACCGGCCGCGTCCGCTGTCATTATTGCTGAAGGAGATTCCTCCAGTATCATCTTTGGAAACTTGGATCGTGCGCTAACGGCGCCTGATACCCAGCTTCGACTCTTCGGTAAGCCTGAAGTGCTCGGAGAACGCCGAATGGGTGTTGGCCTGGCGCTCGGTGGTGACCTGGAAGAAGCTCGTGCCAAAGCCTTAACCGTTGCACAGATCGTCTCTGTCGAGCTCGAATAAATGGCGGCGTCTAGCACCAACTGACGGTCTTCCGGATCGGCACTATTGGCGTTCGGTTACCCCTGGGCTTATAGTTCGCGCTCTTGTGAGGCACGCTTTGTGGCGATTGATAAAACAACCCAACGATCCTGTAAATCGCAGATTCGGTTAGTGGTGCGGAAGTTGGTGGACCCGCATGCCAGCGAATGTGTGCTCAAAATACCATTGTCTGCTCTATTTGCTCTGCGACTGCCGGCCTAGCCGGCAACCATCTTTGAACAGGGCCGTAAATGCCCGACTTAACGAACCCCTCAATGACAAAACTGGCTAGAGATTTCCGATGAATGAGCAGCAGCAATCAGGACGTCGCCGCGGTGCGATGCCGTTTCATAAATACAGACCTTTCAAACCCGTCGAACTTACGGAACGTCGGTGGCCTGACCGTACACTGAATAAAGCTCCACGCTGGTGCAGCGTTGATTTGAGGGATGGCAACCAAGCCCTTATCGATCCCATGAATGTTGACGAGAAGCTGCGCATGTACGAATTGCTGCTTGAGCTCGGCTTCATCGAAATTGAGGTTGGATTTCCAGCCGCGTCTCAACCAGATTTTGATTTCATTCGAAAGATCATCGATGGTGGAATGGTGCCCGAGAACGTGACCATTCAGGTCCTGTGTCAGGCAAGACGCGAATTGATCGATCGGACTGTAGAGGCTTTAGCGGATGCGCCAAACGCAATATTCCATTTGTACAACTCGACATCGGAATTGCAACGGCGGGTCGTTTTCGACATGGATCGCCCAGGTATTGTCGACCTGGCGGTTCAGGGAACGCGTCTCGTTAAAGAAGGCTTACAACAACTGGATGGTACAAACGTTACGTTTGAATATTCCCCGGAGAGCTTTACGGGTACTGAACTCGATTTTGCTACTGAAATTTGTGACACGGTAGTTGAGGCGTGGGGTGGGACCAGCGAAGACAAAGTCATCATCAACCTGCCGTCGACCGTTGAAATGGCGACACCGAACATATACGCAGATCAAATCGAGTATTTCTGTCGAAATTTTCGACAGCGTGAATCGTCCGTTATCAGTTTGCATACCCACAATGATCGTGGCACCGGGGTTGCCGCTACTGAGCTCGCCTTGATGGCGGGTGCTGAGAGAGTCGAAGGAACACTGTTTGGGAACGGTGAGCGAACCGGTAATTGTGACATTGTCACGGTCGCCATGAACTTATTTTCGCAAGGCGTCGATCCTGAACTCGACTTGCGAGACATGCCGAATATCCGATCGACGGTTGAAGAAATTAACAAGCTTCCGGTCCACGAACGCCATCCGTACGCCGGGGATCTTGTATTCACAGCATTTTCGGGGTCTCACCAAGATGCAATCAAAAAGGGTATGGCGAGGTTGGGCTCCGGTCATTGGGAGGTCCCCTACCTACCAATAGACCCTTCGGATGTCGGTTCCTCATATAAGGAAACGGTCAGGGTGAATAGCCAATCGGGTAAAGGAGGTGTCGGATTTGTTCTCGAGCAGCATTTCGGGATCGTGCTACCGAGGGCGATGTTGGTTGAGTTTTCTCATGCTGTACAAATCCTCACTGAATCACTGAACCGCGAAGTAACGCCGGAAGAAATTCGCGGGTCGCTTATCGAAGAATATGTTGTTGATAGTGGGCCATATCGGCTGATTGATTACGATTTACGGCGCGGTGATGGGGAATCGCAGAGATGCGAGGCGAAGATTGAGGTCTCCGAAAATACAGTGTCGATATCGGGTGACGGTTCGGGGCCGATTGAAGCGTTTGTTAACGGGATGGTGGAGACGCTTAACGAACCATTGAACATCGTCGATTACCATGAGCACGCATTGACATCGGGTAGCGATTCGGTAGGAAAGGATGCTGCCGCGATCTGTCTACTCGCAATTGATAACGGATCCGACCGGTGCTACGGCGTTGGATTAAGCCAAAACACTATTACCGCTTCGCTACAGGCCATCATTTCGGCGGTAAATCGGCGTTGGAAACAGCGGTAAAGGAATAATTCACTCGTATTCGTCGTCCTCATCGGGATCTGGCTCAGGCAAATCAGCTTGAGAAATACGTACAGTCTTGACTACATTGTCCGAAATTTGGAGCGTCTCGAGTAGGTAACGACCGATTCGCAGGCATACATTTGTTTCGGGAATGAATTCGAGGTGCTCAAGGATTAGCCCATTTATTGTACGTGGACCGATGGTGGGCAGCTCCCAACCGAGCGCTCGATTAATGTCGCGCAATAGCGCCATACCTTCAATGAAATAAGACCCATCGTTTTGAGGATGAATTTCCCGCATGTCGGAAGCGAAATCCGTGGTGAATTCGCCCACAATTTCTTCAAGAATATCCTCGAGCGTGACGATGCCTTGTATTTCTCCATACTCATCAACGACTAGGGCGATACGATTCTTGTTTGTCTGAAAGTTGATCAGCTGGGTAGGCAGCGGCGTGCCTTCGGGGACGAAATACGGTTCTTCCGTTTCCTGAAGTAATTCCGAACGACTAAAGGCAGCTTGCGTTAAAAAGCGGCTTGCACGACGTAAATGCAGGATACCCAAGACGTTATTGATGGTTTCCCGATAGACGGGAAGACGCGTGTGCTGGGAGTTGACGATTTCCCCAACGATATCCGTGTGGGATGCGTCGATGTTGATACCAGCTATTTCGGCGCGCGGAACCATAATGTCGTCAACCGTGACGTTGTCGAGATCTAGTACACCAAGCAACATGTTCTGACGTTGTTGTGGTAAATCGGCGCCCGAGTCGACGACGGTTCTAAGCTCTTCCATACTGAGATCCCCCGGAACCGCGGCAGTGCGTGACTTAAAGGGCTCAACGATCGCGTTGCTGATCCAGTTAACTGCAGCTACCAGCCGCCATGAGACCTTGAGTAGAGGGTCAAGAATGTACGCCGAAGGGAATGCGATCGCTTCGGGACGTTCCGCAGCTATCGTCTTCGGAGCGATCTCCGCAAAAATCAGGAAATAGATGGTAAGCACAATGGGTGCTAGGACTAGGCCGGTGTCACCAAATATCCGAACGCCGATCACTGCTGCCACTGTCGCCGCGAGGTTGTTAACCAGATTATTGCCTATGAGAATCACACCCAAGAGGCGGTCTTGCCTCCGTAGAAGCCGATTGGCTTTCCGCGCGCCACGGTGCTTTTTCCTGACCAGGTTTTTTAACCGATAAGGATTCAGCTTCATCATGGCCGTTTCAGAACTTGAGAAATAAGCGCTCAACAAGGTCAGAACGAGAATCGCAAACAAAAGTAGCGTGGTTGGTAGTGTGACGGTTTCCATTCCTAGCCTCGCTGAAGTAGAAATTCGATCACGAACTTCGTACCGAAATAGGCGAGCGCAAGCAACACGAACGCCACCAACGACCATCGTGTCGTAGTGACTCCGCGCCATCCAAACTTTGTGTGGCCGGCGAGTAATAGGGTATAGACGACCCATGATGCGACGGAAAGTACGGTGTGGTGTTGACTAAGATGTTCGGAGAATTTGTCTGCGAGAAACACGAAGCCTGTAGCAATTGAAACGGTGAGAATCGCAAGACCCGCCCAAAGAAACCGAAAAAGCATGGCTTCTAGTGATTCGAGCGGTGGTAAGAGATGGAACAGGTCAATGGCAGCTCGATTTCGTATTCGTCGTTCCATCGTCAGCACCAAGACGGATTGGCACGCTGCTAACGTCAGTATGGAATACGCCACGACGCTAACCACGATGTGAAAGAGCAAAGGGGCTGAAACGGTGCGTGGGGTAGCAGTTGGGCTGAATGCGAGTGCATGCACAGCGAGACAACCCGCAACCGTTAGAATCGATATTAGAAAGACGAATACATAGAGGTTGTGAACGGGTTCACGACTCGAAGCTAGTAATACGGCAACGTTAATTGTCAGGGAAATCAGTGCCGCAACATTGAAAAATGACAGATCTATCCCCGAACTAGTTTCAAGGACGCTGTACACGAATAGGCCGTGAAAAATAAGGGCGGGTAGCACAAAGCGAACAAGATCGGACCGACGCGTAACGGTGCGAGTAATCAAACTACGGACTTGCGAATACGAGCCAAGTAGATAAAAAGAGATGGCAACGATACCGGGTAAGGCCGGATTCATTCGAGCTGATGGTTGCGTTATGGACGATTAGTCTGGCACATCCGATGAATGCCGTGAAGGTCAGGTTCCCGGTCCCTATAATTGGCTAAGAAAAAGGAAGACGGATGTTTGAAAGTTTAAGCGATCGACTTTCGCGGACCGCACGCGGGTTGGCAGGGAAACGGCTCACCGAAACAAACATTCAAGATGCGCTTAGACAGGTGCGTCGATCGCTTTTGGAGGCCGATGTCGCACTAGACGTCGTCTCGAGTTTCGTTGCGAGCGTGCAACAGCGAGCCATCGGCGAGAAAGTTGTTTCTTCGTTGAATGCTCATGACGCTTTCGTAAAGATCGTGCATCGGGAACTCATCGAGTTGATGGGGGTCGCCAACGATTCGCTCGATCTCGCCGCGCCGCCGCCCGTCGTGGTGCTTATGGCGGGTTTGCAGGGCAGCGGCAAGACGACCACCGTTGCGAAGTTGGCGCGTTTCTTGAGGGAGCGGGAGGGTAAGAAAGTCGCCGTCGTCAGCGCTGACATATATCGCCCTGCGGCCATCGACCAATTACGTCGGCTAGCGGAAGAGGTGCAAGCTCGATTTATTGCGAGTACCCAATCGGAGTCTCCACTGGATATTGTTAATCGAGCGCTGACCGACGCGCGCACTCAATTTGACGACGTTTTAATCGTCGATACCGCCGGGCGACTTAGTATCGACGAAGAGATGATGACGGAAATAGCTTCACTGCATCAAGCGCTGACTCCGGTAGAAACTTTGTTTGTCGTTGACGCCATGACTGGGCAGGACGCCGCGTTAACGTCAAAGGCGTTCGACGAAGCTATTCCACTGACGGGTGTTGTTCTTACCAAAGCGGACGGTGATGCTCGGGGTGGTGCCGCTCTTTCGGTTCGCGCGGTCACGGGTAAGCCAGTGAAGTTCTTAGGCACCGGTGAAAAAAGCGACGGATTAGAAGCGTTCCACCCAGATCGAATTGCCTCTCGAATTCTCGGAATGGGTGACGTTTTAACACTTATCGAAGAAGTCGAACGTAAGGTCGATAAGAAGAAAACATCGCGGCTCGCCCGGAAGATCAAGCGCGGTCGCAAGTTCGATCTTGAGGATTTTCGCGAGCAGCTGGGGCAGATGGCTCAATTAGGGGGCATGTCAAATATGCTCGAAAAGCTTCCTGGCGGAGGGATGTTGCCGGCGAACGCTCAAGGCCAGGTCGACGATGATGAGTTAGCTCAACTGACGGTGATGATCGATTCAATGACGGTTCATGAACGGCGGTTTCCGGATGTGATCAACGGTTCGCGAAAACGTCGAATAGCCTTGGGCAGCGGATCACAAGTACAGGATGTCAATCGACTTCTTAAGCAGCACAAACAAATGCAGAAAATGATGAAAAAAGTTACTCGGCGAGGTGCCATGGAAAAAATGATGAGGGGCGTTGGGCAGACTCAACCGACATGGAGACCCCAACGCCGACGTTAGTTTAAATAGTCGAGCGGGGCGATACGTAATGTTCCCTAACGGCAAACTGTTGCTGTAGAATCCCGCGCCTCTATCCACCTGAATGGAACCAATGGTCGTTATTCGGCTTGCTCGGCATGGAGCGAAAAAGGCGCCTTTTTATCACCTGACCGTTGCGAATCGGTCGGCACAGCGTGACGGCCGGTTTATCGAGCGCGTAGGGTTTTTTGATCCAAACGCGCGAGGGAACGCGGAACGTTTACGCGTCGACTTGGATCGTATCGATCACTGGGTGTCGGTAGGAGCCCAGATGAGCGACCGCGTGCGCAGTTTAGTCGTCGAAGCTCGAAAACGATCGGTTGACGAAGCGCCGACGGTAACGACCGAGTAACGGATATGCCGTCCACGTGGGCGGATACTGTCGTTGTGATTGGCCGGATAGGTCGTCCATACGGGATCAAAGGCTGGGTTCACCTGCAGTCATACACGGAGCCGTCTGGTAATCTCATCGAGTATCGACCGTGGTTGATAAAAACCTCAAGTAGACATGGGTGGGAGCAACGGGATTGCCTGGATGTTAGGGCTTATCGGCAGAGTTTCGTGGGACTGTTCGCGGGGATCGAAGATCGTACTGAAGCCGCAAATCTTTCAGGTGGACACCTCGGCGTCCCATTGGAGACCTTTCCGGAACCGAAGGCAGACGAATATTATTGGCATCAACTTATCGGGCTGCCCGTGATCAATGAGAACAAAGTTGCACTTGGAATCGTAGACGACTTGATGTCAACCGGTGCTAACGACGTTCTTGTGGTTAAGAACGTGGCAGGGGAACGGCTAATCCCCTTTGTTGCGAACACGGTGGTTTCGGTGCAACTTGGCGAGTCAATTTTAGTTCGATGGCCGGAAGATTGGGACTAGAACGAGATGTGGGCTGGAATCGTCAGCATTTTCCCGAACTTAATCCGCACCGTGCTGAACGAAGGTGTTGTCGGACGTGCGGTCGCGAGAGGTGATTTAGGACTGGACATATTCGACCCGCGGGATTATGCCGAGGACAATCACAGAACGGTTGATGACCGGCCGTTTGGCGGTGGACCCGGGATGGTTATGATGGCTGGCCCTTTGTCCGCCAGCGTTTCGGAGGCGCGTCGACTTTGTCCAACAGAAAATCCAGTAACGGTCTATCTGTCGCCACAGGGAACGAAGTTTACGCAGTCGCTAGCGAATGAATTGGCGACATTACCAGGTCTGGTACTTGTGGCAGGTCGCTATGAGGGCGTGGATGAGCGGTTTATTGAACGCGAAACCGATCTCGAACTATCCATTGGCGATTTTGTGCTTTCCGGCGGGGAGCTAGCCGCGATGGTGGTTCTTGACGCAGTCGCGCGACTATTGCCAGGGGTCGTCGGGAATCCCGACTCAATAAAATGTGAATCACATATGGACGGATTGCTCGACTTTCCGCACTATACGCGACCGCGGGAATTTGATGGAGATGGTGTTCCCGACGTCCTACTGCAGGGTAATCATATGGCCATCGAGGAATGGCGACAAAAACAAGCGCTCTGTCGGACGTGGTTGAAGCGGCCAGACATGCTCCTGGGCAAGGAGTTGAACCAAGCCGAACGGGCCATGCTTATGGAAGTGATAGATACAATTGGTGAAACGTCATAACCATCGGTTGGTGACGAAGGAGATTGGATCGATGCGTCGGAATAAAACGATCGAAGCGATCGAAAACGAACAGATGAAGGATGGTGTCCCGACCTTCAGACCAGGAGACACTGTTTCAGTAGAAGTTCGCGTACGTGAAGGTGGCAGAGAGCGTATACAGATATTTGACGGCGTTGTGATTGGGAAACGAAATCGCGGAGTCAACTCTGCTTTTACCGTTCGTAAAATCTCTCACGGAGTGGGGGTGGAGCGTACTTTTCAAACTCATAGTCCGGCGATCGCGTCGATTCAAATCAAGCGCCGGGGCGATGTCCGTCAGGCAAAACTCTATTACCTACGGAAATTATCGGGACGCGCGGCGCGAATAAAGGAGAAAGTCTAATTTCGCGCATCGAGGCGACGATGCTTTTCGTAGTTGCCTTGGTCTGAACGTCGGTGCCTCGGCGTAACGCAGAGGCGTCGGCAATCTCCCCCGAGATCGCGACGTACCTGGAGGTTCTTTGGTTGCAACGCGGCTTGTCGCGGTCGACCCTAGACTCGTACCGCAGGGATTTAGTCGGTTTTAGCGATTGGTTCGAGGGTGATTTGCTAGATGTTACTGAAGTCGAGTTGTTGGATTATTTAAGCGTCCGTAATGACCAAGGAGTTTCTGCACGAACGGTAGCGCGACTACTTTCAACCCTAAGGGGCTATTTTCGCCATGCGCTTGAGCGTGGTGAACTTTCTGTGGATCCTACCGCTAACGTACTGAGTCCGACGCTCGGGAGGCGATTGCCCGAGACCCTGAGTGAAGACGAGGTCGAACGATTACTTATGGCGCCCGAACCTTCGCGGAGCGCAGTGGAATTCCGGGACCGAACGATGCTTGAGATTTTATACGCGGCGGGGCTAAGAATCTCAGAGTTGGTCGGGTTAACGCTGTCTTCGTTGAATCAACGTCAGGGCGTTGTGCGCGTGACGGGTAAAGGATCTCGTGAGCGTTTGGTCCCGGTCGGAGAAGCTGCCTTGCAATGGGTTGAAAGCTATTTACGGGATGGGCGGCCGACTCTGTTGCGAGGACGAGTCAGCGACGTCATGTTTCCTAGCTCGCGAGGCCAGGAAATGGCCCGACAGACCTTTTGGTATGCAGTCAAACGTTATGCGGCGCGAGCGGGTATCAGCTCGTCGGTTTCTCCGCACACACTGCGCCATGCGTTTGCGACGCATCTTTTGAACCATGGGGCCGATCTTCGGGCGGTACAGATGATGCTGGGCCATGCAGATTTATCGACTACCCAGATCTATACTCACGTAGCAAATGAGCGCCTTAAGGAATTGCATGCGACGCACCACCCACGTGGGTGATCGTTCCGCGATATCGGACGATCCAGTGGAATCGCCTTGCCGGAGGTCTAAGCCGTGGCGGTGATCGCACGCGTGCTCATAGTTGTTGGTTTTTTTTCGGGCGTGTTACTCCGTGCAGACGTCATGGACCAAGCCGAGTTGGATGAGGTTCACGAAAGAGTTCGGACATTGTTACCGGAAATGCGTCCAGGACTAGCAATTGAACGGATAAAGAAAACACCGGTCGATGGCCTCTATGAAGTTCTACTTAATCAAGGCCGTACGTTATACATGAGCGCTAGCGGAGATTACTTCCTGGTCGGTGATATGTACGAATTTTCAAATGAGGGGATCATCAATCTACCTGATTTGGCGCGTCAAGAGAGTCGTAAAGAACTTATGGCAAAGGTTGACGCTGCGTCGGTAATCTCGTTTGAACCCAATGGTGGTACGCTAGCTACGGTAAGCGTCTTCACTGACGTTGATTGCACATACTGTCAAAAACTGCATCGCGAGATGCCTCAATATCACAAGAGAGGCATTGAAATTCGTTATCTCGCATATCCACGTGCTGGGATTGGTTCGGAGTCTTATTCGAAGATCGTTTCTGCATGGTGTTCTGACAACCCGCAACGAGCAATAACCACGTTAAAGCGCGGTGACAATATTCCAAAAAGGACGTGCCCGAATCCTGTAGCGGCGCAGTATGAACTGGGCGGTCGCATAGGAGTCACTGGAACGCCCTCGATAGTCTTGTCGGATGGTCGTATGTTGCCGGGTTATCTGCCCGCGGAAAAACTCGCCGAAGAACTCGGGATCTGAAAGTTTGGCTAAGAATTCCCTGCCCCATGAGAAGGTTTTGCGGATTGGTATTGCTGGGCTAGGTACAGTGGCGCAAGGCCTGCTGACTTTGTTGGTGGAAAACGCGGAACGAATCACTCGACAAGCGGGTATGCCGATCGAGGTGGTTCGCATCGCAAGCCGTTCCGCGAAGCCCGAAGTGGACGTCGGAACGGCGGTATTTGATACCAACTTGGAATCGCTCTTACACGATGATGTTGATGTTGTTGTCGAGTTAATCGGCGGTGTGGATGCGGCTCGCGAGCTGATTTCAAGTGCGCTGGCTCGAGGTAAATCGATCGTGACTGCAAATAAAGCGGTGTTGGCGGCGCACGCGAACGATTGGTTTAACGGTGACGCGATACTCGGTATCGAGGCATCGGTCGCAGGTGGAATCCCAATCATGAGCACGCTTAAAAGTGGCCTATCGGGAAATCGCATTGATTGGCTGGTTGGCATTATCAACGGAACTTGCAACTACATATTGACTGCGATGGATGAACAGGGAACGAGCTTCGCCGGCGCCTTAACGGAAGCACAGGAGTTGGGCTATGCCGAAGCGGATCCCGGGTTTGACGTGGACGGTGTTGATGCTGCGCAAAAATTGGCGCTGCTCGCAGCATTGGCATTCGACATCCCAGTAAGCATGGACGATATGTATATCGAAGGCATATCGGGAGTAACGGTGGAAGATTTACGGTATGCGCGCGAATTAGGTTTTCGGATTAGACATGTAGGTATTGCCCGTCGAAACGAAGAGAAGTTTGAAACGAGGGTTCACCCTTCGCTCATTCCAGCAACTGATCTTGTCGGCGATGTGGCCGGGGTAGCCAATGCGGTGATTGTGGGTGCAAATGCGATTGGCTCGATGCTTCTTGTCGGCCCGGGCGCGGGCGGCTTACCGACAGCGTCGGCGGTACTCAGTGACTTGATCGAAATAGCCCGAGGCACCTGCCCACGGTTGAGGATTGGTCAAAACGAAGGAATACGCGTACCTGTTGCAGCGACGGAGTCTCGCTATTATCTCAACATTCCAGCAGCGGACCGACCCGGCGTTTTTGGGGAAATAGGAGATATTCTGCGTCGTGGAGGAATTTCAATCGAAGCGGTAATACAAAAACGAGAAGCGATACGTAAAAGTGACGGAGAACCTTGGGTGCCGATTGTGATGGTCACAGAACGTGTTGTTGAAGCGTCGATGGATGACGCATTGAGTCAGTTATCTAGTCTCGAGAGTGTGCGAGGTCAAATTCGTCGTATTCGGGTTGCCGATTTCGATCGTTGATGAACGGGCCCCTGATCATCGAAGAACGGGGTCAAAACATTCCCCATGTCGAGCTGAGTGAAGAACTGGCTGTTCCTCCTTTTTTCGCACGGGTTCTGGGCGCGCGTGGTGTTTCCAGCAAGAAAGAGCTCGATCTATCCCTCAATCTACTAATGGGGCCGAAAGGATTGCCAGGCGTCGATCAAGCAGCGTCGCGGCTGGTGCGGGCGATAAATAACGGCGAACGAATACTGGTCATCGGGGATTTCGACGCTGACGGAGCCACGGCATCGGCGTTAGTCGTATCGCTGTTGAAGGAAATGGGTGTGGCGGATGTCGATTACTTGGTCCCCAATCGGTTTGACTTCGGTTACGGGCTAACTCCTGAAATCGTCGCTGTCGCGGCGAAAGGGGAACCAGCACTCATCATCACGGTCGATAATGGAGTATCCAGCGTCGAAGGGGTTCAAGTAGCCAACGAGCTCGGGATTGACGTCGTTATTACCGACCATCATCTGCCGCCCAAGGATCTTCCGAAGGCCACGGCTATCGTCAATCCGAACTTACAAGAGACGACATTTGAGAGCCCGTTTCTGGCCGGTGTAGGCGTCGCTTACTACTTAATGGCCGTAGTTCGCGCCATGTTACGTGCGGAGAGTTATTTCGAAAGTCACAATTTGTCCGAGCCAAACCTTGCGGATTGGCTCGATTTGGTGGCATTGGGTACTGTAGCCGATGTCGTCCCACTGGACCGAAACAACCGAATCCTGGTCTATCAGGGTCTGCGCCGCATCCGTTTGGGACACCTGCGACCAGGGATGCAGGCCTTGATCGAAATTGCCGATCGAAGTCTCGAGACGTTGTCTGCCCAGGATCTAGGGTTCGCTGTCGGGCCAAGGCTGAACGCCGCCGGGCGTCTAGACGATATAGGGTTGGGTATCCAGTGTTTGTTGGCCGGGGACCTTGAGAGCGCAAGATCGATAGCGGTCGCACTGGATGAACTCAATAAAGCGCGCCGAGCAATCGAAGACGAAATGAACGTAGAAGCGAAGTTGTTGATATCGGAAAGTATCGATGCCGATGCACCCGCGCTATGCGTCTACGATGCATCTTGGCATCAGGGCGTTGTTGGTATTGTTGCAGGTCGGATGCGTGAACGGTTTCATCGGCCAGTCATCGCGTTCGCCGATTCCGGTGATATCGCGCCAGGCGAAATAAAGGGTTCTGCACGGAGCGTTCCTGGGCTTCACATCCGCGACGCGCTCGATGATGTAGCCACCCGCTTTCCGGGCCTTGTGGACAAATTTGGGGGCCACGCGATGGCGGCGGGATTAACAATCAGGCGTATTCACTTGGATCGTTTCCGCAAAGCTTTTGCGGAAGCGGTAGCGAGTAGAGTAGAGCCGCGCGATCTCGCCGGCATCGTCTTTTCGGATGGTGTGCTGGCGGTTGAGGATCTCAACGTCGATAACGCTCGATTGATCGAAGAATATGGCCCGTGGGGGCAAGGGTTCGATGAGCCGGTATTTCATGGTGAATTTGAGTTGATTAGTCAGCGAATGGTCGGCCAAGGGAAACACCTCAAACTGATCGTTAAACAGGAGGGAAAAGTGGTCGATGCGATTGCTTTCAACCAGCAGACGATTAATTCTGACCGGATCATCATGGCATACAAACTTCAGGTAAATCGCTATTTGAACAACGAGACACTGCAGCTTTTGGTCGAGCATGTAACCCCGAGCTAATTGGCGCTCGTGATAGAATCGCCGGCTATCCCGAGGGGTACGAATGGCTGAAATCACTTCTGTCCGCGAGCGACTCAAGGATCTGATGGCCCGTAATGAGGCCTTACGGGGGTATCTTTGACGTTCCAGAGCGCAAGGAAAGGCTCGAAGAAGTAGAGCGCGAGCTCGCCGAGTCGGATGTCTGGTCCGACGCGCCTCGAGCGGAGAAATTGGCGCGAGAACGTGCAGCCCTCGAAGCTGTGGTGACCGGGTTAGACCGTTTATTGGACGGCCTAGGCGATGTGTCGGAACTGGCGGAAATAGCTTCCGAAGACGGCGACGCGGCGACGCTTGGTGAGCTCGACCTCGACCTGCAGGGCTATGCCCAAGAGCTGGAGATACTTGAATTTCGCCGAATGTTCAGTGGTGAATTGGACGAGGCAAATGCGTACGTCGACGTCCAATCCGGCTCGGGCGGGACAGAGGCTCAAGACTGGGCCGAAATGCTACTCCGCATGTATCTTCGTTGGGGCGAGAAACGCGGACTCAAAACGGAATTAATTGAACTTTCCGATGGCGAGGTCGCTGGTATCAAAAGCGCAACCGTGCTTTTTTCGGGTGAATACGCTTATGGTTGGTTACGAACTGAGACGGGAGTCCATCGATTAGTCCGTAAATCGCCTTTCGATTCAGGGAATCGTCGCCATACTTCGTTTGCGTCGATATTTGTATCGGCGGAGATAGATGACGATATCGAAATCGAAATTGATCCTGGAGAGGTGCGGGTGGATACGTACCGTGCCAGTGGTGCCGGAGGCCAGCATGTTAACCGAACAGATTCCGCCGTTCGTCTAACCCATGAACCTACGGGAGTCGTAGTACAGTGCCAAAGCGAGAGGTCGCAGCACCAGAACCGAGATAACGCATGGAAACAGCTACGGGCCAAGTTGTATGAACGCGAATTGCACCACCGAAGAGAAGAACAACAGGCATTGGAGGATACAAAAGCTGACATTGGCTGGGGTTCGCAGATCCGGTCGTACGTACTCGATCAGTCCAGGGTCAAGGATCTTCGTACAGAGCTGGAGCGTGCAGATCCCGTCAACGTCCTTGACGGAGATATAGACGGCTTCTTGGAGGCGAGTTTGAAGGCGGGTTTATGACTGACGAGAACGACATCGTGGCATCGCGTCGACAAAAACTAGTCGAATTGCGACGACGGGGCGCCGCGTACCCCAACGGATTCGAGCGTTCGGATTTTGCGGCGCAACTACACGCGGATTACGGCGATTTGTCCAAAGAAGCCCTCGAAGAGAAAGTGGTGGATGTCAAGGTCGCGGGTCGGATCATGTTGCGACGTGTTATGGGCAAAGCTAGTTTTATTACGCTGCAGGACGGCACTCGGCAGATTCAGTGCTATCTAAGACAACAGGATTTGGGCGAGGCTTCCTATAAGGAATTTGATGACCTTTATGACCGTGGCGATATCGTTGGTGTGACCGGGACGATGATGCGGACGAAGAAAGGTGAGTTAACCGTCCACGCGTCGGAAATTGTGTTGCTTACGAAGTCGCTACAACCACTGCCCGAGAAATACCACGGCATTAGCGACCGGGAACTCAAATATCGACTGCGATATGTCGATCTTATTATGAGCGACTCGTCACGAGCGGTATTCCGTGATCGCAGTCGCGTCATTTCAACCATTCGTCAATTTTTTGATGCTCGTGAATACTTGGAAGTTGAAACCCCGATGATGCATCCCATTCCAGGTGGCGCGAGTGCCCGGCCTTTCACCACCCATCACAACAGTTTAGACATGGAACTTTATTTGAGGGTTGCGCCGGAACTGTACTTAAAGCGGCTCGTCGTGGGGGGATTCGAACGCGTATATGAGATCAACCGCAATTTTCGTAATGAAGGCCTTTCTAGCCGCCACAATCCCGAATTCACTATGCTTGAGTTCTATCAGGCATACGCGACGTACGAGGACTTAATGGATCTGACCGAAGAACTTCTACGCGAAGTTGTTGAGACGGTGGCGGGTTCTTCCGTCATCGAATTCCAAAACGAACGAATCGACTTTGGCCGACCCATACGTCGAATCGATATGACTGAAGCAGTGGCTTATGAAATCGGGGTATCGGCAGAAAAATTACGTGACCCTAAAACAATCATAAAGGCCGCTGAAACGGCGTCCGTGGACGTTGACTCTGATTGGGAACTGGGCAACACGCTCATGGCGTTGTTTGAAGCGCGTGTCGAAAAGACGCTCATTGCGCCAACGTTCGTTACGGGCTATCCAGCTGAGGTGTCTCCTTTATCTCGCAAGAGCGATCGGCGACCCGAGTTTACGGATCGATTTGAGCTCTTTATCGCTGGACGTGAGATTGCGAATGGGTTTTCCGAATTAAACGATCCAGAGGATCAAGCCGACCGGTTCCGCAAACAAGTCGAACAACAATCTATGGGGGATACGGAAGCGATGCACTTCGACGCCGACTATATAAAGGCGCTTGAATACGGCCTACCGCCGACGGCTGGGGAGGGTATTGGCATCGATCGCCTGGTGATGCTGGTGACGAATTCCCCCTCGATACGCGACGTCTTGCTGTTTCCACAGATGAGGTCGCGAGAGGAGTGACGGGACAGAGGGACCGAGTGGTCCTGGAGAGCAGCTGGAAAGCCGCGCTCGCAAAGGAGTTTGACGCCGCATACCTAGTTCGGTTGCGTGCCTTTCTGATCGACGAAAAACGAGCCCACAAAACTGTGTATCCGATTGGGTCGGAGATATTCAAGGCCCTCGATTCCTGTCCATTGCCAGACACGAGAGTTGTCATCATTGGACAAGACCCTTATCACGGCCCAGGCCAAGCCCACGGTCTCTGTTTCAGTGTTCCACAGGGCGTCGCTCCACCGCCTTCGTTAGCGAACATCTTTCGAGAAATTGAAAAAGATATGAGCGATGAGACCGTACCCGGGGGTAATAGCAACAGTAAGATTGTGCCGGGTAAAGGTTGCTTAGAGTCCTGGGCACTCCAAGGAGTCTTGCTTTTGAACTCTGTTCTTACCGTTGTGCGAGGACGTGCCGGTTCGCATCAGGGCATGGGTTGGGAGACGTTTACCGATAGGGTCGTTGAAGTGATCGATCGGGAGCTGGAGCACGTGGTGTTTATGCTTTGGGGAAGTTACGCGAAGCGCAAAGGCGCCATGGTTAATCGAGATAAACATTGCGTCCTATTAGCTCCGCACCCGTCGCCGTTATCGGCGCATAAAGGTTTTTTCGGTTGTCGTCACTTCTCGAGAGCGAATCAATATCTAGTCGCACACGGGCGGGCGCCTGTGGATTGGTTCGACGTGGGATAGATGAGCTAAAACGTACTGCATTGAGGTGCTGTAACCAGCTTTTAGAGCGTACGGCTCAACTTCAGTGGTCTTATTAATTGGTTTCTTTGAGAACTCACTGAGTAAGTGAGTAGGCATGTAAAACTCGCAACGCGACTAATTATTTTGAACAAGCGTCAATTCACAATGTGAAGTGTTGAGGATGGCGTTGTCAGTGTTACTGACGATTAAGGCATGGACATCGTTGGCCGTGATTACGGTACCGTTGGTTCCTGATTCATTAATATCTTGGCCCGGATGAGGTTTTTCGCCTACCCACAAGTACTGCCGTAATCGACGTTTTACAACGCCACGATGCTCGGCTCGGGCGACGATCTCCTGACCGAGATAACAACCCTTAGTAAAACTAACGGTTTCAAATGCAGTGAGTCCAAGCATCTGTGGCAAAAAGCGGTCTGCGGTACTTTTCGTCACAATGGCGAATTCATTTGTGACAGCGACGTCCGCAAGAGGCAGTTGTTCGCGTGATCTTGAATGATGGGGGAATGCTTCGACGATCCAGTCGAATGGTTTGAGCGCTACTCTATTTGAACCTGAAGCGGAAAATTGAATGACTGATTTCACGCCCTCAACGATCGTCGATCTCGAAAAAACCAGGTATTTGGATAGGTGCGCATCAAGCGACTCGACGACGCTTCGATGGACGATGAAACTCACTTCCGCGGGAGACCCAAACATCCAGCCGTTGGCGATGACGCGTCCCTGAAGACTCGTGAATGCCATAGGCATTGCTGCGCGCAAGGTCATTGTCTCGACGTCGCAAGTTACATAGCCCTGGAGGAAATTCGCGGCGTCCGGGCCCGAAAGTGTTTGTAGAATCAGATCGTCGTTTTGTTCAGTAGAGAAGGTCATGTTGCTAGTTTACCAAGGTCGGATTGTGCATGATCGGGTGGCCGTGCTTGGGGGATATCAATGGAAGAGGATGAGCGTAAAGCCCGCTGGCGCAGTCGTCGAGGTTTGTTGGAGCTCGATCTCATCCTCGTACCGTTCGTAGAGAACTGTTTTGCCGGCCTGCCTGAGCGTCTGCGTCGTGATTATTTAGATCTATTAACTGCGGATGACGTGGATGCTTATGCCTGGCTAACGTCCAGCGAAAGTGCACCCGGTCGCTATAAAAGAATCGTCGATGTCATTAAACAGTCTGTTGGCGGGGATTTTGAAAAAGCCTGATTTCGTTAAGGTTTCTATTTTGCTTCTTGGGTCCGCCCAATTACCGCGAGGACGACACAAAGATAATGAGTCGCGGGTTGTACTAGCGCGATTTTGAATGGTTTGTGTATCGATTGATGGGTTGAAGGACGTCAAGCGGATCAACTACTGGATACAGAATACTAGGACGTGCGTCGGCCCGAGACTGAGGGTAGTCGAGCGTGTAATGCAAGCCCCGACTTTCGCGTCGCCACTGTGCGGCTTGAACCATCAGTTCGGCAACATGGATTAAGTTTCGAAGTTCAATGAGGTCACTGTTGACCCGATAATTTGAGTAGTAATCGTGCACTTCCTGCTTCAGCAGTCCAATTCTTCGGGCCGCCCGTTCGAGGCGCTTGTTGGTTCGGACAATGCCAACATAGTTCCACATGCATCGGCGAAGTTCCGACCAATTATGGGAAAGAATGACGTTTTCATCGGAGTCAGTTACCCGGCTCTCGTCCCAATCAGGAATATCGCCGCGATTATCCCGGTTATCTGAGATTTCGTTCGCGATATCGTCTGCGACGGATCGAGCAAAGACTAAACATTCAAGTAGTGAATTACTCGCAAGTCGATTGGCTCCATGTAATCCGGTGTATGCGGTTTCACCGACTGCGTAAAGGCCATCTATATCCGTTTGGCCTCTCTCGTCTACCAATACCCCGCCACAGGTGTAGTGTGCGGCTGGTACCACGGGTATGCGATCGCGTCGCATGTCGATCCCGACTCCAAGGCATGTTTTGAGTATGTTGGGAAAGCGTTGCTCGATTTTTTTGTCGGGAAGGTGCGTGACGTCTAGATAGACACATTCCAGACCAAGACGCTTCATTTCAAAATCGATCGCCCTAGCGACCACGTCTCGTGGTGCCATTTCAGCGCGGGGATCGAATCGTTCCATAAAACGTTTGCCATCTCCGAGAACAAGCTTGCCTCCTTCGCCTCGGATCGCTTCCGAAATAAGAAACGACCTGGCGTCTGGGTGATACAGACAGGTCGGGTGAAATTGGTTGAACTCCATATTTGCGACCCGGCAACCTGCTCGCCATGCCATAGCGATTCCATCGCCGGTCGAGCCGTCTGGATTGCTGGTGTACTGGTAAACTTTACTCGCGCCGCCCGTTGCAAGGACGACGTAGCGGGCCTCGATGACTTCAACGTTGCCTGTTTCGGCGTTGAAGACGTACGCCCCCATAGTTTGTGAGTCGTTAGGAGTAGGTTTTCCGGTTGTGACTACGTCGATCGCGACACGCTTGGTCAGAATTCTGATTTTGACATCGCTAAGTACACGATTGATGAGGGTTGTCGCGATCGCGTGGCCCGTAGTATCTGCGACGTGCAAAACCCTACGGTGTGTATGCCCTCCTTCCCGAGTCAGGTGGGGACCGTTATCTTGCTGGTCGAATTCGAGTCCGAGATCCTCAATATGAGCGATAGCTTGGCGTGCTCGACTGACGACGTACCGGACGATTTTTTCGTTGCAAAGACCAGCGCCCGCGACGACGGTATCGTGGACGTGGGCGTCAACACTATCGGCCGGTTGCGATACCGTAGCCACTCCGCCCTGTGCCCGATTGGTAGAGCCACCTCGAATGTCGTCTTTGGAAAGGACAATGACCCGTGCATGGGGTGATAGATGCAACGCGGTCGCCAGGCCCGCAGCCCCACTGCCTATGACTAACACATCGGTGGAAAATCGAAGAGTCAAGAGATTACTCGCGACGAACGATTCGAAATCGTTGCTTGGTAGTATATACAGGACTCGGCATGCAGAATATCGACTGCTCGGATCGAACCTCATTGCCGGAGAGCGACATTGACCGTCGACACCGACCGAGAGTTGGTTCGACGAGTGCAGGGAGGTGACCGGAGTGCCTTTGATCTGCTCTTTCTCCGCCACCGCCACAAGATTCATGGTCTTGTCAGTCGGTTCGTGCATCGAGAAGAAGAGATAGACGATGTTGTCCAGGAGTCATTTATAAAGGCTTACCGAGCCTTACCTCGGTTTCGACTCGAAAGCGCTTTCTATACTTGGTTGTACCGGATCGCGATAAATACGGCGAAAAATTACATCACGGCGCAAAATAGGCGCCCCAGCACGTTGCAAGGTGACATTGACGAAATTGAGTTGGGAGAGGGAACGGGCGCTCTCAGGGAACTCGGCGACCCAGAACATGAATATCTGACCGGCGAGCTCGAAGTAGCCATTCGTAAGGCGCTGGACGGATTACCCGACGATTTAAAGAATGCGGTAACTTTTCGAGAATTCGATGGTCTAAGCTACGTACAGATTGCGGAGATTATGGATTGCCCGGTGGGGACTGTGAGGTCGAGAATCTTTCGGGCAAGGGAAGCGATAGACAAAAGTATAGGGTTTTTGATTCGTGGTGATTAGCGGAAAATGCAGAGCAGCAGGGCGAGTCGGTGACTGAAAAGTTTAATGAGTTCGTCTCTGCCATGCTCGACGATGAAGCGGATGAGTTTGAGATTCGGCGTGTTCTCGGCGAAATCGCTCGTAATTCTGATTTGAAAAGCACGTGGTCGCGCTACCACGTCATCTCGAGCGCCCTCAAACGGGAAGGACTTTCAAATCTGGAAGAATTGGACATAGCGGATGCCTCATCTGGCGACATCGGATCTTCGTCCGGTCCAAAGACCCTGGGAGACCGAACATTACACAGGCCGTGGCTGCGGAGTCGAAGAACTCTAGTAGCATCGTTGGCTGCGGCGATTGCGGCCCTCGCGATCATCATCACCATAAGCGATGAAGGAACTACGCAGGTCGAACTAGCCGACACGCTGGTTGTGCCAGATCCCGTCGTAACGGATGACCGTATTCCTGCAGAGAGTGACATTCTCCGAGCTGAAGCGTATCTGATCCGGCACGCACAACACGTTTCCATGAACAGTTCGGCTGCGCCTATACCTTTTGTCAAAGTCATCGCGCATGAGACTGAAAGATGAGGCGATGAGATGATCGCTTCGATCTGCCGCAGTACCGTTCTAGTTTTTGTTATTGGTGCAGTGATGGTATGTGGCGCGGAGCGGTCCGCGCTCGAATGGCTTGATGCCATGAATCGAGGGTTCCGAACCCTCGATTATGATGGGGTATTCAGTTATCAAAGTGGGGCGGACCTCACCACACTTCGTGTCGTACACGTCGTAATTGATGGCATTGAGCACGAGCGACTCATCCATCTGGACGGGGCGCGGCGCGAATTTATTCGGCGGGGTCTCGAAATCACGCGGATTTTGCAACCCAAGGACAAGATTCTAGAACTCGAGAAAGCAGTTCCGCCAACACGCTTTGTTCAGGCGTTTTCGAGGCGGTTAGACGCGATCGACGATCTATATCGGGTCGAACTGAACGGTTTGGGTCGAGTGGCCGGCAGACGCGCGATACGATTAAGCATCGTGCCACTTGACCAGGATCGTTACGGCGTTGGTATTTGGTTAGATCACGCGACGGGATTGCTTTTGCGGTTTGAGCGCTACGACCTGAGGGGATCGCGACTCGAACGGTTTCAATTCGGTCATCTGACGATTGGGGGCATTCCCCGAACAGCTGTCATTCCGGAAGAGCATGCCGGTGAGATCAAAACAACGATGAAACTAGAGTCAAGAGTCGAACCCCATGAGACACAGCGGATTCGTTGGCGCCCACAGTGGGTGCCCCGCGGTTTCGACAACTATCCTTCGAATATTTCTCAGGCGATGGGTGAGCGCGACAACGTTGACGCGATGATATACACGGATGGATTTGCGGCGTTTTCGGTATTTGTTCAGGCGATGCCAAATCGTCGCGAAGTGAATTTCGAACGGCGAAACGGAGCTACCACCGTTATCACCCGAACGCTTCAAGGCCCGATGGGCAAGACCCAACTGGTTACCGTTGTGGGCGAAGTACCGGCGAAGACTGCAAAGAAAATAGCTTCGGATATGGTTTATGTGCGCTGAGCTGACACCTCCCAATTGGACAATTTTTCGATTCGATGATTATGGCTAAGGGTACAGGCGCTCGCCGATGAAGATCGATTGTCGGGTGTCCGCGGATCGGATTCCCTGATCGAACCAGCAACAACCTCGCGAATAGTCGTCGAAACACGTTAAGCTCCACGACTGCCGTCGTTAACAAGAATGTTGTGACTCGTATAGATCGAACCCGCAACTTCTCCATCATCGCTCATATCGACCATGGCAAGTCCACACTTTCTGATCGTTTGATTCAGCTTTGTGGAGGCCTTAAGGATCGCGAGATGGAGGAGCAGGTACTCGACTCGATGGAGCTCGAGCGAGAACGCGGCATCACTATTAAGTCCCAAAGTGTTGCATTGGAATACAAGAGTGCCGACGGCGAGACGTATCATCTTAACTTTATCGATACCCCTGGACATGTTGATTTCAGTTACGAGGTTTCGCGTTCGCTCGCCGCGTGTGAAGGCGCGTTGTTGGTCGTGGATGCAGCTCAGGGCGTTGAGGCTCAGTCCGTCGCCAATTGCAATACAGCGATCGAACAAGGTCTGGAAGTGATTCCGGTTTTAAATAAGATCGACTTAGTGCAAGCCGACCCCGAGCGGGTGGCGGAAGAAATTGAAAATATTATCGGATTACCTTCGGAAGGTATTATCGAAGTAAGCGCTAAGACTGGGCTCGGGATCGAGCCGTTGCTTGAACAGCTGATCGCCGACATACCGGCACCTAGTGGAGATCCAGATTCGGGACTGCGGGCTCTCGTCGTCGACTCGTGGTTCGATAACTATTTAGGGATTGTGTCTTTGGTTCGTGTGTTTGGCGGACACGTGAAACGTGGCGATCGGATTTTCGCGAATTCTGTCGGGAAGATACATGTCGTTGACGAGGTGGGGGTATTTACACCGAAGCGAGAAGTTCGAGCCGAACTCGCCGCTGGGGATGTTGGTTATGTCGTTGCCGGAATAAAAGATATTCGCGGTGCGCCGGTTGGTGACACACTTCTTCAAGAAGGGTCGAACGAGCTGCCGGTTCCCGGGTTTGAACGCGTTAAGCCGCAAGTGTTTGCCGGAATGTTTCCCGTTACGTCCGACGATTTTGAAGCGTTTCGGGATGCATTAGCTAAGCTTCGGTTGAATGATGCGTCGTTGCAATATGAGCCGGAGACGTCGGACGCCCTGGGGTATGGTTTTCGTTGTGGATTTCTGGGGATGCTCCACATGGAGATCGTCCAGGAACGTCTAGAGCGTGAATACGACATTGAGTTAATCACATCAGCTCCTACGGTGGTCTATCAAGTGACCACAAGGCAAGGTGAAACGATTCAGATAGATAATCCATCCCAACTCCCGGAACCGGGCAGCATTGCGGAGATGCAGGAGCCTATCGCTCTCGTCAATATCCTTTTACCCCAGGAACATGTTGGAAATGTCATATCGCTTTGCGTCGACCGCCGCGGCGTACAAAAGAACATGGAATATACGCGAGGGCAGGTCTCGCTCACCTATACGATACCGATGAGCGAGGTAGTCATGGATTTTTTTGACCGTCTTAAATCAATCAGTCGTGGGTTCGCGTCGTTAGATTATGGGTTCCATTCCTTCGAAGTGGCGCCGTTAGTTCGACTTGATATTTTGATTAACGGTGAACGCGTCGACGCGTTGGCCGTCATAACGCACAAAGACGAGGCGCAAACTCGAGGGCGTAAGCTCGTCGAGACGATGCGCGAGTTAATCCCAAGGCAATTATTTGATGTGGCGATTCAGGCGGCGATTGGAGGGAATGTTGTTTCGAGACAAACCGTGAAAGCGTTACGCAAGAATGTGACCTCGAAATGTTATGGGGGCGATGTGACGCGTAAGAAGAAACTGCTCGAAAAACAAAAAGCGGGGAAAAAACGAATGAAACAAGTGGGACGGGTGGAAATCCCCCAAGAAGCGTTCTTGGCCGCTTTGAAGGTTGAGCGCTAACGGCGATTTCGTAGCAAGAGATTGCAACACTGTTTTTGTCAGCAGAGTATCGATTTCAAGATTGCTATAGTGTTAGTAGTGACACATAAAGCCCATCTGCCTTGAGTATCAAGGCCCTCCAGCACCGACTCGGTTACGACTTTCGGGATCCGGCAATTCTCAAATCTGCAGTGACGCATCGGAGTGCGGGTAGAGATAACAACGAACGGCTCGAATTTCTAGGTGATGCCGCGCTGGGGTTTGCCATTGCAGATGCGTTGTACGCCCGTTTTACCGAAGCCTCGGAGGCCGACCTGACTTTAATGCGGGTTGAACTCGTGCGTGGTAGTACGTTAGCTCTGGTTGCTCGAGAAATTGATTTGGGCAGCTGTCTATCCCTAGGTGCGGGCGAACTGAAGAGTGGTGGGAGGAACCGCGATTCGATCTTAGCGGATGCTTTAGAGGCGATTATTGGGGCCGTGGTGCGTGATGGTGGCTATGTTGCCGCTCGGGACGTGATTGTGCGGTTGCTGAAGGATCGTTTGGACTTAGTGCAAGAACACCCTATTAAGGATCCGAAAACCCTCCTGCAAGAGGAACTGCAGGGTCAAGGGGACGTTCTACCGTATTACCACGTTGTCGAAAACACAGGGGACGCGCACGATCGCCGGTATCGCGTTGAGTGTCGCGTAGATTCGCGCAAACTTGTTGCTTTCGGCGCAGGAACCTCGCGTCGAGACGCCGAAAAAGAAGCCGCACAAGCGATGTTGAAAGAGTTAGGAAAGCGTGAATAAAACCCGGTGCGGATACGCAGGTATTGTGGGACGGCCAAACGTTGGCAAATCGACATTGTTAAACCACCTCATGGGGACCAAACTTTCCATTACTTCGCGGAAGCCGCAGACGACGCGATTTAACCTTATAGGGATCTCTACTCGAGACCAGACTCAAATAATTTTTGTCGATACTCCGGGATTACGTAGTCTAGGACCGGATCCAAATGGGCGAAAAATCAACAGGTACATGTCGAATCAAGCCATGGCGGCGGTCGAGGACGTTGATCTGGCGGTACTGTTGGTCGATGCGCGAGGATGGACAGAGGCTGATGAGACTGTGTTGACGCTGATTAAGCGCGAAGACGTTACCGCAATCTGTGGGATCAACAAAATCGATCGATTGGTCCGCAAAGACGTTCTACTTCCTCTTATAAATGAAATTCAAGATAAACACGCTTTCGAAGCGATCATCCCAATGTCGGCTCTCCATAGACAGGGACTTGACGATCTGTCCGCAGAAATTGCCCGCCTAATGCCAGAAGGACCACATCTTTTTGATTCCGACGCCTTGACCGATCGACCGTTGGTATTTTTGGTTGCAGAAGCGATTCGAGAGAAACTAATGCGGCAGTTGGGCGACGAACTACCTCACCGGACCACGGTCGTCGTGGAGCGCTATGACGCAGGCGAAATCCTCACAGAAGTTGATGCGGTCATTTACGTCGAACGTCAGAGCCAAAAAGCCATCGTTATCGGCCGGGGTGGAAAACGACTCAAGGCGATCGGCCAGGAAGCACGCGGTAATATTGAGGATCTAGCTGGCGGAAAGGTCATGTTGAATCTTTGGGTAAAGGTGCAACCGGGCTGGTCGAACAATGACGAATTGCTGGCAAGATTTGGGTATCGTTGACCGATCGCCAGCGTAGACAGCCTGGGTATGTCCTGCATCGTCGAGCTTATCGAGAGACCAGCTATCTTGCCGACATCTTGAGCCCTGAGTTCGGTCGTCTCGCCTGTGTTTTTCGGGGCGCGAGAAAGAAGCAAGGAGCATCGCTCGAACCCTTTATACGTTACGGGTTGGCGTGGCATGGGAAAGGGCAGATGGTCACGGTGACGTCCTACGATATCGAGATCGAACATTCGTTGCGAGATCGCTACCTCTACGCGGGTCTTTATTTAAACGAACTGATCGTCCGTGCGTTGCCGGTTGAGGTATCTGCGCCGCCGCTTTTTCACGCATACAACAACGCGATTACGGGTCTAGCACGCCGCGATACATTAGAACCGGTACTCCGCACTTTTGAACGGACTCTACTCCGCGAGTCAGGCTATGATCTTCTCTTCAACTACGACCACACCACGGGGGATGTCATTGCCCCCGACAAGTATTACCGATTTGTACCGAACGTTGGGTTCGAGTCGATACAGAAAACATCCGATGCTCTTTCTGGCAGAGTTCTTTTAGCGATCGCGGATGACGATTATGCGAAGACCGAGACACGCCGGGTCGCCAAACACGTACTTCGCAGCGCGCTAAAACCGCTGTTAGGAGACCGTCCTATGGCGTCGCGTCAGCTCTTTCGCGGTTCTAATAATGTCGTCTAGACGGCGATTACCGCGGACGATTGAACTTGAGGTGCTTGGACAGACCGAGGACGGTTATGGATTCGGGACGGCCGTTGGCAGACAGTGCGTTGTCAAAGGGGCGCTTCCCGGTGAGGTGGTCTGTGCTCGAGTCCTGGGCAAGCGCAAGGGTCAAATTCTCGCGATAACGGAAACGGTCCAAAACGCGGTGGATGATCGGACAGAGCCTTTTTGTGCGGTATTTCCCCGGTGTGGTGGGTGTAACAATCAGCAGTGGGAGTACCGGGAGCAGCTAAAATTTAAAGAACGATGGGTTCGACGTGAGTTGTCTCGACACCAGCTTCGGTGTGAGTCATTTCTGCCTACCCAGCATGGATCAACCACACGCTATCGCCGTCGCGCCCGTCTCGGGGTTCGATGGATAGACAAGGTTGGCGAAGTCTATGTTGGCTTTCGAGAAACGTTTGGGAGTTACGTCGTCGACATGAATAGGTGTCCAGCATTGGTCCCAGGATTGGCCGAATTGATAGGACCATTACGCGACTTGATAACACGCATGAGTACGCCGAAAAGAATTCCTCAAGTTGAGGTAGTCGCTGGGGATAAGGCTAGAGCGCTGGTATTGAGGCACCTGGATCCCCTGACGGTTTCAGACCTTAACCTACTGAGCGCATTCTCAAATTCCTATGACGTATGGGTATATGGGCAAAGCGGGGGATACGAGACCGTAACCCGTCATTTCCCACCGGGGGATCCCGACGCAAAGCTCACGTACGAACTCGCGAACGATAGCGTGAGCATTGAGTTCGGACCAACCGATTTCATTCAAGTCAATTCGGAGATCAATCACCTTTTGATCGGAGCTGTGTTGAAGGAGCTCGATTTAGGACGTGAGGATCGGGTTATCGACCTCTTTTGTGGAATTGGAAACTTCAGTCTACCGGCGGCTCGAACAGCGAAGTCGGTTCTGGGTCTGGAGATCTCTTCGACCGCAGTTGAACAGGCGCGACGGAATGCGGAGAGGAATGATCTGTCGAGAACGGCAAAATTCTTGGCGAGCGACCTATACCGACCAATAGATAACGAATTAACGAAGACAGACTACAAGATGTTGCTGGATCCCCCTCGCTCGGGCGCGGGTCCGGAGTTCGCGCGATTCGCCCATCGGGCGAATCGCGTGGTGTATGTTTCTTGTAATCCGACCACGTTTGCTGACGACGCAGCTGTACTTGATCGAATTGGATTTCACCTCAAAAGCGTCCAGGTCTTCGATATGTTCCCGCATACAAATCACGTAGAAATAGTTGGTAGTTTTGGTCGGTTAGAGCCATCTTGACGAATGTTGGGAATGGTCGTTTAAAGACCGCGATCTGGTTACGGGTAAGATGGATCCTTTTGTTAAACCGGCGGATAGTCTGGGCGCCCAGGCTACTTTTTGCGCGGCTTAGTTTGTTGGAGATTTGCCGATGAATTTGATCCTACTTGGACCGCCGGGTGCCGGGAAAGGGACGCAGGCCCATGCAATTTGCGCGAGGTTTAGCATTCCTCAGATATCGACAGGAGACATGCTACGTGCGGCCATTGCCGCAGGGTCGATCTTGGGGCAGCGAGTGAAGTCGATTATGGACGCGGGTGAGTTGGTATCGGATAACGTGATCCTCGAGCTCGTTACGGAGCGTTTGCTGGAGCCCGACTGCAAAAGTGGGTTCCTATTCGACGGTTTTCCGAGAACGATTCCTCAAGCGGAGGCGCTTACGTCGAATGGCATTGCCCTCGACCATGTACTGGAGATTGATGTGTCCGATGAAGAAGTGATTCGGCGGATCACTGGACGGCGAATACATGAGGCCAGTGGCCGTGTTTATCACGTCGTGTTTAATCCACCTCAAGTGGAGGGTAAGGACGATCAAACGGGGGATATGTTGGTGCAGCGAGTCGATGACGCGGAAGAAACCGTCAAAGAACGTCTTAAGGTTTATCACGATCAAACTCGACCCCTCGTTGAGTATTATCGCGACAGTACGGTTAACTACTCAAAGGTTCATGGAACAGGATCCGTCCAAGACATCACCAAGAACGTATTTGAAGCGTTAAATGATTGAACGGGACTGCGCGCGGCACAGACTCCCACCTTATCCGGTCCAAATATGGGAACGATCAGTCGGCAATAGCACGATGTCCACAATCGAGCCCGCCTTGATGTCATCGGTTTGTTCAGGCACCACGATTAAGCAATTTGCATTGGCAAAAGTGGCAAGGCGATTGGAACTTTGGTCTCCGGTTGGCGATACAGTGACACGATCGTCGTTCATGCCGAAAACACCCCGTACGTATTCTCGGCGCCCTTGATGGTGCTCAATCGTTTCTTGGAGGATTGCCGGTAACCGATAGGGCGTGCTGTCAGGCATCCCGCAAAGCCGATCGATCGTTGGTGCGACAAACAGTAAATAAGTGATGATGGTCGAAACGGGATTCCCAGGGAGGCCAAAGAAAAGTGCTTTGCCGACTCGTCCAACCGCGAGTGGTTTGCCCGGTTTCAATGCAATTTTCCAGAAATCTAACGAACCGGCCTGGGCCACTACATCTCTAACATAATCAGCATCGCCCACGGAGACGCCGCCACTCGTGACTACGACATCCGCAGCTTCCGCAGCGGTTTCTAGTGCCCGGTTGATCGCTTGAGGATCGTCGGGAAGAGCTCCTAGATCCAACACCTCGACCGGGCGCTCCGAAACCAGTTCGCGAAGGGCGGTACGGTTGGCGTCATATATCTGGCCCGGACCCAACGGTGTGCCGGGATCAATTAATTCATCGCCTGTTGAAAACAGAGCCACACGGATCCGACGCACGGCTGTTACTTTGGTCACTCCACAAGCAGCCAACCAACTAATCTTGTATGCATCGAGCCGATCACCAGCTTTTGCGAGAAGTTGTGTCTTGGCTATATCGTGGCCCCGACTCCGAATGTTTTCGCCGATTTCAAGCGATGCACGAAAACTAATCTGATCCCCATTCCTTTCAACGTCTTCTTGAATGACAACTGCGGAAGTGCCTCTAGGTATCGGGGCTCCGGTAAATATGCGTATGGCCGTACCCGGCGCTAACGGATCTTGGTAAACGTGTCCCGCCCTGCTTTCGCCAACCACGGCAAGCTCTCGGTCTTGGTTGAGGTCGTTCGCGTGAAGCGCATACCCATCCATGGCCGACGCGTCGAAGGGCGGCAAGTCCATGGGTGCGTCGATGGCGGACGCCACGACACGTCCTTTGGATTCGGTTAGAGGGATCACTTCGGTGTCTAACACCGGCGAGGTTAGATCACCGAGTTTTCGCAACGCGTCGTCAACGTTTAGCATGCACGTATGGCCGCGTTATTAGCTTTGGAAACCACCGCTGAACTCTGTTCGGTCGCTATTGGTAATAACGAAATGGTGCTTGAGGATACACGGCTGGCAATGAGGCTGCACAACGAAATCGTGCTATCAATGGTCGATGCAGTTCTGTCGGCGTCGCCGATTGAACGCGACGAGGTCGCCTGCGTCGCTTTTTCCGCTGGGCCGGGTTCTTTTACGGGTGTGAGGATCGCTGCTGGAATAGCGCAAGGGATCGCCTTGGCATGGGATATTCCGGTTTGTCCGGTGCAGACCTCGAAAGCGATGGCCTTTTCCAGCCTGGAACAAGATCGTCGACTCACCGAATTCGTGACGTCCCGACGATCTCGACAAAGTTTTGTCTATGTCGCCGGGTTTGATTCGAGATATGGAAATTTAACAACTACTTCGAGCGACCAGTTGGTCGATGAGAAGGTTTATCGCGTGAGACACCGCATTGTCAGTGATTCTCAAGTTGCTCTTTCCGCGCGCCATGTATTAAGGATTGCGCAGCGCGAAGTTGGTGGTTGGCTGAATGCGGAGCAGGGGCTCCCTGTATACGTGGAGGGAGACACGCCATGGCATGGTACAGCAGGCCAATAACCTTGGCCGGTTGGTGAGGAAGGAAAGTAATTTGCTTTCAAGACCTTGGATTGACAGAGACTCGCAGCGAGGCTGTTGATTTGATCGTCTATTTTGACAATGCAGAAGAGCGCGCGCGGGATTTCACCTCGGCGATCGGATACGACATTGCTCCGACCAAATTCGCACCGAATGACTGGTATCTCTATCTCGATGAGTCTGATTTGACTCTTCGACATCCGGCCAAACAATCCATGCGCTTATCGCTGGATGAGATCCGAAGGCGTTCGCTATCTGGACGCCGTTCACCTTTATCGAGAGCGTGTGGTGTTCGCGAAGGTACGACAGTTCTTGACGCATTCGCGGGTTGGGGCACGGACGGCCTTACGCTCGCGACTCTCGGTTGCGTAGTCACTTGTTGTGAGTTGCAACCGCTAGTTTTCGCGATGCTTTACGATCGGATCGAGCGCTTCGAACTTTGCTCACTCGATTGCACGCGCATTGATGTCCGCGAGTTGTTAGCAGATCGAACGCGGCGCTGGGATGTCGTGTATTTAGACCCCATGTTCCCAGCGCATCCTAAAACCGCGCTGCCTTCCTACCCGATGCAAGTGCTCGCCGATTTAGCCGAGCAATCAGACGCCCGTGAGATCGCCGAGTGGTCGATCGAACGTGCCGACCAGCGCGTGGTGGTTAAGAACCGAATAAAGGCACCACCAGTAATAAGGGCCCCCGATTGGCAAATTCGAGCACGGAGCGTGCGCTTCGATATCTATCGAGCCGACCGAAATTAGGCTAAAGGCGACGGTGGGATGGACTGTTGTAATTCTGTCCTGATGACGTAACGAGATGCTCGAATGAGTTCCCTGATCGATGAGTCAAAGCGAAGGTAACCGTCATTATCTGTGCGGACGACCGCGCGATCTTCGAGCGTGGTTATCAATCCGCGAAAGAGAGCAGGATCAAAAAAATCAGGCGCGTTCGTCCCGTACAAGACCGAGAAACGACGCGCGGTTCGACAAGCGCTTTCGACCAAAGTAACGCGTGTGTAAGTAGCGTTTCCGGCCTTGTCGAGAAGGGCGATCGCGATATAGAGGCGTTCGAGGGTGGGCATCAGTGCATTCGCTAGGAGATTAAGGTGGATTCGACCTTTAGTGTCTTCCCTGGGTGGCCTGACCGCCTGGTCCGTCCGGTATAGAAGACCAAGTGTTTCAAGTTGCAACAGGCATCGGCTCGTCTCTTCTGTTCCTGATCGAAACGAGAGCTCCGCCTCAATGTATGGGAGAACCGTCGCCACAAGACGCTCCAGCACACTAATTTGTAGCGGCAGTCTGCGATTGATGAGTAAGCACGCGATCATCGACGATTGCGCGATGGCGTGTAAGACGTTGTTCCGATACCAAGTCATCAAAATAGCGGTCACGGAGTCGTGTCCAACCAGTCGCTCGCCGTCAGCTTCTTCACGCTGCAGCATGTCCAAGTGTTCAACGTGTTCGAGTATCTGAGTCGGCGAGAGATCTGTGACGCTAAAGTTATGGTGCTCTCGATTGCCGGTAATCAGTCTTTTCAGATAGTCCAAGTGTTGTATTAAAACGCCTTCTTCTATAGTGAATCGAGGCATCGACAAGGTCGTTAAAGCGACTAGGTTGACCGGATTGACGTGGGCTGAATCGTTTACCGCCGTCAGTATTTCGTGGCCAAGAGCTTGGGCGGCAGTTGCGGCTAGCGATGAGTGATTTTGTTCGAGATCGAAATTGGTGACGAATGTCCCAAGATTGATCGGGGTCCCAAATCGCAACGTCACGCGGCCGAAATTCTGTTTGATCAAGCGCAAGTTGCGGAATACGTCGGCCACGTTTTCGCTACGTTTGCTCTCACCTCGTAGTTCGGACAAATACGCGTTTGCCTCGATCAGTTTCTCGTAACTGAAATAGACGGGGATGATGGCCACAGGCCGCGGTAGCCCTAGAGCAAAGCTAGCCAGCGTCATACGGAGCATGCCAAGTTGTGGTGGTAATATCCGCCCGGTCCGGCTTCGGCCTCCTTCGATGAAGTATTCGACCGAATGCCCTCGAGAAAACACCTCATTGAGGTACTCGCTCATAACGGCACGGTAAATTGGATCGTTGCGAAAGGAGCGGCGCATGAAGAAAGCGCCGCTACGTCTAAGCAATTTTCCGATCACCGGCATGTTCAAATTGTCACCAGCGGCAATGTGCGGAATCATCAATCCCAGGCCAAACAGCGCGTGCGATAGGACGAGGTAATCTACGTGTGATCGGTGACAAGGTGTGTACACAAGCGTGTGGGTTTGGGCAATCCGCTCAAGCGGCTCGAATCCCTGAATATCTACGCCATCGTAAATACGGTGCCAAAACCACGTCAGGAGACCTTCTAAGACTCTGATGGTGGGGTACGACATGTTGGAGCCTATCGCGAACGCGTCACGACGTGCTTCCTCCTCGAGAGTAGCCCAATCGCCTTCCGCCGATTCGATGGCGTCTTGCACCGGGCGACTCGCCACGATTTTTGCCACCAAGGAACGACGGTTTGAAAGGTCGGGTCCTAGAACGGCTGTCCTCTCGTTACGAAAGTGGACCCGGAGTATTCGGGCTAATTTGCGCACGTTACGGTTACTGCCTGCATGAGAAGACAGCGTTTCTGGCCAAGGTAGAGACGTTCCGAACCGGACCAAAATGTCCGAGCGATTGAACACTAGCCCGAGCAATCGCCGCAGTCTCGAGGAAATCAACCATTCGTCAGACACCATCGAACGAATAAGCGATTTGTCTTTATTTGCGGCTCTTCCCCAGAAAATCGAGACGGGAACAACCGTGAGACGTAACGTCGGGTCCTGCGTGTGGGCTCGGTCAATTCGCAGCATGCGCTCCGAATAGGACCGCATAGTATTTTTTTCGAAGAAACCGCTCCCTCGGTTCAAAAAGAAAAATCGGGTCGCCTCATTTGGCCTGGAGAGGGGTAGCAAAGGTCGTGCCAAGGACGTTTTTTCACAAGCGAGATCCAGGAGGAGAAGGTCTGCGAGGGATCGTTGGGGTAAGACGTACAAAACGTCCGGGTCTTCAAAGTTCGTATTGCCAACGAGATTGGGTTTGACCAGACGAGCCAAAAAGGTACGCGACACGCGATAAATCAATCCGGTGGGCTTCGCAGTGGTCTGTTGGCTGCGCATCTTTCGTTGTGGTTATAGCCGCACAATGTTGGGCGAAGAGGCTACATGGTAACGAGGTGATTTGCCGTACTGCGTAACCTGGGTCTAGACGAGCCTACTCGCTAGTCGCGCCGACCTTCGTAGATCTGTTCGAGCTTCGGTTCGCTTTCGCTTTCGCTTCCGGATTCGCGGGATTCAATCTGTACCTGCCAAATGCCCTTGTATTTCCGCTCGGTGGTATCGGCGACTTCTTCACGAGTACGCTGAATGGTGGGTCTTAGGAACACCAAAAGGTGGCGCTTGGTTCGGGTCGTCGATCGATTCTGAAACAGGCGACCAAGAAATGGGATCGACCCCAACAAGGGCACCTTTTTCCGCGTTGCTCTTAGGTCGTCTTGGATTAGGCCGCCAAGGACAATCGTTTGCCGGTCATCTGCCAATATGGTTGTTTCGATACTGCGTTTGTTGGTAACCACGTCTGAGAATCCAGCCTCGCCGATTTCTAGACCAGTATTGACGACGTTTTCGACCGTTTGGAAAACCTCGAGTCGAATTGACGAGTCGTCATGGATGTGAGGTGTCACGGTCAGCTCAATGCCGACATCCTCTCGCTGTATGGTGGTGAAGGGATTACTGGCACCGTTGTTGGTCGACGTAAACGAGCCGGTACGAAAGGGTACTGTTTGGCCTGCCAGGATATTGGCTTGCTCATTGTCGAGAGTAAGGATACTGGGTGTTGATAACAGATCAGCCGATGTATTGATGGCGATGGCGTTGAGGATGGCGCCGAATGAAACACCGTCTGGATCGAGTCGTGCTACCGCAAGCGTGGGAGAACTGACACTCGCTATTCCTTGCACCGGATCAATTTTTCCGTCGTCACCAACCGTCGCGCTGATGCTGCTCAACAAATTGGAAATGATGCCATTGAGGGTGGTGCTGGCAAAAGGTGCCGATTCACCGCCGGCATCTGCTACGCCAGCTTCGATGCCGATGGCGCTTGTTTCATCAACGGAGACTTCCACGATGGCAGCTTCAATGAGTACCTGGGCCCTGCGTATATCCAGTTGTCTTAAGATTTCTTGGATTTCCGACATTGTGCCGGGATCTGCCCTGACAACAATCGCGTTCAATGACATATCAGCTTGAATGCTGATATTTTCAGATTTCGTATTGTTGCCCTGTCCCCGAGGCTGTATCAGGATTCCGTTAAGGATCTCCGCTGTCCTAGTTGCATCGGAGTGGTTCAACTGGAATACGCGGGTTGAACCGGACGATGTCGCCGGTTGATCTAGTTGTTCAATCAAAGAACGTACCTCTGCGATCGGTGCACTCTTGCCCCTTAAAACCAGCGTGTTGTTTCGATCGTTCCCAATCACAAGGACGCGTTGGGGCCCCTCCGCGGATTTCCCAATTTGATCGGGCGCAACTTGTTCAAGAATCGCGACCACGCTCCCGACCCACGCTTGTTCGAGAGCTACCACCACCACTTCATCTTCGTCAGCGACGTCAACTTGGCGAATGATCGTTAGTAACCGCCCGATATTGTCGGCGTGGTCGCTGATGATGACGACGTTCGCTTGTGTTACGGCAGCGATGTGGCCGTATTGCGGGATCATGGGGCGGAGGATCTTGACCAGTTCCGCCGCGGCAACATTGCGTGCCGAGATCACCCGGGTCACGACTTCTTCCGACAACGATCCATCGTCGTCGTTAACGGGTGCGCCCGATTGTTTTACTGTGGCACTTTGCACAATACGGACTACGTCTCCGGTGCGCGACGCGCCGAAACCGTGCACCCGAAGTACGGAGAGAAATAACGCGTAGACCGCGTCAGTGTCGAGGTTTCGGTCGGAGACGACGGTTACATTACCTTTCACCCTCGGATCAACAACGAATGTTTTCCCCGTGATGGTTGAAACTTGCGTAATAAACTCGCGAATGTCCGCGTTCTTAAGATTGATCTTCCACGTCTGTGCATCGGGCCACGTCGGCGTGGCGAGTAAACAGCAAACGAGAACGAGCCAATGGAGACGTTGTATTCGCATATTTTCTATTTGAGGGAAACGGTGATGAAAAAGTTCCTGCTGCCTCTTTTAATCTCCAGACGAGCAGACCCCTGAGCCAGCACGTTTTCGAACTCGAGTCTGTCGTCAGCCACGTTACCAATAGCCCTATTATTTACTGAGAGCAAGATATCGCCGGGTTGAAGCCCCGTTTGCTTCAGTGCTGGATGCGAAGCTAAGCTGCCCAGCCGATACCCCCCTGCAACATCCGTTGAAATGGGTTTAATCCCTAGTTCCGCGAGTGTACCTTCCGCGTCGTTTTCGAGTCGACCCTGGTACGAAGCGATAACTTGTCGGACTGACTGCTGCGCGTTTCGTCCGGCAGTCGCCGGCTTCTCGGCAGCAGCAGCAAGCTCGGTGCGTGTTGCATTCGATGACGCACCGGTATCATGGGAACCCTCCAGAGCCGTTAGCGAGCGAGAAAGCGCCGGTTCAATAATTGTTGTCCGCTCAGGTTTCTCCTGGGGTGTGAAGTTGTTTTTGGTGGTTGGAAAGCGCAGTAATTCTCGTTTTCCGGACCGCTCCAGAACGACGCTATCTGCGAATACCTCGACTAGGGTTGCATTGCCCGGTACACGTTCATTAATACGGAAAAGCTTTGCAGTCCCACGTTTCTCCGAAATCAACGCTGCAGAGTCTTCTGAGTCGTCGGTGCTCGCCGCGAATACGCCGACAAGTTCCAGGTTGAGCCGGGTTTCCGCTAGAGATTCGGTCACCATCGCCGTCGGATTCAACTGGGACCGCGAGGCATCCCCAAACAGGTTTAGCGACGTTACGTGATCAATTGAACTCACATCGGGGTCATTATTGGTGCTGATGCCACTAGGTAGTCTTGAAAATTTCTCTTCAGGTGGAAACATAAAGAATTGCACGGATTCTTTTAGCGACCAAGCAACCAGCGCCACCAATAGGACCAATGCAGCGTTTCGCGCACTATTGATGAGCTTGGGGCTGAAATCGAACACCGTTGGTGGCCGAGAATTAGATAACCAATCTTAAAGAAGTTTTTCCGACACCTCCATCACGATAGCAGGGTCCGGTTCGCTACCCTGCCAGGGTTGACCAATCAAACGCGTAAAGCGTTTCGTGATGCCGATATGGATCCAACCGTCGTCGTCGAGCCTTGCGCGTATCAGTGGTGTGTCATCTGTTTCGGATCTAACCGTCATCGAAGGGATGCCCTCAACCATTTGCAATTCGCCCAATAACGCCGGTAGTTCTCGCTGAAACCGTTGGTTCGACATATGGTACTGCACAGTTCCGCCATCCCACCGCATATGTCCTTGGATTCGAATCGGACCTTCGCTTTTGTTGATAGTTGCTTTGATCGATCTGAGGTGAAGTGCGCCGTTCAAATTCATGTTGTAGGGCGCTAGTACTCGGTTAATCGTTGCGGCCTCTATCAACCCGTCAAACGAGAAAGCCATCGAGCCTAATCGGATCGTTGCAGCGCCTCCGAATGTATGTGTTTGATCTTCGAGAACCCATTCAATGGCGAGCTTGCCGAAAACTAGTTGGACTGGGTCAACGGACCAACTCAGTGAGCCAGCATATAGCTTGGTTACGCGCAATCGCCCGCTTCCATTCCAAATACTCCCTTCCGTTGTCGAGAAATCTATCGCAGGTATCGCATTTGTTACGAATCGTATTGAGCTCGCTGGCAGAAAGATGACGAGAAACGATAGAAAAAAAACCAAGCCTAAGAACAAGAGTTGGCGAGACTTCAACATAGCAGTTGGAAGAGGATGCCTTGATATATTTTCGCGAGCGGTTCTAACTCGCTAATGCGGACGCACTCGTTGATCTTGTGGATGGATGCGTTGACGGGACCCAGCTCTACAACTTCTGCACCCGTTGGTGCTATGAACCGCCCGTCTGATGTTCCGCCAGAAGTCGAGAGATCGGGCTCGAGCGATACGACTGAACGTATCGCCGTCTGAACGGCGTTGAGCAGCTTTCCCTTCCTAGTCAAGAACGGCTGTCCAGATAGTTGCCAATCCAATATGGTCTCGATCCCAGGAACGTTAGTGAGTAGGTGATCCTCTACCGTCGCTTGCAAACCCTCGATACTTTGTTCTGTGTTGAATCTAAAGTTGAACAGAATGTCGAGTTCGCCCGGAATGACATTTGCTGCGCCTGTCCCGGCGTTCATGTTGGATATCTGGAACGTGGTGGGCGGGAAGTAGGCGTTGCCCGAATCCCAAACCCTTGTAACGAGTTGGGATAGAGTGGTGATTGCGGTATGGATTGGGTTGCGCGTCTGGTCGGGGTAGGCGACGTGTCCTTGCTCGCCGACGAACCGGATTCGACCGTTGAGAGATCCCCGACGACCAACTCTCACCACATCCCCAACTTTTTTGGTGGACGACGGTTCTCCGACCACGCACATGTCGATCCTAGTGCCTTGTTGGTTTAGGTAATCGATGACTTTTACGGTTCCGTCTTTAGCCTCACCTTCCTCGTCGCTGGTAATAAGGAACCCTATCGATCCGGCGTAATTGGGATGGCTCAGCAAGAATCGTTCCGTCGCCACCACCATAGCAGCTAGGCTCGATTTCATGTCTGCGGCGCCGCGCCCGTAGAGGTATTGACCAGCGACCGTTGGTTGATATGGCGGCGACGTCCACTGGGATAATGGACCCGGAGGAACGACGTCGGTATGCCCAGCGAAAACCACTAGCGGTTTTCCATCTCCAACTCGTGCCCACATGTTGCAGACAGGCCCGAAGGGAAGGTGATCGACTTTGAATCCAGCGGTGGTTAGCCGTTGTGCAATGAGTTGCTGACAGCCACCGTCGTTGGGTGTTTCAGAGGAACAGCTAATAAGGTCGCACGTCAGATCGAATACCTCCTCGGTCATCTGTAATAGCCTTCGATGAAACCCGCCATTCTGCTGACCGCATCGATGCAGTCCGCGATGGGCGCGACCAGTGCTATTCTGATTCGATCTCGTCCAGGATTCGTTCCTTGACAATCTCTACCGAGGTACTGACCTGGCAAGACGGTGATGTTCTCGGTGACGAAAAGATCCCGTGCGAAAGATTCGTCGTCGCCAGGGAGACGAAGCCAGTAATAGAAAGTACCCGGTGGAATCTCTGCGTCGAAGACTCGCGAAAGGATCGGATTAACGGCGTCGAATTTTTCCCGATAGGCCTGACGGTTTGATACGACGTGCTGTTCGTCTCGCCAAACGAGGGAACTCACATGTTGTACGTGTTCAGGCATCGCACAGCCGTGATAGGTTCGGTATTGGAAATAGCGATCGATAATGTTGGCGTCACCTGCGACGAATCCGGAACGTAGCCCAGGACAATTTGATCGTTTGGAGAGGCTGTGGAAGACCATGCAATGACCGAAGTCATCTACTCCAAGCTCCGTTGCAACCTCGAGTAGGCCTTTGGGTGGTTCATCTTCGTGGTAATAAATTTCCGAATAACATTCATCGGCGGCGATAACGAAATCGTGCTTGTGGGCAAGCTCGATCAGCGTTCCCAAGACCTCCTTCTCGATAAATGTCCCTGAGGGGTTTCCGGGAGAACAGATATAAAGGAGTTCGCACCGATCCCAAGTTTTCTTGTCCACCGTATCGAAATCCGGTTTGTCGGTACTCGGTACGTAGATGGGAGTAGATCCCCTTAGTAGTGCAGCGCCCTCGTAGATTTGGTAGAGAGGGTTCGGTACGAGCGTGTAGCCATTCGAAGCGCCGCTCAAAATCGCTTGGCCGAAAGAAAATAGGGCTTCTCGCGTACCGTTGACGGGTAAAACATGGCGGTCCGGGTCAGCTTGGATCCGAAATCGGCGCGCCAACCATTCAACGATCGCGTTGCGGATGTCTACACCTCCGCGAGTGGCTGGATATGCTGCTAATCCCGACGCGAGAACACTTCTGTCGGAGAGGGCTTCCAATACGAAATTCGGCGGCGCATGTTTTGGTTCCCCCAGGGACAAGGAGACGTGGCCGTTCTTTGAATTCGACCTTAGTCCATCCTTCAGGTCGTTTAGTCGCTCGAAAGGATACGGAAGTAAGTGTCCAAGGTATGGATTCATGCGACGGCCTCCGTCACCTCGGAATCGATTCTTTCTTCCAATCTCGAGACGATCTGGTTTATGCGGGTACGGTCCCGAATGGGGTTGCCCTCAAGGTCACTAATGTGAAAAACATCTTCAACCCGCTCGCCGAGCGTTGTGATACGAGCTTGGTGAACGACGATGCCTAGTTCGACGAATAGGCTTCCAATCTTCGACAGCAATCCTTGCCGGTCAGATGAAACGATCTGCAGAATGGATTCAGCGTTGTCGCTGGGATTCGTGATTATGACTTTGGTCCGTGTCACGAATTGTTTTAAGCGCCGCGACATTTTCCGAGGAGGACTGCTCGATGGCGGTGTCCCTTGAGTGAGGGCAAGCCGTAGGCTTTCGTAAACTTCTCGTTTCCGCTCAGACTTTCGGACGGGTTTGCCGTCATCCTCAAGCACGATGTAGGAATTGAAGCAAAAATCGTTGGTGCTGGTAGCAATGCTTGCGTCCACGACGTGTAGCCCTAGGTGATCGAGTGCTACAACGCTGTCGGCAAAGAGATGGGCGCGGTCAGGGCAGTAAAGAAATATTTCCGTCGCTCCTTCGGAGCTGACTTCACCAACCACATCTAGAACAGTAATTAGGGGGCCGCTATCCGGATTGTGGTTAGCAATCTCATTCGTAATATTGGCAATTTGCACGCCTGAGTGCCGAAGGAAAAAGTCCTGGCCTGGATCGTTCCAAATGAGTTCGGCTGTACGAACCGTCATGCCTTGCTCGGCCAATATCGAATACGCAGTTGCTTTGCAGTCGTTTATGTAATCGCTTCGTAACATGGGGTTGGAAAGGCCGCGCCGTAATGCTTTTTTAGTTTCCAAGTAGAGATGGCGCATCAGGGTTGCACGCCAGCTATTCCACAACGTTGGATTTGTGGCGTTAATGTCCGCTACGGTCAACGTGTAGAGATATTCCAATCTTTCCTCTGACCCCACTTGTTGCGCGAATTCGATCACAACTTCGGGATCGTGAATGTCTTTGCGCTGAGCGGTTGTAGACATTTCCAAGTGATTGCTGACGAGCCAGGCAACTAGTTCGATATCGGCGGGAGGCAAGTTGTGGCGCTCGCAAAATTCGGTTACGTCGGTCGCTCCTAACGCCGAGTGATCGCCGCCGCGCCCTTTACCAATGTCATGAAATAGCCCGGCAATGTATAACAACTCGATCTTGGGTAGGTTGTTCGCAGTTCTCCACGCGACCGGAAAATCGTCTCGAGTCGTTCCTTGGTGAAAACGACGCATATTACGGATCACCATCATGGTGTGGGCGTCTACAGTGTAGATATGAAAAAGGTCGTACTGCATTTGACCGATGACCCTCCCAAACTCTGGGATATAACGTCCTAGAACGCCGTAGCGACGCATGCGAGTCAACTGGCTGACAAGCGTATACGGTGCTTTCAAAAGCTCAATGAACAATTTAGTGACCTCAGGATTTCGACGAAAACCACTGTCGATGAGGTGTAGATGTTGGCGAATAAGGCGGATGGTCGTTGCCCTAACGCCGGCAATATCCGTTCGGTTTGCCATGATCAGGAAAATCTCGATCAGAGCAGGTGGATGCAAAGTGAATACGTCGTCAGAAGTCACTTCGATGTACTCGTTATGGACTTGAAATCTTGGATTAACGACCTCGATCCTGGGTTGTCGAGACTTCTGATCGATCGCTTCTTCGAAGTGCTGGAACAAAATATCATTTACTTCACGGAGTTCTAGCACGCGGCGATAATAGTCGTTCATGAACGTTTCGACCGCGAGCATGCCTTCGGAATCCACGTAGCCAAAGCGCTTGGCGAGTTCGCGTTGGTGATGAAATAGCAGGCGGTCTTCTCTGCGTGCCGCCAATAAATGCAATCCGAAGCGGACCTTCCAGAGGAATCGGCGGCCATCTTTTAGCACGTCACATTCGAGTTTCGTCAAGAATCCCGATCGGGTTAGTTCTGTTAAATCGGAGGTGCCAAGGTGCCGCTGAGAGATCCAACTGATGGTTTGAATGTCTCTCAATCCACCCGGTGAGCCTTTAATGTTTGGCTCAAGGTCGTACTCGACGTGGTCAAATCGAGCGTGTCGAACGGACTGCTCGGCCCGCTTAGCGGCAAAGAACCCGGAGCTTGGCCAGAAACTTTTACGATCTAGAAATCGGCTCAGCTGCGCGGCAAGAGCCTGTGAACCGGCGAGATACCGACGTTCATAAAGAGACGTAACTACGGACGCATTCTTGGTTGCTTCCGAACGGCACTCGCGGATGGTGCGGACGCTGTGACCAATGTCGAGCTTCAAATCCCAAAGCAATTGAACGAAGTGTTCGATATCGGAGTCTTTGAGGCGATTGTTCCTGACAAGTATCAATAGGTCGATATCGGAGTAGGGGTGTAACTCGCCGCGACCGTACCCGCCGATCGCGAGCAATGCGATGTCGTGTTTATATTCGAACCAGTGTTGCCATATTTCGGCTAGAAATGCGTCAATGAAACCAGATCTTTCACGTACCAGTGTTTCGACGTCTTCGCCTTCCCAGAATCGCGTTGCTAAGACATCTTCCGCCTTTGAGATTCTTCGCTTGAGTCCGGCGACGTCGACCGGTGCCGAGTCAGGCTGCCTTTTCTTCATCACGAAGGGTCATGACTTCAGCTCCTAGGTCTGTGACCAAGATAGTATGTTCCCACTGAGCGGATAGTTTGTGGTCCTTGGTAACAACGGTCCAATGGTCAGGAAGAAGTTTTACATGACGTTTCCCCGCGTTGATCATCGGCTCGATGGTGAATGTCATGCCTGATTGAATTTCTAACCCTTCCCCTGGGCGACCGTAGTGAAGAATTTGAGGCTCGTCATGAAAACGGTCACCTATGCCATGGCCACAAAACTCCCTAACAACGGAGAAACGATTGTTTTCGGCGTGTTGTTGGATCGCGTGTCCTATATCACCGAGGTGTGCGCCCGGACGGACCTGCCGGATCCCGAGGTACAAGCATTCTTGGGTTATTTTGACTAGTCGTTCTGCGAGTACGCTGGGTTTTCCCGCAAAGTACATCTTACTCGTATCACCGTGAAAGCCATCTTTTATCACCGTTACGTCGATATTGACGACGTCCCCATATTTGAGCGTCTTTCGCTCAGTGGGGATCCCATGACAGACGACATGGTTGACGGATGTGCAGATTGACTTTGGAAAGGGTGGCTGACCAGGGGCGTTCGAATAATTCAGAGGCGCTGGTATGCATGCCAGATCGTTGACGATGAAATCGTGGCATCGCCGATCGATCTCTTCGGTGGTTACTCCGGGATTGACATATTCTCCAATCATCTCGAGCACCTGTGCGGCTAGCCGACCGGCCGTTCGCATTTTTTCGATTTCGTCGCTAGTTCGAAGACGTACGGTCATGTTCTTATTCGCTGAGTCTCGGGTTGGTGAACGGGAATTATGGTATAAAGCGCGCCCCGCCATAAAGGACAGTGTGTAACGCTGTTGCAGTATGGCGAAATTGAGTGCCGTGCAGTAGTAAGTACGTTGCGGGTGGCCTTTGGCTTCGATCTTTGACAGAGGCGGATTCAGCGTTTTGTACGGCTTGTGCGCATCATGCGCCAACAACCCAAGGACAATGTAATGACTGAAATTACGATGCGGGACATGCTGGCGGCCGGCGTGCACTTTGGCCATCAGACACGCTATTGGAATCCAAAAATGTCACCGTATATTTTTGGGTCCCGAAACAGTATCCATGTGATCAACCTCGAAAGGACGATGCCAGCGCTGGAGGAGGCATTGGCGTATGTACGTTCGCTGGCCGCAAGAAAGCAGAAGATCCTCTTCGTGGGCACTAAACGAGCTGCGGCAAAAGTAGTACGCGAACAAGCCGAGCGGGTTGCAATGCCATACGTCGACCAACGCTGGCTGGGTGGAATGCTGACGAACTATAAGACCATCAGGCAATCGATACGGCGCTTGACGGATCTAGAAGAGCAGGCCGACGCAGGAACCTTAGAACGTCTCACCAAAAAGGAGGCGCTGCAGAAACGCCGTTTGATGGCGAAGCTCGAGCGCAGTCTCGGAGGAATCAAAGAGATGGGTGGGCTCCCCGATGCGGTTTTTGTGGTCGACGTGGAGTACGAGCGCATTGCGATTACTGAAGCAAACAAGCTCGCGATTCCAGTCATTGGTGTGGTTGATACGAACAGCGATCCGGACGGAGTCGATTACGTTATTCCAGGGAACGATGATGCGATTCGTGCCGTCCGTTTGTACGTTACCGCGGTTGCCGATGCCATTCTAGAAGGTAAGAACCAAGGGTCCGCCGACGTGGGCATCGATGAATTTGTAGAAGTTGAAGCGAGCGACGAAACTGAAGAGGCGAGCGCGGAGGTATCAGCTGCAGAAATAGACGCGCAAGAATCGGCAGCGCCAGCAGAAGCGAAAGCACCAGCCGAAGACGAAACTGAAGAGGCGAGCGTGGCGACATCAGCTGCAGAAATAGACGAACAAGAATCAGCAACGCTAGCAGAAGCGAAAGCACCAGCCGAAGACGAAACGAATGAAACCGACGAGTCGAGCGAAAATTCGTCCGCGACTAACGAGGGGTCGTGAGATTGGCTGACATGGCTAAAATCAAAGAAGTTCGATCTCGCACTGGCGTCGGCTTCGGAGATTGTAAGAAAGCGCTTGAGGATGCTAGGGACGATATTGACAAAGCGATCGAAATCATACGAAAGCAAAGTGCGGTAAAAGCGGCGAAAAAGGCGGATCGGACGGCAGCCGAGGGGCTGCTTGCGATGCACGTCTCGGAAAACGGTGATTCCGGGGCGATGGTCGAAGTTAATTCGGAAACAGATTTTGCTGCGCGCAACGAACGCTTTATCGATTTCGCGAACGAGGCGGTTAAATGGGTTGTAAAGCATGGCGATAGCGAGATGGAAGGGCTTGAAGAGGCTCGTGCACAACTTGTGCAAATAATTGGAGAAAATGTCTCGGTCCGACGAGCGGTTCGTTTCGTCAGTGAAGGTGGGGCGGTAGGCAGTTATCTGCACGCCAACGACAAGCTCGGCGCGTTGGTTGAAATTCGGGGTGGGGACGCCGTGCTGGGCAAGGAAATAGCGATGCACGTAACCGCAATGAACCCCATGGTGCTCTCGGCGGATCAAATGCCGGATCAGGTTCTTCGAACGGAGCGTGGAATTTATGCAGCACAAGCGCTGGAAAGTGGCAAACCGGAATCCATAGTTCAAAAAATGGTTGATGGACGAGTGCGGAAGTTCCTTGCCGAATCGAGCCTACTGGACCAACCCTTTGTGCGCGACCCCGATACCAAAGTGGGTGATCTTCTTGAACAAGCTGGCGCACAGTGTCTTCGCTTTATCCGCTTTGAGGTCGGCGAAGGGGTTGAAAAGAAGGATGAGGACTTTGCTGCGGAGGTGGCAGCACAGTTTGAATAGATTTGAATAGATGGAAACGGGGTAATACGTCGGAGCGCCCTAGATCACGCTACTGAAGTTGTCCGGCGAGGCATTTGGCGGTCCGAAAGGTTCAGGGATCAACGCCCAAACGGGTGAGCGGATCGCCAGCGGTGTCAAGGGGATAATCACGAAAACGACTGCTGCGTTGGTGAATTGAGCCGGGAACATTGTGCGCGGGAAAGGGTTAGGTTCGGTTGCCGCCCGGGTAGGTATGACGAACGTGGCCGCAGATCAAGTGGGGATGCTTGGGAACGTCATCAACGTACTGGCGGTTCGGGATGTTTTGGAAGCTCGAGGTCACCGAGGTTTGCTTATGAGTCCCCGGAGGCATTCCGGGCATCGCCGAAGTTAACCTTGAGTCTCTCCTAGGAGGCATCGGGTAGGGATACATCGTCTTATGTGCGGGTGGAACAGGGAGTCCACTTATCACGACGGATGCAGCGGCTTGCCAGCGGGCGGTCGAGTTATCCATGGAGTTGGTTACCAAGGCGACTAAGCTGGATGCTACTTACGACAGAGATCCCACGGGCCATCCCGATGCGACCCGCTGTGACACTGTGTCCTATGATGAGGTCCTACAACGTGGACTCGAGATCATGGATTCAACGGCGATTGAGTGTTGGAAGAGTCATGCGATGCCCCGTTGTTGTCAAAGACATGATGGATAGCACGACGTTGACCAAAAACGTGAGCGGTGAGAACGTCGGGACGATGATTTGTAACTCTGGGGAGGGAAACCATGCTTGATGAAATCAAACAGGACGCGATTGAACGCATGATCAAGTCGGTAACGTCCCTAAGGACCGCGTTTGCCCGAATTCGCACCGGTCGCGCAACGCCTTCATTACTTGATGCGATAAACGTTGAGTATTACGGGACCTTGACGCCTATAAATCAGGTGGCATCTATTAGCGTTGAGGAAGCAAGGACGCTCATTATCACGCCCTGGGAAAAATCCATTGCACCCGATATTGAAAAGGCAATACTAAAAAGTGACCTTGGTTTAACGCCAACGGGTACAGGTGACGCCATTCGACTGCCACTACCCCCTTTGACGGAGGAAAATCGTCGCGACCTGATTCGACACGCGAAAAGTGAAGCGGAAAATGCGCGGGTATCCATTCGAAATGTGCGACGCGACGCGATTGCCAATGTCCGCGAGCTTGTCCGCGAAAAAGAATCGACGGAGGATGAGGGGCGCCGCGGGGAGGAGCAGCTCCAAAAAATAACCGACGCTCGGGTTAACGAAGTTGACGAGATCCTCGCAGAAAAGGAATCGGATTTGCTGGCGTTTTAAGCCAACGTTACTCGTGCAACCGATGCGGCCATATTCAATGCCTCAAGATAGCGCTCGATTGTTACCGTTAATCCTAATTCCAGCGCATCGGCAATTAGTGCGTGGCCGATCGAGACTTCATCAATGTTCCCGATGGAACAGAACCGAGCCAGGTTTATTAGGTTTAGATCGTGTCCGGCGTTTATCCCTAAGCCCTGTTCTTTGGCGTGAATAACGGATCTACGGTATCGCTTCCAATACTCATGCGCTTCCTTGGAATCAATCCCGTATTTGGCTGCAGCGTCTGCGTATGGACCCGTATACAGTTCTATTCGATCTGCGCCTGCATCACGTGCTCTAGAAATTTGGTCAGGATCGGGATCGATGAATAAGCTGACCCGTGTGCCAAGATCTTGGTACGTAGAGATTATCGATTTCACGTTATCAAATGTCGTAGTTTCGTAGAGGTCCCAACCATGATCCGAGGTGAGCTGATGCTCAGTGTCTGGTACTAGCGTGCATTGATCCGGTTTTGACGCCTCTACAAGTTGACGGAACCCGGGATATCCATTTTCTCGCGGTCCTGCTGTCGGATTTCCCTCGATGTTGAATTCCACGTCGTTGGCGGCAGATGCGACGGCTCGTAGATCGAACACATCTTGAGGTCGAATGTGACGTTGGTCGGGTCGGGGATGAATCGTGATCCCGTTTGCGCCGGCACCTATGATGGCCCTGGCCATATCACAAAGATCGGGACGAGAACCACCCCGAGCATTGCGTAGCCAAGCAACTTTATTTACGTTAACTGAGAGCGCGGTCATAACTATTAATAATGCGCTTGCAAAGGGCCAACAATGTTGGGTCGTTTGTCCGAGGTGCTTCCTTTAGTTGTTCGGATTAGTTTCACTGCTATCTGACTCAAGCCCCGTGTTGTGCGGTAGCAGATGGCTACGGTAAAGGTAGAAATAACTCGCGAAAACCAAAGCAAGCGTAAGAACAAAACCGGCGACTGGCTTGTATGCCATCCACACTTGTTCTGAAAATTGGTACGCGACATAGAGATTCGCGGCACCCATCGCGAACCAGCCCGTTGCCCATCCCCAGGTGAGGTGCTTCCAGGCACGATCGGGCAAGTCGAGCGAGAGAAATCTTCCGAGAGCGTCACGAATGAAGTGCCCGTCCCCGATAAATCGACTGCTCACGATTGCTAGTGCAGCGCCCCAATGAAAGATAGTGGGTTTCCATTGTATGAAAACGACGTTTTGAAAGACCAGGGTCATACCTCCAAAAATCATTGCAAGCCAAAAAAACAGTCCGATCATCGCGGAAATTTTCCAGCCGTAGAGTTTCATGACCAACACTTGTATGAGGGCGCTGACCATTAATCCTGCGGTCGCTAGATAAATGTCCCAGTTTCCGAAAATTGCCCAGTTACCAAAGTAAAGGGCGGCAAATACCAAGCCTGGTAGAGTCTCAAGAAACTTTTTCATGGGTCACGTTGGATAGGGGAGGCAGGCGGTAAGCGCAGTGCGTCGAAGTAGTGTTGAACTCGGATCTCATAATTTCTTCTCACTGAAGCGACCATTAAGTTAATGGGATAACGAGCGCGTACAGTTCGGCGTTCGGAATCATCCGGTATCGATGTCTGAAGGTCCAGTCTCAATACGTCTCTTAGGAGGAGCTCTCCGGATAAAGCGTGGTCTGAAGTCAGGGACTTACCTATAATGTCCCGGTTCGAATTCGACAGATGAACTTGACACGTCTTCGACAATCGCGGGATTTCCTTTGAGCAGCAATGACTCGGAACGACGAGTCGTATCGGGGATGCGGCCTACCGGTCGACTACATATCGCCCATCACCACGGGGTGTTGAAGAATTGGGTCCGGCTTCAGCACGAGTTCGATTGTTTTTTCTTTGTCGCTGATTGGCATGCACTAACGACGCATTACCAAGAAACGGGCGATATTGAACAATTCACTCTCGACACGGTGATAGATTGGCTAGCTGCCGGAATCAGTCCCGGGTCGTGCACGATCTTCGTGCAGAGCCGAGTGCCGGAACATGCGGAATTGCACCTGCTGTTGTCGATGATTACTCCGAACAGCTGGCTTGAGCGGGTCCCCAGTTACAAGGACCAGATTGCAAGGCAGCAAGACCATGATCTCGATACGTACGGCTTTCTTGGTTACCCGTTGTTACAGAGTGCGGATATATTGATTTATCGCGCGGGTAATGTCCCCGTTGGTGCTGACCAAGTCGCTCACGTCGAACTGAGTCGTGAGATAGCGAGGCGGTTTAATCACATTTATGGTCGTGAGCCTGAATTTGAACAACATGCGGAATCGGCGATAAGAAAGATGGGCCGAAAGCCGGCGAGACTCTATAGCACGGCGCGGAAGGAATACTTGGAGCGAGGTGATACTGAAGCACTTGAACGCGCCCGAGCGCTACTTGCAGAACAGCAAAACCTCTCGATTGGTGATCGTGAGCGGCTCTTTGGGTATTTGGAAGGAGGTGGTCGAATTATCCTTCCTGAGCCCCAGGCACTATTGACAGAGACTCCCAAAGTTCCTGGCCTCGATGGCGAAAAAATGTCGAAGTCGTTAAATAACACTCTCCGGTTACGAGAAGACCCGATTGTCGTTGAACAGAAAATCCGAACCATGCAAACCGATCCCCAGCGAGTGCGACGCGACGATCCCGGGGACCCTAGCAAGTGCCCCGTTTTTGAACTACACGAAATCTATTCGGAAGAAGACGTTAGGCATTGGGCTTCAAACGGTTGTCGGAATGCAGGAATCGGATGCGTCGACTGTAAAGGACCTCTAATAGATGCGATCAATAAGGAACAGGCTCCTTTTATTGAACGGGCGGAACAATTTGAAAATAACCCTGATTTGGTACGTTCGATCGTCATTGAAGGCTCAGAAGCGGCAAGGGACGTCGCGCGTGAAACACTTGAAGATGTCCGAAGTGCCATAGGGATTTCGTATCGATGAGTAATATTGCCGATGAATCGGGTCAGTCGGGTGATGATGTGTCTATAAAACCAATTGTCGAAACGGAATCGGATGATCGAGTCGTTGCGATTGTTCGAGGGCAAGTGGTGGAACAACTTCCAGATGATCTTTATATACCTCCCGATGCCCTCGAAGTGGTCCTTGAAGCATTTGAAGGGCCTTTGGATCTTTTGCTATACCTGATTCGGCGACAAAACCTCGATGTTCTCGAGATTCGGGTTGCGGAAATTACACGCCAGTACGTGCAATACATCGAGCTAATGTCGGTCCTGCAACTTGAGTTAGCCGGTGAATATCTGGTCATGGCTGCGATGTTGGCGGAGATCAAATCGCGAATGCTGCTTCCCCAGGAAAGTGATGTCGATGAGGATGAAACCGATCCGCGCGCCGAGTTAATCCGTCGGCTTCAAGAATACGAAGTATTTAAGGAAGCTGCTGCGAACATTGACGCCATGCCCCGGATCGAGCGTGACGTACATGTCGCTAAGGTCGAAAAACCCGAGCTGGTTCGAGCACAATCGGATCCCGGTGTGGACTTTCGTGAATTGGCGATCGCGCTTGCTGAAGTGCTCAATCGGGTCGAGTTATATAAACGTCATTCAATTACGACGGAACCGCTCTCGGTTCGCGAGAGAATGTCAAAAATACTCGACCAAATAGCAGGAGTCAGCGGTTTTTTGAATTTTCCAGAGCTATTCGAACTCGAAGAGGGTCGAAAAGGCGTCGTCGTCACTTTTCTGGCGTTGCTTGAGTTAATGCGGGAAGGCCTGGTTGATGTCTCTCAGAATGAGCCGTACTCGCCGATATATGTGCTTATATCGAGTGAAGTCGTAGAGGATAAAGAATGATGGAGATCGGCGAGATCCGAAGAATCGTTGAGGCGGCGCTATTGGTGGCTGGCGAGCCGCTATCGGTCGAACAACTTGAGCGACTTTTTGTAGACGGGGACCTGGATAGTGAAGAGCCCCGGGCCATATTGAGAGAAGCGCTCGGAGAAATCGAAACAGATTGTGAAGAGAGGGGTTATGAGCTCGTGAGGGTAGCTTCGGGATATAGATTCCAAGTACGGCAGGCGCTGTCGGAATGGATTAGCCGACTTTGGGAACAGAAACCGCCTAGATACTCGAGGGCTTTGTTGGAGACCCTTGCGTTGATTGCATATCGACAACCGGCGACGCGAGGCGATATCGAGGAAGTGAGGGGAGTTAGCGTTAGTGCCAATATCATGCGGACGTTAATGGAGCGGGGATGGATTCGAGAGATTGGACGTCGCGAAGTTCCTGGCCGTCCAGCCCTTTACGCAACGACGAGAGGATTTCTCGATTACTTTAACCTGAAATCACTCGGTGAATTGCCGCCACTGTCAGAAGTAAAAGCGCTTATCGAACCTGTTCTATTCCAAGAGGCTGATGAAGATCGCGACGTGGCTGATGGCTCTGAAACTCTCGTTGAACCGGGGACTGAACAGAATGTGGTAACGCTTGAGGACAGTATCACCGAATCTTCAAAATTCAATGAGTCCGGCGGAAACGGGGATGAGGATGGGGACGAACTATACCCGCAAGAAAATGATGGCGAAGGGCGACCGTTAGCTGAGGTTGTAAAACTTCCGACGCCGGACTGAGTGAACAGCTTCCTTGAAAACCGAGAAACTGCAAAAAGTACTTGCCTCTCGAGGTGTGGGATCGCGTCGTGAAATGGAGCGGTGGATTCAAGCTGGACGCGTTGTGGTCGACGGTCGAGTTGCGACGCTCGGACAGCGAGTTACGGAAGTAGAGAATATCGTAGTTGACGGTCGGGAACTGGCCGCACGGAAATCGACGCCCACACGAGTGCTATTGATGAACAAACGGGTTGGAACGATTGTCTCGGCCGCTCCAACGGACAATTTGGCATCCGTTTTCGATCAATTGCCGGTATTGTCAGGGGGGCGGTGGATTTCAGTTGGACGTCTGGATGTCAATACAAGCGGACTCTTATTGTTCGTTAACGACGGTTTGTTAGCACATCGGCTCATGCATCCGAGTACAGGTATCGACCGCGAGTACGCTGTGCGGGTTGAAGGCAAACTAGAAGAAATGGGTATCCAGCGACTAAAGAACGGGGTATTGATCGATGGCGAGATGGGTCGCTTTTCTGACATACGTTATTACAACGGACAAGGATCTAATCATTGGTATCACGTTGTGCTAATGGAGGGTCGTAATCGAGAAGTTCGGCTTTTGTTTGCTAGTCAGGGCGTCAAAGTCACTCGTCTAAAACGAGTCCGCTTTGGACCAGTGGTTCTTCCTTCATCGCTACGACGGGGTCAATTGATGGAACTACGCTCGGATGATGTTCGACGTATTTGCGATCTACTGAAGGTTGGGTTTGTACGATCAGACTCGAATAAAAGTAAAAAGTTTAATGCCGGGAATTCTGTATTGATTCCGTATCCTGGGCTATTGGTTCCAAAAGTCGATCGTAACTAACACGTCTTTCGCGCGTCGTCGGTATGGCGGGTGATCTTGATGCGATTCGTGATGCCAAAGGGGGTACGGGGCTACGGCTTTTGGGCGTATACGAGATAGTTAACGGAAGGGCTAGTAACTAGCTTACAACCACGAGTCAGCGGATTGTAGCTATAGCCACTGATGTTTTTTACTAACAGACCGGCATCTCGAGCAGCGCTGGCGAGTTCGCTTGGCTTAATGAACTTGTCGTAATCGTGTGTTCCACGCGGTAAAAGATTCAAAACATACTCGGCTCCAAGGACGGCCATCACGTAAGCCTTTGCATTACGATTAATTGTCGATAGAAATACTGTGCCGCCGGGACGAGTCAGCTTGGCAAGTGCCCAAACAGTAGAACGATAGTCAGGCACGTGCTCTAGCATCTCCAACGCGGCCACTACGTCAAATGATTCAGGTTCTACTTCGGCAAAAGATTCTGCGGTGGTCTCTATGTATCGGATCTTTTCGCCCATTTGGGTCTCGATCGCATGCAATTGAGCGACTTTCAGCGGGCCAGATGCGACATCAATACCGGTCGTTACGGCGCCAAGTTCGGCGAGACTTTGTGTCAGGATTCCGCCACCACAGCCGACCTCCAGTACGCGAAGACCAGCCACCGCAGTCCGATCGTCGATATATTTCAATCGCGTGCTGTTAATGTCATGTAACGGACGGAATTCACCGTCGGGATCCCACCAACGATGTGCTAGCGATTCGAACTTTTGGACTTCATGGGGGTCGACGTTCATATTGAAATCTTGTCGCGCCACGTTTGAGCTGTGGCGACAACTTCTTTGACATCGAGACCTTTGTAGGATCCGTTTTCGTAGAGGAGTCTCCCTTCAACCCAGGTGTGGCTGACCTGGTTGGCGGCAGATGTATGGATGAGTTGCGCATGGGCATCAAATAAAGGCTGAAGACTCGGGCTGTCGGTGTCTATTGCGATTAAATCGGCCGCTTTGCCCGGCTCGATTGACCCGATTTCCGCTTCCAACCCCAGTGCTCGCGCTCCGCCCAACGTCGCGGATTCAAGGATTTGGTCAGGGGTGACACGAGACGACTTCTCGTTACCGTAGTTTGCGAGTAGCACGGCGAGACGAGCTTCGCCCAGCAGATCAAGGGCGTTATTTGAGGCTGCTCCATCGGTACCTAGCGCTACGGTGACGCCCTCCGCGTAAAGCTCGGCCACCGGACACGTACCGCTGTTGAGCTTCAGATTGGAATAAGGACAGTGAATCACTTTGACGCCACGTTCAGCGATACGTTGAATTTCTTCTTTAGTCAGAGTCGTCATGTGGACGGCCTGCAATTCTGGAACTAGCATTCCGTGCTGGTCTAAGTACTCAATCCAGGAGCAGCCAAATTTCTCGTGGGCCCTAGACACTTCCTGTGCCGTTTCATGCATATGCATTTGGACGGGGATACCAATTTCAGCCGCTAGCGTGAATACTCGGGTTAAGGCGTTTTTTGTTACGGAATAGGCTGCGTGTGGGCCAAACGCTGGATGAATGGTTTTAGCACTTCGATAGCTATCGTTAAGCTCCACCCCTCGATGGATGCATTCGTCCGCTGTATTCGAATATGCATTGCGTTGCTCTATTACGGGGAATGCAATCTGGGCGCGAAAGCCCAATTCGGTCGCAATCGCCGCGGTCACTTCGGGGAAGTAGTACATGTCGCTAGCGGTGGTTATTCCACGGCTCAACATTTCGGCGATCGCTAGTCGTGTTCCGGCGGTGATGAAGTCCCGGGAAACGATTTGGGCTTCCAGAGGCCAGATCACTTCGCGTAACCAGGAGTCGAGAAGGTGGCCCTCCCCTAAACCACGCATTAAAGCCATCGCGAGGTGTCCATGTGCATTGATTAAGCCGGGCATCACGATGTGATGTCCCAAGTCGATTCGTGCAGCCTCAGGATGATTCTTCAGTAGCGAGTGATTCGAGTCGACTGCAAGAATGCGACCGTTTTCTACAACAATACCGTGGTCGTCTAAAACCGTGTTCGAAGGCGAGATAGGCAATAAATATCGTGCGAGAAGTAGTGTTTTAGCAGTCAGATCTGGCATCTTCGCGAGTATAGCGGAACGGTATTGCAAAACCGGTTAGAGGTTGAGCTAAAACCCCCAGAAGATGGTTTGAACATGGTAGAATCACGCTATCCCCGGCACCGTGATTTAACGACTGGATGACCACCTTGTTTCCTTCTTCCGATGTCTGAAGACGAAAACTCGACAGAGTCCGAAAGTGGTTCCGGATCAGCGGGCGACGATGTCGTTGCTGGAGGGCTGCCCCCAGGGGGGCCAGAAATCCCTCCGGTAAATATAGAGGACGAACTGCGCGAGTCGTTTCTTGGTTACGCGATGAGCGTGATCGTTTCACGCGCACTGCCAGATATTCGGGACGGTCTTAAACCGGTTCACCGACGCGTGCTGTTCGCCATGAGCGAACTGAACAACACCTATAACCGCAGTCCGGTCAAAGGCGCGCGAGTATCCGGTGAAGTCATGGGGAAATATCACCCGCACGGTGATCTTTCTATCTACGAAACCATTGTCCGTATGGCGCAGCCTTGGAACATGCGGTACATGCTCGTAGACGGTCAAGGAAATTTCGGCTCGATTGACGGAGACCCTGCGGCAGCTTCCCGATATACCGAAGTTCGCATGACCCGTTTTGCCAGTGACTTATTGGCCGACCTGGATATGGAAACGGTCGAATTTGAAGACAATTACGATGAGACGCTGACAATGCCGTCGGTGCTGCCAACACGGGTGCCAAACTTACTCGTTAATGGGTCGACCGGCATTGCGGTTGGGATGGCGACCAATATCCCGCCTCATAATTTGCGCGAAGTGGTTGACGGCTGTTTAGAGCTGCTTGAAAACCCAGAACTCTCTGTCGATTCGTTGATGGAGCATGTTCATGGACCGGACTTTCCTACCGCCGGGATCATCAACGGACGTGCGGGGATCGTTCAGGCCTACAGAACAGGTCGGGGGCGTATATTCCTCAGAGCTCGCGCCGAAGTCGTAGGTAAAGACACTGGCAAAGAATCGATCATCGTCACGGAAATTCCGTACCAGTTAACCACCAGAAAATTGATCGAACGGATAGCCGAGCTCGTTAAAGAAAAAAGGATTGAGGGCATCACCGACGTTCGCAACGAGTCCGATAGGGATGGCCTGAGAATTGTTATCGAACTACGGCGTGGCGAACCGGGCGAAGTCGTTCTAAACAATCTATACGCCCAAACTCAGATGCAAACTGTATTCGGGATTAACTGTCAAGCGATCGTTGATGGACGCCCGAAACAGGTTAATTTGAAGGAAATGTTGGAGGCGTTTCTAAGGCACCGTCGCGAGGTGATTACACGTCGGACGGTATACCTCCTCCGGCGCGCGCGCCAACGGGGGCATCTTCTCGAGGGCCAGATCGTCGCACTGGAAAATATTGATGCAGTCGTCGAGCTAATTCGGAAATCGCAGAACGCGGCGGAGGCACGAGCGGCTTTGTTGGGCCGTGGTTGGGAGTCGGACACCATCTCGAAACTGATGGAGAAGGTCGGTCCAGACGCTTGCCGCCCGCTAGATCTCGACGATGCATATGGGTTGCGTGGCGGCGTTTATAACCTATCCGAAGAACAGGCACAGTCGATTCTCGACATGCGACTTCATCGACTGACAGCGCTTGAGAAGAATCAATTGATTGAAGAATACGAAGGAATTCTTGCGGAAATCGAAGATCTACAACAAATATTGGGCTCGAGTGATCGATTGCATGCCGTCATTCGGGAAGAATTGAACGAGACTCGGGAAAATTACGGGGACGACCGTAGAACCGAAATTCTAAGCTCTCAATTGGATTTGACCGCGGAGGACCTGATAACCGAAGAAGACATGGTGGTCACGGTATCTCATCAGGGGTATGCCAAGACTCAGCCTCTCGAGGTCTATCAAGCTCAGCGCCGTGGTGGGCGGGGGCGTATGGCGACAACGGTGAATGATGAGGACTTTGTCGAGCATCTAGTTATAGCGAATAGTCACGAAACCCTTCTTTGTTTCTCGAACGCTGGAAAAGTTTACTGGTTGAAGGTCTATCAAATACCCCAAGGGAGTCGAGGCGCAAAGGGTCGGCCGCTCGTCAATATGTTGCCGCTAGAGGATGGCGAGCGCATTACCGCCATACAGCCCGTTGGCGATTTCGATGAGGATTCTTTCGTTTTCATGGCGACGGCCAACGGCACGGTCAAGAAAACGCCGCTGGAACAATTTTCGCGCCCGAGACCCAGTGGCTTGATTGCTTTGGAGTTGGAAGAGGGCAACACGCTCGTCGGCGTTTCGATGACGGATGGACACCGTGACATCGTGCTGGTTTCGAGTGTGGGTAAAGCGGTCCGTTTCAAAGAGTCAGATGTACGTGCAATGGGTCGAACGGCCCGCGGTGTGCGGGGGATTCGATTATTGGCCGACCAGCGCCTCATTTCTCTAATTGTTCCCGAGGATGGCGGGTGTATGTTGACCGCTGCCGAGTTTGGATACGGCAAGCGTACCTTTCTCAGCGAGTTCCCGGTGAGAGGCCGCGGGACGCAAGGTGTTATAGCTATTCAGACTTCGAAACGAAACGGGGATGTCGTTGGCGCTCGACAGGTATTTGAGGGCGACGAGATCATGTTGATAAGTGACCAAGGAACGCTCGTTCGAACGTCAGTCGACGAAATTTCTGTGGTCGGTCGAAATACCCAGGGTGTTCGGCTCATTGCTTTACGCGATACCGAAAAGTTGGTAGGACTCGAACGCATTGTCGAAACCGATTCGAGCACGCTAACCGAGCAGTAATCGTTTCAGGTCGGCCTTATCAGATCGCCTCCACCATGAGCAATATATTTAATTTTTCTGCGGGCCCGTCCTCCCTGCCTCCATCGGTGATGGAGCGCGCCCGCCAAGAGTTTCGTGACTACGGTGGGCTTGGCGTATCGGTGATGGAAATTAGCCACCGATCTCACGAGTTCTTACAGATTGCCGAGCGGGCTGAAGCGGATCTCCGTGAATTGCTAGATCTCAATGATGATTATTACGTCCTGTTCTTACATGGTGGTGCGAGCATGCAATTTGCGATGGTGCCACTGAACTTGGCCGGTATTTCGGACACTGCAGACTATGTCGATACGGGGTCCTGGTCGACAAAAGCCATTACCGAAGCCAAACGTTTAACGCGGGTAAATATTGCGGCGACATCTAGGGATCATGATTACGATCGCGTTCCTGGTTTTCGCGACTGGAGGCTCTCCAAATCTGCGCGTTACGTTCATCTGACCTCAAACGAAACCATCGGCGGCGTGCAATTCCACGAATTCCCGGATACGGGTGATGTGCCCTTGGTCGCTGATATGTCCTCCGATTTTCTGTCTCGCCCCGTCGATGCTCACCGATTTGGACTTATATACGCAGGCGCTCAGAAGAATGTGGGTCCGGCCGGTCTATGCATCGTCGTTATACGTAAGGATCTTTGCGGAAAAGACCGCGAACACACGCCGAGCTTGCTTAGTTATGGCGTTCTTGCCCAACACAAATCAATGTTCAATACGCCACCAACGTACAATTGGTATCTGGCAAGCCTAGTTCTTGATTGGTTGAAACGTGAAGGCGGTTTGCAAGCGATGGAGATTCGTAATCGCAGAAAGGCAGAAAAGCTCTACGCGGCGATCGATAGGAGTGATTTGTATCATTCACCGGTGCAACGTTCTCACCGATCGATTATGAACGTACCGTTCACTTTGTCGGAATCTAAACTGGAAGATCGCTTCTTAGAGGTAGCCAAGACGAGGGGGCTCCTCAATCTAAAAGGACACCGAAGCGTGGGTGGTATGCGGGCAAGCCTCTACAATGCGATTGATGAAGACGCAGTGGACGCGCTGATCGAACATATGGAAAGTTTCGAAAAGGCCACACGGTAGAACGAAAATGGACGAGAAAGCACTTCAGGGATTGCGGGAGCAAATTGATGCGATCGACCGCCAGTTAAGAGGTTTGCTTAACGAACGCGCGGCGTGTGCACTAAAAGTTGCGGATATTAAGAGTGCAAGTGGACGGGTGGCGAGCACTCCGTTCTATCGTCCCGAACGGGAAGCGCAGATTATTGAACGTCTCCGAACTGAAAATGAGGGACCACTTTCGGATGATTCTGTGGAGAGACTCTTTAGAGAGATCATTTCCTGCTGCCTCTCGCTTGAGCAGCCGATAAATATTGCGTATTTGGGTCCGTCGGGCACATACACTGAGGCCGCGACGATCAGGCAATTTGGTCATTTCGCGACAACCAGCCCAGTGAGTTCCATTGAAGAGGTTTTCCGTGAAGTTGAATCAGGCGACGCCCATTATGGAGTCGTTCCGGTCGAAAACAGTACAGAGGGTATGGTCAACCATACGCTCGACTGTTTTATGGCGACGTCGCTTAGCATCTGTGCTGAAGTAGAGCTACCCATTCATCACGCGCTGTTGGCGGGCATAGGAACCGCTCAAGATGAGATTGATTGCGTATATTCGCACGAGCAATCCTTGGCTCAATGCAGACGGTGGCTAGACACCCATCTTCCTCACGTCGAGCGTAGACCAGTTGCTAGTAATGCTGAAGCGGCAAAGCTAGCGGGGGAATTAGAGCGGAGCGCAGCTATTGCTGGCGAAGTAGCGGGGGATAGCTATGGCCTCGTCGTCTTACACCGGAATATTGAAGACTTAGCAGATAACACGACTCGATTCCTTGTCATAGGTGATCAGAATGTCGGGCCGAGTGGGCATGACAAAACATCTATTCTTGTTTCCACCCGTGACGAACCAGGTGCTTTGTATAAAGTTCTCGAACCATTCCACCGCAGTGGAATTAGCCTTTCGCGAATTGAAACGAGGCCAGCACGATCGAGTAACTGGAGCTATGTATTTTTCATCGATTTCGACGGACACCAGTCGTCAGTAGAGATAGCTACCGTACTTGACGAAGTCCGATCAGTTGCTTTGGACGTTCGTTCGCTCGGATCGTATCCACAAGCCGTGGGACGATAATGGAGAACATTAATTCTCGCGTGCTCGAGCTAGCACCGTATCAACCCGGAAAGCCTCTGGAAGAACTTAGCCGCGAGCTCGGAATTGGCGATGCGATTAAGCTTGCGAGTAATGAAAACCCGAGAGGACCTGGGCCCGGCGTGCGGCAAGCACTTGCCGATGCAATTACCGGTATATCAAGGTATCCCGACAGCACTGGGTATCGGCTGAAACGTATTCTTGCTGATCGCTTGAACGTTGATGAGGCGCAAATAACGTTGGGGAATGGTTCCAACGACGTATTGGAGCTGGCGGCGCGGGTAGCCCTTTCGCCTGGGTCGGTTGGCGTTGTCGATGAATATTGTTTCGTGGTGTATCCGCTTGCGATAGCGGCAGCACACGGCAAGTTAACACGCGTATCGTCCTTAGATTGGGGACACGATTTGGATGAGATGGCGGCCGCGGTCGACGCGGCAACACGGATCGTCTACATAGCGAATCCGAACAATCCGACCGGTACTTGGGTCAACAAGAACAGTTTAGAGAAATTTCTGAATCGGGTACCGGAACGAGTATGGGTGGTGCTGGATGAGGCCTATTTTGAATATGTTGATGGGAAGGACTATCCAGATGGCGTCAAGATGCTCGTTGACTATCCGAACTTAGTTGTGACCCGTACCTTTTCAAAAATTCATGGCTTGGCCGCATTGCGTATTGGCTACAGTGTTACTTCTAGCGACTTTGCCGATTTAATGAATCGGATTCGCCAGCCGTTCAACGTCAACGCACTTGCTTTGGCTGCCGCAGAGGCTGCGTTAGCCGATGATGATTACGTCAACGCGAGCCGACGGCTGAACACCAAAGGTATGGATTATGTGGTCGAAGGCCTCGGTAAACTGGGATTCTCCGTTATTCCCTCGGCTGGGAATTTCGTTAGTTTTGAGAGTGGGCGGGCTTCCCACAGGATTTATGAAGCCCTTCTTCAGCGCGGTGTCATCGTACGTCCCCTAGGGAATTACGGTATGAATGAACACTTACGCGTTACCGTTGGGTTACCCGACGAGAATGAGCGCTTTCTTGAAGCACTAAGTCAGATTAGTTGAGCACCCTCGTTGTAATTGGGACTGGATTGATTGGTGCCTCGTTCGCACTTGCTGCCAAGAAAGCTCGTTTGTTCAAGACCGTGATTGGTTTGGACGTGGATGAAAACGTACTCGTCGAGGCGAAAAAGCTGGGTGTAATCGATCACATGAACGAAGTGCCTCAACTGCCTGATCTGGTTTGCGTGGCAGTCCCGACCCGTGCGATCGCCGATACTGTAAATGATGCCCAGCGCAAATATGGTTCAAACGTCCCCATATTTGACACTGGTAGCGTTAAGGTTCCGGTAATTGAGGCCTTTGAATCCGTTCCACCCAACTTTGTTCCCTGTCATCCGATAGCGGGTTCCGACCGTCAAGGACCGGCTGCAGCAGACGCTGACCTATTCCAAGATCGCGTTGTAATCATGACCCCTCTGGAAGATACCGACGCGTCCGCCGCAGCAGTAATCGAAAATGCTTGGTCCATGGTTGGCGCTCGTGTGATAAGGCAAACTCCCTGGGAACACGATGACGATATGGCAACGGTTTCTCACCTTCCGCATCTTGTTGCTTTTGCATTGGTTGAACTCCTTGCAAATAGTGAAGCACGCCTCAGCGATCGAATTGGTGATGGGTTTCGAGATATGACTCGAATAGCCGGATCCGATCCAACCATTTGGCAGCATATATTGACCGATAACGCGGGTCGTGTACGGAAGAAACTGGACGAACTGTTGCGTGTTCTCGAAACCATTCAAAACGCTGCCCAAAACGATCCCGAAGAATTGCAACGGATCTTGACGGGCATTAGCGATTATAGAAAGCGTCTGGATGGTTGATCTAGCCCCAGTCATTTGTGTCGACGGGCCGAGTGGGTCGGGCAAAGGCACGTTGGCACAGGCGATAGCGAGTAGGCTTGGTTGGCACATTCTCGACAGCGGAAGCCTGTATCGCATTGTCGGCCTTCAAGCTCACTTACTGGGCATATCTGTTGACGACGATGACGCGCTGGAACAGGTTGTAAAGTCCTTTGAGATTCGTTTTGCGACTGAGCGAAGTCCAATTTTGTTCGTGAACGGTAGCGATGTAACCGAAGCAATTCGTGGCGAGGAAGCGACCCGGTTTGCGAGTCTTGTCGCAAAAAGGGAAAAAGTACGGGCTGCCTTGTTAGTCCGCCAGAAGGAATTTCGCAAGCTGCCAGGATTGGTTGCCGACGGACGCGACATGGGTACGGTGGTTTTTCCGGACGCGAAATTGAAGATTTACTTGGATGCGAGCCCCGAAGAAAGGGCGCGAAGGCGATATGTCGAGTTGAAAGATAAGGGGCCGAATGTTAGCCTGCCCGACCTTTTTCAAAGCCTTAAAGAGCGGGATGTTCGGGATAAGACCAGGAGTTTTTCCCCGCTTAAAGTAGCTCCGGACGCATATGTTCTGGACAGCACGGGTCTTTCGATTGATGAGGTTTTAGAAAAGGCACTCGTGGCCGCTCAGGGGAAAGGGCTACTGATTACCAACTGAGATAGGAAACTATGAGCGAAAGTTTCGCAGATCTGTTCGAAGAGAGTCTCAACACAGTTGAGATGGTGCCGGGATCGATTGTGATTGGCACCGTAGTGGACATCGACAGCGAGTGGGTTGTAGTTCACGCGGGGTTGAAGTCGGAAGGGGTGATTCCAAGAAATCAATTTGTCAGCGAGAGCGGCGAGTTCAACGTCGAAATAGGCGATCAGGTTAAGGTCGCAATGGAGGTCGTTGACGATGGATTTGGAGAAACACGGCTATCACGCGAAAAAGCGCGTCGTGCGGAGTCCTGGGACATGTTAGAAGACGCATTTACCAGCAACGAGGCTGTGATTGGAGTAATGAACGGCAAAGTCAAAGGCGGCTTTACCGTAGATATCAATGACATAAGGGCTTTTTTGCCGGGGTCTCTTGTAGATATTCGGCCGTTAAGAGAAACGATTCACCTTGAAGGGCAACCGCTTGAGTTCAAAGTTATAAAACTCGATCAGAAGCGAAATAACGTCGTGGTTTCTCGCCGTGCAGTGCTCGAACAAGAAAATAGCGAAGAGCGTGACGCGCTCCTTGGTTCACTCGAAGAGGGCCAAGAAGTTAATGGAGTCGTTAAGAATTTGACGGATTATGGGGCGTTTGTTGATTTAGGAGGCATCGACGGCTTGTTGCACATTACTGATATGGCGTGGCGACGAATTCGGCATCCGAGTGAAATGGTGAATGTGGGTGATGAATTGCCGGTCAAGATTCTTAAGTTCGACCGCGAAAAAAATCGAGTTTCACTTGGCATGAAGCAACTTGGAGATGACCCCTGGGTGGAAATCAAAGGTCGCTATCCGGAGAACACCCGAGTGCAGGCGGTTGTCACGAACCTAACCGATTACGGATGCTTTGCGGAAATCGAGGAGGGCGTTGAGGGGCTTGTTCATGTCTCTGAAATGGATTGGACCAACAAAAACATACATCCTTCAAAAGTCGTAGCTGTTGGCGACGAAGTGGAAGTTATGGTGTTGGATATTGATGAAGAACGGCGCCGGATATCGTTGGGGATAAAACAGTGTCGGGAGAACCCGTGGGGCGAATTCGGAAGCAAACATGCTGAGGGAGATCACCTATCGGGCAAGATTAAATCGATCACAGATTTTGGGATATTCATTGGTCTCGAAGGCGGCATTGACGGATTGGTGCATCTGTCTGATATCTCTTGGGATGAGGATGGAGAGACGGCAGTTCGTCGGTATAGCAAGGGCGAAGAACTCGAAACGATCATTCTAGCAATCGACTCGGAGCGAGAACGAATTTCGCTGGGTGTTAAGCAGCTCGAGAAGGACCCATTTTCTGATTTTATCTCCGAGCATGACCGAGGAAGCATCGTCCAGGGGACAGTATCCGAAGTTGAAGAAAAGCACGCTGTTTTGACTCTTGCGGAGGGCGTGGAGGGCGTTTTGAAAGCGTCTGAAATTAGCATTGAATCGGTTGATGACGCGCGACAGTCTCTGAGTATTGGCGACGAACTCGAAGTGAAAATTCTGGGCCTCGATCGTAAGAATCGAGCGATTACCCTTTCAGCCAAATCCAGAGAAATTGACGATGAGCAAGAGGCGCATCGAGAGTATCAAGTGCAGGGCGACGCTCGCGCTGGAGCAACAACGCTTGGCGATTTGATCAAAGAGAAGATGGACGCTAATGACGATCAGGACGGATCGGACGAAGAAAGCCCGACCGAATAATAGTAGCACTCATGTGACGCAGTCCCCTCAATCCAGGACTCCTAAAGTCGATTCTTAATAGAACTCCAACCCCATGAAATATAAGGCATTTTACTTGTAGCACGGATTTTGCTGTGGTAGTTTCGATCGGGCTGGATCTCTGGGTTGGGGACAATGACGAAGTCGGAGCTTATTGAGCGAATTACTGCCAACCATTCTCAACTGTCGTCGAAAGACGTAGAACTAGCGGTAAAAGAGATGTTGGAGCACATGTCGCGGACGCTTTCCAGTGGAGCAAGAATTGAAATCCGTGGCTTTGGTAGTTTCGCGCTTCATTACCGTGTCCCGCGTATCGGTCGGAATCCCAAAACGGGCGAAGCCGTAGGCTTGATGGGGAAATATGTACCGCATTTTAAGCCCGGAAAAGAGCTGCGAGACCGAGTAAATAGGTCGCTCGACGACACGTCGTTACCGGACGATATATAGGCTCTACTAGTGGTATGGGTTCTAGCAGCCTCCCGCATAGAATCCGATAGGTCGAATGCAAACCGGGTAGTTACGTGAAAAAAGTTCTGCTGATTTTTATTGGTATAGCTATTGCAGGGCTTGCAACATTGTTTGCCATTGAAAACGCATCCGTCGTTTCGTTATCTATTTTTGAATTTCGGTCGGCTCAACTACCGTTGTTCGTATGGTTGGTAATCGCATTCTCGGCCGGCTTGGTATTGGGTTTGTTTGTCACGGCCATAGTCTTTTTTCGGGCAAAAACTCGTGAACGGAAAATTAAACAAGATCTCGGTGTCAACCGTAACGAATTATTTAAGTTGCAGAAAGAGTCAGAGCCAAAGTAGTACCCAAGAATCAAACGTAATAGACGCGTAGACATATCCGATGCGTTAGAAGAAGCGCCCGCGTTTTGAGGGCCGGTTCCGAACCGAGAAATGCACATTGCAGAGTCCCGGGATAATTTCGTGTCGCAATCGTCCGGTTAGCTTTAGTCATTTTACTTGGACGATCGTTGGGTTCAAGAAGCGCTAGTCCAACAGGCCCGATACCATTGTGCGATCGCTTCTAGTGGCCAGTGCGTGAATGTCTAGGGATTGTTATTCTTTGATCTTCACCCGGCTAATTGTCCATCTGCTACCCAGAGTTGGACTATAAAACGGCGCTAAGTGATTCTGCCGTCGTATTGGGACATGTGCATGAGAAGTTCATCTGTAGGGCGTGAACCCACATGGTTTGCGCGCGCCCTAGGCACACCAAGTGAAAGTTCGTCGATCAAGGTGGATGGAATTGGCATCCATTACGCGTGTTGGGGCGACACCAGCCAACCAGGTATCGTGCTTATACACGGGAGTAACGCTCACCTCGAGTGGTGGCGCTTTGTCGCCCCATTTTTGGCTGACCAATTTCGAGTCGTGGCGTTAGACCTATCGGGCAATGGGAATAGCCAATGGCGGTCCGAGTACAGCGGCGAAGCGTACGCGAAAGAAGTTGAAGCAGTTGCTCGCGAGGCTATTGAGTACCCGAACCCGTTTGTTGTCGGCCATAGTTTTGGGGGATTTGTTGCGCTTGAAGCCGGCCATCTATACGGGCCGCAATTGGGAGGCGTTGTATTAGTAGACTATACAGTTGCTCCTCCTGAGACGTACAACGAGTGGGGCCTTCGAGCGCGACGAGAGGCGGTGGGTCCTCGTAGGACACGCGTATACGAAGACTTAGATACAGCGCTGGACCGATTCCGCTTATTGCCCGAACAACCCATAGAGTACGAGTGTGTGTTGGAGCATATCGCCAAGCACTCGCTCCGAAGGGTGGAAGGTGGTTGGACATGGAAATTCGACCCCACCATGTTTGATGACCTGGAAATGGGCGCCGACCAACACCAAAAGTTTGCTCGTATGCTGTGTCGTTCAGCGGTGATTCTTGGTGAAACGAGTGGTGATGAGGGTGCGAAGTCGGCACCCTTTATGTCTCAGATGACGGCTGGAAAATTACCCTCGTTCAGCATCCCGGGAACGCATCACCATCTTATGTTCGAGGAACCCGTCGCGTTAGCGATGGGCCTGAAGGGTATTTTTTTGGCATGGTTACGCGAAGACGGGGTTGAGCTTATGAATGAGAGCTTGAGTACCCATCGATGAATCGAACGTAGCATATGTCAAGCGCTGGAGTCGTTTGCAGCGTTGCTGCCGGCGACGCGTCCAAACACTGAACCCGACGTCAGACCAGTCCCACCGGGATAGTTGAAGTAAAAGAGGCCGCCGACGATTTCACCGGCCGCGTAAAGTCTGGGGATTGGACTTCCGGCTTCGTCAATGACGCGTGCTTTAGAATCCACATGTAGGCCACCGAAAGTAAACGTAATTCCACAGGTAACACCGTATGCCTCAAAAGGCGGGGTATCGATGGGGTTCGCCCAGTTCGACTTTGGAACCGCAAGACCTAACGTACAAAGTCCGTCTTTCACCGATGGATCGAACGGCGTGTCACCGTTGCAAGCGGCATTGTAAGCCGACACGCAGCTCATGAAATTCTCCGTGTCCACGCCTTCCATACGTTGCGCCAACTCACTCAGTGTTTCTGCTTGTATGCGGGTTACTTGTTTTATTCGGTACTCATCTCTGAGTAGGGGGCTTACTTTTTTATCGAAAATTTGGTACGCGAATTGGCCAGGCTGTTTCAGAATTTCGTGCCCGTAACGCGCGTAAGTGTAGTTCCGAAAATCGGCGCCCTCGTCCACGAATCGTTCTCCGTTCGCGTTGACCATGATGCCCAAAGGGTAGGAATGTTTCTGAAAATTGTCTCCGACCTCAAGGTCACCAAATTCCGGAGCATTACGGTCCCAGCTAACGGCGTGACATCCAGACCAGTGGCCGCGGGTAGCGGCGCCGATCTCGGTAGCCATCTTGATCCCGTCACCGGTGTTAAATCGAGTGCCGCGAACGGGCGCGAGGTCCCAACCGGGTCCTAAGTATCGTGCCCTCCATGCGGGATTGGACTCGAACCCTCCGCAAGCCAGTACCACCGCATCGGCAGCAATCGAAGCGTCACCAACTTCGACCCCACAAACGTTGCCCGCTTTGCTCAACAATCGAGTTGCACGACTTTGGTATCGAATTACAACGCCGATTTTTTCCGCAATCGCGGTCAGACTATCGACCAAGCCTGGACCTCCACCCCAAGCTTCCACGGTTAGGCCACCCCAAAATCGAACCGTCCCTTCAATCTCAAACGACTGGCGGCCGTAGAGCGGGAGAAAACGGACCCCGTGCTGTTGCATCCACCGCAAGGTTTCAAAACTTTCCTCGACTAATCTTTCGGCGAGGTCAGGATCAATCCGATAGTTTGTAACCCTACCCAGATCTTCATAGAAATCCTCACGAGCGTAGGTTCCAAATTCGGTACGCTCGATCTCCGTTGGGGTGAGATCGGGCATAATTTTCAAGAGGTCGTCGATGCCTTCGTACACGGTTCGCATCGCGCCTGCTGTGAAGCGCGAATTTCCCCCCCGCAATTCGTAGGTCGCGCGTTCTAGTAGGACGACGTCGGCACCTCGCTCGCGCGCACTAATCGCCGCGCAAAGCGCGGCATTGCCTCCCCCGACGATCACCACGCGCGTCATATGATCACGCCGATTTTTCGTAACCTTTTAATTTCCAAAGGATTAATGCCGGACTCCGTTAGAATTTCATCGCTATCACGTCCGAGCGTTGGGGGTACAGATGTTGGTCCCGTGGGCGCGTCGTCAACCGTAAACCCCGCGCCCAAAAACGTGAGCGCATCGTCCATTCCGGGGACATCGGATATGGTTGTGAAGCTGTTTCGAAACTTCAATTGTGGGTGTTGCACGACTTCGTCGAGGTTCTTCAATTGTCCCGACGGTACACCCGCCTTGCGAAGTACGTCGTCCCAATGATTCGCTGAATCTGTCGAGAAAATCTCACTAAAAATTGCACGTAGCTCGTCTCGGTGTTTGCTTGATGCGTTGATGTCACGAAAACGATCGTCTTCCAACAAGTCGCCACGGCCAAGCGCGCGGGCCATCCGTTCGAACAAGCGTTGATTGTTGGCGTTAACCAAAAGTACTCCGTCCTTGGTTTTCCAGGTACCGGCGGATCCGATTTGGGCTAACGGGTTGGGTCCTACCCGCGCCCCAATCTTGCCGGTGGCGAAGAAGTTGTAGTAGTTGAGTCCCATAAGCGTCATGCAAGATTCGAGCATCGAGACATCCAAAAAAGCTCCCGCGCCCTCGCGACCCTTACGGACCAGCGCGCCGAGAATGGCCGAGCTTGCGATGACTGCCGTGCCGGCGTCGGCGACGGCAAATCCAACACGGACGGGCTGTTCTTCGGTTCCAGTTGCCATGAACATACCGGATTCACCCTGTATTAAATGATCCATTGCGGGACGATCTGCATCCGGACCTGTCTGCCCGTATCCAGAGATTGCGCAATAAATTATGGATGGGTTTGCAGTCCGGGCAGTTTCGTAACCGATACCAATCCGCTCGGCGGTTCCGGGACGCATGTTAATCACGATCACGTCCGCGTCTTTCATTAGTCGGCTCACCACACGGACTCCATCTTCGGTTTTCAGATCTAGGGCGATGGAACGTTTGTTTGCATTTTGGCCGAGAAAACCCGGTGAAATCCCCGGAGCAAGCTGAACCCCCATAGAACGCATTTGGTCGCCGGCTCCGGGCGCTTCGACTTTAATGACGTCAGCACCCATCAGAGCGAGCTGATACGTGCAGAGTGGACCGGCATGCACGTGCGTGAAGTCCAGTACCCGAACTCCTTCAAGGAGATCGATGCGTGGCGAATTTTCTGGCATTTGCCCGCTATCCCGCTTACTCGTAGTCTTTGGAGCCTATCACGAGCGTATCGGGGGGAATGGACCGTGGACGTTAGCCAATTTGAGAGAGAAGGGCACGTTGCGCGAATCACGCTGGATCGGCCGGAAGCGTTGAATTCGCTCAATCCGGATCTTCGCTGGGAGCTTTCGCAACACTTCGACGAGGTAGAAAAAAATGACGAGATCTGGCTCGTGGTGGTGACGGGTAGTGGAGATAGGGCGTTTTGTGCCGGTGCTGACCTGAAGCATCGAGCGCGGGAACGAGATGCCACGAACGAACAACGTGCGGTTTGGGCTCAGAAGAATATCGAGACTCGGTCCTTAACCGAACGTTGGTTTTTCTCCAAACCGGTAATCGCACGGGTGAACGGGTTTGCGCTAGGGGGTGGGCTCGAACTGGCGATGGCGTGCGATATCATCGTCGCGGCCGACCACGCAGAGTTTGGTCTACCGGAACCCCGCCGAGGCCTCATTGCTGGGGCCGTTGGCGTCCATCGTTTACCCCGCCAGATCGGACTGAAACCCGCGATGGGGCACATGTTGACGGGCCGACATATGTCGGCCGACCGCGCGTACGAGTTGGGGTTAGTAAACCAAGTTGTGGCACTCGGTGATCTGGATTCGGCTGTAAATAGCTGGATTGAAGATATTCTTCGTTGCGCGCCTCTCTCCGTCAGAGCGACAAAAGAAGCGGCGATGAAGGGTCTCGACATGGCTTTACCGCAGGCTTTTTACAGTGAATATGAGTGGGAACAGAAACGCCAACGTAGTGCTGATACGTTAGAAGGGCCGAGGGCGTTTGCCGAAAAACGGGAACCACGTTGGGTGGGCAAATGAACATTCCCAAGACTTCCTTCGCCATGGTTCAGATTGGGCCACGCGAGCTCGAGGCAAGAGACCTGCCAATTCCTGATATCGATGCGGATGGCGCTATTCTTGAGCTTGAAGCCTGCGGTATTTGTGGAAGCGATTACGAACAATTTGAAGGTGTCCTGCGAACACCGTTCCCCGTCATTCCAGGCCATGAACCCCTCGGAAAAATCGTGCGCATCGGCGATCTTGCGGCTGCTCGCTGGGGTGTTGATGAAGGGGATCGTGTGGCGATCGAGACGATGGTGTCTTGTCGCCATTGCGACCCCTGCTTAGGTGGTGCGTACCACTTATGTGACAACAGACGAATCTATTCCTATATCCCGCTTACCGAAGCACCGGGTCTGTGGGGCGGGTATTCGCAATACATGTACCTGCATCCGAACTCGATCGTTCATCGAATGGATTCGAGTTTGCCGGCAGAAACTGCCGTCATTTTTAACCCATTAGGTGCCGGCTTTCGTTGGGCTGTGGAAATTCCAGAGACCGGCGTTGGCGACACCATCGTCATCCTCGGGCCAGGACAGCGAGGCTTGGCGAGCGTGATTGCCTGTCGGGAGGCCGGCGCTGGAACGATCATCGTGACCGGCCTTGCCGCGGATGCTCGCAAACTCGAAGTTGCAAAGCTCTACGGTGCCGATCACACCATTGACGTCGATAACGAGGATTCCGTACGACGCGTAAAAGAACTTACCGAAGGGAAGGGCGCGGATATCGTCGTTGACGTCAGTTCCTACGCCACGCAACCCGTTGTCGACGCGCTGTCCATGGTTCGGCCCGGCGGAACAATCGTTCTGGCGGGCGTCAAGGGGTTCAAGTCAGTTGATCAATTCGTCAGTGATCTGATCGTCATGAAGGAAATAACGATCAAGGGAGCGATCGGGGTGACGTCGTCGGGGTATGGTCGCGCGATTAAGCTAATCGAGTCGGGCCGTGTTGATTTCAGCTCGATGCACACGCACGACTTCCCACTTGCCGATGCGGAATTAGCGATTCGGACATTGGCGCGGGAAATTGAAGGCGATGAATCCATCCATTCCTGCCTGATTCCTCCCCAGTGAGGCTCAGGTAGACTGGGCAAAGACATCTGATTGGAGTAACGATCCACATGACAAATTCGCCGGACACGCGACCCACATTCGACTTCAACGAAAAGGTCGCGCGGTCGTTCATGGACAATGCCTCGGTCGCGGGCGGGCTGCACGGTTACCTCGGGTTTGAGACGGTGGATGTTGGTCCAGGCACGATGCAAGGAAGATTCGAAGTACGAGAGGAGTTACTTACTTCATTTGGCAACATGCATGGCGGTGTTTTATCGGCATTCTGTGATCACCTCCTCGGTACCGTGTGTTACCCGGTGATGAAAAAAGGGCAATGGGCAGCGACAACGGAATTTAAGATCAATCTCACGCGTCCGGTTAGCCGCGGAATCGTTGATGGTTATGCCACCATCGAGACGTTTGGGCGGACTCAAGCGGTTGTACGAATTGATGTGACCAATGAGGGGCGTATCGCGGCTATCGCGCAGGGAACCGTCACCATCATGGATCCACGGGCGTGATCGAGGGTGATAACGCGGTGGAGGTGGCGCGGCGGTTCCTAATGTTCCATCAAGTATGTGGGGGCGTTGTATGGGTGCCATGACGGATGAGGAAAAATTTCAATTCGATCTTCAAGGTTACCTGGTTATCCGAAATGTCCTCTCGCAGGAAGAATGCGCGGAGCTTTCGGTACTTGCTGATCGCGTATGGCCTGAAGAAGCCGACGATGGACTATTCCGCCGAACCGAGGACATTTCACGCTGGCATCCGCGATTTCTTGATCTAATCGATCACCCCAAAGTGTTGCCGTACTTGGTGGAATTGATCGGAAGTCGTTTACGCATCGACCACGATTACTGCATATTCATGAAGGCGGGCGCGGTACGTAATGCGCTCCATGGCGGGCCTAGGATCTTTGAGACAGATCATTGGTATCACTACAGTGATGGCATGATGCGTAATGGTTTGACTGTAGCTACCTGGGCATTGACGGATGCCCGTGTTGGTCATGGTGGTTTTGTCTGCGTTCCCGGGAGCCACAAAACTAATTTTCTCAGAGCTTTTCCGGACGACGTTCGTCAATTTGAGCGAACGACGGATTACGTGGTTCAACCCGAATTGCTTGCGGGTGATGTATTAATTTTTACGGAAGCCCTCATTCACGGGACGTCTGCCTGGACTGCGGACCATGAGCGCCGCACGCTGCTATACAAATACAGTCCACCCCATTCAACTTGGCGCAAGAGACCGTTTGATGTATCAGCGTACCCCGATGCGACCGAACAACAACTTCGACTCATGGCGCCACCGTCCGTAGAAGCTCATAAGCGCGTGCTGGATCAACCTTAGTGTTGGGCTCGCTCGAGAAAGCTCAGTAGGCCTTCAATACTCTCCTTCGTGTGGATCATACGGGCCGCGACATGATCCCCCGGCACCACCAACAGTCGATATTGCGGGTATTGCGACTGGAGACGTTTGAGCGCGCCCAAGCAACCGTCCGCCAAGCCGGACCAGAGGAGTACTGGGACATCGAGGTCGGAAAGCGCTACTTCAGAACAGTCAGTCTCCTTCAATGCGTTCCAGCACGCTTCGAGCCCCGGCAGCACGTTTGACGTTACCCACGCTGTCAGGGTGGGGGCCGATACACGCGCTCGTTTAAACAAATCGTCAAATGTACCAATTGCGGGAACGGTCGAGAGTCCACCGATGGGGTCCCAACCCCCGATGGTTAGGGACGTGAGTCGGTCGGGATGATGCAAGGCCATTCCTGTGCCGATCCATCCACCCATCGAGTATCCGATGTAGTGGACCGACGTGATTGATTCGGCGTCGAGTACGGCGACAACGTCACCGGCCCGCTGCTTTCGCTCATAGAACTTTGCGTCGTTGGGTTTGTCACTTTCACCGTGCCCTAGCGAATCCACAGTAATGACGTTGAAGTTTGCTGTTAGAGCATCCACGTAGCCGACGTCTTCCCACGACTTTCTTCGGCTCAGAAGGCCATGTTGAAGCAACACGGTTGACGCGTTTGGCGTCGGGCCTTCGAACGTTTGATAGGCGATGTATTGACCTCGGTGGACAGCTCTCTTCAAATGTTAAACCCGTAGAGACCAGCGGCGTTATTACAGGTGATCTTTTGTTTTATTGGCATGGGAACGTTGGCTAATTCGCGGTTGATGAAATCTTTCGAATCTGGCCAAACTCCGTCGGGGTGGGGAAAGTCACTGCCCCACATAACGTTGTCCTCGCCAAGTATGTCGAGCAAGCGAAGGCCAATGGGATCACTTTGGTAGGTAGCGAAGCACTGTCGCTTCCAATATTCCGACGGTTTCATCGTGAGGGTTAAGTCCTTAAATTGATCTTCCCATTCAAGGTCCATATGTTCGAGGATGTATGGAATCCAACCGATACCACTTTCACCGATTACAATTTTCAGATTCGGGTGTGCTTCCAGGACGCCACCGTAAATAATCTCCATGATGATCTTCGCCATAGCTAGCTGGAAACTCGTAATGTGCACTGCAAATGCCTGACGTCGTTGCAAAGGTCCCAAGTCATCAAAGTGATAGTCGATGCGCGGACCAATCGTGTGATAGTGCACAGGAAGGCTCGCTTCTTCGGCCATCGCCCAAAGAGGTTCCCAGGATGTGTCAAAAAGCGGTGCCATCTCATGCGTATTCGCGACTTCAATGCCTCGAAGAGCCCCGCGTTTTGCCACACGACTGACTTCAGTAAGTGCGGCATCGACGTCGTGGCTCGGAATGCTGGCGAGACCTGCGAATCTGTCAGGAGCAACTTCACAGAACGTCGCCAACCATTCGTTATAGATACGCAATAGCTCCGAGGCTGCATCATCATCGTCGAGACGAGTCGAAGCACCAAGGACGCCGTAGATAACTTCCGCTTGAACGCCATCAAGATCCTGATCCTTGATCCGCAACTTCGGGTCCGTGAGTCGTGGAATACCGAGTTCACCGTCGCGATAGAGGCCCTGTTCCGCCATCCGATCGGAGCGGTGAATCTGACCAGGCACATATGTTCGTCCCGCCGAACCCATGCCATTTTGAAGTCCGAACTGGGCACCGGTTCGAGATACCCAGAACCGACCTTTTTCGGTCTCCGAAACGAAAGGCATACGATCTTTGAAATGGTTTGCGGCTTCGTTAGTAAATAGGTCTTCAGGTAGCCATGGAAGATCGATATGGCAGTCTGCCGAGATGATCTGGTAGTTCATGTTTGTTCCTCAAAACCAAGATTACCGCAGTTCTGTTCGAAATCGACACCCGGTTCCGAAGACCTTTCGGACAAACGCTTCCCCGGGACTGAGAAGATTCGTTGTGTTTGTATTTAAGCTTGTGGGCCGGATCCTGTGGGTGGCCAAGAACGGATTCCGTCCTCGAGCGGGACATTCAGACTTCGTAGTAGCTGGGCGAATAGCATCCAGTTACCAATGGCAATGACGAGTTCGATTTGCTCTGCTGGAGTCTTCAGGTGAACTTTAATTGAATCCCACGTGTTGGGTTGGATGAAACCAACGTCGAGGCAATCGTCGGTCGCCTGCAAGACTGCTCGGTCTGTGTCGGATAAATGGGACGCACTGTTCCAGTTTTGAACAGCTAAAAGATCTGCCTGTGGAATATCGAGTCCGCGAGCGACTCGCCAGTGTTGAGTCCATTCGTAATCCGATCCTCGAACCCAAGCGATTCGCATTATCAGTAATTCGCGTAACCGAGGATCTAGAACGTTGTCTTCAAAAAGTAGGCTGGTAAGGGTGTTCGCAATTTCCCGAGCCAGTGACGGTTGATTAAGGAGGATACGGAATACGCTCAGTTCCGCGAAGCGTTCCTGCATCTGTTGCTCTCCGGCACGGCGTTCGGCCTCTTCTTTGGGTAACATCGGAACGGACGGTTTCTGCATGTCGTTTTCTCGTCGGCTTGTGGCGTCAGTGTATCGGTTTGGGAGGAATCGGATGACGGAAGTTATCGATGAATTGATTGAACTGAGAGGGTTACGATTTCACTACCGAGATTGGGCGCCGCAGCAATCCAGCGCACGAGATTTGGTGTTGCTACACGGGTACACGGGCCACTGTCGTTCGTGGGACGCGTTCGCAGAAGTCATGTCAAAACAATACCGGGTACTCGCGCTGGATCAACGTGGTCACGGTGAAACTGCGTGGGCACCAGCCGATCAATACGGGACGTTGGAGATGGTTGCCGATCTAGAAGCGTTCGTCTCAGCCCTTGAACTTGAGGAATTTGTTTTATTGGGGCTGTCCATGGGTGGGTTGGTTGCTATCGCGTATGCCGGTAAACAGCCGGTTCAACTCGAGCGTTTAGTCATCGTCGATATCGCGCCCGAGATCGCCTCGGAAGGAATTCGAAATATCCAACAGAGTGTGGCACGGAGCGACGTTTTCGATTCTCCGGAAGACGCCTTTCAAAGAGCCCGTGCCGATAACCCTGTTCCACCAGAGGGCCATCACTATGATCGGGTCAGGGCCTCGTTAATGAGAACGGATCAAGGCCGTTGGACCTACCGATACGACCGCGCATTGCGCGATCCGGCGAATCAAAGACTCCGGCTTGGGGTTCAAGAGGGGTGGGAATCGGTCGCCGCGTTTAACGTACCGACGTTATTGATCCGGGGCGAGAATAGCCCCTTACTATCCCGGGAAGTGGCGGATAAATTCGTGTCTATCGCTAACGATTGCAGACTTGTGGAAGTTCCTGGTTCGGGACATCCAGTACCGCTCGATAAACCCGATGGCTTTCTAGATGCAGTCCGCACCTTTCTTTAACACGCAGGTGAAAAGATCGTTGACGGTTGCGTTCCTGCTGGCGCTTGTGACGGGGTGTGAGTCTTTATCGCTTGCGATTCCCGTTGGATTCGATCTAACAGGAGAGTGGTTGCTCGATGCGAACTCAAGCGACTCTGCACCGGATACGAAGGCTATTCGTCGTGCAGAAGATATGGATATCGCTCGGGGAAAACAGAAAAACGTAAATGCGTCGGCCGCTTTTGTTGTCCAGGATTTCCCGGTTGTTGCGGCTGAGCGACTGGTGATTGAACAGAACGACGATTCACTGGGTATTCGTTATTCGAACGGTACCTATCGGGACGTTACGTGGGGTAGAACGCAACGGAACTTCTGGCAAATCGAAGCTGGTTGGAGCAACGGTGTATTGGTCATCCTATCGCGACGAGACGATATCACTGGTCGTGAGGAGATGAAGCTAGAGGCTGCTGGCTCGCGGCTACTGGTGACGGTCGATGTGAAGACCGAGGGACGAGACGTGAGGTTACAACGGGTGTATGTGCGTGGGAGTTAGTGGGCCCTCAAGCATTGATGCGTTCGATACGGCCTTACGACATGCGCTAACCGAATGCCAAAGGCTCTTACGGTGGGCGTTAGCGAATGATCCGGAGTCGACGCAGATCATCTAGTTCTTCGCTCGTAAGCGCCAAGAGATCCCGTAAAACCTCTCGCGTATCGGCGCCAAGTTGAGGCGGCGGTTTCGGTGGCGACAATTCGTGGTAATCGAACTTGAAGGGACTGCCTAGAACCTCTTGAATTCGATCACCCTGATTGATGGTCCAGAGCATGTTTCGTTCACGGGTCTCATCGGCCCTGAGCGCATTATCGAGGGAACGGACCTTGCCGGCAGGAAGGTGCCGTAGACGTTCCAACCAGAAATCAGCGGGTTCCTTCTTGAGTGCGCCCTCGATTATTTCTTTCAGTTCGTCGCGATGTAAACGTCGATCGGCAGGCGTCTTGAAACGATCATCGATGGCGAGGTCTGGCCGTTCAATGACGTCTTCACAAAAACGTCGGAACAACCGGTCGCTTCCAACGGCCATGTAAAGCGGTTCAGTTTTGGTTTGAAACAGATCGACGGGCGTTGCTTGCATGTGACTGTTGCCGGTTTTCGGAGGTAGATCGCCCGACGTTAGGTAGCCGAGTGCCGCGTTGTTCAAGGCTCCAATGGCGGTGTCGTAGAGCGCGAGGTCGATGAAATCGCCGCGGCCATGGGACGTGCGAGCGTACAGTGCTACCGATATTGCCGAAAGCGCTTGAACGGCGGTCAGGGTATCGATAATCGATAGAGGATGGCGCAAAGGTGGCCCGTTTTCGAACCCCGTCATCGCCATCATGCCCGACTCAGCTTGCAGAACCGGATCTAGCCCGGGCCGGTCCGACATCGACCCCGTTGCCCCATAGGCACTAATCGAAACATAGATCAGCGCTGGGTTTTCGGATCGAAGGATCGATTCGTTGAGGCCGAATTTCGTCATGACGCCGGGTCGAAAGTTTTCGACGAGAACATCACAATGTTTGGCAAGGTTGCGAGCGAGCGCTTGGCCCCGATTCGTTTTAAGGTCGATGGCCACACTCTTTTTGCTTCGGTTAAACGCCGTGAAAAAAGAGCTGATACCTGGCTGGCCGGTTGAGTCCCAGCCTCGCACCTCGTCCCCTGTAATCGGATTTTCAATCTTAATGACCTCCGCACCAAGATCGGCGAGATGTTGTGTAGCGAGGGGACCCGCAATGATGCGGGAAAAATCAAGTACACGAATTCCAGAGAGCGGTATCGACACAATTAACCCATTCAGCGAACCTTGAGTCAGTGTAGCGCGGTTTCGAGGCGGGTCGACGCGGCAACATTAGTTGTCGGGTTAATTACCTCGCCAATGACGTCAACGCTTGGTCACCACGGAGTCCGAGTTGCGAGATGCACGAGAGGATTGTTTTTCGAAATCAGCGATACTTAGTACGACTGGAGGTCGAAAACTAAGGGTCGGTTCGCCCTGAATAACGACACGAACAGGAGGCGCAACATGCTGAAAAGGGTACGGCCGGGTGGCTATTTGGTGGTTCGCGAAGATCCGGTGCCCGAAGCTGCGGTTCAATTAGAGCGAGATGGGTACGCGATTATTCGAAGCGCGTTTACGGCGGACGAGATTGCTGCTGCCAAAGCCGAGATCGAGTCGGTCTATGAGCAACTACCGCCGGACGGTCGAGGGGGGAATAAACGGGGCGGTATCGAAGACGACTTTCGCTACGAAATGTTCAATCGTAGCGGACTGTGTCAAAAACTCGTCGGGCGAAGAGAAATCCTCGATGTCATTGACCCGTTACTTGGGGAAGACGCCCACATCATCGCCAATACGTGTTGGAGAAATCCTGCCCAGACCGAACATCGTCACGGTGGTGGCGCATGGCACATTGATGCCGGGCCACATATTCCACTGGGTCCTGACCAAAGTTGGCCTGAACACATTCCACATCCGGTGTTTGCCATCGGAGTGCATATCTTTTTGATGGATTGTCCCGTGGCCTGCGGTCCGACGGGGGTTATTCCCCGTAGTCACCACTCGGGTCTGTTCCCGCCGGTCGAACGTTTACACGATGTAGACCTCGAATGGCAGGGAGAAGGGGTGACCGCATTAACCGCGTTTGCAGGTGACGTTGCGTTATTCGTTTCGGACGTATGGCACCGACGACTGCCGACGTCCGATGAGGATAAAGGTCGATTTTTCTTACAAATACACTACGCCAGACGCGATATCGCGCAGCGAATCAAACCGACCTCGATCGTCAACCACCTACAGCCGGAATCTATCGAACGGATCACGTCGGATCGCGAACGTCGCCTCCTAGGATTGCACCATATGGGGTTCTACGATGGTTGAGTCCATTTTTTCGGCGCAACGAGCATATATATGGAGTCTGAATATCGGTTAAGCGCCGATCGGAATTCTAAAACTTGACCGCCGGACTCGTCGGTTTCGATTTGGTCGGTTAAAGTGAAGCAAACCAGTGGATCAATGGGAATGCAGATGATTGACGTACATTACTGGCCGACGCCGAACGGCTGGAAAGCCACAATCATGCTTGAAGAATGCGAAATGGACTACAACATCGTGCCGGTCGATATTGGAGGTGGTGATCAGTTCAGTCCGGAGTTCTTGCGGATCAGCCCTAATAACCGGATGCCAGCTATCGTTGATCACGAACCGGTGGATGGTGGTGATCCCGTGACGATATTTGAATCGGGTGCAATTCTTGAGTATCTAGCCGACAAGTGCGGCATGTTTCTTCCGTCTACGCCGCGCGAAAGAGCGCGGGTGATGCAGTGGGTCCACTGGCAAATGGCGAATCTGGGTCCCATGATGGGTAATGCCAACCACTTCAAGAACTATGGTCGTAATATTGCCGACGATCCAAAGCAGCTTGAGTATGGGATTAAACGTTTCGTCGGCGAGGTAGATCGATTATCGGGTGTCATGGACGCGCAACTCTCCGTTAACGACTATCTGGCGGGGCCCGAGTACACCATTGCCGACATTATAACGTGGCCTTGGGCCATGTTGATCGGACGCATGATCGACGAAACGATGTGGGAAACGTTCCCGCATCTGAAACGATGGGTGGATACGGTTCGTGAACGGCCGGCCGTCGAGACCGGCTATCGCGTGGGTCGCGATTTGGGTAGACGTGAATTGTCGGAAGACGAAGAGAAACAGCGCCGCGAACTACTCTTCAATCAGACCAACGAGAAAGTCCGTCATGCGCGTGAAGAAGCTGCGAAGGCAGCCTCATGACGGATGCTCCGATCCAGCTCGAGCGCGAGGGCGATGTTTTTATTATGTCGATGACGGCCGACGAAAACCGATGGAATACGACGTTCGTTCGCGCCTTTAACGCGGCGCTCGATGAGATTGAGTTGTCTACGGATCCAGTGGCTATGATCACTGCTTCCGTGGATGAAAAGTTTTTTTCGAATGGATTAGATCTCGAATGGATGGCGGCACAGGGCGAACATCCTGGCGGAGATCGGGACGCCTTTGGTAGCGAATACATGGCACTCTGTGCCCGCCTGATAACTTTCCCCGTCCCTACCGTGGCCGCCGTGAATGGTCATGCCTTTGGCGCCGGTTTCATGATCGCGCTGTGCCATGACTTGCGGATCATGCGAGAAGATAGAGGCTACTTATGCGCTAACGAAGTCGAAATCGGCATGACGATACCGGAGCCTGAGTTGGCACTTTTTCGACACAAGATTCCGATGGGTGCCTTTCATGAAACGGTTGTACTTGCACGTCGCTGGACGGGCCCGGCAGCCAAGGACGCGGGCTTCGTGCACGCGACCACGAGCTTGGAGAACGTGCGTCCGGTCGCGTTGCAGACCGCTGAAAGGCAACTTGGCGTGGCGAAAAATCGCGAAGTATTAGGTTGGATGAAGGAACGTTTATACGGTGAACGCGCCGCCATCAACGAATCCCATGGCGCCGCCCATATGCTTCGAAACCCGGCTGAATTTTCGAGGGCCCGGCGTACGGAGCGATAGTTGCGATTTCGCGATGGAACTCGCTTCTTTTTGATGCCTAAAGCGTATCGGTAACAAACGTTTGTAGCTCCGTCCGGTGACACGGAAATTCTGTTGGTGCGACACGGTGAATCGAGGGTGGCAACGGATGAACGCTCGTCCCCTTTGGTGAATGGTCGTGGAGATCCAGAACTCCAAGTCGAGGGGCGTGAGCAGACCGATGCTGTCGGTGTCGCGCGATATGAAGATGGGGTTCTCTGTTGGTATGCGAGTTATTTAGCCGATCGTTGTTGCCCCACCGTCACAGGGAAGGGTAACCCCGGTCAGGTAGGATCCAGCGCGTGATGAGAGAAATATCGTAAGACCGGACGCGTCCTCCATAGATCCCCAGCGCTTCATCGGGAAACTTTCTCGGACTTGGATTTCCATTTCTTCCGTCGCATAAAGTGGTGCAGTCATTTTTGATTTGAAGGGTCCTGGGGCGATCGCATTGACGTTGATATGGTCGTCCATGAGGTCTCGCGCCATTTGTGCCGTCAATTGACCTAAGCCGGCTTTGGCTGCGACGTATGAATAGTTTCGTAGTCCACCCGGTTTCAGTCCGTTCACAGAGGTGACGTTGATGATGGAGCTTCGCTGATCCGGCGTCGCGGCGGCGCGAAGTTGCGGCAGTAGCGCTTGGGTGAGAAAGAATGGGCTCTTAACATCCAAATCCATGACTCGGTCCCAGGCCTTTTCGGTGAATTCGTCGATATCTAAGCTCCACGTTACCCCGGCGTTGTTAACCAGGACATGAAGTTTGTCTTCCGACGCTTGGAGTATCCCGGCAAGTTCCCTACAGCCTGGGATAGTTGAAATATCACAGGGGATCGCAACGCAAGCACCGAGTTTTGAGAGTTGCGCCTCAGCCTCTCGGCAAGCGTCTTCCTTGCGTGACGAGATATAGACCCGAGCACCGCAGCGAACCAAGCCCTCAGCAATCATTAAGCCGATCCCCCGGGTACCACCGGTGACTAGGACGACCTTGTCTCGCACCCCGAAGAGATGTTCATAAAATGTTGTACTCATAGCGGGTAGCGTACAACGTTGCGATATAGTTTTTATGCGGCTTCGGTAAACATGTCTTCGAGATGGGACTGAGGCAGCGGTTGGGTGCTTCGAGACACCAGGAAGGTCAGGGAAACTGAGACCGCTTCACCCATTGCTGCGCATGAAAATGGATTCGGTCCCTCGCCGTGCAACCAAACGACCGCACCGTGCAACCAACCACTACCAAACCACGACGGATCCAATAATTGGGTGTGAAGGATAAGGAACGTGACGAAACCGGACGCGAGGCCGGTATAGGCACCGGCCCGTGTCACGCCTCGCCATAACGCTCCCACCACCAGGGGCCCGGCGAACGCCGCCATCATCCCCCCGGTGCCGATCCAAACAATCAGCGCGATGTTGGTTTCCATAAGTGTCCAAGCCAGTCCCATGGCGATGACAAGTACGACAACCGTAGTCACCCGACTTATTGTGAGGACTTGCTGATCAAGCTGGTCTTCGGACGGTGTTTTCCTGAGGCGCGGAGCGATTGATCGCCGATAAAGATCGTTCGCAACGATTTGAGATGAAGAGACCACCAGACCATCCGCGGTGGACATGATCGCCGCAAGAATCCCGACGCCAATGAGGGCCGCTAGCCAGGTAGGGAACAATTCGATGAAAACAAGCGGTAGCGCTTGATTGGGATTGGCGCCCTCAAGAAGGAGCGCGTCGCCGAGGAGCGCTCTCGCGAGCAATCCGCCGAGTCCCATCATCCCGAGTGTCAATCCAAAAAGAAAAGCGAGTTTGATGAACGTACGTTGGTCGCCTACACCTTTTAAGGCCCAGAGCTTGTTGCCAAGATGGGGAAGCAAGCCAAGCGGGATGTGGGCAAAAAGTACGGCGATGATTGACCACCACGAATGCGTAAGAGCTGATTCGGGGTTCAGTGGTTGGACTAGATTGCTGTTCTGTGTCTCCAAACGGTCAATCAAACCAGATAAACCCCCATCCACGCCGAAACCCGTGAGGGCCAAAACGATCACGACAATAGCCAGGATAAGCATCATGACCCCTTGGACCCCATCGGTAAGAATGTCGGCATGGGCGCCACCGAGGACTACGTAAAAAAGGAGCACCGTGGTCGTGATCAGGAGTGCCCAGAACGGTGAGAGCCCAAGAAAAATTTCGAACATCACGAGCCCTGAAACCAATTGACCTGCAAGGTAGAAAAACAAAACTAACGAAAAAATAGACACCATGATCCGGATACCTTCGGACTGGTAACGATCGCCCAAGAATTCGGGAATGGAACGGTTGCCGAACTTATTCCCGGTGGTCGCGATCAGGCGCATGGATATGAGAACCCCGAAATAAACACCAATGGGATAAAGAAAATTTCCCCATTGAGAAGCGAACCCCCACTGGTATCCGAGGCCTGGGCCGCCAAGAAAAGTTGCACCGCTAGCCGTTGTCGCCGCAAACGCGAATGCTAGAAAAATCGGTCCGTAAGAACCGCGAGCGGTAGCGAAATCGTCGGCATGCTTGACTCGACGTTGTCCGATCACGCCGATGGCTAACATGCCGCTGATGTACACCACCATGAATATCCAAGACCATGTCGCTAAATCCATATCATTTCCTTGGTATTAGGCTTGCTGGTGTTTCCAATATTTTTCTATGCCCACCTATCCCATCGCACCGTTTCGGCAACAGGTAATCGCGTCAAAGGACCGAACTTTCCGAGAGGGTAACCGACTGGGATGAGACAATACGCGGCCATGTTGTCTGGCAGGTTCAGCGTTTTTCTTACCGCGGCTGGATTCGATAATCCTAAGGTGGTGGGAGCTGCTCCCAAACCCAAGGCGCGTGCCGCCAATAATAGATTTTGGACAGCCGGCCAAATTGACCCGCCACCACCGCTGGGGGCCCCTTCGCTGATTGGTCCGTCAAACTCGTAACAAGCGACGATTAGGACCGGAATTTCATGCATGTGTTCCGCTTGCCAGAGCACGGCATCGAGCATTCGCGACCGCTTGTCCGTGTCTTGATGCGGCAAAGCCGCAGGACGCCCGGACGCTGGACCGATGTATGCCTCCACCGCAGATCGGTTTAAATCAGCGAGAGTTCTTCGCTGCTCTGGATCGCGCACCACAATCCATCGTGCGCCTTGTTGATTGGAACCCGTTGGTGCCTGGTTGGCGGCATCGATCAATTGAAGGATGTCTTCTTCGGGTACAGGGTCAGTTTTTAGACGCCGCATTGCACGGCAGCTATACATAGTGTCAAAAAGCCCGGGTTGTTCACTCACAGCAATGTCCTCAGAGTTTGTGTTAATCAAGCGGTGGGAGGTCTGCATATGAAGGTTCGTCGCCTTCGGATTTGGCACGAAAATACGCCTGCATTTCGGTTCCCTGCGATACGGCACCCATCCAAACCGATTGGTATGCCAGCGTTTCTTGAATACTGTGTTCGCGACCGTAATTGAGCAGGTGCTTCGTGCTTGTGACGGCGAGCGGGGATTTGGATGCAATTTCTTTCGCAATTGACATGACAGACGTCAGCATCTCGTCGTGGGTGGCGTAAACATTGTTGATAAGGCCGATTTCTTTCGCTTCCTCGGCAAAGAGACGTCTCCCTGTGTACGCGAGTTCGCGCATCAGTCCATCGGGGATGAGGTTGGGCAAGCGCTGCAATGTACCCACGTCCGCGGATAGCCCAATATTGATCTCCTGAATGCAAAAAAAGGCGTCCGATGTGCAGTAACGCATGTCACAGGCGGAAACCATGTCGACGCCGCCGCCGATGCATGCGCCTTGAATGGCAGCTAACACGGGCATCCGGACCTTTTCGATGGTCGTAAACGCTTCTTGAAGACCCGCGAGGTTGCGACGGGCACGCTCGCCCCGTCGACCTGCGTCGAAGGATTGTTGGGGTGCGGGAGTAGTGAAAGCGGCCGTATCCATGCCCGAGGAGAAGTGTTTGCCTTGCGCCGAAATCACCAACGCGCGGACGGTACCACTCGAATCCATTTCCATTACCGCTGCTGGAAACTCGTTCCAAAACGCGGGGGGCATTCGATTAAATTCGTCGGGTGCGGCGAGTTCGATGTGGCCAACGCCGTCGTTGATCGTGGAGTTCAATCTGGTGTAGTTCATAACATCCTTCTATGCAATGTCGATCAGGAGCGGACCGCCCTGTCGGTCGGCGACACCTTGGATCATAGCGCCGCAACGCGATCTGTTTCGTATGGCGGCGGGAATTGATTCAAACTCCCGTCTCCATGCCAGCCCGCTCCCGCCACAAACTATAGCAGGATGGTGTGACGGATTTGATCAGTTCGAGGATGTCGATGCGCCGAATACGACCAACTAGTAACGCCGTTTCGGTTCTCGTGCTAAGTTTGACAGCCGGGCAGGAGCATTGAGGAAGGACGAACGTGGCGTATAACAAACCCATCCCTCGTAAGGGTCAGCACAACCAGCCGTTTTGGGATGGCGCTAAGGAAGGCAAGCTGATGCTGCCGCGATGTACGTTGTGCGGGAAAGTGCACTGGTATCCGAGACTGATATGTCCATCGTGCCACTCCACGGATTTGGAATGGATCGAGGGCAGTGGTGAGGGGCGACTGCACACGTTTGCCGTTCAGCACCGTGCATTTGGTGGTTGGGCGGAAGAGGTTCCCTACGTGACTGCATATATCGATCTTAATGAAGGCGATCGAATGATGACGGTCCTTCGTGGCGTGGATCCGAACAAGCCTGAGGACATCAAGATAGGGGCAAAGGTTAAGGTCGAATTCGACCAAGCTGATGACGATACACACATCCCGTTTTGGCGGGTGGTGGAGGAGTAACCATGGCAGCAACAAATTTATCGATGGGCGCAGCCATCGTCGGAGCGGCGGAATCGAACGAAATCGGTTATCCCGAGGAACGGGGTGACAAGGTTACTTCGTTGCAACATCACATTCAGGCGATCAAGAACGTTTCTGATTACACGGGTATACCCATCTCGGATATCGAAGGTGTTTTTTCTACTGGATGGTCGGTGGAGTTGGCAGAACATCTAGGCATCCGGCCCCATTACATCGATACAACCTCGGTTGGCGGCTGTTCATTTGAGATACACGTACACCATGCGCTAGCAGCCATTGCGTCGGGAATCATTGATGTTGCCGTTGTCAGTCATGGCGAAGCGGGTTGGTCGTATCGTGGTGCGGGAGGCGGTGGCGGTGGCCGTGGAGAGATGTCACCGGGCGCAGAAATGACCATGGCCTATGGAACCTTCGGTGCGCCATCGCAATACGCGCACGCCATGGTTCGACACATGCATCAATATGGGTCAACGGTTGAGGACTTCGCCCACATCTCGGTCGTGACGCGAGAGTGGGCGCAGAAGAATCCACGCGCTCTGATGTTCGCGGACGCTTCTCAAGCAGAGGTGAAATTAGGCGAGCGAACACCCAACCCGTTTGGCGGCCCGATTACCGTACAAGATGTCTTAGATGCTCGAATCATTGCGTGGCCATTGACATTATTTCACTGCTGTTTGGTGACAGATCATGGTGGCGCAGTCATCGTTGCACGACCGGAGATTGCGCGGAGCCTCCGTACGAACCCCGTCTGGATCGCGGGCGCTGCTGAATCCATGGCACATCAGAATATGTTGGAGATGGATGACTTCACGGCGACCTCCGCGGCACGCTCGTCGGCGATCGCGTACGAGATGGCGGGCCTTGGGCCTCAGGATATGGACATGGCGATGATCTATGACTCGTTCACGGTCACCGCGGCAATCACCGCGGAGATGCTTGGTTTGGCGCCCAGGGGTCAAGGCTATCGTTTGTGGAAGGATGGAGATGCTGCGCCCGGCGGCCGGCTGCCGATCAACACCAACGGGGGTGGCTTGTCATTTAATCACTCAGGGATGTATGGGATGCAATTGCTGGTTGAGGCGTATCGACAGTTGTCGGGAACGGCAGAAGACGGCATCAACGGTATTGAAGGAAAACAAACGGATTCGCACACCTGCGTCGTTAATGGTACCGGCGGAACGCTGTCGACCACGGGGACGCTAGTACTGGTTTCCGATGATTAAGGATCGTTGGGTAAGCGATACGGCGTGACCATCAACATATTAGGTATATAGGAACGAGTTGCGTGGCAACCTATCAAGCAATTCAAGCTTTGCCCGATGGGAAACCAGGCCCCTGGGGTGAACCCATCGCTATTCGATACGATCGACGGGACGTCTTGCTCTATGCAGTGGGCATTGGGACGCACGATCTTCGTTTCGTTTATGAAGGTCACCCGCAATTTGCCGTGTTCCCAACCTTTTCGATTCGTTGGGGGGGCAGCGGTGCACCCGTCGATACGACTCTAATTCCGTCGTCGCCAGGGCCTCTGAACATTGATGCGGAACGGTACCTTGAAGTGATCGCACCGCTCCCGATTTCGGGCGAAGTAACGGTTCGATCGCGTCTCATTGGCGTACACCCGCGTGGCAGGGGCAACGGGTTTTGTGAGTATGAAAGTTTAGTTACGGATGCGTCGGGGAACGACTGCGTGCGGATGGTTAACGGATCGTTTCGGCGCGGCGTCGAAAAACTCGGTGATATTGAGCCCTTTGAAGGCGCGGGCATGACGTTTTCGGAAAAACTCACGACTCCTGATCGCCCGCCTGATTTTTCTTCCAATACGTTGATTCCCGTCAATCAGGCACATGTTTACCGACTATCTGGTGATTACAATCCTCTCCATATCGATCCGGAGTCGGCAAGTTTTGGCGGGTTTGATGAACCGATTCTTCACGGTCTGTGCACCTTCGGTCATTGCGCACACCTCTTACTTGAAGGACTTTGCGGTGGCGACGCTTCTCGATTTCGCCGGATCAAGGTACGGTTTTCGGCGCCCCTTTTTCTCGGTGAGACGTTGCACATCGATGCGTGGGCGGATGGAGAGAGCCGGTTCCAATTCGAAGGACGTGTCGACGAGCGGACCGTCGTCTCTAACGCCTATTTCGAATTTGAATGACCCAAATGTAACGCCGGTGGCATGGCTGACGGCGTGAAACGTCCCTGAGAATGGCGTTCGCAACTCACGGGTCTAACACGACGTTTGACTACATCGTTGTTGGTGCAGGAACGGCAGGCTGCGTCCTGGCGAACCGACTGAGCCATGACCCGAATTGTAAGGTCCTGCTCCTTGAAGCGGGCGGAAAAGATAACTATTTCTGGATCGATATTCCCGTGGGTTACCTCTACACCATCGGGAATTCGCGCACGGATTGGTGTTATCAAACGGAAGCAGATGAAGGGCTTAACGGTCGACGTATCGGTTATGCGCGCGGCAAGGGGCTCGGCGGCTGTTCTTCGATTAATGCCATGATTTATATGCGGGGACAACGCAGTGATTACGATCACTGGGCCAAATTAGGTAATCGTGGTTGGGGTTGGGATGATGTTCTGCCGGTTTTTAAGCGGTCGGAACGATACCAGCACGGAGCAGATGCCTGGCATGGGGCCGGTGGTGAGTTGCGGGTCGAAGAACGAAGGGTGAACTGGGAAATACTCGACGCCTGGCGCGATGCGGCTGCGGCCTGTGGCATTCCAAAAATTACCGAATTCAATCGGGGTGACAATTTTGGGAATGCGTATTTTCAAATGAACCAGCGTCGGGGTGTTCGTTGGAGCGCGACCAAAGCGTTTTTGCGCCCCGTGATGAACCGGTCGAATCTAACGGTGCTAACTGATGCCAACGTACGTCGCATATTGTTCACCGAACATCGAGACGAACCACGGGCAACTGGTGTCGACGTTAAAATCGGAAATCACCTCGAGACGTTTCTTGCGAGTCGCGAAATCTTGCTTGCCGCAGGGTCCATTGGGTCGCCGCAATTGCTTCAATTGTCTGGAGTTGGCGCACCGGAACTTCTAAGGACACATGACGTTCCAATAGTTCACGAACTCCGGGGGGTGGGCGAGAACCTGCAGGATCATCTCCAGATCCGCAGCATTTTCAAGGTAAGTAATACGGTCACGCTTAACCGTCGAGCACGAACGTGGTTCGGCAAGGTAGGAATGGGACTTGAGTATTTGGCGTTTCGATCCGGGCCGCTCACGATGCCGCCGTCTCAATTAGGGGCATTCGCAAAAAGTGACCCGGGAAGGAATTCTGCCAATATCGAGTGGCATGTACAGCCTTTGTCGTTGGATCGATTTGGCGAGCCACTCCACCGTTTTGATGCCATCACGCCGTCAGTTTGTAACCTTCAACCCACCAGTCGGGGCCATGTGCGGATCACGAGCCGCGATCCAGAGAAACATCCAGCCATTACCCTCAACTACCTTGCGACCAAAGAAGATTGCGAGGTCGCAGTTCAGGGGATGCGATTTACCCGACGGATCATGGCGGACGAAGCGCTGGCTCGATTTCAACCGATGGAATGGCTACCCGGATCGCAAATCACATCCGATGACGATATGTTGGATGCTGCTCGGGATATAGGCACCACTATTTTCCACCCGGTGGGGACGTGTGCGATGGGCAACAACGAACTCGCTGTGGTAGACGATCGATTGCGAGTCCGGGGGATCCGTGGCTTGCGGGTCATTGACGCGTCGGTGATGCCAACCATCACGTCGGGTAACACCAATGCACCCACGGTGATGATTGCTGAGCAAGGTGCCCGTTTTGTTGCCGAGACTGGGCAACGCGAGGCAGATTAGACGAGTAGGGCCGACGTTTTGTATACGTAGGATCGATTCCAGACCCATGCCATCAAACCGACCACGACATTGGTCACGGCGGTGGCAATGAAGATTCCTTGGTAACCCCAGAGGCGATTCGCGACGATAGCCAAGGGTACATACAAAATGAGGGTCCTTAGTAAGGAAATCACGAACGGTGGAAACGGTTTCCCGAGTGCGTTGAAACAAGAACTGGCGACCGACATCATTCCCATGAATCCAATGCTGAGCGGAATCACCAGAAAGAAAGAACGGGCGACGTCTATGACGATAGGGTTGTCATCAATCATGGCTACCAGCGTTGTCCCAACTAGCATCATCACTGCGAACGTCAAGACACCCCAGGCAAGACAAAAACTGTGGCATAGCGTTAACGCTTTCTTGACCCGATCGTAATACTTGGCACCCCAATTTTGTCCGATAAAGGGCTCCGACGAGGAATAAACCGACCAGAGGATCATGTGCGCCATGGTTTCAACCCTTGAGGCAACGTTAAAACCGGCGACTACTTCATGCCCGTGAGACGAGAGCAATCGCGTGATGATTGACATAGATAAGGGTTGAACCAGCCCGCTCGCGATCGCGGGGCCGCCAACGTAGAGAATGGCTTTCCAGGAACCGATGAGTCCGACGAAGGACCATTGGACCATTCGAGCTCTAACCAAAAGCAGCGCGAAAAGAAAAACACTCATAAATCTCGAGACGACGTATGCCCAAGCAGCGCCTGCAATACCGAGGCCGAGGCCGAAACCCCCGAACGAATCAAAGATGAAAAATGGGCAAAGGATAATTTGGATGATCGAGCCCGCGGTCATGATGATCCCCGGACTTGCTGCGCTGCCGGTGGCCCTTAAGAGTGTTGACCCAACAATGGAAACTAGAAAAAACGGCATTCCAATCATGTAGACCTGGAGGTACTCGATGGTCATGGTGCGTACCGTGTCTTGTGCACCGAGCAAAGCGGTGATGGACGGAGCAGCGAAGTAACCTGCGAGACCAAGAACGGTTCCCACGAGCACGGCAAGTAATTCGGCGTGCGAAACCAGGCGTCGGACGTTGCCGCGATTGCCGCTGCCTGCGGCTCGTGCAATAACCGATGACGCGCCGGTACCGATTCCCATCGCAAACGCGAATAGCGTGATCGTGACCGGAAAAGCGAAACCCATGGCGGCAAGTGCTTCCGTGCCTAAGAACCCCAGGTAAACGGCTTCGCCGAGTTGAGCGATGTTCATGGTGATGGATCCCATCGCCATGAACGCACCGAG
>ERZ651768.24-NODE-24-length-115959-cov-5.701964_pt1 | contig 115959 bp, 88 predicted proteins | sample MGYA00514754_ERZ651768 | MGnify/ENA metagenome assembly ERZ651768
GCTTTTCGGCCAGCCGGTTCGCATCGACCGCACAGCGCCAGTCGTGCGGGATCACATCGACCTGAAGATCGTGCCGTTCAGCAACTGACTGCCAACCATTGGCAAAGAAACCCTGGTCAAACATCAAGACGTGGTCACCGGGCGCCAGCGTGTTGACCAGAGCGGCCTCCAAACCACCGCTCCCCGAAGCCGGGAAAACAAGGACCGGGCCGGAGGTTTTGAAGATGGCCTTCAGCCCTTTCAGAAGATTCTCTGTTAGGGCGACAAACTCCGGGCCTCGATGGTCGATAATCGGGCGGGCAATGGCGCGCAGAACGCGATCCGGAATATTCGTTGGCCCGGGGATCTGTAAAAAGTGTCTGCCGCTGTGGAATGTCACAAGAGCCCTCCGTTGGTTCCAAGATCGCCCTAATGAGAAAACTATGGAGCCTCTGTGTCAATCTACATGAAGAACTTGGTTGATTTCGTGCAGTTTGGGCAAGATCAGGATTTGCTCGCATTAGACGTTCTCTGGTATGTACAGCAGGGGTGGTGAACTCCCTCTGCAGATGGCCCAGAAAGAGCTGTTGCCGGCAAGGTGCGGACCAGGACCTTGGTAGGTTATCTTTCCACCGGATGCCCGCAGTCTTTCCTTCAATTGAGACTTTGTATGAGCAACCTCGAATCCTGCATCGATTTCCTCCAGCGTTTGATTCGTACCGAAAGCTTGCCGGGCCAAGAGGGCGACATTGCCAACTTGGTTCGTACCGAGATGGAAGGACTAGGCTACAGCGAAGTTCACATAGATGATGCTGGCAACGTGCTTGGAAAGGTGCTCGGGGAAGGCGAATCTCCACCAATGATGTTTAACACCCACCTCGACCACGTCGACGTCGGAGAGCACGATGCCTGGCCATACCCGCCGTTCGGTGCCGAGATCCACGACGATACGATCTGGGGACGGGGGGCAGTTGACATCAAGGGTCCGCTAGCCTGCCAGGTATACGGTGTCGCGCGTTTGTTGGAGTGCGGTATCAAGCCCGCGGGAGACATCTGGGTTACGGCAACCGTGCAGGAAGAGGTGGGAGGCCTTGGGGCGCGACATATGGCTGGTTACATCGATACGCCATTAGTGGTGATCGGTGAGCCGAGCCGTTGCGAGCTGCGACGTGGCCATCGGGGACGCACCGAAATAGTCGTTCATTCAAAGGGGCGGAGCGTTCACGCAAGCGTCCCGGATGAAGGAATTAACGCACTAGATCCAATAGCCCGTTTCATCATCGAGATGAACAGGCTGGAAATGCGTTCGGATCCCGACCTTGGCACGTCAACTGTCGTACCGTCGTTGATCCGGACGGACCAGATCAGCGCCAACGTGGTTCCTGGAGAGGTCTGGCTGACTTGCGACTGGCGTAACGTCGCGGGCGAGACTGGCGAAGATGCTCGCCAAGCCTTGCAGAAGATCGCCGACCGAGCGCTGGCCGAGTCGCGCCGCGTGTTATCAATTCCTGACGACGATCCGGAACCAAGCCTCGAAGTGACGATCACCTCGGTCGAGCGCGCCAGCTTCACCGGCATGACGATGGACTATCCTGCCGACAACCCGGCGTACATCGTGGGTATCGACCACCCGTCGCTCGCCGCTGCCAAGCAGGCGCTCGATACAGCATTGTCGACCGCCGTCCCCGTCGACGTCTGGCAGTTCGCTACCGACGGCGGCCATTTCTCGCTTGAAGGGATGATCTGTGTTGGTTTCGGTCCAGGCAACGATCTTCTAGCGCACACGATCAACGAGGCGATACCAATCTCCGAACTCGAACGGGGGCTTATTGGCAACGAGGCTCTTGCACGGGCGCTTGACTCACGAATGGCGGTTTAGCACGCCAAAGTGCGCGAGAGATCTATGAACTACAGATGGCCCGCAGGAATTTCTTTGCCATCTTCGGGCCTTGACCGGCGTCCTCATGTTTGAAGAATACGAAGGCGTCATCCCATTTTTCTCCTCCCAGCTTCTTGGCCCACACAGCGATCTTCTTGTCGCTATAGCTGTCCTTTCGCAGGCGCACGTACCCCCAGGGCCCCCCGGATAGGATCTCGCCGTCTTTTTCGTTGCGATCGACTGTTACCAGCGTGGCGCCATGGGTGCGCAAGGCCTCGTAAACTTCGTCGTCAAACCAAGTGTCGTTACGGAACTCGAAAGCAGCACGCAGATCCTTGGGCAGCGTGTCGAGAAATGCGACAAGGCGAGCAATGTCCTTTCTGAAGTTGGGTGGCAACTGGAAAAGAATGGCGCCGAGACGGTCGCCGAGTACAAGGGTGGTTTCGAGGAGGGCATCGAGCACCTCATGGACGTCTTTGAGTCGACGAAAATGGGTGATGCTCCGTGGGGCTTTGATCGAGAAACGGAATCCGTCGGGGACCTGTGCGGCCCAGTTTTCCACGACTTCCCTCTTTGGCAAGCGGTAGAAGGTGTGGTTGATCTCTACCGCAGAAAGGTGCTTCCCATAGAAGGCAAGCATGTCCCTGTTGGGCAGCTTCTCGGGATAGAAGGTTCCCTTCCACTCCTTGTAGCTAAAGCCACTTGTACCGACGCTTAGGGCCATGGTGCCCATTCCCGCGGTTTTGCTCAAGAGTGCGTGAGCGAGGACGAAAGGAGGAGGCTGGTCAATGGCCTCTATGTGACCACGAACTTAAGGACGTGCTCGTCATCCATCGGTTGCGTTGCCAGAGAGACTGAAACCATCGCGACCAAGTTGGCCCCGAGGCCCCAAATCCCAGGATGGATTTTCTGCCACTGCAGCTCTGGGAAATAAGTCCAGATAATCACTGTCGCGCATCCAGTGATCAACCCGGCGAGCACACCTGGCCGTGTCGCGCGGGGCCAGAAGAAAGCGGCAATTATCAGTGGCATGAATTGGTTAAGAAAGCCGTACGAAAAGAGCAGCAGATATACCAGAGAGAAGCTTGAGAACACTGCTAAGTAGTAGGCGACGCCAGCGATAGCAACGACGAGAAATCGAATGAGGCGTCGTTCCTGAGCGTCATCCAGATCAGGCTTAAAGGACACTTTGTAGAAATCGTTGACTAAAACAGTGCCGGCTGCGTGCACGAGCGCGTCGCCGGTAGACATTGATGCCGCTAGGGCACCAGCGCAGAACAAGCCAACGACGATCGCGGGAAGCTCGAGAGAGGTGACGAGTGTTGGCAAAATAGCGTCGGCGGGTTCAACACCTGGGAACCTGAGGACTCCAGAAAAACCGATGAACATGATTGGCACAAGGAAGATCATGAAAGTTGGATACCAAACGACGGTCTTCTTAAGAGTCCGTTCATCGCGGGCCGCGTAGATTTTCATAAAGTAGTGTGGCCACAGGCTGAAGCCAAAAACAGAGATGGCGATTGAGCTGCTGTAGCCCCCCCACGTCCACCTCGTGCCATCGGTGTCGAGCCCAGGGGCGGTGAGCATCTCCGGCACAGACTGGGACAACGATTCGAACATCGGCGCTACACCACCGTACAGCTGGTATGGCAGGTAAAGACCCAGCCCCCAGGCAAGCGCCATCATGAAGATCCCCTGGAAAGTGTTCGTCCAACCGACTCCCATCACCCCGCTGTAGTAGACATAGATGAGCACCACGCCGTAGGCAATTGCGGCTCCGGCTGCAGGTGGAATGCGACCCTCGGTGACGACGTCGAAGACGTAGCCGGCGCCCTCCATTTGTAGGATCAGGTAAGGCAGGAAGCACACCAGGCTGATGATCGCCATCAGAACCGAGAGCGCCGGACTCTGGAAGCGGTGGGCGAATAGGTCGGCCTGGGTTACGTAACCATACTTACGACCGAGCGCCGCAACACGCGGACCAAAAAAGTACCAGGGAGCCAGTCCGACTGTGCCGTACGAAAGAATATAAAAAGCTGCCGCCCCTCGCGAGTATGCCCAGCCTGGCCCGCCGAGGAAGGCGAACGCCGAAAAAATCGACGCGCCCATTACGAAGTACATCACGATGAAGCCAAACTCGCGATCAGCGACTACGTAGCCGGCGGTTGAACTTGAGGCACGACGCCCCGCGAGAATACCAACCACCAACGAGACAAACAGGTAGCCAACGGTAACGAGCGTGACGATTAGCCAGCTATCCATTAGAGGCTTTCAATTGGTCGTGTGGCTTCTGGGAAGCTATAGAGCTTCCTCAGGGCTTGGGCGCTGACTACAGGAGGTTTGCCCTTCATTCGAACTTCCCGCGTTTGTCTTCCCACCTGTAAAGAGCGAGCAGCGAGAAGAAAACGAGAAAAACCAGGACTAGCAAATAGAATAACGAGGCGGGCATGCCAAGCACGAAAGGTCTGATCCGGCTGAACAATGGGTAGATTGGCCACATTGTGGCGAGAAAAGTGCCGATGACAACGATGGTTACGGTGCCGTAAACCCGCCGCTCGATCTTGTTCAGTGCCGTGGAAAAGATGCGTGCCTTCATACTCATGCGATCAGGGTATCAGCGCTTGCGCCAACTCTGGTAGGCGATTGCCACGAGCGTGAGCGTAGCCAGCGGTAGCACGAACATCGTCACAATGGTGTTGAAGCTGCTAAACGCCGTGTGCTGAGTGGCATTGAGCACGATATAGGCGATGTACGCGGCGTACAGTGCTAGAAACAATGCTCCGTTCCAGCGAGTCATGATGCGGCCGGCGGAAAACACCAGCAGGCTGGCAAAGGCGACCGCGATCATAACCGGCATGTCAAAGCTCAAAGCGGCGTCCGAGACCTTGATGCCATCCGGGGTGACGACCGCACAGATGCCGAGTACGGCTAGAAGGTTGAAGATGTTGCTGCCGATGGCATTGCCAGCAGCGATATCGCGCTCACCCTTTGCTGCTGCGACTGCCGAGGTAGCAAGCTCTGGCAAAGACGTACCAATGGCGACAATCGTGAGGCCGATCACCAATTCGCTCAGACCGAACGCCCGGGCGAGCTCCACGCCATACCGGACAACCCAAATGGATCCCCAGACCACCAGAGCCAACCCCCCTGCGATCATCACCCCGCAGACAACCAACGTCGATTGTGCGGAATCGCCCTGGCCGGGTTCCCCTGCGACCTCGCGCGCGCTCTCTTCGACCATGGCGCGCTGCGCGCTGCGCGACGCGCGGATGCGCCACATTGTGTAGACAAGCAGCGCGCTGACGAAGACCAGGCCTTCGTTCAAGCTGATTCGTCCGTCGCGTGCAAACCCCAGCGTCAGGTACGACACTGCGATCATCAGGGGGACATCGAACCGGACGAGCCGCCGTGGGACGCGCAGTGGGTTAAATAAGGCGGCAAACCCGAGAACCAACAGTATGTTGGCGATGTTGCTGCCGACGACGTTACCGACGTTCAATGAGGGATGATTCGTGAAATCAGCGGTGAGTCCAGTGGCGAGCTCGGGCGAGCCTGTTCCCCAGGCAACGACCGTCAATCCGATAACCAACGACGAGATCCCAAACGAGCGGGCAACCTGTCCGGCGCCGCGTACAAGCAGCTCGGCACCGGCGAGCAGGAGGACGAGCCCCCCAAGAAACAACGCCAGGTCCATCAGAGAATTGCCAGAAACGCTGGTGGTTCGTTCACTGTCCGCCTCCGCCGTCGCCACCCGGTTTTTCGGGAGCCACCCAGAATGATGTGCTGGCTGGAGCCTCGGCCGCCACGTTACCGGAGAACAAGGCAGCGTTGAACAAAACCCGGAAGGTTCCAAAAGACTGACCGCGCCACTGTGACCGAAAACCGATCAAGATGACGTGGCCATCACCATGCCGAACATCTAGGGCGGCCGCGTAACCGCTTATGTTTTCCTCGCCGAGCAGGTACCCAGATACCAGCGGTGTTCCTTCCGTCTGGTATTTCGCTAGAGAGGCCCCCTCGAACCCTTCTTCAACAGTAAATACTGGGCTGCGCGCGAAGAAGATATTGGCGCGCTCAGGCATCCCCGACATCACGGGGTGTGCAGGGTCAGTGATGACTTCGAGTATCGAACCGCTGGTGAAAAATTCATCGCGACCAAGATCAGCAGTGACATTCCGCACTGGAAGACGCAAATGTTCAATGGCGAAGTCGCCGCTCGAGTTCATGCAAACGAGCGTTCCACCGGCGCGGACGAATTCGTCGAGCGCACGAACCCCTTCTCGGCCAATGCCACCAGCATAGCGAGCTGGCACGCTCCCAGGCGTGATTCCATCGACGATTTGCTGACTGCCATAGTCAGCCAGCACGATGACATCGAAACGTTTACTTAGGTCACCGTTCTGCAAGTCATGGTTACGCATGCTGACAAAATCGAAGCCGTATTGCTCAAGCAGCCATCGTGTCCATCCTTCGTCCATGCTGGCTCTCCACGGCCTGAACATGCCAATGCGTGGCTGGTCGAAGCCAGTGCCCCTGGCGTTCGTTCGCTCCGCTTGTAACGCCAGCGATTCGACCAGCTGACTGGCGGTTCCGGCGTCTAAGCCACGAACTAAGTATCGGCCACTTGTGCCGGACTCTCCTTCCGCCCCGGACGAGCCGGGCTCGAAGGCCACCGTGGCTCCATTTCTCCAGGCTTCGTTGACGGCCCTGAAAGCGTTATTTTGTGCTGCGCTGATCGCTATGGCATCACCACTACCGGTGAGGCGACCGGCTGGCGGAACGATGCCTGCGGCTACCGCATCGGTATTGAAACCGTTGCCTGGAACGCTGTCGAATGCCGCCGCATCATCGCCCACAATCGCTGGTCCTTCCCGTAGCTTCTCGACTTCGTACCAACCGCTTCCCGGCGCGAGGCGCGCCGCAGAGTCGATAGCTTCGGTGTCCCGCCAGTCGACAGGCTCGCCAACGATCGGGTCGAGCAGATCCCTTACGTCGTTCCCAAGTGGTGACGATGCTGCGATCACCCGCACGCCCATTTGGGCCGAGAGCGTCCACCCGGAAGCGTCGTAGGGTTGCTCCGGTGGCCCCTCGGGATATTCCCTGAGATCGGGATACTCCTGGATGTCGAGCACCTGGCGGGCAAGCTCGGCGAACTCTTGGTCCATCGGCAAGACCCACGTGCCAGCGGGGTACTCGATGCCATCAATGGGCGCGGCGGCGCGCAGCTGGGAAATACGCAGACCGTTGAAGGCTAGCCGCCGAAGCAACTCGACGGCGGCAACAGCATCGTGCTGATCCTGCGGGACGACGTAGGCATAGGGAGGTTCGTTGCGGTATTTGGCGATGGTGTCACGGCCAGCCTGATAGCGGTTATAAAGCACGTCAAAGCTGTACTTGGCGGCAAAATCCAAGATGGCGATTGACGCTGTTTCCATGTACTCGACGGCGTCGCGCAGCCGCCACCAGCCACCCTGCCACGGGCTTGAGTACAGTGATTCGGGCCGCAGGTTGGCGCGGCTCCGCGGGAAATCACTAAGACTGTAAAATTGGGGCGTAGCGTAGCCAGCACCCGCTGTTTCAGTCCACCACGCAGCTTCGTTCTGTAACATCGGCATGTAGTCGATATAGCCTGGATACCAGGCGTCGAAGCCGGTGCCCATATGAACGGCGCCTCTCTGGCCGCGCTCTTCTAGCGCCTGGGCCATCGCCATGCCAGCGAAGTTGACCGTTCGGGACATGATCGGGTGGACCTGGGGCGCAATGGGCTCGGCAAACGGCGGCAACCAGATCCGGGTTGGGAACGGCGACGATTGGTGGTGCACAAAAATAAGTTGAGGTTCCCAGTGGCGCCACGTTCGAGCCACTACGCGAGACTCAACTTGGTTGACCATGTAGGCATCGCGATTGTTGTCATGGCCGATGTACTTCTGGTAGAGGCGCGGGTGTCCGGACGTTTCGTACGGGGTGCCGAGATTGGACTCGTACCATTCGACGACGATGTTCTGCCCGTCCGGATTGAGTGAAGGCCAGAGCACCAAAATAACCTTGTCTAGAATCGCCGCAATTTCGGGATCGTCGTCTCCGGTTAGCAGGTCATAGGCGAGCTGGATCGTATGCTGAGCGCCTGCGACTTCTGACGCGTGCAGACCGCCACTTATATCGACGATCGGTTTGCCCTCGCGAGCCAAAGAACGTGCTTCGTCGTCGTTAAGGCCTTCCGGATGAGCCAAACGCTGGGCTATGTCGCGATAGTGATTGAGGTTTGCCAAATTTGAGGGCGACGAGATAAAGGCCACGTACCAAGGACGCCCCTCCGACGTGCGACCGACATCGGCCAACGATAATTTATTGGACGCTGCATCAAGAAGTTGGAAATAGGCGATGGATTCATCGTAGGTAGCGAGTTCAAAATCGGCGCCGACCGTGAAGCCCAGGCTCGATTCCGGAGCAGGAATGTTTTCCTGAGTTGCTGCGTTGGCACCTCGTGGGTCGTTTCCGACCACAAAACTGAAGATTGTCACGAGGGCAGTAATAACGGTGGCCCATCGAAATGAGCGAAGGTGGCTAGAGATGGCAGATACTGCATCAAGTGAATAATTCATGGTCGGACTTTAACGCTGCCACCACCGGCGGACAACAATCCGTTGCCGGGTCTTCTTTCGCTGAGTACTATCCGGCTTGATGAGGGCCTGACCCTCGCACACGTAGTGAGCCCGACCTTTCACGGAGACAAACTCATGAAGCGATTCCGTATAGTTCTCCCGCTGATCGTTTTTGTGGCGGCGACGCTAGTAACCACCACAGCATTGAACCTCGCAGTCGCCACCGAGCAAGGCGGGGGGCAGCGTGCCATCCCGCAGTTTGGCCCACCCAATGGGTCTCTGGTGATCGTCGGTGGGGCAATGCGCGATGCAGCCATCCGGCAGCGGTTCATCGAACTTGCAGGAGGCCCAGATGCTCCCATTGTGGTAATTCCCACTGCGGGCGGAGGGAGCGAATACGACGACTGGAACTCAGGTTTACAGGGCTGGAAACGCGCCGGTGTGAGGGACATTAAAGCAGTTCACACTACGGATCGTTCTGTCGCTGACAGCGACGAGTTCGTTGAGCCTATAAAACGCGCCCGTGGGGTTTGGTTTAACGGCGGCCGACAATGGCGGTTGGCCGATTCTTACCTCAACACAAAGACACATGAGGAACTCTGGAAGCTTCTGGAGCGCGGTGGTGTTATTGGAGGTTCCTCCGCAGGCGCGACTATCCAAGGTGAGTACCTCGCACGTGGCGATACTAGTGGCAACACCATCATGATGGGCGACCACACAGACGGGCTTGGCTTCCTAAAAGGTACAGCAATTGACCAGCATGTCTTGATGCGCAACAGGCAATTTGACCTTACGGAGATCATCGAACAGCAACCCGAGCTGCTGGGCATCGGGATTGACGAGGATACTGCCATCGTTGTGCAAGCTGACAGTTTCACTGTCATAGGACAGGGTTACGTGCTGATCCACGATGCCAACTCCTGGCTTCCGGGGGGAGGGGCCGGTGAAGACGGCCCGGGTGGCGAGGGGGGTTCCTTCTACTTCTTGGCGCCGGGGGACCGCTTTAACATGGTTACGCGCGAGGCTACGCGACCCGGGCGGGGTAGCCAACAACCGATCGGACGCGTTAAGAAGAAAGGTGGCTAATAATCGCCAACTATTCTGACGTTCACTGCCGAGGCAGTACGGGCCTACGCCCGCACTGCCAGCAGCTAACACTATGGATTAGCAGCAGCGTAGAATTCAGCGAGGCAAAATCTTTCAGCTTGCCTCTATTGTTTGGACTTCACGAAGCGTAGCAACTCGCTGTCCGTAGTGAGGATCAAGATGCTGCTTGGGTCGGCTGTCAGTTCGTAGGTCTCCAGGCTTTTGATGAACGCGTAGAAACTGGCGTCTCGGTTGTATGCGGCCGCGTAAATGCGCGTCGCCTCACCGTCCGCTTGTCCGCGGATCTCCTCGGCTTCGCGGTAGGCTACCGATTGAATGCGCTGTAGTTCGCGCTCGCGCTCGCCGTCGATTCTTGCTGTTTCGCCCTCGCCCTCTGAACGATAACGTGAGGCTATGCGCTGGCGCTCGGCGATCATGCGCTGGAACACGTCGACCTGAACTTCTTCGACGTAGTTGATGCGCTTGAGGCGCACATCGAGAAGCTCGATACCGAGGTCGTTCAAGCTGGTCTGTGCCGCCTCGCGAATCTCGCGTTGGATCTCCGCGCGTCCAATCAGGATCTCTTCCAGGATCGCGGTCTCTTCCTCGGCGTCGAGCAGGATGTCCGCCGTGTCGCGGTTGCTGTTGCGCACCACTTCCACCAAGTCGTGGCGTGCCACCGAGTTGCGGGTCTCACCGTCGAGAATTGCCGAAATCCTGGTTTCTGCCCCGCGCTCATCGCGGAGGCGCTGGAAAAACAACAGGGGATCGCTGATTCGCCAGCGTGCATAGGTATCGACCCAAATGAAGCGTTTGTCACGGGTAGGTACCTGGTTCGCGACCCCGTCCCATTCGAGAAAGCGTTTTTCGAAATAGTTTGCCTGCTGGATGAATGGAAGCTTAGCGTGAAGGCCTGCTTCAGTAACGACTTCGCCGACCGGACGGCCGAACTGCGTGATAATCACTTGCTGGGCTTCATTGGTTACGTACACGGAAGTCGACAGAGTGATCAAAATGGCGAGACCTAAGATGATGCTCGCGATCGTCTTGGTGTTCATCGGTTGTTCTCCTGGCCCCCGCCATTGGGGATAAACTGCCGCAGTGTGTCGAGTGGTAGTAAAGGCAGGACACCTTGGGCGTCTTCATCGATGAAGAGTTTTGTACCTAACTTCGGCAGCACACTCTGCATCGTCTCCAGGTATAAGCGTTGGCGCGTGACATCGGGTGCCCGACGATACTGTTCGTAAATCGACACGAACCGCGAAGCGTCTCCCTCAGCACGATTAACTCGATCGAGGGCATAGCCTTCCGCCTGCAGAATGGTCTGCTGCGCCTCACCACCGGCGCGCGGGATGACCTGGTTGTAACGCGTCTGGGCCTCGTTGATCATCCGGTCGCGTTGTTGCTGTGCCTGGTTGACCTCGTCCCACGACGGCTTGACCGCATCAGGCGGGTTGACGTCCTGAAGAACGATCAGGTCGACTGCGATACCGGTTTCGTACTGGTCGCAGAGCGCTTGCAGTCGCTCCTTGACCGTCACTTCGATATCTTGCCGCCCGACTGTGAGCACCTCGGTGACGGTGCGGTCGCCGACCACTTCGCGCATCACAGCCTCGTTCATATCACGGAACGTTTCGTCGTCGGTACCTGGGCCAATGCCGCGCACTTTGAACAGGTACTGATAGGGATCCGCGACGCGATACTGCACGATCCAGTCGACCACCGCGACGTTCAAGTCACCGGTTAGCATCAGTGCCTCGTCCTGGAACATCTCCGTCGAGATGTTTGTACGAGCGCCTGTTCCCGTTGTACGAAAGCCGAACTGCTGGGTGAGTTGGCGGGTTACCGGCACCCGCTGAACAGTGTCCGAGAAGGGGATCTTCATTCGAAGCCCCGGCTCGGTGATCTTGATGAACCTACCGAAGCGCAGAACCACACCGACTTCTTCGGTCTGCACCTGATAGAAGGTCCCCCGCCCAAGCGTGAGTAGCAAGATGGCTATGATCACGGTGCGGATTAGTTTTGGAGAGATGTTGGGCCTTGGAATCTTGCTGGCATCGATGTCAAACAGCTGCTCAAAATTGTTTCGATCACCATTCATGGCTCCTCCTTGAGGTTGGATTTAGTTTCTTGCGTCGTAGTCAGCTCACGCTAACGGGGTGAATTGCCGTATTCATGCAGGATAACCAGAACGTGTGGCACCTGCCCGGGTCTGTTGGCGAGTATAGTGGACGCCAGCGCAAGACGTTCGTAGCCGAGACCAACAAGATTCTTGGAGCAAGAGAATGAAACTTCGGTTGCCTTCGACCATCGTGTTGATCCTGTTTGCAGCCAGTCCGACATTGGGGACAGCAGCAGACGTCTACCCAAAGAACCTTGACATCGATGTCCTCCACTATGTTTTCGAACTCACGCTTTCCGACACCACGGATCGTATAAACGGCGTCACGAATGTTCAGATCCGGTTCTTGACAGACGGTGTGGAAAGTTTCGAACTCGACCTGGTTGGCCGCAATGATGCCCCAGAAACTGGGATGATCGTCAGTGCGGTCGGCGAAATCGTTGATGAGCTTGGTAGCCGAAAGCCCTTAACCATTACGGGTTCAGTGCCCGGGGAGGGCACCAAACTAGAATTTACGCACGCCGCTGATCGTTTGCGCATCATCTTGGCGGAACCTTCTTTTCGCGGGCAAGTGCGCCGCTTCCGGGTCCAGTACCACGGAACCCCTGATAGAGGTCTGGTCATAGGAGAAAACATGCACGGTGACCGTACGTTTTTCTCCGACAACTGGCCTAACTGGGCGCGCAATTGGCTGCCGACAATCGATCATCCATATGAAAAGGCGACTGCAGAAATGGTCGTCACCGCGCCGACCCATTACCGGGTGATTAGCAATGGTTTGCTTGTTGAAGAAACAAACCTGGCCGCCGAGGAACTATCAAAAGCTCAATCTACAGCGAGTATGCCCGGCCAAGACTTCCGCCTCACCCACTGGAAGCAGTCGGTGCCTATAGCTTCTTGGCTATTCGCGCTCGGTGCCGCCCGTTTTGCCGTCGACTACTACGGTGAATTTGACAAGAAGTCATTGCAGACTTGGGTCTACATCCAAGATAGAGAGAAAGGGTTCTACGATTTCGCTGTGCCAACTAAACAAGCGATGAAGTTTTTCAGCGATACCATCGGCCCTTATGCCTACGAAAAGCTTGCCAACGTGCAGTCCAACAGTGTCGGTGGTGGCATGGAAGCGGCCACGGCAATCTTCTATGGCGACGATTCTGTCACTGGTGAGCGCACGGTACGTTGGCGCAACGTCATCATCCATGAAATTGCCCATCAGTGGTGGGGCAACACAGTCACCGAGGCGGACTGGGACGATGTTTGGCTCTCGGAAGGGTTTGCAACCTATTTCACGTTGCTATACCGCGAGTATGCCTATGGGCGGGATGATTTCCTTGAAGGACTCACTGCCGACAAACAACGGATCATTAATTTTTATACAGAAAGGCCCGACTACACCATTGTTCACGACAACCTCGACCCAATCGGACGTGACACTGTGACGACCGGCATGATGTACCAGAAAGGTTCTTGGTTTTTGCACATGCTGCGCGGCATGATCGGGGAGGACCGCTTTTGGTCTGGGATCCGCGAGTACTATCGTCTCTACTACAACGGCAATGCGACAACCGACGATTTCCGCGAGGTTATGGAGAACACTTATGAGCCAGCGATTGATCTGACTCATTTCTTCAGCCAGTGGCTCAATCAGGGGGGGTTCCCGAACCTGCGCAGTGATTGGGATTGGGATGGGGCAACCAATGAGCTAGTGATCAAGCTTGAGCAAGTCGACGATGATGGCTATGTGTTCGAGATGCCAATTCCGATTGCGATCACGGTACCCGCCAGGAGAGGAGAAGGTCGTGGGGCAAGGCCGCAGGCACTAGTGCGTGAGATCATTATGAGGCCCGGAATGAATGAAACACGTATCGAGCTTGACCGTGAGCCGACTGAGGTGGTCTTTGATCCTGACCACTGGGTCCTAATGCAGATGGAATCCAATCGACGCTGATGCAACTGCCCGCTCACGATCATCTAGATGCCCTTGGAATTGCGTACGAGAAGCGCGAATTCCCGGTTGATACCGAGAAGGGTGCTGCCAATGTCGCCGCCGCCCTCGGTTTCACTGAAGGTCAGATGGTCAAGACGCTGATTTTCGAATCGGGTGATGGCGAACGAGTCCTGGTGCTAATCGGCGGTGACAAAACGGCAGTTTCGGGTCATCTCAAACGCGCCATTGGTCACCGCAACATCAAAATGGCTTCTCTGGATGCGGTGAAGACTACGACTGGTTACGAGGTTGGTTCAGTGCCGCCGTTTCACTGGCAGCCAACGGGCTTCCGCTCCTTTCTTGATGCTGAGTTGATGGGATACGAGGTACTTGGAGTCGGGGCCGGCGTGTGGGGACACGAGATCATGCTGACGCCACAAGATTTAGTGATCACATGTGACGCGATCATTGCCAACCTGTCCGATCGCGAGAAGCCGGTTTAGGCTGGTGATGCTAGCGGACCGCAATGAACCATCCCTAACGGCGGCATTAGTCCAAGTTTAAGGCGGTGGTTGGGCAACCTGAGATCCGTGAGATTTTTCGACTTCGTCATAATCATAGGTGGTGATTTCAAGCCGATTGCCATACGGATCAGCGAAGTAAATTGACCAGGAAACATTGTGGTCCACTATATCCGCCGCCCTGACTGGTGCACCGTTTTGATCGAAGACGGGAATGGCGTCAAGCTGGTCTATAAATGCGAGAAAAACCTGACCGGAGGCGCGAAACGCAACGCGTCGCCAGCCTACGTCTGCAGCCTGAGGGTCCCCGGTGAACAAGGCTATCTTTGTATCACCTCCATCGCTGGAAATCATCAAAGGGATTTCCCAGGGGAGGTTAGCGACCTTAGCAAGTCCAAGAACACGCTCGTACCAAGAAGCTGCCTGCTCGATGTTTGGTACAAGAACCTCGACGTGGTCTATCTGCGCAACAGCGAACCGCTTGGGCACGATTGTGAATCCGTGTTGGGCCTACCGAAGCACAACAACACCTGTGCCGTCATCATTCTGAATAGTGGTTCCGAATGGCGCCGAGACACGAATGAGGTCATCGAGTATTTTTTGCGACAGTTCCTCGTTGGCGAGAAGGGGCCGGCCACGTACCCAAGCCGGCGAGCCGAATTGCAGAGAAATTGGGTGCAGTTTGATGGAGACGAGTTCGCCGCCACGGAAGGTCGGCATGGCAATGACTGATTCCCAGATCTCGGGTGTTGCCGGAAAGCCACGCGTGCCGCCATCGTAGCGACGGTCGTTGAAGTCAGCGACGTGGTGGTTGGCCTCAAGAGCGTAGGCTTGGTAGTTCTCGTCGGGTAGCCGCAGCAGGGTCTCATTCTGAAAAATGAAATCACCGAGGCTGTAGAAAATTGGTCTACCCTCGTAAACTTCGACGCCGCGCAGCGCATGAGGACCGTGCCCCACAAACACGTCGGCGCCAGCGTCGATCATCGCGTGCGCGAAAGTAACTAGAAACTCGGCCGGTTCCATGCGGTTCGGCCCTTCATGGGCGTGGATTGTGACAATCACGTAATCAGCAAGCTGTTTCGCATTTCGCACCACGGCCGCGATCTCAACAAGGTCATCCTCGTCCGGGGACGTCCTGACGCGCAAAGCATCACCGACGACGTATGTCTCACCAGAGAAACTCAGACGCTCCGGGTTCTCCCCCACCCGTTGGCCGAGTGCCGTCGCTGCGTCCCGCAGCTTCTCCATCGTATCGAGAGGCACGGTTTGGGTGGTTGTAAACCGCAACGGACTTAAGCCGGGCCGGGGCGGGATGTCATCACGTGAGCGCCCAGCGACAGAGTGGGGTGTAATAGTCGATGACATTGATATCAACGCCACACGAGCTTTTGCTGTCTCAAGGAACTTCGCCTCGCGCGCTGAGGTCAGGCTTCCACCGGTCCCTGCACCTACTAGGCCAGCATCCCGTGTGTGCTTAATCGTCGCGATCATTCCTTCGACGCCATAGTCGCCGCTGTGGTTGTTGGCCATAGCCACGAGATCGAAGCCGGCCCAGGCCAATTCGTCGGCCATTTTGGGGTCGGCGCGCATCCAAGTGCCGCCCGACCGGGCTGCTGGGGCCATTTCGTAGTCGTGCAGCAACACTTCCAGGTTTGTAAACGCTACGTCGGCGCCGCGGATCATCTCTATCATCTCGAGATAAGCTGGCTCCTCGTAGACTGATAGTGCACGAGTGATGATTGAGTCACCGGTAAGCGCCATGGTGAATTCGGGCGCAGTGTTTTGGACACCACCACCACCGGCTACCAACAGCAAGCATGCGAACAAAGACGCGGTACGCCACTCTCCCATATCTCTACCCCTCTCGGCTGACGATTTCGATCAGGTGATAACCGAAGGCTGTTTTTACTGGACCGTGAACCTCTCCGACCGCTTCGTTCCAGATTACTACGTCGAACTCAGGAACCATTTGGCCAGGGCTGAATTCGCCAAGGTCTCCGCCCTGCGCGCCAGAAGGACAACTTGAATGTTTGCGTGCCATGTCGCCGAAGTTGGCGCCGTCGTCGATCTGAGCGCTTAGATCGTTGGCTTTATCTTCAGTGGCGACGAGGATGTGTCGGGCATGCGCTGTAGCCATCGATGCTCCTTGGACCGGAAACTATTAAAGGACCGCTCAGGATTGTTGCACAACCCTAGCAAAAAACTGATGCCAAAAACCCAGGCTCCTTTGAGGAAATTGGTTTTGTGCATCTGGTGCAATTCGTCACAAAGTAACCGGTGCCACTGTCGAGGTCGACATGCAGGCGTCACCGTAAACAGTTTCCAGTTTCGTTTGGGTGGCTAATAATGGCGACGGAGAAAGAATTAATGGATAAAGACGCCGAAAATGACAACCCCCAAATCAGCCCACGGGAGCATGGGCCACTGCGTGTTGAGGGGCCCGTCAATTTCTTTGATGCTAGGGGAAACCGGATCGATCCTTTGCGGAAGAAAAAGGGCAACATCGCCCTGTGTCGTTGTGGTTCCTCTCGCGACAAGCCATTTTGCGACGGCAACCATCGCAACACCGGTTTTAGCAGTGCCCAGGTTACAGGCGGGGAGCAGGACCACTGCACTGATTATGAGGGCGAAGAAATCACGGTGCATGACAACCGCGGCATTTGTGCCCACATCGGCTACTGTGCTGATGAGCTCCCCGAGGTATTTCGGGTCGGGATAGAACCATGGATTGATCCCGACGGAGCTCCCGGCGAGCAGGTCAAGGAACAGATACGTCGTTGCCCTTCAGGAGCCTTGCATCACTCGGTCGATGGCGTGGAATATTCGGAGGCAGAGAAACCACCAACGATACAGATTGTTGCAGAGGGCCCGTACTTCGTCACCGGCGGCATCGAGCTTGAGGACACCGAGAGAGGCAAAGGGGCATCTTTCGAGCACTATGCCCTATGTCGTTGCGGCCACTCCCAAAACAAGCCATTTTGCGATGGCAAGCACAAGCAAGCGAACTTTGCCGACCCCGGCGTGTTTTGAGCCGTTTCGATAAACGTTCCAGTCAACCAGCACACCAAAAGGACAAACCATGGAAATCCCTCAAGAAGACTACAAACGAATCGAGGAAGTGATCTACAGTGCTGAAAGTCCGGTGGGTATCGACGCCAAGAAGACGCATGTCATGATCCTGCACATGCTTGAGCAGATCGACGAGCGTTTGCGTCGTCTAGAGTCAGCTCCGACCTCACCCTGAGTCGTGATGTGCGGCAGGCGTGCAATCGTATCTACGAGCGCGGAACATAATTAGACAAACCATGTAATGCCTTCCAGTGATTGGGGCCATGTCCGGTGGTAACGTTGCCTCTCTCGAAAAGGACTTGAGCCTCCCATGAAATTCACATCTGTCGTCATGCGCCGGTGGTTAGTTTATGTGTTTGCGACATCGATGTTTGCCGCCAGCTGCAATCCAGCAGAACCAGTCGACACACTACGGCCCCAATCTGCTACCACCATCACCGAGGTTGATGAAGTGATCGCAGTAATTGGTGATTCCGAGGTCACACTCGGCGATCTCGTTGATCAGATAGGCGGCCAACTTGGCTTGATGGACTTTCAGTACCGTAGCCAGCGGCACCAGGTCATCGAAACGGCGATGAAACAGTTCGTAAGGACGAAGCTTCTCGAATCCGAAGCCCAATCCCGTGGCATTACCGTCGATGTGTTGGTTGCGGAGGTTCTCGGTGACAAGGTGAGTGTCAGCGATGATGACGTTCACTTCTTCTACATTCAGAATCAGGCCCAGCTCGGTGGACGGACTTTCGAATCGCTTGCTCCGCAAATCCGAGCCTATCTCGAGAACGAGATTCGCGACCCGGTCCTCGAAGAGTTTGCCCAAGGATTGGTTGAGGATCACGATGTTAACTACGTGCTCAGCCCATTCCGTGTCAACATCGATACGACTGACTCGCCGATGTTCGGCAACGTTGAGGCACCAATAACGCTCATCGAATTTTCCGACTTCGAGTGCCCTTATTGTCAGTCATTCATCGCAACCCTTGAGCAGATCAAGGCTGAATACCCCAACGAAGTAAAGATCATCTTCAAGCAATTTCCGCTCAACGATATCCATCCGAACGCACAGAAGGCGGCAGAAGCTTCGCTATGTGCTCATGAGCAGGGAAAATTTTGGGAGGCCCACGATCTGTACTTCGCCGAGCAGGATCGTCTCGAGGTTGCCAACCTTGAGGAGAAAGCAGAGCGGCTAGGTCTCGACACCCTGGCATTCAGTGCGTGTCTAGAGTCCGGGGAATACGCCGATGTCATCAGCGCCGACGTTAGCCAAGGCACTGCAGTGGGTGTCAATGGCACCCCGGCGATATTCATTAACGGTCGCCCGCTGCGCGGGGGAGCGGTTCCCTTCGAAATGGCGGCAGAGATGATCGATGACGAGCTCAAGCGCCAGAAGCGTTGAGATAAGGCTAGCCACGAGACAAATATCATTAGCTGTTGTGCTTCTCGTTTGTGCCGTGGGCGGAGTATGAGTAGCCTGCCAGAAAAATAAGGCGGAGGGGGTGGGATTCGAACCCACGTCCCGGGGTTATAACCCGAGAACCCGATTTCGAGTCGGGCGCGGTACGGCCAGGCTTCGCTACCCCTCCGTACGAGAATCTCAGACTGGCAAAGTGGAGGATAACATCGGGCCGGAGGCCATCCGAGTTGGCGAATCGTTATGCGCCCGGATCTGCCCGAGTCAGACTTTCTCCTCTTAGGTGAGGAGCGCGATGCTAGTCAGGGCAATATCGGGACTTTGGCGGCGTCACGCCTTGTTCAGCTCGTCTAGCCGTCCTGCGAAAAGGTTCGCAATCGGCCGCGTTCGTTCTCCACGCTCAAGAAGGATCTTCATCATCGAGGTTATTGGAGTGGCGAGCAGCATGCCGACGATCCCCCAAAGTGTGCCCCATGCCATCAGCGCAAGGAGAATCGTGACTGGATGAAGATCGAGCTCATCCCCCATAACCATTGGCTCAATTACATTACCGATGCCTAGCTGGATCGCCCCGGGCAGTGCGATGGCTAGAAACATGGTCATCGTGCTCAACTCTGGGCTAACTAGCACGACAGGCAGTGGTAGCAACGTTGCCACTATCGAGCCAATGCTGGGAATGAAGTTAAGCAGGAAGGCCATTAGCCCAAAGGCCATTGCCAGTTCGATGCCGAGGACACTGAGAATGATCCCCACCAATATCCCGGTGAAGGCTGAAATAATGAACTTGAAGGCGATGTATTTCTGTACCCTCTTCTTAACTTCAACCCACATACTGTTTGCGGGAGCCTCGTGTGCCGAGCCGCCGAGCAGCAAAAACATGAGGAAGATCAAGACGATCGACCCTTGAGACACGAGGGAAACGATCGCGTTAGTGATGCTGATCGCTGCTGTGCTGATCGCGTTTAATGGCAGGGAAAGAAGTTCGTCTGGATTCACCCCGAGGTCTTGGAGCGGGAGGTTTGCGAGTGCGCTATCGACCTGGTCCAGTACCAAAGCTTGATACGTTGGAGCGTTTATTGCCAACCGCTGGGCAGACGTCATGACCAGCATCCCAGCTAGTGTCAACAGGGTGACCGCGAGAATCAACGTCAGTAGCACCGCGGCCCACTTTGGAACCCGCAGTTTGGTGGTTAAGTAATCAATCAGCGGTGAAAGCCCCAACGCGATGAACAACGCCAACACGAACGGCACAAAGACGGCCTGTAACCACCAGAGCGCTGCGCCCACCGCGGTGGTTGCCAGGATGACCAAGCACGTCGTTTGAATTCGCTCGTCAACAGTCTGTTGGCTCATTGCGGGCCGTTCCAAGGTTCGATCGTGACGCGCTCGATTATTGAGCCCTCAAGCACTCGGTCGACAGCTTCCATCCCCGACACGATCGTGCCGATTATCGTGTAGTTGTAGTCGAGACGAACGTTGTCGACAAGGTTAATGAAGATTTGAGAATCACCTGTGTCACGTCCACGCGTGGAAATGCCGACGGTGCCACGCAAGTGAGAGCGATTTCCAACCTCATCCCGGCTGTATGGGCCATCACCAACATATTCATTTGCTCCAGGACTTCCACCTTGGATAACGAAGTTGGCAACCACACGGTGAAAGGTCAACCCGTCAAAGTATCCATCGCGCGCTTGCCGTGCGAAGCGCGCGACATTGGTTGGCGCCTCATAAGGATGAAGCTTGATCTCGATGACGTCACTACCTTGGATCTTCATTCGAACCCTTGCTTGCTCAAGGTTGATGAGATCTTCGATAGTGGGAAACGGAGCCAGGGGCAAAGGAGTTGGCGAAGGAGAGACGGTCGAGCCGGTCCAGGAGAGCAAAACCTGGGCTGCCTGCGCCGCAATTCGAGGGTCAAAATCCTCAATGTAGGGAAGGATGCTGTCGGTATTCTCCGCATCGCCAAGTTCTCCGATTCGTCTTAGAATGGCAAGCCGCGGATCACGCGAAGTCTCTCTCTTCTCGAGCGTGACGCGCTCAAGGGCCTCAATCAACATCGCCAAAGCGTCTGGATGCTCAGTGGCTTCCAGCATATCCGAAGCGGTGATCAAACGTTGATAGTCTTCGCTGTTCAGCGCCGCGACGGCGGCCCCGTCTGCAGCATGGCCGAGAATGGTGTCGAGGCCTCGGAGTGCTGCGTCAGCGACATTCGGAAACGGGTCTTGTACAAGCTGTTCCAACACATCGATAGCGCCGATGGTGGCCGCAGCTCGGGCTGCGTACATTCGGACCTGCCATATTGGGTCCACGCTGGGCACCGAGATTAGCTGTTCAGCAGCATCCGGATGAACGTGTGCAAGCGTGGTTAAAGCATGGGCGGCAGGGTGCCAGGTGATCGGCCGACTGGCGTTGATCGGTGGGTCCACCAGCATGCGCAACATATTGACAACCGACGGGGTGCTGATCCCAGGGCTGGCGAGGCTAACCTCATGGCAAACTTGTGTCAGCAGGTCGATTGCCTGTAGAGAAACGTTCGGGTCGTCATCCTCGACCAATGTTGTAATTGTCGCGCAGCCTTCGGGCCCATGTTCGAGGCGACCGTACCCTCGCAACCCTTCGTAGCGGACTTGCCCTTCGGTGTCAGCGAGCGCGATCTGCAGCAACAAACGCTGTCGATATAAATCGTCAACCTCGCTGGCAGCAGCAGCGGCAAGGCGCCTCACCTCGACATCCGGGTCGTAAAGGGCGATCTCGACAGTTTCTGCATCAGCCCTACCGGCCGCGTTGAGGACGGCGAGAGCCAGCCGGCGCACCCGTGCTGCGGCGAACATCGCTTCCGGTTCTAGCTGCTCGGCTTCGGTGGAGTTGGCACTCCCCCGACCATAGTGGATAAAGCCGACCAGGCGGTCCCTGGCTCCGGAAGCCAACTCGATATCTGCATTAGTGCGCACCAATGATTCAAATCCACGTAGAGTCGGCACCAACGTTTCAAGGGACGCGTCGCGTTGGGCGACATCGAGCAGGATTGTCTGCGTCTGCTCGATCGTTGCAGCTGAGGCAGGACGTAAGCGGCCGAGTGACTGGGCAAGTGCTCCGCGCACTGCTGGATCGTGTTCTTCATCGAGGCGCCCGCGCAGGAGATCAGCTGCCGTTTCAGTATTAGCATTGAAGACGCTTTGAGCGATGGCCCCTGCGGCGGTCAAGCGCACCAGCGGATCGGGATCGGTGAGCGTCCGGCCAAGTACAGCGAGCGCGGCAGGCTCTTCTAGACGGCCAAGGCCACGCGCCGAGAAGTGGCGTAACAGAGCGTTGTCAGAAGCCAGTCCGTTGCGCAAGGCGGTTGCCTCCGCGAACGTCGGGCGGCGGTCTTCTTCAGCCATGATCTCAACAAGCACAGCCAGGTCTTCAGCACCAAGGTTGGTCACGGAGTTGGTCGGGGTGTCGACAAAACAACCGCATACAAAGAGACCAACCACGAAGATTAGACTTGGGCCCCACCCGTGGGTTATACGACCTGTGTTTGGCAGGAGCTGATGCATCCGTTGATGGTGGTGTTGAGGCAAGGTAGCTGTCAAGTGAAGGATATTGGGCAGTAGAATGTGGCGTTTATGGCACCGGTACTTCCCGACCGTCTAGTGGCCGGAGAGGTACTCGTAAGCTGCGGTGACCTCCTTGAACTTCTCTGAAGTCAGCTCGATGAGCTCGGGACCAAGGTGTGCGACCCGGTCGGGATGGTACTTGGTGCGAAGCTTCTTGTAAGCTTTTTCGATCTCGGCCGGGCTTGCCCCATCATGGAGCCCAAGCGTGGCAAGAGCGTCTTGGCGTTGCCTCGGAGCGCTGGTTGGCGGGGGGCGGCGGTGCCTGCGACCGGGTGGCACCATACGCTCGATGGCGACACGAATAATCGTCATCACGACCCAGATGAAAATGAAGGAGAAAATGGCTCTATAGAGCATGCCCTCAGTATGCCAGAGGGGTATCCTGAACCCGAATGCAAGCCCCCGTCATTTTTCGGCATTCCCTCCTGGCTCGTTACTTTCACGAAGATGAGTTTCGATAGCAGACAAGTTCTGGTGAGCTGCGAGCACGCCTCGAACCGTCTCCCCGAAGACATGAAGGCGCCGCCTGAAATGATGGCACTGCACATTGCTTGGGATCCTGGCGCCCTCAAGATTGCTAGGCGATTAGCAGAAACTTTCAGTGCACCTCTGCACGCTGGTGAGTATTCTCGTCTGGTCGTTGATCTCAATCGAACCATCGGCAACTCTGTGCTAGTTCGCCGCGTTTCCGATGGCCACAGGATTCCGTTCAACCGTGGCCTTAGAAGATCCGATGTTCAGCGACGCATTGAGGATTACTACCTGCCATATCGGACCGCTGTATTGGGAGCAGTCGAGGGAATCATTCAGGATCGTGGTCGGTGCGTGCACCTTTGCATTCACACCTATACGCCGCAGCTTGGCGACAATGTGCGAGGCAACGACATCGGGCTTCTCTACGATCCACACAGACAACCAGAGGCAGCATTGGTGCACGAACTGCGCGACGCGCTCATTGAGCGAACCGGTTTGGTGGTGTGGCTAAATCGTCCCTATCAAGGGACAGCAGACGGCATCCTGCCGCGTATCCGAGAGGTCTACGATGCCGAGGCCTATGTTGGAATTGAACTCGAGGTAAACCAAAGATTCGCTGAGTCACCCACTGAACTTGTTGACATCACGGACGCCTTCAGCGGGTGTGTGCAAGACCTTTGCGGCTGGAAAGAACGGGATGGTAAGCAGTTAATGGCCCGGAAAGCCAGTTGACTTTAGGGGTGGTTCACTTACCCAGTTCATGGACTACTGATACGTGTTTAGCTGTCTAGTTTGCCTCGCCTTTATCGTCCGCGACGCTTCAACTCGTCATTGCGCTCCACCACCGATACTCCTTCGGTAATCCAAGGCTTGGCCGGCTCGCCCTTCAGATAGTGACCGAACCAATCGAGGACGCGGTGATGGTAGTCAACCTGGTTCTTCTCTTGCCGGTTGCTATGGTTCTCGTTGGCGTACACCAACATGACGAACATTTTGCCGGCGCGTCGGGCGTAGTTGTACATCTCAACACCCTGATGCCAGTCGACTGTACCGTCGTTGTCGCCGAAGGCCATAAGCATCGGGGTCTCAAGCTGCGTGATTCCCATCACCGGAGACTCGCGAACGTAGGCTTCCATGTCTTCCCAGTAAGGAACGTCCATTCGTGCCTGTCCCGTTTCAAAATGGCCGCTTTCCGGCAGGCCTTGGTTCCAGTGAATGGTTCCGAACATAGAGAAAAAATTGGTTAAAGCGGCGCCCGACACTGAAGCAGCGAAGATATCGGTTTGAGTGGGAACGTATGCTGCTTCGTAGCCACCCCACGAGTGGCCGACGAGACCGACACGATCGCCATTGACCATGCCGGTGTCGACGACGGTCTGAACAGCAGGGCGGATACACTCGACCGCTGATGACCCTGGGCGGCGACCCTGGAAGAAGATGTCGGGCTGCAGAACGAAGTAGCCGAGGCTGGTCCACACGGCCGGGTTGTAGGGGCTGCGCTCGGTTGGCACCGAGTAGTTGTGCACCGATTGCGACAATCGCTCATAAACGTAGGTGATCATCGGGTACTTCTGCCCCGGCGCGTAGCCGGCGGGATAGAAAAGAGCACCCTGTACTCGCTTGCCGAACTCGCACGAATAGTCGATGAGCTCTGAATAGCCCCAGGCGAAATCAGCTTGATATGGGTTGGTCTTGGTGATCTGAACTGCTTGCGAGAGGTCGGGGCCAACAAAGTAATCGGGGGAATCGTCGAAGTCCTGGATTACGTAGCCGAATTGATCGACGTCGGTAGCCTTAATTAACCGTCCGACGCTGGCGTTGAGCCAGACAAGACGGGTTAGTCCACGGTCCTCTCCTTTGGCGCCAAGGCGAGCGTAGCCTGACATCTTGGTCCACTGGCCGAACATGCTCAGATACAGAGGCGCATCGAGGCTGATTGCCGATTGCTCGGGGTCGAGACGAGTGTAACGATAGCGAATCTCGTCGTCGGCACCATTGGTGAGACGGCTGCTGCCATCACCGTCGGGGTTGACCGACCAGATGTCATAACGGTCGTATAGCAGCACGGCTTCGTCGTTCTCGGCCCAGCCGGCGAGGCCCCAGGAGGGCTTCTGCTCGACTGGGTAATCGTGGTCGCGGTTTACGAAATCCGCTGACAGGTTCGATGTCAGGTCGGTGTGTTTGTCAGTCGCGATCTCGTAGGCGATATGGGTATCGTCTTTAAAGTACAGAAGGTGCTCACCGGTGGCACTACCGCCGGAGAAGTAACGCACCCGATCGACAACACGGGTGCGCTCGCCGGTCGCCACGTCAATCAGATCGACGTCAAACCAACGTCGGCCGAACATGCTGTCGAAGATGTATGACTTTCGATCGGTTTCGGTGGCGTGGCGTTGACCGTTGAGCAGCACGACGGTCTCATCGAGGTCGGTCCCGAGTTGCACGAAGCGATCATCGTCAACGTGCCAGACTGCCACATAGCTTTTGGCCCGATCCCGTTGTTCTTGCAACTTCTGCATAGGGATAATGCGCTCGTCGAGGGCGTGCCAAACATCGACGTCTGCGGGCTCGGTTTTCTCTTTGCCACTTTCGCGTGAGGCGGAGACTTGTTCCTCTTCCCCCTGATCCGATTCCACTCCCTCGGTACTAGCGATGCTCTCTTCTTCGTCCGCTGGCTTTTCAGGCCATTCCCGGACGCCAAAGAAGATCGCACTGCCGTCTTCGGCCCAGCTTGGAGAACGGTGTTCAACGATCCGCATGTCGGAGGGGAAATCAGCGTGGGCACGGTGGTCGAACTGAAACGTCCTCGATGTGCCAGAAGCGAGATCACGCCAAGCGAGCACGATATGGGCCGGTTCTTGGTGCGACAGGCTTTCCTCAGAGCGAAGTACAGCGAGATCATCTTCATCTTCGCGCCACGTGGGTTTTGTGAAGGTCGCGTCGCCTGAATCGAGAACGAGTAACGAGCTGCTGGTTGCATCATAGAGTTGGATACCGTTACCGGCGCCGCTCTCAGTTGAAACCGCCATCGCTATCCGAGGGGCGTTATCCTGCCAAGTGAACTCGGAGACATTCCCGAAGTTAATGCTGCTGCCTGACTCGAGGGCGCGGATTACAAGGTCCGAGGTTTTGGCCCCCGTTGCTGGGTAGCCTCGAATAGCTAGATATTCACCGGAGTCGTCGAAGAGAAATGAAGCTACAGCCTCAAAAATCTCTTCCTCACCACTCGCCAAGTTCAGTAACCCCATGCGGTTACGAATCGGTCGGTCCTCTTCCCGCATGCGTTCCTGCTCACCCTCTGAGTAGCCAATCCGGTAGGCGAGCCAACGTGCGTTGCTCGCGAATTGCGGGGCGCTCCCGCTCTCGACGACCTTCGGGTCGCTAGTTGGCTCGGACTCTGGGCTGGTCATACTGGTGGCGAAGATGCGCAGCTCGGATGTGCTGTCGACACGGCGGATACTGACCGCTAGGTGGGCACCGTCGGGGGAGAGCACGCCACTACTTAGCGTTTCCCACTGGCCGTAGTCTTGTGGAGTGACGGAGGTTCTTTCCTGGGCGGTGACTTCTGGTCCTACAGAACCCACGAGTAATGCAACAAGAACCACAAGTATGATTAGTGAAGTCTTTTTCATCACGCCTCCATTTTCTCAGATGACTTGCCGAGGAAAGAATATCGCGGGCAAGGTACCGGTTTCCGAACAACACACTAGGCATATATGGGTATCTGCTACTAGCGAGGGAGCCCTAGCCAACACACCACAACGCACCGAAGCAGCCCACAACCACCGCCGCCACCGCATAAACTAAGGTCCCGGATTAATGGCTGCCCCCATCCGCCAAAAATCCGAGGCTCTACGACTCTTACGGAGATGAATTATGGAAGCAATGGGAATTATTGGATTTGTTTTCGGACTTGCTGCACTTAGCAAAGTAATAATGCTTGAGAGGAAATTAAAAGAAATGGATGTCTTAAACGACTAAGGGGAGCATGGCCCCTCGTTCCTTGCGTCCCGTCAAAATGGGTACTGAGCGACCATTTAATGGCACCGTTCAAGAAAATGCGATGTCCCCGCCCGGGAATTGCCGTTGCGACACTTGTTTATTTTTCGACTATTTAAGTGAGCTACCTTTACCCATACTTCTCCACTCTCGCTGCCAATGATGTTCTCGCGGGCTACCTTCTGGTGTTCCTCGAGGGGGAGAAACATTAATTTGCCGAAGACACGTTCGGTGCCTCGTCGCAACCCCTTTATAATGTCAGTTCCTTGATCTTCCTCCCCACGAATTAGGTGCCGCAATGTTCCGAATTGCTCATTTCTTACTTTTGGCTACATGCATTGCCGTGTTTGCTTGTGGTGGAGGGCAAGAGGTGCGTTTTCTGAGCATGGGGACGGCACCTCCAGGGGGCGCGTTCTTTGTTGTCGGTGGTGCCATAGCGAGGGTTTTCAACGAGAACACTAGTGGCTTCAGCATGACCGCCGAGGCGACGAGCGGCTCGCAGGAGAACATCCGGCGGTTGACCAGCGGAGAACTAGACTTCGCCCTTTCGAATTCGGCGATTACCTATTTTGCAGTACGCGGAACTGAAGGTTGGACCCAGGCTTACCCGATGAGAGCTGTGATGACGTTGGCTCCGAACGTAGCGATGTTCGTCGTTGCGGCCGACTCTGCCGTCGAAAGCATCCCTGACCTCGCTGGCAGTCGCGTTAGCGTCGGACCGGCAGGAGCGGGGTTCGAGTACTTCATTCGTCCACTGTTGGCTGCGCACGGGGTGACCTACGATGACTTCTCCCCGATTAACGCGACCCAAGCTGGGGCAGTGGACTTGCTGACCGATGGGTCGGTGGTGGCGGCCTTCCTCGGCGGTGCGGTGCCGACTGCGTCAATCACACAGGCGGCGGCAGTGCTGGACATTCGCCTGGTTCCTTACGGCCCCGCAGCAATGCAGCAACTCATCACAGAATACGTGTTCTTTAATCCAGCGACGATTCCAGCTGCTACCTACCGTGGAATAGACACCGATTACAAAGGTCTCGACGTCGGCTCGATGCACCTTATTACTAGTGCCGACGTGAACGAGGAACTTGTCTATGAGGCTACCAAAACGCTGTATGAGAACCGAGAGGCAGTAGTCTCCCAGCATCCTGCTGGCCGCGCCATCAACGCGAGCAATGTGGTGCGCGACACTGGCACCGAGTTTCACCCTGGCGCCGTGCGGTTCTACCGGGAGATCGGCATCTGGCCGCAATGACCGTTAATGATGCACCTAGTGTCCGACTAGCTGAGCGCTTGGTCGTTATCGTATTAGGCTCGGTGATGTGCCTACTCACGCTAATTGAGGTGAACTACCCACATCTTGCCCCACCTGCACAGCTGTCGCTGTTCGCTCTGCTCGGCTTGGTGCTGTGTTTCTTGACGGTGCCAGCGCACAAGAAGCTACAGCACAAGAACTGGGCGCGCATGCTCGATTTCGGGCTCGTTGGCCTCACGACGATGTGTTTCGGGTATGTTTTTACGCAGAACGAGCCGTTGCTCGGCAACCTTTGGATTGGCGGCCAGTCGCTCGGCAACCGTGCTGGATCCGAGTCAAGCGCAGAAACAGTGATTGGTTTGCTGGGCCTCATTCTGATCCTGGAGGCAGCTCGTCGGTCGCTTGGTTGGGCGCTACCTATCCTAGCCAGCGTTTTTCTTGCTTATGGATATCTTGGCCCCTACTTGCCGGTATGGTTGTTTCCGCACCGTGGCTACAGTGTAGAGCGCCTTGTCGCTCAAGCGTTCCTGCACAGCCAGGGTGTTTTCGGCATCGCGATGAACGTCATGTTCACATACGTTTTTTTATTTGTGGTTTTTGGGGCCTTCTTGCAAGCAACTGGCGCAACCCGTTTCATTATCGATTTCGCGGACAGCATCTTCCGCGGCAGCCCCGGTGGACCGGCGAAAGTGGCCGTAGTTAGTTGCGGCATGATGGGTTCTCTGTCGGGCAGTGCTGTTGCTACCTGCGCCGTAGTTGGAACCCTAACGATTCCAAGCATGCGGGCGGCAGGTTTTCGATCGAAAGTCGCAGGGGGAATCGCCGCTGCAGCCAGCTCGGGTGGTGCTCTAATGCCCCCTGTGATGGGTGCCGGTGCCTACATGATGCTAGAAATCGTGCAACCTTCTGTGACTTACCTTGAGGTCATCCGCGCCGCATTGTTGCCAGCGATTCTCTACTACTCGTCGTTGCTACTCATTGTGCACTTCACGGCACGCCGATTGGTTGGAGATATGGCAACCGAAGGCCAGGTTGCCGAGGCGGGGACACCGTCGAAATTTCGGGTTCAGTGGGAAGGCATGATCTTCGGAGGCGCATTGGTGGTTCTGATTGCCTTGCTGCTTTTTGGCAACACACCGTTTCGGGCGGTAACTATGGCACTGGTTACAGTGGTGATCCTTGGCATGCTGAACGAGCGTACCCGAATAAAAGCCCCAGATTTTTTCAGGGCTTTTGGTCAAGCTGCCGTCGACATGCTGCCGCTCGTAGCGGCAGCAGCATGCGTGGGTGTTGTTATCGGAGTCGTCACCCTCACTGGCGTGGGCACACGCCTTCCAGCGACTATCATTCCGCTTGCCGAGCAGAGTTTGTTGCTGGCTCTTGTGCTCATCATGGCTTCGTCAATCGTTCTTGGCATGGGCTTGCCGTCGGCAGTTGTTTACCTGCTCCTAGCTACCCTCCTCGGTCCGGTTCTGGGCAATCTCGGTGTTGTGCCACTTGCGGCGCATTTATTCATCTTTTACTTCGGGATGATGTCAATGGTGACCCCACCGGTCGCTCTCGCTGCGTACGTGGCTGCGTCGATTGCAGGCGCTGACATTATGCAGACGGGGTGGCAAGCTTTTCGTTTCGCCCTCGTTGGTTTCACGTTGCCGTACATCTTTGTGTTTCGCCCCGAGTTGTTAATGCTTTCTGGCGACGGCAGCACCGCATCGATTGGGGCGATTGTTTACGCAACCACAATAGCGGCGTTGGGCGTCTTGGGTTTTGCTGCCGGGCTCGCTGGCTTCTTGTTCAATAATTTGTCGCCCGTAGCGCGCGGTTCCTCGATCGCGGCGGCTGCATTATTGCTCGTTCCCGGGCAGGGTATTGAGTTATACGGCACCCGAATCCTGGTTCTTGACCTCGCTGGTATCGTGCTGCTTGGTGCCGTGGCGGTCACGAGCTGGAAGTTGCGCGGTTGATTGTCAATGGTCTTTCCCGCGACAATTCATTCAACCTGCGAGGCGGGCCGAAGGCCAGCCTAGCAACGGCGGTCTTTTTACTTACTGGTTAGGCTTCCTTCAGAAACGGAGTCGCCCAATGATTATTTATCGCACCTTTGTCGTCATTGCGTTAACTGTCATCGTTTCCATGCTGCTTGTGGCACAAACGACCATTGCGTTGCAGTCCGAAGCGCCTCAGGAAGAAAATCGCCGCCTGATGACAGCATGGGATACGCAGAACTTCACAACAGTAGGAAGCCCCCGTATTTCGCCAGATGACCAGTGGGTCCTTTACACGCAGAGCGTCCGAGACTGGGATGACGATGAACTTGACCGGGCTACGCACATTTGGAGGGTTCGCACCGACGGTACTGATCGTCGCCGGCTCACCTTTGGCGAGTCGGACACAGGATCACCGGCTTGGTTTCCGGATGGCGGCAAGATTGCATTCGCGTCTGGCCGAGCCGAGGGTGAAGAGACCCAAATCTTTTCCATGTATGTGGATGGTGGCGAAGCGTGGCAAGTTACCGAGCACGAGGGAGGGGTTTCTCAGTTTTCGATCGCACCAGATGGCGGAAAGATCTTGTTTACTGCGCGCGACCCTTTGAGCGAGGAGCAGGCCAGGCGCAAAAAAATACACGACGATGCCGAGGTAGTCGATAAGAATTTCCAGATGACCCACCTCTGGTTCTTTGACATCGATTCTGGCGAGAGCAAGCGTCTGACCAGCGGCGATTTCACCATCTCGGATCCCCAGTGGGCTCCAGATTCTTCGAAGATTGCGTACGTTACCCGGCCCACCCCTAAGGTCGATGATTCGTCATGGAGTGACGTGTGGGTTGTTGATCTTGAAGGCAACGCTGAACTCTTTTATGAGAACGAAGGGCCCGACGCCAGTCCCCGCTGGTCGCCCGACGGCAACACATTAGCCATGGCATCGAAGCCGCAACCGGGGAATACGCAGTGGTACAGCAAGTTGCATCTATTCCCCGCTGATGGCGGTGAACCCATCATCATGCTCGACGACTTTGATCTTGCCTTCGGGCAGCCGATGTGGGCGCGCGATGGCCGAACGATCTACTGGTCGACGGGACAGGGTACGGTTACCAACCTATTTGGCGTCGACCTGGACTCCGGTGAGTTGACCATCAGACGCGCTCCGATGCGCGGCGCCAACGGCCAGTGGCAGTTATCACACGACGGCAACTTCTGGGTGTTCAGTCACAGTGACCCTGGGCGCCCCGGCAACCTTTGGGTTGCGACAAGAGAGGGTGATGGTTTCGGTCCGGCCGTGCAACTCACTGACGCCAACCCGTGGGTTGAGCAAGAAGAAGTGCAGCTCGGCAGGGTCGAATCTGTCCGCTGGACGAACTCCGATGGGGGCACCATTGAAGGGGTCTTAACCTATCCGATCGATTTTCATGAAGGCACACGATACCCCCTGATCGTCAACCCTCATGGCGGCCCCAGCGGTGCCTCGATGGAAAGTTTCAGTTCGACCAACCACATGTTCGCCGGCAACGGATTCCTGGTGCTTCAAATCAACTTCCGTGGCAGCTCCAACTACGGCCAAGAGCATCTCAATGCGAACCAGGACAACTGGGGCATCCGTGACTACGACGACATCATGACCGGTGTCGACTACGTCACAGAGCAAGGTTGGGCTGACCCCGATCGTATGGTTGCTTACGGATGGAGCTACGGTGGCTACATGACATTCTGGATGTCGACGCAGACTGATCGGTTCAAGCTGATCTCACCAGGCGCCGGTTTGTCGAACCTTTATTCGATGTACAGCACCACGGACATCCCCGCTTACCTAGGTTGGTTCTTCGGCACCCCCTGGGACAATGAAGACATCTATCGGCAACTCTCGCCGATTCGTCATGCGAATAAGGTCACCGCGAGGATTTTGATTATGCACGGTGCCAATGACGAGCGCGTTCCACCAGAACAGGCGGTGGAGTTCTATAAGGCTCTGACCGACCTTGGAAAAGACGTTTCTTTTGTTCGCTACCCGCGGCAGGGGCATGGCATCAGCGAACCGCGTCTGGCGATGGATCGACTGCGTCGTTACGTTTGTGCTTTTACCGATGTATTGGGCATGGAAGCGACCACCGAGCAGTGTGACGGTGGAGTGCCGATGGTTGATACCGGAGACGGTGAAAACATGGACGACAAAGGGATGACTGAAGTTGGTTTACCAGAGAGCGCTGTCGACATTGAGTTGCTGCATGGTGAGGGCCTCGACTGCGGGATTTTTGAGGTGAACTGTTATCTCAAAGATGAGTAAACGACTGCCGTTGCAGTCCAGAACGCTTGATGTGTGTTACGGAAGCCTGGGAAAGTCGGGATGTGACTGAACCGATCATCGACAAATTTGAGCGCCCGTTGCGTGACCTTCGTGTCTCGGTAACCGACCGGTGCAACTTTCGGTGTCGCTACTGCATGCCTCGCGAAGTGTTCGGCGAAGGCTATGAGTTCCTCCCGCGACGCGCGATCCTTCGGTTTGAGGAGATCCAGCGTGTTGTGCGCATCGTGGCTGGGTTCGGGGTACGGAAGGTACGCATAACGGGAGGCGAACCGCTACTGCGGCGCGACCTGTCTCAACTCATCACTATGCTTACCCAGATCAAGGGCGTGGAGTTGGCATTGACGACCAATGGAGCGCTGCTACCCGAGCAAGCTCAGGCACTTGCTGACGCTGGGCTCAAACGGGTCACCGTGAGCTTGGATTCTCTAGACGACAAAACTTTTCGGGCCATGAACGATGCGGACTTTCCAGTCGCTGATGTCCTTGATGGCATCGAGGCAGCAGCTGTTGCTGGACTAACCCCGATCAAAATCAACGCCATGGTGCAGCGTGGCGTCAACGAAGATTCGGCCATCGAGCTGGCGCGATATTTCAAAGGGTCTGGCCATATCGTGCGATTCATTGAATTCATGGATGTGGGCATGACTAATAATTGGCGGCCTGAGGATGTTTGTGTGGGGGCCGACATCGTCGAGCGCATTACGGCTGAGTTTCCTGCCGAACCGGTATCTCCGGCCTACCGTGGCGAGGTTGCCAAACGCTGGCGCTACACCGATGGCGAAGGAGAATTCGGCATCATTACCTCAGTGACGGAGCCGTTCTGCGGCGATTGCACACGCGCCCGCCTTTCCGCGGAGGGTGTTTTGTACACGTGCCTGTTCGCGGGCGAAGGAACTGATCTGCGCGATACTCTGCGCTCCGGAGGGTCTGACAAAACGCTGCGTACCCTCCTCTCGGATATCTGGTCAAGCCGGGAGGATCGTTACTCGGAACGGCGCTTCAAGGAGAGCAAGTTACCATCCCGTATCGAAATGTCTTATATCGGGGGCTAATTGAGACGGGTCCGACTCCTATTTTGCATACAGGCAGGACAAGCCGCCACTCAGACGTTAAATGATCCGCCCTTCCCCTGCGTAAAGTAAGGGTTTTGGCCAGAGGCATGGTCGGTTGTGTCGTAGACGCTCTCGATTTCCGGGATCTGTTCCTTGAGCATGCGCTCAATTCCATGTTTTAGGGTTACGTCGACCATGCCGCATCCCTGGCAGCCACCGCCAAGCTCGACGTAGGCAATGCCTTCTTTTACCTCGAGCAACGTGACGTGACCGCCATGAGTCTGGACGCCGGGATTCACCTGTTCATTGATGAACTGCTGCACCCTCGCGAAAAGGGGGTCGCTCGAAGGATCAGGCTCATTTGGGTTGTCGACGCTGAACCCGCCTCCGGAGACACTGTCAACGAAGTCGACAGAGGCACCTCGAAGCAGGTGAAAGCTGAAGCCGTCGACTAAGAGATCAAACCCTTCTTGAGGCAATATGACATCGTTTTCCCGAGGCTCGTCGAATCTGAACCCGCATTCGTAGCTGGTGCGACCACCTTGCACGTAGACCCGCAGACTGGTGTCATTGGGTTGTTCCGTGGCCTCGGCGAACTCCAGCACCTTCATCGCGGCCCCTGTAGTAAACGTGATTGGGTTGGTGTCCACTGTAGTGTCTTCTCCTGCTAAATTAACTTCTTTCTGGCCCATGGACCCCACCACCCCAGCGAGGCAAGAAAACAAAAGGTCAATGGAAGGTTATGGTACAGGAGGAGGGCGGTAAAGTGGTCTCGAGCGTGGTCCCTGGCTCTTATTGTGTAGGCTCGATTTCAAATTCGAGTTGTGAATAAGCGCGGCGCAAAGCTGCTTCCGCTTCAGCCGGCGTATCGGCATGCGCGAATATGAATCCAAGATACCTATTCCCCTCTGGCAATGGTCGCACGCGCTGGCCAGGGTTGATCGTCAGAGTGACCTCACTGATTGCTTGGCAGCCACGGGCCGCATTGACTCCACGGACACGGCGAAATACGCCGGCTGCGGGGATTGGGAGCATCATTACACCACCGGCCCGATGGTTTTCCGGCGATAGATCACAGGTCATGCTAAGTGCGTGACGCAAAATAAGCTCCTCAAGAGACACACCGTTGGCAAATTTCAGAACTCGTGGGCACAGGCCACCCATGGCGCGCGCGGCCAAGTCAATGATATGAACACCGTCCTGGTTGACGCGCACCTCGGCGTGCATCGGACCCTCCCGAAGGCCGAGTGCGACAACAGCTTTTTCAATGGTAGTGACGATTTCTCGTTGTGCCTCCATGCAAGCACGCGACGGGGTCACATAGATGGTTTCTTCGAAATAGGGTCCCTCGAGGGGGTCGGGCTTGTCGAAAATCGCCAGCGGATGCACGGAACCTTTCGTGATTATGGCCTCGATCGCATACTCGACCCCAGGTACGTAATCCTCTACGAGGATCAAGTGCGATTCATTAGAACCACCACCAGCTGCAAATTCTTCGTGGAGGATATCGGCGATACGCTGGGCAGCTTGGCGGAAGCTGCCCGTATCGTCGGCGCGTATTACGCCCCGACTGGCTGATAAAAACGTTGGTTTCAGAACGCAGGGGAAAGATATGCCATGGACAGAGTTACCTGTGCGCTTGAGTGCCTCCTGCACCGCGGTACCCAAACGTGAAATGCGTTCTTCTTTGCACTGTGACGTAAATCCCGGCCCCAGATCGATGACTTGGTACCCTGGAGAAGGCAGTCTTGCATCGTCGAGCGCTCTTCGCAGGTTTAGCTTGCTGCGGGTAGGAAGCACGGCTTCTACAGGATTGTGTGCTAGGCCTAGTGCTTCACCCACTGCCGCTGCAAGCACGGTCGTCTCATCATCGGTAGCGACCACGGCGCCGATCGGGAAGCGGCGGTGAAATTCCTCAACTCTGGCGCTGGCCCTGACAAGGTCCTTGAAATCAAGTGTAACCGTTGATTCTGGTGCAATTTTTTGAAGCGCTTGTTGGCCATCGGTGCCCACCGTAATGGTCACGTCGAGCCGCGCGGCCGCTTGCACGAAGTCCGACGCGTGGTACGTCGTCGACGGCATCAATATGAGAACCCTTGGGATTTGATTCAGCGGTTCGTCTCGAGCCAGTTCTTAGCGGCAGGATGCAAAAGTATAGGAGCATCTTCCATCGAAGAAAGATCGATCTGGGCGGCGATCTTGTTCACGCGTATCAGTGACTCTCTATGATCGCGGAGCACATCGAGGAGATTCGTTACGGACGTTGGAGCAAGGCTCTCGAGTCCCACCACCCAATTCATAACCGCCACCGTGGCGATGTTGGTCCTTAGGCCGGCGTAGGTGCCGGCGGGTATCTCTGTATCAGTGTAAAAGGGATACAGTGCCCGCATCCTCTCGGCCGCTTCCCCTGAGACCGGCAGTAAGGTAACAGCGGCATTTGTCGTGGCCTCGAGAACCGCGGCGGCTGGATATCCAACCGAGAAGATCGCCCCATCTATGGCTCCGTCGCGCAGTGCTGCCGAAGATTCGGAAAACGAAAGATAACGCTTGTCAATTGACTCATAGTCGAGGGCATACGCTGCTAGCAAATGGCGCGAAAACTGCTCAGTCCCGCTGCCTGCGGCCCCTACTGAAACTGTTTTGCCGCCGAGATCAGCGACCGACATAACACCCGAGCCATCGCGAACGAGTACATGCGCTACGTTGGGGTACAACGGGGCGACGATTCGCAGCTCTGGAACCGAATCTGGGCTGCCGTTTTCGCTAAATGCTTCAGCGATTGAAGTTCCGATTGCGAAACCGAGATCAATTTGACCGTTGGCGATGCGAGCAATGTTCTCCACTGATCCGCCGGTGACCTCGGCGGTGTATGTGTGCTCGCGATCGTTACTTGAAAGCAACGAGGCAATTGCTCCGCCGAGAGGGTAGTAGATTCCTCCAGTCCCCCCGGTGCCAATACTCAAGAATTGAACTTGGCTCCTTTCGACGGAACAAGCGGAACCGGGAACGATGAGCAAAAGCAAAGTGCTGACGGTCAAGCAAGTGAGCACGGTGCTTCGGCTAGGTTGCCGCATAAGCCTTCGGGGGGAACTGGACATGAGATTGGAACGTGGGTCCAGTTTGTCTGGTTGGAAAGGCAGGGGACTTCACCATCGATGACGCTAATTGCTCAGTGTGTTATGTCGGTCGCTGACTCCAGCTTACCCTCGGGTTTGCGCCAGAGCCACAACGCAGCGGCGAAGATCGCCATGCCCAACCCGTCACTGGGCCACCCGGGAGCCAGCAGCGCGATTCCAGCGGCAACCAGTATGGCACGCCCGGATACGGATATCGGGCGCCCTATGTAGCCAACGATTCCAGCAGCAAGTGAAGTTACCCCGATGGCTGCTCCTAGCGCTGTGGCAAGAATTTCGAAAACCGTGCCCGATAACAATAAGAAGGGATCGTAAATGAACGCGAACGGTACGAGGAAGCCGCCGACTGCCAAACCCATCGCGGTTGCTCCCGTGCGCAGCGGTGACGAACCAGCTAGGCCGGCCGCTGCGTAAGCGGCGAGTGCGACCGGTGGCGTCACGTTAGACATGCAGCCGTAGTAGAAGATGAATAAGTGGGCCGCGAGCAGAGGCACGCCAAGCTCGGTCAGGGCGGGTGCGCCAAGCGCGGCGAGGACGACGTAGGCCGCTGTAGTTGGCAAGCCCATGCCGAGGACAATCGACCCCAATGCTGTAAGCAACAGGGCAACGGGAAGGTGCCCCTGGGCAACGGTAATGATCAGTTCCGACATTCGGAGCCCGATCCCGGTTAACGACGCGACACCGACTACGATTCCGGCGGTTGCGCACGCCGCCGCCACTTGAACCGTGCCGGCTGATCCAGTGATCAGTGTCTTTCGCCACTCAGCGCGGTCCATTCGAGTAGCCGATCGGGCTGTGGCTACGACAGCCGCGGTGATCGCACCCCAGAAAGCAGCTCGCATCGGGGAACGACCAAGTGCCAGAAATACGACGATCACAAAGATTGGCACCAGCAGGTGGAGGCGTTGGGCTAGCGTTCCGGGTTCTGTGGATTCTGGAGTGGTGCCCAGGTTTTCCTTTGCGGCCGCGAAATGGATTGCCATGTAGAGCCCGGTGTAGTACAGAGCTGCGGGAATTAGTGCTGCGGAGGCGACCTGCAGGTAGGGGATATTCGTCCAGGTAGCGAGAATGAACGCACCGGCGCCCATGACCGGCGGCATCAACTGCCCGCCAGTACTTGCTGCCGCTTCGATGGCACCTGCCATCCGTGGGCGGAATCCCGAGCTCTTCATCATAGGGATAGTCAGTGCTCCGGTGGTGGCAACGTTTGCCACTGCGCTGCCGGACAACGAACCCATTAAGGCACTGGCTACTGACGCGGTTTTGGCTGGGCCCCCACGGCTACGGCTGGAAATGCGGCTGGCCAGCCCGATCAAGAGTTTTCCGCCTCCGCCAGCTTCAAGAATCGCCCCGAACAGAACGAACAGATACACGAAATTTGCCGAAACCCCGAGCGGGATTCCCCAGATGCCCTCGGTCGAGAGATAGAGGTGTTCGATGAGTCGTTGCGCGCCGTAGCCTCGGTGGGAGAGAAAACCCGGGAGATAGGGCCCAGAAAAAGCATAGGCGATCGCTGTTAGAGCCACTGTGACAAGTCCCCAGCCAGCTGTTCTGCGGGCGAGTTCAAGCACAATGACAATAACCACTGCACCAGCGGCTAAATCGAGCGTGGTAGCGGCACCGACACGGCTGACGAGCGCTTCTTGTTGACTGACTATGTACAAACACCCGAGCATTACTGCTGCGATCAAGAGAACTGTTTCGGCTCGGTTGCAGCGACTTTTGTCTCGCACCCCGACACCGAGAAAACCGAGGGTTGCCATCAACGCTAGGTGAACCGGGCGTTGAACGAGTGCTGTGAACGGCGAAATCCCGGCAGCGTAAAGGTGAAACGCTGCAGCAGTAAGTGCAATACCGATAATTAGGTGACGCCGCATGGACGGCTACCTTACCGTGTTATCTTGCTTTACGAGGTCTATATAAAACGGGACCGACTTATTGGGCGGTGTTTATCCTGATGGGCGCGCAGTCGCGCCGTTTCTGAGAGAGCCTTGAATGGTTGACCGAAACATGCAGCGGACCAATCGTGTGCTTCCTGCCGTGGTAGTGCTGTTAGCCGGTTTAATCGGTTGCGGTGGTAGCCCGTCGTTTACGCCGGAGGATGCCGCAGCGCTTATCTTAGAGCAGTATCCCGGCTCAGATTTACAGATACAGAGCGTAAGCATCGATGAAAATGACCGGGGCATTGCATCCGCACTCTTCAACGACGATGTATGGACCTTTTATTTTCGGGCGCAAGAAAATGGTGTACATAGTTGGGTTCTCGATGCTGTCGAGACCGATGGCAGTTATTACTACCTAAAGGATCTTGAAAAAATCCCGGTCACAATCGGCCTGATGGCCGAGGTTGCAAGTGCTTTGGAGAACTACAAGGCAGCTAATGGCTCCTACCCTGAGGGCAATAACGCCAACGTTTTGTCAGTGGTGGTCCCTGATTTCAATGATGCCGAGGCCCCGTCATTTACTGATGCCTGGGACGGAATGCTTAGCTACGAGTCGGACGGCACGAACTACACGATGATCTCAAGTGGTGCCGACAAGATAGCCGGTACCCGTGACGACATCATTCTCCACGACGGTCAATTCATTAGTGTCGAGTCTAACGGGAGTCAAGGCTCCACACCCTAAAGCCACTATTCAACGGGTGGCTTGTTAGCGTAGCGCCTTGAAGAATTCCTTTAGAAGTTCGCTGCACGCCTCAGCCATGAGGCCACCCTCTACCGACTTCAAGTGCGGTGCAATCTTTGGGTCAAAGAGGTTCATAGCTGAGCCACAGGCACCGAGCCGGTGATCCGAAGCTCCGTAAACGACGCGTTCCACTCGGGCCACCGCAATTGCCCCCATGCACATGACGCATGGTTCGAGGGTGGCAATCAGAGTAGATCGCTCAAGGCGCCAGTCACCGAAAGCTTTACCGGCTGCCCTCAAGGCGTTGATTTCGGCATGGGCGCCAGGATCATCGCTGGCCTGAGTTGTGTTGTGACCTGAACCGATGATACTGCCGTTGAGAACAACGATCGCACCGACGGGAACTTCGCCAGCTGCGCGAGCAATCTCCGCCTCTTCCAAGGCAGCAGCCATCCAGAAACCTTCGTTAGTGACCGCTTCGGGAGCGTGCATCCTGTAAATTGTCAGCAGAGAAACAGAAAACGCGCCCTGGAGGACTCGAACCCCCAGCCTTCTGGTCCGTAGCCAGACGCTCTATCCAATTGAGCTAAGGGCGCAGGCAAGCGCCGGGCGGCGCCTGAACGAAACATCAGAATATCACCGGTTTCCGTGCTCTACCAAATCGTGATAACAAAGTAGGACCTGGACTCGGGCTCCCATTGAGCGGTACGCTGATAATAGTTAACCTCCCCTTTTCAGTTCTTTAGTGGTCCATCGCGTCGGAACCTCGATCGGCGCGGCAGGGCCCACGTTCTTTTTTGAGCGTGTAACCCTTACGGATCAAAGCGAGGGTAGTGCAATGAGCACCCAGATGAAGTGTGGCGCGGTATTGATCGCGGTGATACTAGTTGCTTGCTTGAATTCCCAGCCAGCGTTTGCACAAGCTTCTGCCCAGCTGACCGAGAAAGGCCGTGTCGCGCTGGTTAACCGCCAGTTCGACATAGCGCTTTCGGACCTTAATAAAGCCATTGAGGCAGATGCTTTGAACCCTTACGCTCATTATTACCGGGGCCTTGTGCTGGGCAACCTCGGTCGTCAGCGAGAGGCTCTCGACGCTTTTTTGAAGGCTGCCGAACTTAATCCGGGTTGGGGTGAAGCTCACCGAGTAGCGACTATTGCTGCGCTTGATACTCGCAACCTGTCGATCGCGTGGGAACAGGCGGTCAAGGCATACCAAGCTGGCGCCGACGTTAGCGAATCAATCAACCGTTTGCTGGCGCTTGAAAAGGCCCCGGGTGATTTGGACGAACAGCTTGCAGCGGCACGCATTTTCGTAATGCCGGTGGACACGGAGAAACTTGAAGCGCGTCAGGACAACCCGTTTGGCGGAGGAGACGTTGTGGGCGCTGCCCTTGATCGAGGTGGCATTGCCAGCGCTGGCAGCAGCAGTGAAATTGGCAACCCGTCGGGTAGCACTGCGTCATCCCGCCAAACCAATGTCGGTGGCCAACAGGCCGCCCAAGCGCAGGCTCATTTCTACAGCCTTTTGACGCAACTTCGCCTCTCGCTTACCAACTCACGGCATTTCGGCGTCGTAGGGCAACAGGATATGGCGCGATATCTAATGGTGGTCTCAATTGACGAAATGGGGGGCGCGGGGGGAAACGCAGCCAGGGGCCACCTTAAGCTCGTCGATCCACGCAGCGGTGAAGAAGCTTATAGTCGTGTGCTCGATCTCCGAAACATTGCCTCGCTCGCCGAGCTTAACGCCGAGGTAGAACGCATCGTCAACTTGCTGGAGGAGTGGCTGCTAGACCTCTCCGGTTGACGTACCAAAACGAACACGGTACATCGCTAGAAACTTAACTTGGAGGCCGTCATGTTCTCATTTTCGTTGCGCCGCTCGCTGGCGCTCGTTCTTTGCTTTTCAATCATGGCCGTAGCATCTGTCGCTTTGGCGCAGGACCAGCAAGCCGAATTGATGGAGATTGTGATTGCCGCCGAACAGATGCTGAATCAGGGACAACCCGAACAAGCGCTTGCCGAGCTACAGAAGGTTCTCAGCCAGAACGAAGAGTTCGCTCCAGCGTACTTCCTCCAAGGGATGGTGTATGGGCGCACAGGTGACATGCCCAAAGCCCAAGAGAACATGGTCAAGGCGACCGAGTACGACCCCACGATGGGAATAGCGTACCGGATGTTGTCAGAAATCGCCGGTGCCAGCGGCAATTTCGAGGCTGCTTGGGAGAATGCGATTAAGGCACACCAGGCGGGAACCGACATGAGTGATGCATTTGGAGCCCTCTCGTCTATGGGAGAACCTCCCACCGGTTTGGAAGCAGCGATAGCTGCACCTCGTGTATGGGTTGGCCCGATGGACACCTCGAACTGGGAGGCGACGTCGGCAACAGCAGGGGGCAGCGCCAGCGGCAGGGCCTCGGACGACGCCAGCGCCGCGCGCATCCTGGCGGAAGCTGCTCAGGATATTCAACGTTGGGGCAAGGCGGCCAGGAAAGCGTTCGCGAACTCGCCAGCGTTCGGCCTGGTCTCACGGGCTGAGCAAGCGACTTACATGCTGCAGCTTGAGGTTGACTCCATGGCTGACAGCTCTCGTCGCAGAACGCGCGGCTATCTGAAGCTAGTCGACGTCCAGAGCGGCGAGGAAGGCTACCGCCGCCGCGTCACGTTCGCGGACATCGGGTCAGATGGCGATTTAATCCGCGACTTCGACCGCATTATGAGCATCATGGAAGAGTGGGCTGAGGAGCAACGTCGCTAGACTCATGAGGTTGTCGCAACCACGCGCACCCTGGGTTGGCATCGGGGCGCTCGCGCTTGTTTTTGCGGCGCCGGCTCTTGCGCCTGCCCTGGTTTCTCAGCAGGCAGAAGCGTCTGCCCAGCTGACTGAGCAAGGTCGCCTCGCGTTTGTTAACCGTCAGTTTGACGTAGCGCTCTCGGACCTCAATAAGGCCATTGAAGCTGATGCTTCGAACCCTTCTGCGCATTATTACCGGGGCCTTGTGCTGGGCAATCTCGGTCGTGAGCGAGAGGCTCTCGACGCTTTTTTGAAGGCTGCCGAACTTAATCCCGGTTGGGGTGAGGCGCATCGCATGGCAGCGGTGGCTGCGCTTAACACTAACAACCTGCCGATTGCGTGGGAACAGGCGGTCAAGGCGTACCAAGCCGGCGCCGACATTAGCGAATCAATCAACCAGTTGCTGGCGCTTGAAAAGGCCCCGGGCAACTTGGACGATCAACTGGATGCGGCGCGTGTCTTTGTTGGCGGCTTCGACACTTCTGTGTTCGACCGCGATGGAAGCCGGATGGGCGCCAAGGCGATTCTCGCCCAGGCGGCCGCTGATCTGTTTAGTTTCCAACAGACAGCGCGAGAAACGCTGTCGGAGTCTGCCGCGTTCGGGCTGGTGCAACGCCAGGAATCAGCCCAGTACATCATGATGTTCGAGATCGAATTTCTTACCGATACTCTCAACGGATCGCCTCGGCGTTTACGTGGGGTGTTGAGGTTGGTCGATGCGCGAAGCGGCGAAACAGTCGATCGACGGCGCATCGATTTCGATGACATTAATTCGCTCGGTTATTTGAACCGAGAATGGCGTCGAATTGTCGGGCTTATGGAAGAGTGGGCTGCCGAGCGTGGTGGCTAGTAAGGGATCGGCAGGCACTCTGGGAAGTCTTTAGCCTTTACTACCGGTACCAGGCCGTGTGCGCGGTTCCGGCTGGCTGGTTGGCTCGAAGGTGATCAGCAGCGATGCGGAGAAATTCGACAGTTCTGAGGTCCTCGCCGTCGCGTTCGGGGCTGTAACCGATCCAGCAGTGTGGCTTGCGGCGGCCGTACTCGAAGCTTGCTTCGGCCGGGGGATTGTCGACGGTCGTCAGAAACTCCTCAAGCAAGTAGACGGCCTCTTCGAGATAGTAGGTGTCCATCTCGCCTGTGGCGACGTGAATCTTGCCGCGTAGCAATTCGCCGACGCTCGACCAGTTCTTCCGCAAATAGTTGTGCAGGTCGAAGTTCTCCTGCCAGTATTTTGCCACCGCGGGATTGATCTCACCGGTCAGCGGTTCCCAGATGCGAGCCGGATAGCCGTTGTCGCCCAGCGGCCCGTAGACCGCCTCCCAGATCGCCCACTGGCCGCCGGAGCGGCTATCAGGCCCGACGGCAAATTCGTAGAGGTTCTCCATGCGAACCGTCGAACGCACGTTGCCGTCGGGTCGCCTCGCGTTGGGCCGCTCCACCTTCAACCAGTCGTACTCGGTGAAGTACGCGTTGGTGTCCTCGTACACGTTGACGATCTGGTAGTAGTTGAAATCCACTGGATCAGGACACCATCCCCAGGTACCGCCGTAGACGTCGGGATAGAAGATCTGCATGGCGAGCGCCTCCCAGCCTCCTGTCGAGCCACCCGACAGGACGCGCGCCCAAGTTTCGGGGATCATCCGAAATTTTTCCTCGAGGTAGGGGATCAGTTCGTTGTGGATTGCGTCCCCGTAGGGGCCGACGTTCACTGAGTTCACTGAGTACGAGGTGTCGTAGTAAGGATTGGCATCGCGGATGCTGACCGCGATCATGCGCGGCGCTTCATCAGAGACCCAAAAATCGCGGACGCCAGCGGAGCGACTAACATCGCTTTCTGGGTCATCACCAAGCTCCCGGTATCCGAACGGCGCACCCCGCCCCGGAAAGTGTCCTTGGGAATAGATGGTCGGGTAGTAGGTTTCGGTATTTGTTTCGTAGCCTTCCGGCAGCAAGACATTGGCTCCGATGTACATGTCACGTCCCCAGAATTGGCTCAGTACACCGGAACGGATCTTTACGAACTTTACCCGTGCGGTATCACGTGGGTTGCCCTGTTGCAGGACCTCGCCCGCAAGTAACGGCTCGACCGGCGGGATGACCTCGTTGATGTCCAAATCGACAACGCGCGGCGAGCGCGTGCTGAAGATCACCCGCGAGACAGCACTATGGGCATTGCCTGGCGCTCGGAAGACACTCTGCCCCGAGCCCGAGTTCAGGTGCATTCGCAGGACGTGGTTATCGGAACGCTCGAAGGTCGTATAGACGTTCAGAAAAGCTTGCACGAAATAAGAACCGTCGGGAATCTCAGAGATTTGCTCAAGCGGGTAGCCAAATACGGCGGTGTCGTTGCTGTCTAGCATCACGGAATCGCCGCCGCCGAGGCCGCTCACGTCGACGCCCCAAAGAGGTACCCCGGTAAGGCTGGTTTGAAGGCGCGGCTCGCGTTCTTCGGTGCGGGAAACGATGACGTAAGCGCGGCCGGTGATCGGAGTCTCGAGGCCAAGGTCGGCGATAGCTTGCTCGGCTTCGGTCGACAAGGTGAGGCGGAAGCGTAAGGACTGCCCCGATTCGGTTTGCTTGCCCTCGGCGCCCGCGACCCCTGGCAACGCGACAGCCGTGGCCATCCATATAAGTATTGATACGGTAACGATCAAAGCCATCGACAATCCGGGCATTAGCTTTGAATAATCCGTCAAGCTTCTTCCTCCACCCAGCAAACGTCATCACCTACGGTGATCTCACCGTCGTCAATCACGTAGCCAAAAGCTCCGCCGCGCCAATTGGGTTTAAGTGCGTCTTTAAGTCCGGAGCATGACTCCTCCATCAAGTTGCACGGCGCAGTTTCGTTGACCATTTTTATGCGCACACCACCGATGGAAACCACCTTGTCGCGTGAGTGTATTAGCTCGATGCCACTAACCATCAAATTAGCGCGTCGGGTCGACGGATCGAGTGTCACGCCAAGTGAAGAAGTGACGGAATCCCAGATTTCTTTCTCCATAATTGTCACCTGTCGCCAGCCACCCCAATTTGCGTTACCGACGATGCCCTTCTTGGCAGCCAAGGTGACCTGTTGGGCAGCATCCATCTTGCCACCGCGGGCTCGTTTCACCCAGATTGCTTCGAGGCGGCCAGGTGTCGACGCATTATTGTCAACTGCGGCCGAATCGGTGTGGATCTTTCGCTCGTCGTTCACGTTTCAGCCTTGCCGTCACCGAGACACTCGGGCGATTCATTTCGCTCTTGGTCCGCCTGCCACTCGCTTGGCGTCAGTGTTTGCAACCCAAGAGCATGGATGTCATTTTTGACCTCGTCGGCCAGGATTGCGTAGACAGCTTGGTGACGTTGCACGGCTGACTTGCCTTCGAACTGTTCCGAAACAATCAGCAGGCGGAAGTGTGACTCGGCGCCGGCCGGAACGTTGTGCATGTAGCTTTCATTGTTGACCTCCAAGTGCACGGGATGGAAGCCATCAAACACCTTCGATTCGATCCTCCTAGACATCGCTCCGCCAACGCTCATTTTGTCGGAATTCGGGTCTCTCATGTGCTCCTTTCCGCAAAGGTCGCAGGCTAATCATAGTCTGAGACCCTGAGATCACGGAGTCGCTGAAGGACAAAACCTATGAAAAAAGCGCGGCGATCAGCTCCTTCTAGAAGCACATCGCCGCGCAATTTTTTTGATCAATAGGCGTTGCTTATTGCTTGGTTGCTGTCCAAGTGATTGCCATACCACCACCACCACCACGACCGCCGAAGCTGATCTCACCAGACATTGTGTTGCCGTCAACCACGCCTTCCCAGGCCCTTCCACCACGACCGCCGCCGCCACCACGGCCGCCGCCGCCGCCGCCACCACCGCGGCGGTTGCCACCACCACCCATGCTCATGTTGAGTGTGATGTTGTTGCCATCGATGGTGCCCGTCAGCTCAGAGGAATTTTCCTGGCCTTCGCGTAGCGATGTACCGGTGAGCGTCGAGCCGTCCTGCTCGATGTTGAGCGTAATTGTGCTATCGCCCCGTGGCGTACTGATGGTCAGCAGCCACTTACCAGCCACATTTGCGTTTTGTACCGCAAGGCCCACGGTGGGCAGGGCCAGCAGAATCGCTAGACTTGTTATCAATGAGAACTTCACTAGGCGTTTTTGCATGCCCTCCTCCTTTAGTTAAGTACGCTAGTTGCTTCCCGTATTCTGAAGCATAATTGGTAGTCACGGTGCAATTGTGCTGCCGGACAGCGTTTAGTGTCAGTAATTGTCGAGTAAAGATTTGTAAAAAATAGATGGTGGGTCCGTGTCTCAGTGTTCCCTAGTTAGTGTTCAGGCACCAGCTAGGTGTAAGCCAGTTCAGTCGTAAGGGAACCTATGAGTTGTTTATGCTTGAAGTTTGTGCCGCCCCCTTGCGCCCCGTCTAAAATTAGGACTCAGACGCCATCGAAGCACCAGGAGATCAGCCACGATGAAGATCCGCGCCGCCGTTCTGGAAGAATTTGGCCAGCCACTCCAGGTCCAGGAACTCGACCTCGAAGGTCCCAAAACCGGTGAAGTCTTGGTCAAAGTTGAGGCGTGTGGGGTCTGCCATACGGATCTGTACACAGCCAGTGGCTCTGATCCGAGCGGCTACGTCCCGACCGTGCTAGGGCACGAGGGTGCTGGCGTCGTGGAGGCGGTGGCCGATGGGGTGACACTGGTAAAGCCTGGGGATCATGTCATCACGCTTTTTTCGCCAGAGTGCGGCGAATGCCACCACTGCACCAGCGGCAAAACCAACATCTGTACGGCAATCCGTGAAACCCAGGGCCAGGGGGTGATGCCCGATGGCACGTCGCGCTTGTCACGTGACGGCGAGCCAATTCGCCACTTCATGGGTACGAGTACGTTTGCCGAATACACGGTGATGCCGGAAATCGCGCTCGCCAAGATCAACAAGAATGCCAAGCTTGACGTTGTTTGCACGTTGGCATGTGGCGCGGCCACTGGTCTGGGCGCTGCGATGTACAGAGCCCAAGTCGTGCCGGGATCTACTTGCGCTGTTTTTGGTGCTGGCCTTGTTGGCCTTGGCGCGGTCGCTGGCTGCAAGATTCAAGGCGCGGAGCGTATTATCGCCGTCGACTTATCCGCTGACCGGCTTGAGGTTGCGAAGCACTACGGAGCAACCGAACTAATCGTAGTCGGCGGTGACGCCGACCCGGTGCAGCAAATCCTTGCGATGACTGATGGGCTTGGTGCCGATTACACATTTGAAGCAACTGGACTAGTCAGCGTCATGGCCCAAGCGGTGGAGGCAGCGCGCATGGGTTGGGGTGTTTGTACTGTGCTTGGTGTCGCTGGCAAGGGGGAGACACTCGACATCATTCCACGCTTCTTGATTACAGGACGCACGGTGATCGGTGGCAGCTTTGGCGGTACCCGAGGGCGCACCAACGTGCCGGAACTGGTGGACATGTACCTCGAAGGCAATCTTGACCTTGACGGGTTTATTTCGCACCACATCGTGCTCGATGAAATCAACAAAGGCTTCGAGCTGATGGAGGAGCAGGATGGCATCAGGTCGGTAATCACATTTTAAATAAGGGCAAGGCAATGATCGTTGAAAGAGCACTGAATGAACAGTATTTATCGAATAGCTTCGTTGTTGGTGATAATCCAGGCGGCAAATGCGTAATCATCGACGCCGGAGGGCCGCCCGAACCCTTAACCGACTTCATCTCCGAAAATGACTTAACGGTCACCCATCTTTTATGTACCCACCATCATGTCGACCATGTCAGCTTCAATCATTTCTTCGTTGAGAAGTACGGCTGCCCTGTCCTGGTGCCGTCGGCCGAGGCGGACCTATTTCAAGGTCCTTATGATGGAACCCTCTCTGATGAAGACCAGATCACTAGCGGCAGGTTGTCGATCAAGGCGATGCACACGCCTGGTCACACGAAGGGCATGCTGGCGTTCGTGGTCGACAATGAAGCTGTATTTACCGGGGACACGCTGTTCAAGGGCACCATCGGTGGGACGTTAGCGCCAGGACATGCGACGTTTGCTGACATTCGACACTCGATCATGGAGGTGCTCATGAAACTGCCTCCTGAGATGACTGTCTACCCTGGGCATACTGATTTCACGACAATCGGTAAAGAATGGACCAACAACCCGTTTATAAGGATTTGGCGTGGTCTCGATAAGCCTGAAATCAAGCGTTGTACCGCCATGGGCCAGCTCGCTGATCTTGTATTGCGGGCCCGCGACTACGACGGTGGCACCAAATGCTGGGTGCGCTTCGACGACAGCGTCGATGAAATTGCACCCGGCAGCCAGGTGGTTGACGCTACGTAGGTTTACATCCACGTTTCTGGTTATGGCAACTTCAATTCTCGAACTGGTTAGCGCTGTGGTCGAGGTTTCCGCGGAAGTTTCTCGTCGCGCATTGCAGCGTTGTAGGTGAATACGGCGACGATCGTGGCCATCTGGATCACGTCCTCTTCTTGGACGCGATCATAAAAATCCATGTTTGAATGGTGAGTGCGTGAGTTGTACTCGAGACGGTCCTGCATGAACTGAAAGCCAGGCAACCCGACACTGTCAAAGGATCCGTGGTCGGTCCCGCCCACGCTGCGTGGTCCGAGTGTGTCCATGCCGAGATCGTCAAGCATTGTCATCCACTGCTCAAAGATCGGTTTGACCGCTAGGTTTCCTTGTAACCAAACGCCGTGGATGCGACCCGTGCCGTTGTCAATGTTGAAGTACACCGAAAAGTTGTCGTAGTCGGCCTTGATCTCGCTCATGTCGCGCGACGCGAAATGCTCACCGACGTAGACGCGGGAGCCGATCAGTCCTTGCTCCTCGCCGCCCCACAGACCGATGCGTACAGTACGGCGTGGCTGGATGCCGAGCTCCTTGAAAATGCGCATGGTTTCCATCATCGCGGAAACCCCAGTAGCGTTGTCGGTGGCGCCGACCGACCCATGGGTAGAGTCGAAGTGGCCGCCGATCATGACAATTTCGTCTGCTAGGTCAGTGCCGGGAATCTCGGCGATGATGTTGAAACCGTTGGGCTCGGTTTCCGCGTGGAAGCGGGTCTGGATGTTGACCTCCATTTGCACCGGGACACCCTTCTCGAGGATCCGCATCATACGGTTGTAGTGCTCCACTGCGATCGTTGCTGATGGCACCACGTTACCCGCGTTCTCATCCCTTGGGCCTCCGCCGCCCGGGAATAGTGTGCCGCCGTCAGTGCGCTGTGTCGCCCAAGAAAGGTTGCTGCCACCAGCCGGCGTCGTTGAATCGCTACCCCGATCGATGAGCACAGCAGCATTTTCTTCCAACAGAAATGCGTCAATCTCGCTGCGGCTTAGTGCGCGATCATCACTGTTTGCTACCGTACCGCCCCGGCCCCGTCGTCCGGCCGCGACACGACCACCACGCTCTCCGGAGGCGCCTCCTGCGCTTACCGGCGTACGGCGAGCCTCTTCCTTGAGCGCGGGCGTCATGCGCAGAACGAGGTCTCCATCGAGCATCTCGACCCGGCGGATCGGCTGCATCAATATGATCTTGCCCTCGAGTTGGCCGCGGTACTTATCGAGATCGCTCTCAGTCTCGATCGTCACATACGCCACCTCGGCATTGACAACCCCGTTGGTGCTCGACGACCAGGAGCGCGGGTAACCGATGATAGGCATAACCTGCGGCTCAACCATGTGAGCATTGAAACGCACTATCTCCCATCCCTGGCCGAACGGAAAACGTTCCTCGTGGATGCCTTCGAGGCCCCACTCCTCGAACTTGGCCATGGTCCAGTCTTTGGCCTGCTCGATCTGCGGCGATCCGGTCAGTCGCGGGCCATACACGTCGGCCAGCCAGCTGAGATGATCCATTACTTGGGAGTGATTGAGCCCTTCGTCGCGGATCTGGAGGATTGTTTCGATGTCCAAATCCTCCTGTTGGGCGGCGAAAGCTGAACTTGACTCCTGCAGGGCCGTGACGCCCAGCAAGAGGACTGCCAAGAGGATCACAACTGGGCTCTTCAGTATGAGTTGCATGAGGACAATCACCTTTTCGGGGAGGTTAATACCTATTGGATAGCATATTGATTGGTTTATCGACCAGGGAAGGACTTGTGCTGGGCCGGCCGCGAGTCTCGGATTATTGCCGCCTCGAACCGAAGCGCCGGTTGGCAATGTCGACGAGTCGCCGCAATTCGAGGATAGGGTTTTCACTGTCATCGACCTGTAGGCGCAGCACGACATCGTTATTGAGCCAGACGCCGCCGTCCTCTTGAACGATTAGCATGGCCGCCGACTGCATGCCGCGGCTATCGCCACCCGCTGCCTGGCCCGCCTCAAGCGCAGCCATTAACCGCAACGACAGGTGTCCTTCAGTATTTTCGAATGCTGTAACCATGTCTTCTACGACCCTCGGGCCAGCGAGTATGTTGCCTTGAGCGCTGCAGTATTCGCCGATTACGTGCCCAGCCCATTCGGATGCCTCGGGGCCGGTGTAGGTCGCAACCTCGCCTTCTGCATTCATCACCGAGAACTGGCGTCCCGCTTTGGGCCAGGCACGGCCTCGATACCCGGGATCCGGGTCATTGTCCCAAATGGTCTCAACGATTTTCGCCGGTGCTATACCTTGGCTTAGCAACTCAAGCGCCTGCGGTCCATAACTAACGTCAACGACTGCTTGGGTAGCGACCATCCCAACGTCGGCCTTCCCCCAGAGAACACCATTGCCGACCGAAAATACTCTTGACTGGACTGCCCCTCCGACCATACCGGTATCTGGGTCGTACCCGAGGATTGAAAACGTTGCCACCGACGGAGGGAACTCTTCCGTTGATTGTTGAGAAGCTACGCTGGCCGGGTTGGTCAGCGCGAGAGCTAAGGCAACGGTAACAACCGGAATCTTGTTGTTCATCGGTTTGCTCCCGGACGCTAGCCTAGAATTGCGTGTCGTGGAGTGAGTTTGGAGACTAAGTGGTTATCAACGGCCAGAATTGACGTCGGCAGCTTCGAGCAACTCGACGATTTCACGGATTGTGTGAGCTCCTGCGTCCCAATCGTACCAACTCTGCTTCCGCTGAACCTTATTGCGATCGCTGATCTTCGGGTTGCTAATCCACCAATCTTGCAGCGGAAGGGGCCGCTCGACCCACACGCCAGCCACCCCAAAATTCTCATCGAGGATAACCACCGTGGGGGTCGCTCCTCGACCGTCAGGTGTTCGATAAGTGTCCATAATGACCTTGCCGATGCGTGGGTTTACGATCTGCAACTCAAGCTGGTCAACGTGTTTCACCAAGCCTGCAATATATGGGATTGTGTTGACTGAGTCGCTGCAAGCATCAACCGTAACGGCTAGCAAGCGATAGTTTCCGGCAAGAGATCGGGCGCGCGAAACCCAATTGTCTGAGGGTTGGCTCTTGAGCCAGTTTGTTTGCCACAGTTCTTTGCGCTGGTCAGCTTTGGCAAGGAATACATCAAAATCGATGCCGTCGCCATACAGTTGTTCGAGGGTCTCTTGATCTGGCGGCGAAGAGGATTGCTGCTTAGCGATTACAGCGTTTCCCGAAAGAAAAGCCAGTACGGTAACAACTACGCAAAATATTCGTAAGTTTGCCATTTGCCTAGTATCCGCTGCACACCGCAGCTGCGCCAGTAGAAGTCGTTGCCCACATTCAATCAGGAATGCTCATAGGGATTCAAAACTTGTAGCGAAGCGCCTTCAAGTTCAGGCCGAGGACCAGATTTGTTTGCAATCGCACCAACGATTGTGCCTGCCGAGCGTCTTCACTGTAGTCGACAAACCTGTCGCGCATTTTCATTGATAAAACCGGTGCGTGATCATCGATTTTGGCTGATTCGGCGGCAGCTAAGATTTCATCGAGCGACCCAAAATCCTCGATTAATTTGGCGGCTGTTTTGGGGCCGATGCCGGGGACACCGCGAATACTATTGGTGTTGTCGCCGGTCAGGGCAAGGAAGTCGACGAACTTTTCAGGCGTCACACCGAAGCGCTGTTCAACGTAGGCGTGATCTAGGTAAGACTGCTTGAAATGATCACGAACTAAGATTTTGTCGGACAGCAACTGCAGGAAAACCTTGTCAGTTGACAGGATCACCGCTTGACTTCCGGCTTCGGCAATCTTCACCGCCAGCGTTCCGATGACGTCATCCGCTTCGACCTTGGGCATTTCGAATGATGTGACGCCGAGTTCGGCGAACGCATCTCGGTAAGCTGGCAGCGCGTCCCGAAGGGCAGCGGGCATTGGTTTGTGGTTGCTCTTGTAGTCTCGGTAGAGAAGGTGACGCCAGTTCGGCTCCCGCCCCTCAAAGATGACCACCGCATGGGTTGGTTTACATTCTCGCAGGGCTCGTTGGAGCGATTGTTTTGACGAGATCTTAGCCCCGGCTGCTTTCTCTGGGCTGTCGTCACCAGGTTGGGCAGCGTAGACACGTCGAACTAAATTGAGTGCATCGACCAGCAGAAACCGGATCCCCATCGGACACCCTCAGGCTTTACGCCGGCAGATCAATACTTTGGGGAACTTCATCGTTAGTTTAGTTCGATCTTGTGGATACGATGATTCACGCCGCAAGGGTACTCACCATGAGAGTCGTCGCAACCCCTGTCCGCGGCCCGTACCGATGTTGTTCATCGAGTTGTAGAATGGCACCGGTTTCGTAGATTGTTTCACCGGAGGGGAAAGATGAACCTGCTGGTCGCGGTTGTAATCCTCTATCCGCTAATCTTGCTCAGCATTAGCGTTTATCGTGCGCGCTCGGTCACTAGCCACGATGATTTCATGGTGGCGGGCCGCTCGGTTCCGGTGTATATGCTTGTCGGCACGCTGGTGTGCACTTGGATCGGCGCGGGCTCGCTATTCGGTGCCTCGGGGCTTGCATACACCGTCGGTATCTCTGAGCTATGGTTTTCCTCTGGCGCCTGGATTGGGTTGATCGTCGCCTATTTTCTGGCTGGCCGGGTACGCCGTATCGCTGACTACACCGTTCCCGATCTCCTTGAACGACGCTACAATCCCACCGCTCGCATCCTTGGCACAGTCACCATAATCCTTGCTTACGTGGCGATCGCCTCTTACCAGTTTCGTGGTGGCGGGTGGATACTCGCGATTGTTACCGACGGTGCGATCACGCCGGTGCAGGGGATGCTGATCACTGCCTTGGCCATTGTTCTGTTCACTGCGATGGCAGGCATGGTGTCAATCGTCTCGGTCGACATCTTTAACGGCATTGCCATTCTAGTGGGAGTCGTTTTGGCGCTGCCGTACATGGTTTGGAAGCTTGGTGGTGTCAGCGGCGTTATCGACAAACTCCCGGCAGAACACACCACGATTCTTGGCGGGCACAATTGGCTCTGGGTTGTCGGCATTGCCATGCCAACGTTCCTTCTGTTGCTTGGCGAGAGTGGTATGTACCAGAAGTTCTTTTCGGCCAAGGACGAGAATGCTGCGCGACGGGCGGTTGCGGGGATGGTGATAGGCGTCGTCATCATCGAGACGGCACTCGCGTTGCTGGCGATCACTGGCCGGGCTGCGAATCCAGGCCTCCTTGGCACTAGCGAAATTATCGGTCGCGCCGCTTCCGAAACCGTCATCCTTGACATAGCGCGCAACCAACTGCCGTTGTTTCTCGGTGCCATCGTGCTGGCTGCTGGCATTGCCATTGTCCTTTCGACCGGCAACACATTCCTGTTGGTACCGTCGACCAATGCGAGCCGCGACATTTATCATCGTTTCATCAACCCTACCGCCAGCGAAAAGCAACTCCTGAGGATGCAGCGGGGCTGCATCGTTGCATTTGGCATCATCGGCTTGCTGCTGCAGACGCAGTTCTCGCAGGTGCTGGAACTGGCTCTCTATTCCTATTCTCTCGTGGGTGCCAGCCTAACGCCTGCCCTGCTAGCTGCGTTCTTGTGGAAACGCGTCACGCCGCAAGGGGGCACGGCGTGCATTGCCGGGGGCATGGTTACTGTCGTTGGCCTGGTCATCATGAGCCGAGTCGGGATTCCATTCGCCATGGAGATCGGCGGCACGGTGTTCGATTTCACGAGCAGCGACTACATCGTTATCCCCGCGGTTATTGTGACCGTGGGGCTGTTGATTGGGGTCAGTTTGATGACGCCGGTTTCACCAAAGGAGAAATGGCAAGCGTTCTTCGAAGAGCCGGCCCAGGAATTCACACACGACCATCCATAAGCCCCATCTCGCGCCTCCGGGGTGGAGTCCGATGCGACGGGCGGCTAGGCTCTCTGTTCCTCGTAGAATCATCATTTAATCCACGTTAACTCCATCGTGGAAGACTGTTACAAGGAGAGCGATATGAATCCCAGGATTCGGCACTCCCGACCAGCCCCAATCTTCGCGTGCATGTTCGTTGCGCTTTGGTTGGTGGGGTGTGCAAACCAAGAGACAGGAACAGGAATCGATAACAGTACTGCGGTCCCCGATGAGCCTGCCGCCAGTGAAACCGCTGGCTCGCCCGAGGTGTTTTTCACCAACATGGAAGAAGGGGGCGTATATTCGGCAGAGCATGAGGTGATATTCGCAGCTGAGAACTTCAGCATCGTACCGATTGAAGACCCCTTAGTCGTGCGAGAAGGTGAGGGCCACTATCATTTAGCGATCGACGTTGATTGCGTTGTGGCCGGGGAGATCATCCCGCCAGGCACACCTTCGTACGTTCACTTCGGTACCGGCAACGACCGCATCACATTGCAGTTCGAGCCAGGAGAACATCGCGTCTGTTTGCAAGCCGCCGACGGCGAGCACCGAGTCATCGAGGGGCCAGAGCATTCGCTGCTCACCAAAGAGATTCATTTCATGGTGACTGGGCAGTAGCATCGCCTTTGATTTTGATGGTGGAAGTGGCGTGGATGGTGTTGAAGGCCGCAATGACGAGTAGCGCGGTGCGTTAATAAGAAACAGATAGATAAAACACGCATCAATTCTTCCCTGTACGTAAATTAGGGGACCTGTATGGCCGAAAACTTTATGCTCGACAAGGAAATGCTTGCGCGTTTCGCCGCGCGTGCGACCGAATACGACCGCGAGAATCGCTTCTGCCAAGAAGATTTTGACGAGTTGAAAGACGCTGGATATTTGCTGATGGGCGTACCAGAGAAACTTGGTGGTTACGGCATGAATCTGGCCCAGGTCGCCGAGCAGACCCGTAAGCTTGCTTACTACGCACCCGCGACGGCCTTGTGCATCAACATGCACAACTACTGGGTTGGTTTAGCTGCTGACCTTAGTCGTTCGGGAGACAAGTCGATTGACTGGCTCCTTGAAGATGCTGCCAACGGGGAAGTGTTCGCTGCCGGACACGGAGAATCGGGCAACGATCTCCCAGTGCTCTTGTCGACTACCCAGGCTAAGCGCGTCGATAATGGTTATCAGTTCACGGGCCGGAAGTCCTTCGGTAGCCTCACGCCAGTCTGGACCCGCCTTGGTTTGCACGGCGTGGACACGTCCGACCCTGACAACCCGAGGATTGTGCACGCTTTCATGAAGCGTGACGACGATGGCTACGAGATCAAAGAAACCTGGGACGTGATGGGAATGCGGGCAACCGGCAGTGACGACACTATCCTCAACGGCGTCTTTATTCCTGACAGTCGCATTGCCCGTATCGTGCCGGCTGGCGCGGCCGGCCTCGACCAATTCGTCCTCGGTATTTTTGCTTGGGCACTGATTAACTTCGGTAATATTTACTACTCGTTAGCTAAGAGAGCCCTGGACATTACGATCGAATCGGTGCAGAAAAAACCATCAGTCGGACTTCTCAATGGCATGTCGCACCATCCAGACGTTCAGCATGGCGTCGCCGAAATGACCATGATGCTTGAGGGCATTGCGCCGCAGCTTAACGAAGTGGCCAGAGACTGGTCAGAGGGTGTTGACCATGGTCCCGGTTGGGGATTAAAGATCATCGCTGCCAAATACAATGCTGTTGAGACCGGCTGGAAGGTTGTTGATCGCGCCATGGACATCTCGGGCGGTTTCGGGATGTTTAAAAAAAGCGAACTGGAACGCCTCTTCCGTGACGCCCGTGCTGGCCGATTCCACCCGGCGAACTCCGCCTTGTCGCACGAGTTCATCGGCAAAGGGATGCTGGGTATCAATCCGGATGATCAGCCCCGCTGGGGTTAATCACTGTCACGTCTCGGGAAGCTAGGTTTGATGAACGGCGTTGGTGTTTGCCGGAGTGCTGGTTGATATCGCCGGCCCTGTCTTTAGCTGGTCTAAACGGAGAAACGAATCAGTAGGATATCCCCGTCCTGAACGACGTAGTCTTTTCCCTCAAGGCGGATTAGTCCGTTTTCCTTGAGCGCCTTCTCGGAACCGTGCTCCACGATCTCGGTGTAGGTGAAGCGCTCCGCTCGGATGAAACCGCGAGCGAGGTCGGAATGGATGGCGCCAGCTGCGCCGACCGCATTGCCCCCGTCCTTTATGTTCCAGGCGTGAACCTCCTTTGGCCCGACGGTGAAAAAACTAATGTAGCCGACGATTTCGTGGGCAAGCTTGGTTAGGCGAGCCCGAGCAGAGGCTTCGATCCCCATGTCCTCTCGGAAGGCAAGCGCTTCCGTCTCCCCGAGTTGCACGAGCTCCATTTCGAAGGAGCCAGCAAACTCGATTGCAGGGTGCTTGGCCCCGATTGAGGTTATGGCTTCCTGGTTCTTTCCAAAGCTCGCCTCGTCGGAGTTTACAACCACTAAAATGGGCTTCTGGGTCAGAAATTGGAAGCCTTTGATCGCGCCCTTCTCATCATTAGTTAGGCCGAGATCACGGATGGGTCGGCCAGCATCTAGTTGCTCGTGCACGCGGCGTAGTGCTTTGCCCTCGAGTTTGATTTCATGCGTGGCGATGCCCTTCTTTTCAGATTGGGCGATGCGTTCGATACGTCGTTCGGTGACGATCAAATCGGCGAGCAGTAGTTCGTCATCAAGTTTCTCGACATCGCCTACGGGATCGGGCGGGCCTCCAATTGGATCTGTGAAGTTTCGTACCACATAGGCGAGTGCATCGAGGTTTTTGACTAGTCCCATGATCGCGGGCGAAAAAATTTCGGTGTTGTCGCCGTTGCCGCGAGCGACGCCGACGAAGTCGATGAAAGTCACCGTGGCACGGACGGTCTTCTTGGGTTGATAGATTTCCGTCAAGCGGTCGACGCGCTCGTCATCAATTTCGACTATGGCAACGTTGGGTTCCGCTTTTGGGTTGGTGTACGTGGTTACATCAACATCGGCTCGGGTGATGGCATTGAAGACTGTCGACTTGCCTGAATTGGGCAGGCCAATGAAGCCGAGTTCCATGGTGTTTATCTCTCAAAAGGATGTGCTGGAAGCGCCCCAGACAGCAAATAACGAAACTCTACCCTCCAGCGATTACCAATCTAGCTCAACCTGGTTCGGCGGCCTGAAGAGCGGTCTCGAAATCTGCCAGCAGGTCGTTAGTTTCCTCCAGACCGACCGAGAACCTAATTAACCTGTCGGTGATTCCTGTTTCGATACGTTCCTGAGGTGACAAACCTGCGTGAACAGCCGTGGCCGGCCGCACGATGAGTGACTCAGCTCCTCCAAGACTCACGGCAACTGCTGGCAACTTAAGAGCCCCTAGGAACTGCTCGGCGATTTCGGTCCCGCCTCTCAGTTCGAACGACAGCATCCCGCCGAACCCATCCAGAAGTTGTTGAGCGCGATCGTGTTGTGGATGGTCCGGAAGGCCGGGATAGTTCACTTTTTCGACCATTGGATGTGCTGACAAGAACTCTGCGACGCGCATGGCACTCGCATTATGGTGTGGGACCCGCAGGCCGATGGTTTTAAGACCCCGCTCCAGCAGGAAGCAAGCGTGTGGGTCAAGGCTCCCACCGAGGAGGTCGAGCGTTCCTTTAATCTCTTCGATTCTCTTCCGGCTGCCCACGACGCAGCCGGCGCAGATGTCACTGTGCCCCCCCATGTACTTGGTAGCGCTCTCTATCGCGAGGTCGAAGCCGGCTACGATTGGCTGAAAGTTCACAGGACTAGCGAAAGTGTTGTCGATGATAGAAACGAGACCATGCTCCTGGGCGAACTCAACAACCGCCTTAAGATCTGCCAATTGCACGAGCGGGTTGGTAAGCGTCTCGAAATAAATCGCGCGGGTCGATTCTCGCCGCGCTGCTCCCCACGATGAAGGGTCTTGTGCGTCGACGGCGGTGTGGTTTATTCCGAACCGCTTCAGGCTACTTAAAAGACCGGTAGTCCCTCCGTACAAGCAGTCCTGCACTATGAGGTGGTCACCGGTGGACAGTATGGTGAGTATTGTTGCGGAGATGGCCGCCATTCCGCTCCCGGTAGCAAGGCTAGCCTCGGCGTTGTGGAGTGCCGCAATCCGTTTACCTAAAACTACGTGGTTCGGTGTTGTACTGAGCCGAATGTAGCCGATGTCGTGATAATCCTCACCGTGGTATTCGAACGTGCTCGACTGGAAAATCGGTGTTGTTATGGCACCACCGATCCGGGGCCGCACCGCACCCGCGTGTAGGCTCTTGGTTTTCAGGTCATCCATGGGCTGAAGCTCCTTGCAGAAGCAAGTAAATTGGGCGGGCTCCCCGAAGTCGATCACGGTGTAACGGTGTGAGCAAAGAAGCTTACTTCAATGTGGCTTGTTTCACTGACGACCCGCAAGTGTTGAAGAGCCTGCGTTGGCTCAGTCAACGTCCAGCGTGTTTTGTCGCCAAGGGGTCATCACGAATCGTGACACTTCCTTCATAACTTTGGCCGTCGACAGTCAGGGTAATGCGATAGGTGTTCGGCTCAGCGGTGACTGGGCCAATCTGAGGACCGAACAGCATCTCCCCGGCAGCGTAGCCGTTGAAGTCGGCGGCGAGCTCGTTGCGGATGGCGTTAAGGCTGCCGTCATCATCAGCGTTGGCTATTTCGCCCGCCAGCTTCGTTAGTTGCTGCTGATTGCTATCTTCAATGACCTGGCCCTGTAAGAAAATGATGGCATCGGTCAGCCGTTGGCGCATGGACGCCCGCTCGGCATCAGTCGACGGGAACTGAAAGTTCCAAAAAACGCGGTTGATGCCCGCCTGCGGAAGCTGGCCAATACCTGCGCGGTTGCTCCGACCCCGGCCACTGCCACGACGACCACCTTGGCCACCGATGCGAAGGTCGACGACTCCGTCACCGACAAACTCAGAAACTTGCAACTGCACGTTTTCTTGTGGCGCATCATTTAACCAGAAGTTAATTGACGCGCCTGGGGGCGGGTTTTCACCGCGGAAGAAGAAATCCGGTTGCTTACGACCAAGATTGATAGTCACCCACTTAGTGCCGACTTCGTTTTTGAATAGGTAGGCGTCGGCGCTGGTGACCTCGGAGGTCATTTGCCTCAGTGGCGTAATGTCGTCGAGGATCCAAATACTGCGACCGTGAGTTCCAGCCACCAGGTCAGCGTCACGTGGGTGGATGAGCATGTCACGTACTGCGACGTTTGGCATACCCGTAGAGAGCTTGAACCAGTCGGCGCCTCCAGTGACCGACGCAAACGCACCATACTCAGTCCCAACAAACAGAAGATTGGGGTTTACTGGGTCTTCCAGTACAACGTACGAGCCGATACCGGTGGGCAGGTTGGATGTAATATCGGTAAAGCTAGCCCCAAAGTCGGTAGTCTTGTAGACATGCGGGTCCATGTCGTCGAAACGGTGATTGTCCAGCACAACGTAAGCTGTGCTCGCCGCATGATGTGATGGCTCAATACGGTTCACCCAGACCTCGTTGTTGACTCCCGGAAGGTTTTCGCCCACGTTGGTCCAGGTGGCGCCTGCGTTGCGGGTTATCTGCACATTGCCGTCGTCAGTGCCAACCCATACTAATGCCGGGTCAATCGGGGACTCACGGACCGTGAAGATCGTGAAATGATTCTCGCCGCCAGTGACCTCCACAGTGAGACCGCCTTGCCCCGAAGGATTGCGTAGACCAGGGTCGTTGGTGGTCAAGTCGGGGCTTATGATCCGCCAAGTGTCACCTCGGTCAACGGACTTGAAAAGATAGTTGCCCCCGAAATACAGAACCCGCGGGTTGCTTGGCGACATCGTCAGCGGACTGTTCCAGTTGAAGCGAAAATGCGGTGGCATTAGCGGACGCAGCGGTGGCCGGCCATAACGGAACCAATGCTCGCCTGGGCTGATCGTGTAGACGATCGGCTCTTCAGTGTACCCAGCATCACTGTAGTCGGAGAAATTGATAACAGTTTCAGGAGTTGGCGTGATGTACGTCGGCTCGCGGGTCTCAAAGTTCAGCCGCATCGCGAAGCCGACATGGTTGACCATGTAAACAACGCGATAGTCGGTTGGATCAACTAGAGTCGCAAAGCCGTCGCCCTCACCAAGCCAGGTATGGTGCATGTTCAGAATGCCCCGCGTTTCGCGGGAGTTGCTTGGGCCTGACCAGATGGCATTGTCCTGTAAGCCGCCAGAGACCCAGTACGGGTCGCGCATATCGACTCCGACTTTGTAGTACTGGCCAATCGCCATGTTATTGAGCGACAGAACCGTCTCGCCGTTGTCAATTGTTAGGTGGGCGCCCTGATCGGTTGCCGTGTAGAAAATGTTTGAGTCGTAGGGCGCAATCCACAGGTCGTGGTCGTCGCCGCCCCCTCCCCACCACTTGTTCCTCCAGGTTTCACCCCCATCAAGTGTTACCTGGAATGTCCGGCCAACCGAAAAGATCCGGTCCGGATCGTTCGGGTCGATCTGCACCTGGCCGTGATAAAAGGGCCGGTTGGCGGTACGCAAGATCCACTTCCACGTTTCGCCGCTGTCCTCGGAGATGTAGATCCCAGTGCCTGGGGATTGCTCCGAGGTAGGAACAGACGGGTTGTAGGGGATGTTCTCGTCTGCTTCGTAGGCGGCCACGATTATGTCGGGATCCTTGTGGTAGATCGATAGGTCGATCATCCCGCTCTCGCCCTCGGCCAGGCCTTTAGTTAGTGCACGCCAACTCATGCCCCCGTCATTACTCTTGAAAATACCGCCGCTGTTGCTGCCGGAGTACATCGTCGCAGGTTGACGCAGACGGTGGTACATACCGACATAGAGCACATCGGGGTTCCGTGGATCCAAGACAATTTCAGTGGCTCCGGTCTGAGGATCATCAGGAAGGCCGCCGGAGAGCTTTGTCCACGTTTCGCCGCCGTTGGTGGTTTTGAAAAGGCCACGGTTGCCGGAGTAGCCCCACAGGTGCCCGGGACTGGCGACATAGGCAATGTTCGGATCGTCCGGATGTAGAGCGATTTCCGCGATGTGGCCAGTGTCAGCGAGCCCAACGTTCTGCCACGTTTGACCCCCATCAGTGGTTTTAAAGACGCCGTTGCCCCAGCCACTGGAGTTGCGGTTGGCAGCCTCGCCGGTGCCAACCCAGATGATGTTGGGGTCGGGCTCAAACATGGTTGCTGCCCCGATAGAGCCAGCACCGGTGGAATTGTCAAAGATCGGCTCCCAAGTGATACCGGCGTTGCGAGACCTGAATACGCCGCCCGACGCGGAGGCTACAAGAACGTGACGATAGTCAGTCGAGAGCCCCTCGATGGCTGCGATCCTTCCCATCATGTTGGCGGGCCCTATGTTGCGCCAACGCAGGTCCCGGGCAAGTGGATGCGTGCTGGTGGGGGCTTGGATGGTTGGAGAGAAAGCGGCCTCTCTAGTACCTGTTGACGTTCTAGCAGCAAGCAGCAGGGCGGCAGTGAAAAGGGCAAGGACAATAGTTTGTTTCATTCCTGCAAGCTCCACGAGGATCGGCAAACGACCGGGTTCTCGGATTTCTGGCCCGTCTATCGAGCCATCTAGGTGTTCGTCCCAGGCCCCCTGTACTTTTCGGGGGCCATCGGAGTCTATTCTATGGGCGAAAAAGGTTAACGGCCATAAAAAAGGGTTACAACGAACCGCGCCTAACCCGCGAGTTGCAGAAGGGACCGCAGCGTCACCGGTTCCGGACGCTGGTTGAAACTATATGTATTTCGATTATCGTCGTCCAGACTCGCGTTGCGAGGCTCTGTAACCCGAGGTTAATGAGCCTGAGCTTGTCTCTATGATCTGTTCGATTGCTCCCGACGCATCAGGAACTTCAGCCCGGTAATCGAAGCCAAGAAGCGCAGCGATTGTTGCCGCGATTTGTGATTGGGCGAGGGTAGCGGTGTTGGTTCTCTCGCCGAGCGGCACAATGTTCGGTCCGATCGCTCCAATCCACATGAGTTCCGATTCGGCAACATCCTCTCCATGGCCTCGCCAACCGTCGGGGGCCTCGCCCCGGCCGTGATCGGTAGTAATCAGAAGCGTGGTTTTACCAGCGTAACCATCCATCGACTGTAGCTGTTCCCAAAGGAGCTTAAGGTATTCGTCGCTGATGTGGGCGGACCGCAGGTAGTTATCGTAGCGACCAGAATGGGCACTTGTGTCAGTGCCATCGAGTGAGATGAATAGCACTCGGGGGCGAGCCTTCTGTAGGTATTCGAGCGCCGCGAAAAATGTTAACTCATCGGATCGGACCCCCTCTGACTCGTGCAAACTACTGCTCATCAGCTGGTTGATGAGTTCCTGGCGCGGGGTCAGGGGCAAGTCTTCAAGAGGTTCCCAACCGGAGTTAACCATGATGCCAGCGCGCGGCTCGTTGAGTATAAATGGAAACACATCCCAAGCGGTAAAGGCTCCGATGCGGTTGTTAAAGTCTGGTTTCCGCGCCAACCATTCGAGCACGTTGGGGTTCTGGTTGAAAATCTTGGCGTTGCTGTCGATCCGGTTGTCGGGAAACCCGGAAAGCAACTCGTTGTACCCAGGGTATGAGAAGTTGCGCCCGTTGGTGACATGGACTTCACTTCCGCGCCAGGTGTTCCCGAACAGTTGCCCCGACGGAACCAGGACATCCCAGAAGAAAGGCAAGAGCAACCGTCTACGATCGTTGACATCGTCTGCCCAAAATTCTTGCCGGAGAGCCTCGATGTCATCAACCCCTCCCGCTTCTTTGTTCAAAAGGGCTGCGTCAGCCCCAGCGAACACTTCTTGCCAACGTAAGCCGTCAAGCGTGAATAGGATCACGTTTTCCGACTTTTGCGGCGTACCAGTCAGAGTGCCGCCGAAGGCCAGTAAGATCGAGCAAAGTGCGACGATGGACTTCACTTAGCGTTTCCAGTTGTTGTCGTCCCAGCTCTCGAAGATCTTACTCCAGGTGCGGAAAGTGGTGTTTTCGAACGCCGCGCTGGCACTTTGACCATCGTTATCTTTGTTATCGCTCGCCATCGTGGCTTCCAGTTCGGCCCACGATGGTGGGGCGTTTCCGTATAGATGCTCGACGAAATAGTCAAAGCGTTTGTGTTGGCCGTAGGCACCGCCAGAGGTATGGCCAGCCCCGGGAATCACTAGAAGGTCGAACGGCTTGTTAGCTTCGATCAACGCGTTTACTACCTGCATGGTTGAGGCGGGATCTACGTTCGTGTCGAGCTCGCCGACGATCAATAGCACCTTACCTTCAAGCCGCCAGGCATTGTCGACGTTCGACGATGCGGCGTAGTGTGGACCAATTGGCCAGCCCATCCATTGCTCGTTCCACCAGATTTTGTCCATGCGGTTGTCGTGGCAGCCAACGGCGGAGACAGCGACGTCATAGAAGTCGGGATGGAAAAGCAGGCCGCCAAGGGAACTCTGTCCGCCGGCTGAGGTGCCATAAATTCCAACGCGACTGATGTCGTAGTAGGAGTAGCGCTCAGCAACCGCCTGATGCCAGAGGATGCGGTCGGCAAAGCCAGCGTCCTTGAGGTTCATCCAAGCGACGTCGTGGAAAGCTTTGGATCTGTTCGAAGTGCCCATGCCATCGATTTGGACAACGATGAAGCCAATCTCGGCAATCTCTCGGCTACCGTTATATTCCTGGAACGACTTGGGCACGAAGGAATTGTGTGGGCCAGCGTAGATGTTCTCGATCACCGGGTAGGTTTGATTCGGATCGAAATTGGTGGGGCGGAAGATCACACCCCAGATGTCGGTGACACCGTCGCGACCTTTGGCAACGAATACTTCCGGGGCTTCCCAACCCGCGGCGACAAGGGCGCTGATGTCTGCCCGTTCGATCTCCATTACTACCGACTGGTCCGTAGCCCGCCTCAGTTCCGCGATGGGCGCCATGTCGACGCGTGAGTAGCGGTCGACGTAGTAATCCATATCAGGGGAGAAGGTGACCTGATGATTTGCATTCGCTTCTGTGAACGGGATTAGGCTCGTGCCGTCGAAGTTGATGCGGTAGTAGTGTTCAAAGTACGGATCCTGGTCAGGGTGCATCCCGCTCGCAATGAACCAGATCTGGCGATTTTCCTCGTCAACCTTCACCACCTCACGCACCGGCCAATCGCCTGAGGTGATCTGGTGTTTAACCTGACCAACTGCACCGTCATACATGTAGAGGTGGTTCCAACCGCTGCGTTCCGACATCCAGATGATTTCATCGCCGTCGTTGACGTCGTATCGGAATTTCTTGCCTGAATAGTGGAAGAAAGTGCTCATTTCTTCAGTGATCAGCGCCCGTGTGTCACCGGTATTTGCGAGTATCTCGATGACCCTATAGAGCTGATGGCCACGCTCGTTGTATTCAAAAGTTAGAGCGCTAGAGTCTTCCCGCCACACGAGCCGTGACATCGAATAGGGGTTCGGGAACAACGTATCGTCAACGTGGGTTTGGGTACGAAGGCTAAGGTTGAAGATCACCGGCATTTCCTTGTCGAGCCGGTCACCGGGCTTTGCATATGCTCGGGTGGAGTGCTTGGGTTGCAGCTGGTCGCTGGGTGAAGACTCAATGTAGTGAATCCCGCGCTGGTAGCCAGGCTTGACCCGGTAGGCAGCGAGCTTGCGTGAGTCCGGCGACCAGGCAATCGACGATAGTTCGTACGCGTCCCCCTCGGACCCGTCCATGCTCAGGCGAATTAATTCATTGGTTCCCGTCTCACGGACGACGATGTTGTAGTTGTTGATCAGAGCCTCCCAGTGGCCGTCGGGAGAGGGTCGTGGCTCATTGTTCTGTGGCCTGCGGCCGCCTTGCTGGCGACTGGTCGAGCGACATTCGTAGCTTGAAAGGTCACATCGCCATATGGTGCCGTCGATTGACATCTCGATGGCGTTCATCTCATCGACGAAGTTGATTCGATTGAATGGCAAGGTGGAGTGTGTGTACTCCTCGGCAAGAGCCGTCGAGAGCGAAGTGGCAATACGCGCGTGGTCGAATGCTGTCGTTTTTTGGGCTGTCGCGGTGTCAACTAGCATGAATTCGCTGCCACCGTCCACAGACTTTCGATACCAGAAACTCGAGGTTTCCTCGATCCAGGTAGGTTCCCCGGCAATATCAACCGTTAGGCCCGCGAAATGCTCACGCAGGTTTATCGCGCGTTGGTAATCGCCGACAGTCCCCTGGGCGAAAGCAGAGAAAATTGAGAGTGTGACAAACAAGAAAACGAGGGCACTGATGGTAAAAAAACGGCTGGATGGTCTCATGAGCCTCTCTCCATGGCAGGGCGACGGTTGCAAACCGCCCAATCTATCGAGGTGGAGAGGCCTTTTCCACGCCTGCTCAGCACTATTCCCAGGCGATCCCGTAGTCTTCGCCATGGTTGCTTGAACCTCCCCACATCGTGCGGTTACGGATGTCAAAGAAAATTGCGTTGATGGGTCCGGAGGTGCGCGGGGAGGTACTGATGTCGTAGCCCATGTTGCGCAAGTCTGTCAGCACCCACGGCGGTGTGTCTTCCCGCACCAGAATGGCGCCCGGCTCTGATGGGTGCTCAGCAAAAGACCCTTTCATCTGCGAGCTATTAATGTTGGCGGCTTCGACGGCTTGCTGCACGTTCATATCCCACTCGACCATGTTCAAGAAGAACTGCAACAGGTTCTGGTCTTGACCGTCACCACCCTGCACTGCAAACGACAGATACGGCTGCCCATCCTTGATAGCCATCCCCGGGGTCAGCGTGGCCCGTGGTCTCTTCCCAGGCTCGACGACATTGAACGGATTCTCGGCTGGGTTGACCACGAAGCTCTGCATACGCTGGCTCATACCGATCCCGGTCTCGCCGGCGATGACAGCCGGAATCCATGCTCCTGACGGTGTGATAGAAACAATCCAGCCATTCTCGTCGGCGGCTTGTACTGACGTCGTGCCGCGGAAGAAGTCATCACCGAATGGCCCGTTTGTGCCCCATTCATTGGTATCGTCGTTGGTGTAAGCAGGTGTCATCGATCTGGTATCGCGGTGGGCAATGTTTCCTGGGACTTCTTCCCCGCTGCCGTTCCACTGCTCGAGCAGGTCCAGGTAAGGATTTGTGCTGCCCTGGAAGGGGTAGGGGTCACCCGGTTTGACGTTGGGATCGTTAGCCTCCCAGTTAATCTCGTTGGCTCGTTGCTGGGCGTACTCTTTCGAGAGCAAACCTTTAATCGGTTCTTCGGGGAGGAAGTATGGATCGCCGTAATAGAAGTCCCGGTCGGCGAAGGCGAGGTTCATCGTTTGGTATAGCGAGTGGATGTACCGAGTGCTGTTGTATCCCATCGCTTGCAAGTCAAAGTTCTCAAGGATATTCAACGCTTGCAACATCACCGGCCCCTGCACCCAGTGAGTCAGTTTGTAAACCTCGACTCCCTTATAGGTCGTCATCACTGGCTCTTCGATCTTGACTTCCCAATTAGCGAGATCATCAGCGGTGATCAATCCACCAACTTCTTGCGCCCCCCGGGCAAACTCTTCGGCGATGTCGCCCTTGTAGAAGCGTTCGTAGGCAGCATAGATAGCTTCTTTCCGGTTCTTGCCAGCAGCGAGCGCTTCTTCCTCAGCTTCGACTAGCTTGCGCAACGTCTCTGCCAAGCTCGGCTGGCGAAAGATCTCGCCGGGGTAGGGAGCCTCACGTTCTTCCCCGAGGTGGGGGAGGAATACGCTCGTTGAGTGGTGTCCCCATTCCTTGAACAGATCCTTGTTGCTTTCAAGGTTGTTAGCCGCAGCTGCCTCAATCGCGTACCCGTCGGCCATCTCGATCGAAGGGCCAAGTACGTCAGCAAGGCTCATAGTCCCCCACTCCGCGAGCATTACCATCAGTGCACCAGGGGTTCCTGGCGTCACTGCAGCCAACGGACCCGTTGCCGGTGGATATTCGAGGTCCAATTGCTTAAAGAACTCAGCTGTTGCTCCGGTTGGTGCCACTCCAAGTCCGTTGATGCCGATGACCTTCTTCTCGTTCGGGTCGTAGATCAGTGCTTGGGTTTCACCGCCCCAACCGAGCGTGTCCCACATTGTGGACGTCGCCCCGAGCATGGCGCACGCTGCGTCCACGGCGTTGCCACCACGTTGAAAAATCGTCGCACCAGCAGTCGCGCCAAGTGGTTTGCCGGTGATTGCTACCCAATGGGTGCCGTGAAGAACAGGCTTGATGGTCCGCTGCGCGCCAACCGTGGACGGCAACAATAGTGCAAGGATGACAAAGCTGACCAATCGTCGAGTAAACGAAACGGCGTTGCATTTCAATTGGCGATGAATTCTTGGGGATAGGTACATAATGTCCTCCGAAGGCTGTTTTTATGTCCAGCGCCGGTGAATTTGGCTCCGTGAAGGGCGAGATGATCGATCAGTTCGTATGGTTTCTTCAATTTCGTGAGTTGAAAGGAGCGAGCGGCATTCTTACATTCGTTGTAATAGAAGCGCAAAAGGCCGATGACAATCAACAAGACAGGCTACGCTGGCGATGGGGAACGAGCGACCACGGGGACTTTGTGGCGCCCCGCCCCGTCGATTGACACACTCTCAACGAACTCCATAGCATAGGCTGACTGCGGTGTTTGCCTGAACCTACCGTTTGGTCTCTGTGACCCGAAAGAAAACGCAGAGGAGAAGAAAGCACGATGTACCGAAAGCGCATCACACTAACCGTTCTCGCCGTCTTTTTCCTGGGAGCATCCTTGCCAGGGGTGATCTTCCCCGCATCCCAAGAGGAGACTGTCCCACAGACATCCGAGGAACCGAGCTACGACATTGTGCTGAGAGGTGGACGCGTCTTTGATGGCTCCGGGAATCCGTGGGTCTATGCTGACGTTGCGATCAAAGGTAATACCATCGAAGGCGTGGATGACTTTGAGGACTCTTCAGCTAAAAGAGTGATCGACGTCACCGGGAAATTCGTTATGCCGGGAATCATCGACCTCCACTCCCATGCCAACTCAGCCTTCGACACGGACGATTCGGATGCGAGGGAAGATTCTGCCATCGCCCGGGCAACGATCAACAATCTTACCCAGGGCATCACGACCGTGCTTTTTGGCGAGGGTGGCAGTATCTGGGGGGAAGACAGCTCGATCCAGGACAAGGCAGAGGAATGGTCTCGCAACGGCATTGGCACAAATGCTGCCATGTTGGCTGGTATAGGAAGCATCCGCACCAGGGTTCTAGGGGCAGTTGATGCAACCCCAACACCTGACCAGCTTGAGGAGATGAAGGCTCTCGTGCGCAAGGACATGGAAGGCGGAGCCTTTGGTATCAGTAACGCACTCGACTACTGGAACGGCCATTTTTTGACCACTGAAGAGATCGTCGCATTGGCGCAAGAGGCGGCAGCTTATGGTGGTATGTACGTGAGCCACATCCGTAGCGAGGGAACCCGCTCACTCTGGTGGGTTGCGAGTGACCCATCGCCGCGCGTCACTCATCTCGACGCCATCCAGGAGATTATTGACATTGGTCGTGAAGCGGGTATTCGGGTCCACATTCTCCACATTAAATCGACAGGTATTCCCTTTTGGGGGAGGAGCCGGGATGCGACCGCTCTGATCGAGAAGGCGCGAGCAGAAGGCATTGACATTACCGCTGACCAGTACCCCTACACTTCATCGGGGCCGGACCGAAACACTCAGCTCTTCAAGTGGGAGCCATACTTGGGTGAAGCAGTTGGCCGGGAGCTCGAGGCAGCGGAGCGCAAGGCGCTCATCCGCCAGCGGATGGAGGGAGACGCGGTCTTCGCCACGCAGCTAGAGAAGGATGTTATGCACGAGATTCTCGCGCGTGGCGGTGCTGACCGCATGTTTGTGAGAGTCTTCGAACCGGACCCCTCATACGTAGGACGGACTCTTGAGGAAATCGCTGAACTGCGTGGGGAAAACCTCTTCGAGACAGGGCTTTATCTCCAGCTCGACAACGATGCGCGCATCCAGTCTTACTCGATGGTCGAGGATGACCTGCACCATTACATGACACGTGATTACATCGCCCCTGCCACCGACGGTGGTGCCGCCGGTTCGCGTGCCCATCCCCGTTCCTACGGCACCTTTCCGCGTATGTTGCGCAAGTATGTCCTTGATGAAGGCGTCATTACCTTGCCCTTCTTTGTGCGCAAAGTCACGTCCTTCCCGGCTAGCATCCTAGGCATTAAAGACCGTGGCTACCTAAAGGAAGGGTACAAGGCTGACATCCTTGTCTTTGACGCCGAGACTATCCAGGATCGGGCAACCTTTGACCGCCTTCCCGATCTCACTGACGCGAAACTGAGTGAATTCATTGCCGATGGAGACCCTCACCTGAACAGCGAGGGAATCGACTACGTGCTCATTAACGGTGCCCTGGTTATCGATGGAGGGGAGTTTACAGGTGAGTTGGCAGGCGAGGTGATCCTGCGGCGCTAGCTTTAGTCTGTTGGGAGCGTGTTCTGCTTAGCTCTTGAATTCTGATTCCAGAGTACTTGGCCAGATGACGACGCAGAGGATCACGACCTAAAATCCCCTTTCTGATCAAGGTTCCTGAACACCTATCGAATAATCATATGAGCACACGTGAGAATAACGCTAAGCGCGTCAATACTGTTGGCTTAGACTTCGTGCGCACGATCATTGCCGAGGACAATGCCAACGGTACGTACGGCGGCCGTGTGGCCACCCGTTTTCCCCCAGAGCCCAATGGGTTTCTCCACGTAGGGCACGCGACAGCAATTTGTTTGAGCTTCGGAGTTGCACGAGAAAATAACGGTACGACGAATCTTCGTTTCGATGACACAAACCCAACGACCGAGGACACCAGCTACGTCGACGCTATCCAAGAAGATGTTCGCTGGTTGGGCTTTGAGTGGAACAACGGTGTGCGATACGCCTCCGACTACTTCGCGCGTCTCTACGAGATGGCGGTTCAGCTAGTTAAGGACGGAAAAGCCTACGTCGACAGCTCCTCGGAAGAGGAGATTCGGGAAATGCGCGGAACTCTTACAGAGCCCGGCACGGCAAGTGTTTATCGAGATCGTTCGACCGAAGAAAACCTCGACCTTCTTGCACGCATGAGGGCAGGCGAATTCGAGAACGGTGCTCACGTTCTGCGAGCCAAGATAGACGTAAAACATCCCAACATGAAAATGCGAGACCCATTGCTGTACCGGATTCGCCACGCGCACCACCATCGAACTGGCGACGACTGGTGCATCTACCCGATGTACGACTTTGCCCACCCGCTTTCGGATGCGATCGAGAACATTACTCATTCGCTATGCACGCTTGAGTTTGAAAACAATCGGGCAATCTACGATTGGCTTATCGAGCACGTTGACGTTGGTGATGCTCAGCCGCGCCAGTACGAGTTCGCGCGCCTCAACCTTGACTACACCGTGATGAGCAAACGCAAGCTGCTGCGTATGGTTGAGGAAGGACACGTTGATGGCTGGGACGATCCCCGTATGCCGACGATCTCGGGCATGCGACGGCGTGGAATTACACCGGAGTCCATCCGGTTGTTTTGTGATCTGGTTGGTGTCGCCAAGGCCGATAGTAGGGTTGATATCGGCAAACTTGAGTACGCCATCCGAGAGGACCTCAACCAGAAGGCACGGCGCGTGATGTGCGTGCTCGACCCTCTGAAGGTGGTCATCACAAACTACCCGGAGGGCAGGGTCGAAGAACTCGAGGCCCCCTTTTACCCACACGACATTCCGAAGGAGGGCAGTCGTGCGGTGCCCTTCAGCCGCGAGATATACATTGAACGCAGCGACTTCGAGGAGGATCCACCGAAGGGTTTTTTTCGTTTAGCACCAGGCTGTGAGGTGCGCCTCCGTTACGCCTATTTCATTACCTGTGTTGAGGTGATCAAGGACGGGGCAGGCGAGATTACCGAACTGCGCTGCACATATGATCCCGACACACGTGGCGGGGCAGCGTCCGATGGCCGCAAGGTCAAGGGCACAATTCATTGGGTTGCTGCGGCCAACTCGGTGCCGGTCGAAGTTCGGCTGTACGATCGACTCTTCAAGGTTGCAAACCCTGACCAGGCGGCGGCTAGTTCGGGGAAAGATTTCACTGATTTCCTGAACCCGGAATCCCACTTAAAGATCTTCGAAGCGCGGCTTGAGCCTGCCGTGGCCGATGCTAAACCCGGTTGCCATTTCCAATTCGAGCGCCAGGGTTACTTTTTTGTCGATCCAGTCGATTCGAGCCCCGATACCCCAGTGTTCACGCGGGTGGTCACACTGCGAGATACGTGGGCGAAGATCACGGAAGCGGAAGAGAACCTGACTATCGATCAGTCAACTCTAAAGGGCGTGAAGTCGGCTAGAGGCGCGCCGGTCGAGAAGCGTCGCCGCATCAAGCGATCCAAGTCGGAACTGCGCAATGAAATCCGCGCCACGAATCCGGAGTTGGCACAACGCTATGAGTACTACCTGGAAGAAATTGGCCTGACCGCCGAGGAAGCGGACTTGCTGACCAGCGACGGGTCGGTCTCGCGGCTATTCGAAGATGCGCTTGACGTGCACCACGATGCCAAAGTTGTTGCCAACTGGGTCGTCAATGAACTGTCACCTTACTTTGAAAATGGCAAGGCTGACGCGCTGCCGTTTGGAGGTGCCGAACTCGGTGCCCTTGTTGCTCTCGTTGCCTCTCGAACGATCTCTGGCAAGATCGGCAAGGAAATCCTTGCCATTATTGTGAGAGAAGGTGGTGACCCCGAAGCGATCGTTGCTGAGCGCGGACTGGAACAGGTCACCGATGTTTCGGCAGTTGAGCCGATTGTTGAACAAGTTATAGCTGCCAACCCTGAGAAGGTCGAGGAGTATCGCTCCGGGCGCACCGGACTTGCAGGTTTCTTTGTTGGCCAGGTGATGCGCGAGGCGGGTGGTACCGCTGATCCCGAGCTGGTCCAGAGGCTCGTCCGAGAAAAACTCTGCTGACGCTGGAGGTGACAGAGGTGACGTAGGTGCCTGGCACTTTGACTAGGTGTGGTGGGGCTGGCTCTAAGCTGAAAAGGGCGGCGATCCTAGACAGGTCGCCGCCCTAGACTTTTTTAGCTGCGTCGCTACTGGTTTTGCCGCTGCCGTTCCTGTTCAGTCGCTTCGCGCTCGGCGATCAACCAGTCAAACTCCTCCTGCGGCAGGTAGGTCACGTCGACCCAGGCGTGGGCCATCTCATCGACGGTGCGGTCACCCCACCCGATCCATTGTTCGGAATCGGGGTTGTTGGGGTTGTCAACGGTGTTGTCATGCCATGCCGTGATGACGACCGTTGTTCCGGCTGGTAGCAGGGGAGCGGCATGGTCGGCATAGATGTAGTTGACGTGCCAGTTCCACTGGAAGTTGTCGACTTGACTGAGTAGCTCGGTACGGCCGTCGGGATAGATTGCTTCCATCGTCATGATCTTGCCGCGCATGTGCATGTGTGGCTGAAAGTTCTCCAAGCGCGATGGCCAGCGAAGCACGTGGAACTGCTGAGTGACTGCGACCTCGCCCGGCTGGATATCCAGGCCGCTGCGTCCCCGTGCATCAAACATGCGCAGCCTGGTGCGGTTCGTGGGTTCGTTGTCCTTAGGGTGGAACCAGACTCCGAGCTCAACGTAGCTGTCCTCCACCTCTGTTCCGTTGGCGTGCATATGCACTTCCCAGCGGATCCTCGAGTCCGGTAGCATCAGCTTGCCAGCTCCGTCGGGGAAAATCTCGCCCGCCTTGCCAACTGCCCACTCCATGAACAACCCGGGCCCGCCCATGGCGCTGCGGCTACTCGTCTGCACCGCGCCGGCGCTCTGCTCGTCTCGTTCTTCCTGTTGCAGCAGGTAGGCGAGAGTGTGGTGGACGATGGAGCGTGTGTCGGGGCCCACCGGGCGAATTTCGATGGCCTTGACCCAACGTTTTTCGGTAAGGCCGGTCTCGACCGTCGGCCGGAACCACTTGTCTTGGGTTGCGGCGGCGAGGGTGTAAGGCTCCGACGGTACGATCAGGTCCGGTTCACCGAACTGGTCGGCGAGCCGCCATCCGTTGGTGTCGGGGAACTCGCGGGGCGGAGGCATGTCAGCTGGATCACCCAACGGTGCCCCAGCATCAACCCAATCGACGATGGTCCCGATCTGCTCGTTCGTCAGCCCTCGATCGTTCTTAAATTCCTGGATGCCGACTGTGCGGTTGATGTGCCACGGCGGCATGATGCGGTTGGCGACCTTGTCCTTGATCATCGGCGCGTACATTCGGGCGCTCTCATAAGTGAGCAACGAGAACGGGGCGATCGAGTCGGGCTGATGACAGACTTGACATTTTTCCTGAAAGATCGGCGCGACGTCCTTGGCATACGTCACCCCGTCATGGCCGTTAGTGCCGCTCTGCTGCGCCACGGCCGGCTGATTCTGAACGATCAACAGTGCCGCGAGTACCAGGGCACCGATGCCAATGCAGCCAGCAATCCGATGTGTGATTGGGGTTCGCTTCATGGCGTGGTCCTTTCGTTTCATTGGATTACTGTCACTTTGACAAAACCGTTGGTCCAGCAGCACTGTGCATGTCCGGCTCCAGAAACCCCGGATGCATCGTTGGCGCGCACCCGCAGCATGTAGTCGCCCGGTGCACTAAAAGTTGCCATCGTGGTCGCCTCGGCACCAGCTACCGGAACGCGGGAGCTTCCCTCGCTGAAGGTTACGTCACCCGGGCCCTGGTGTTTGAACCAGGTCAATGTTACTGAGGGGCCTCTTCCCCCGGCCTGGCTGAGCCTGCTGGCGCCCTGTCCGTCATCGTGGGCCCATACGTTGACGGCGAGGGGCTCACCGACTTTCCCTTGCAGCGGACCGGCGGTGATACCGCGGGGCCCGGCTCCTTCGGCCCCACCCATTTCGCTCAGGTCGAACTTCAGCACCGGGGGAGTATTCCCTCCTCCGGCCTCACCCTCAAGAGCATCGATTTCCCACTCTACGCGAAGGTGGCCGGGAATCATGACCTTTTGGCCCCGGATGTTCAGTGTCCACTCAATTCGCTGGTTACCGAAGTCAGCCGGTACGGTTACCGCGAAGACTCCCCAATGGCGGCGCGGCTCGAACCGCGTTGGTTGGGTGCCGTTGAACTCGATGGGCTCGATGGAATTGTCCGGCCCGATGGGAATCTCAAGGACTTCTTGCGTGTTCCGGTTGTAGTAACCGAACGAAAGGCTATAGGTGCCGTCGGAGTTCTGATACCAGCCCTCATAGGCAGGCGACACAGTCCCCCCTGAACCGCTCGTGGGAGCCATCGGCAATTGCGGCTGGGCGCCGACTCCCGTCCAGTTGACTAGGATAATCACGAAACAACCTGCGATCGCGACGGCGCTACGTCTGTACATTGAAATCATCCTCGAAGATCTTCCTGTGCTCCATGAGGCTGTTCGGGCCGAGAACCGGGCAGCAAAACTGCCTGTAAGGTTCTGCAGATGGTGCTGAAAAGTCAACTAGAGACCACCTAACCGTTCGTTATCGAAATTGCCGCTCTATATTATATAGGGCAAGTTCTTTGGCCAATGAAAGGATTCAGGGCATATGAGGCGCTTAATAGCAGGTTTTGTAATAGGACTCATCATTTCAGGAAGTGTGGCAATGACAATAGCATCGGAGAATTCGGATACGAGGCTACAAAGTGATGTGCCCACAGGGCACATGGCGTCGTTGCTAGCTGATGACCAAGCGGTTTTTGGCATCTTCTCTCAACAGAAGACACCTGAGGAAGGTGCCGAATTAGTAGCCAATCGCGAGCCAGACTTCATTTTTTACTCGATGGAAACTGGGCCGTTCGATATCCCACGGATGCAGGCTTTCATGGAGGGGATGCTCGACAACGCTGGGCCCGAGGGTACACACGCGACGGCATTGCGGATACCACCGATCCGCGATGGACACGATGAAGCCCGCGAACGAGTTGCATTGGGCATTGAGTCGGGTGTCGACTCGATCGTATTTCCGCACGTTGAAACTGCCGAAGAGGCGATGCTCGCGGTGCAAATGATGGGCAACAATGGTTGGCCCGCTAACGAGCAGGGGAAGCTCGTCAACGTGTTGCTGATAGAAGACCAAGTTGGAGTAGCGAACGCACGCGAGATTGTTAACACACCGGGTGTCAGCGTCGTGATCCCGGGGCCGGGAGATCTGAGCCGTGCCTATGGGCGCGACCAAGAGGCGACCGAGAACGCCATCCAGACGGTCTTGGCGGCGTGTCTTGAGTTCGACATTCCGTGTGGTATCACCGCTGGCGTCAACGACATTGCCGAACGCCTGGACCAAGGCTTCGAGATGATTATTGTTACCGAAGCCGAGGCGCTTTCGGTGGGCAGGCGAGCCGCCGGACGTTAATTGCTAGTTCTCCTGGCCCGAGCCAGGAAGCTCCCCGTTGAGTTCGAGAAAGACTCGCTGGATCGCTCTTGAACCCTGACTGGAGCGTAGTGACCAGGTTTCTAGATCACCAAACTGTGCCTGTTCGATCGCTTCTTCAGCGTTTAATCCAAGAGCGTGTAGTCGTTTGGCCTCTTCGATCACCTGCACGAGCGCCTGGCGATAGGTTTCAAGCTCTTCCTTTAGAATCTGCGGTGACTCGACGAAACCGTGGCCAGGAACGTACATGTCGACGTCCATCGCCTGCGCTTTCTCGATCATCGCTACCCATTCCGAGGGATAGGCCGAGCGCATTGCTGGGAAGATCCGGTTCAAGTATGCCTCACTCATAAAAAGGATCTTCTCTTCTGGCAGGTAAACGCTTAGGTCGCCTCCTGTGTGCGCGCGGCCCAGGAAACGCAGTTGGATCTCTTTGCCGCCAAGGCTGAGCACCTCGGTCTCTTCGACCAGTGCGTTTGGCACAAGCACCGGTGCTGCTTCGCTGTCGGAATTCATTTGATTGGCATTGCGCTCCAGCACCTCGGCAGATGTTGGGTGGGCCCACACCGTAATAGCTTCTGGGAACGCCGAGTTGCCGGCCGTGTGATCACCATGATCGGAGCACACGATCACGTGGGTGATTGGTTGGTCAGTAATCTTGGCGATCTCGTCGATCATACGTTGGGTTTCTATGACATTGCCTTGACCATCTGCGACTAAGACACCCTCCGAGGTGACCACGAACATACTGACGGTTGTGAATTTCTCTTCACCCGCCGGCCGTAGTTGCTCGTATGAGTACACACCCTCGGCAAGCTCCTGGATTCGCGGAAAATCTTCGTCGGTATAGCCCCGTGCATAGGGATCGCCGGTACGGACAACCTCTTGGGTTACAACATCATTCTGGACGACGTCCTCGGTTGCAGGCGCACATGCTCCTAGGACCAACGTCAGCATTAGGGCAATGATTCTCATGACATTCCTCCGGTGACTCATGGTGGTTCGGGTGATAGTGTCCGGCACCGTTGATAGTGTCCAAGGCGGTATCAAACGATAAAATCAGCAATCGGTCCAGCTGTGCCCCTAATTTTGGGAGGGCGCCAACTTTTCTTTTGGGAGGGTAGCAAGATGAAAAAAGCGACAAAGATTCTCATGGCAATGGTGATCATTGCTCTGGTAACCGGGTTAACGACCCACGTTTTGGCCTATCAACGAGGTGGTCGAGGCAACATGACTCCAGAGCAAAGGGCGGAACGGCAGCGGCAGGCAATCGAGCAAATGTACGCGATGGAGCGGCCGATTGAGGCACTCGATTCGGTGTGGATCGAAGAGCTTACCTGGATGGAAGTGAGGGACGCCATCGCTGCTGGCAAAACGACCGCGATCGTGGGTACTGGTGGTGTGGAGCAAAACGGACCTTTTCTGGCGACCGGTAAGCACAACTACGTTTTGCAAGGGGCGTGCGAGGGCATCGCCCGAAAACTCGGAAACGCCTTGTGTGCGCCGATTATCAAGTTGGTGCCGGAGGGCAGTCACAATCCTAAGTCGGGCGCGATGCTTTACTCAGGGAGCATTAGCCTTCGCCAGGAGACCTTCGAGATGGTTCTTGAGGACGTCGGCGAGAGCCTCAAGCAGCATGGCTTCGAGCACATCATCTTCATCGGCGATAGCGGCGGCAACCAGACAGGAATGGGGAATGCAGCCACGGCTCTCAACGAGCGTTGGGGAGAAACTCGTGCCCATTACGTCTCTGAGTTCTATCGGTACCGTGACGTTTTCAGCTACATGGAGAACGAGCTCGGTATCGTAGAAGGGGAAAATGACGGCCACCACGACGACTACGTGATCACCACAATCATGATGGTCACCGACCCGGAGACCGTTCGCTACCAGCAGCGTTTGGATGCCGGACTTGCTTCGATTAACGGCCTTAGCATTAAAGACAAGGGGAAGTCGATTTCGATCGGCAAGAAACTACTGCAGTTTCGCATCGACACAACCGTGAAGGCGATCAAAGAGGTGATGGAGCGGCCATAGTCGTCTCCGGTTCTGTCCGCTGAGACCAACACGTCGACGGAGAATCAGAATGCTTTCTCATTCCCATAAAATTGTTCGAACATTGGTGGTCAGTGCAGCGGTTGTCGTTTACATGGCAATCGGTGTCGCGGCCCCGGTCCTAGCGCAGCAGGCGTACGCACCTGATTCCCTGAGTGCTGCTGATTACGACCGCGCCGAAGGATTCCTCGGCAACAACCTTGGCTCCCTGATCCTCCATTCTGGCGTTTCTCCGAACTGGCTTCCGGGGGGGCGTTTTTGGTACCGGGTTGCAACTGCAGCCGGTGATGAATTCATCCTAGTAGACCCGGAAAGAGGAACACGCGAACCAGCATTTGACCACGCAAGGTTGGCCGAGGCGCTTTCTGAGTCTTCGAGCCAGTTGGCTCCGGAAGCAGCGTCGAACGTGATTTATGAAGCGTACGGGCTACCGTTTACCCGCTTCGAATTTGATGCCAACACGATCCGCTTCAACGCTGGAGGTCGAGGCTGGGTCTGCAACATGCAGAACTATCTCTGCACATCCGGCGGCGATGTGACGGATGATGGCCGTGGGGGCAGAGGCGGTCGCGGTAGTGGTGGGGGAGCGCCTACGGTGCTTTCCCCAGACGGTACTCGGGCGGTTTTCATCCGCGACGATAACCTCTGGGTGCGTGACGTGGCGACCGGCGACGAGCAACCGCTGACCCGGGACGGCATCAAAGATTACGGCTATGCCACCGACAATGCAGGATGGCGAAAGAGTGACCGGCCGGTTGTGTTGTGGTCACCGGACTCGAACAAGATTGCTACCTTCCAGCAGGACCAGCGGGGTGTTGGCGAGATGTATCTGGCCGATACTCGGCCTAGCCATCCAAGACTGGAAGCATGGAAGTATCCACTGCCTGGCGACTCGGTGATTACCGTCGTCGAGCGCGTCGTCATCAATCTTGAGGACGGCACAATGGTACGCCTTCGGATGCCTCCCGACCAACATCGCTCGTCGAGGTGTGACGACATCATCTGCGGTGGTAGCTGGGGCGACGTGCAGTGGAGCCCCGATTCGTCGTCGATGGCGTTTTTGTCAACCTCACGTGATCACAAGCAAGAGTGGCTGCGCATTGCCGATATAAGCAGCGGCGAGGTCCACACAGTGCTGGAAGAGTCAGTTCCAACCTTCTTCGAATCGGGCAATGGCGCCATCAATTGGCGCTATCTCCCAGACTCTGGCGAGTTTATCTGGTTTTCTGAGCGCGATGACTGGGGCCATCTATACCTTTATGACCTTGAAACTGGCGGCCTCAAGAATCAGATTACGTTGGGCGAGGGAAATGTGACAAGGATCCTCCGGCTCGACAAAAAGGAACGGCAAATCTACTTTCTCGGTGTTGGCTTCGAAGGAGAACGTGACCCTTACTTTCAGCATTTCTACCGGGTTGATTTCGATGGTCGTGGAATGATCCTGCTAACGCCCGAGAACGCCAACCACAACATCACACTGTCGCCTTCAGGTGGCCATTTCGTCGACAATTTCTCGACTCCAGATACACCGCCAGTCGCTGTTCTACGTGACTCTGAGGGGTCCAAACTCGTTGACCTTGAGAAAGCCGACATTTCACGGTTGCTCGCCGCAGGCTGGCACCCGCCCGAACCATTCACCGTTAAGGCGCGCGATGGTAAGACTGATCTGTATGGCTTGATGTTCAAGCCGACGAACCTAGATGCTAATCAAAAGTATCCGATCATCAACAGTATCTACCCGGGCCCGCAGACGGGTAGCGTTGGGTCTCGCAATTTCTCAGCGGGGCGAGGCGATGCCCAGGCGATAGCCGAACTCGGCTTCATTGTCATCAAGCTCGATGGCATGGGCACGCCGTGGCGCTCAAAGTCGTTTCACGAAGCCTATTATGGCGACATGGGTGACAATACGCTTCCAGACCAGGTGACGGGGATGCAGCAGCTTGCTGAGCGTTACCCCTGGATCGATATTGATCGTGTCGGGATCTACGGACATTCAGGCGGAGGCTATGCCACCACTGGCGCGATGTTTCACTACCCAGACTTTTTCAAGGTTGGCGTCTCTCAGGCTGGCAACCACGACAATCGCGTGTACGAAGACGACTGGGGGGAAAAGTGGCAGGGTTTGCTCGCCCGCGACCCGGATGGTGGAACCAACTACGATAACCAAGCGAACCAGAACTTTGCCCGTAACCTCAAAGGCAAGCTCCTGCTGGCGCACGGCACCATGGATACCAACGTGCCGTTCTACAGCACGCTGTTGGTGGTAGACGCACTTATCGCAGCCAACAAGGACTTCGATTTCATCCTGTTCCCGAACCGCGGGCATGGTTTCGGCAATGAGCCCTACATGATGCGCCGTCGGTGGGACTATTTTGTCGAGCACCTGTTAGGAGCGACCCCTCCAGACGACTATCAGATGCGGCGCAACCGCTAACCGGCCAGAACATCGGCGGGGTAGCCGTCGCTAGCCTTAACCGAGATCGACAGCCTGAAGGGAATCGTTCCAGATGGCAAGAACGGTTTCGTTATCGTCTCGCGCAGCGACCGGTATCACCCGCTGACGATGGCTTCGGCCTCGATCTCCACCAAATACTCGGAGCCGATGATTCCCGCTTGCACGAGCGTGTTGGCCGGCTTGGTGTCCCGAAACCGCTCCCCGTGAACGTTCGCGACCGGTTCCCAGTGTGCTATGTCCCGGATGTACACACGCGTCCGGATAACGTCGTAGAGGCTTGCGCCGAGCGACTGCAGCGCACCGTCGATCTTGTCGATCACGAAGTGGGTCTGGGACACTGGATCGGAGCCGCCGATGACGCGGTCACCGTGGGTGGCGGTCGTGCCCGAAACCGAGATTCGATTTCCCTTACGGACTGCCCGGCTGAAACCAGCCAGATCTTCCCAAACGGTCCCGCTCGATACCCGGGATCTACCGTCGGCGCCACGTTCGGCTTCGTATGGCGTCGGCATCGCTTCGATGTGGTGGCTGAGATCCCCCGACGCCGTTAGGTAAGGTCGACGCCGGTACTCGTCGCCGCAGTCACCCGGAATCGGGCGCAATCGATCCGCCGCTGCGGCGATCTCCGCCTTGTCGGCGTCGTCGAGAGTGAACTCGAAGATTCTCAGGTTGTCTTCACGATGCTCGCTGAGACCGAGTCGGGCGCCGATAATGATGCCGCCAACCGCTGGCTGATCCAGAATGTAACGACAAACTACGTTCGCCATTGAGACACCGTGCCGCGTAGCTATCGCGTGGACGACGCGCAGCAGTCCCTGTAAGGCTTCCCAGCCACCGGCCTCGCGAATGAAGCGCCGGTATTTCATCTCGGACCAGGTCTCAAGCCCATCCTGGTCCGGCTCGGGTTCGTTGAGCCAGCGTTCGGTGAGAAAACCGCCGGCCAGGGTGCCGAATGCCAGCAGCGTGATGCCGTGTTCCCGGCAAAGCTCGGTCATTCCATGCGCGCCCGCCCGCTGATCGAGGAGCGAGAAGCACACTTGGTTCGACGTGATCGCGATGCCGGTGTTGATGATCATTCGCAGGTGCGCGGTGTCGGTATTGGTGAGGCCGAGGTGGAGGATCAGTCCCTCGTCCTTGAGCTCTTGTAGGTAGAAGAGGGTGTCGAGATAGCTCGGATCGGCGTAGTTCCAGGCATGGAACTGCAGCAGGTCGATGCGCTCGGTCTGCATCCGGCGGAGCGAAAGCTCGACGGCCTCGCGCACTTCCTCTCGGGTTGAGGCACCCGGCTCCGGAACCCATTTTGTCAAAGGCTGCACAACGCCGCTCCCGTGCTCGCGAGCGAACAGCCCAACGATTTCCTCCGCTGATCCGTAGTGGTCCGCCATGTCGAATGTTGTGAGCCCGGCGTCAACGTAGGGTCCCATCTCACGAGCCGTTGCCACGAGGTCGAGTTGCCGGCCGTCACGTTCCATGTCCGCGATTTGCCAGAGACCGGTGAGAACCCGGGAGATGCTCAGATCGGGCGCCAGGTCCCATCGCTCGGCCACCACGCCACGTCCGTCGGCGGCTTTCATGAGACGCACTCGTCCGGGGACCTCACCGGTGTCCCCTCGTAAGGTGCCTTAACCATTCGTTTGGTCACTCGGGTGGGAGGGTCGAGAATCGTGCCTGCACGTCGACGCCGCTATGGAGCAGTCGGGTGAACTCACGAACATAGATCGCGCTGCCCACCAACATCACCGCTACCCAAACGGCGGTGGAGTGCAGATACCAGGCCGGCTGAGGCGTCGAGATGTCCTTCCAGACGTGCACAACGAGGAATGTGCCCAGCAGAACGATGCCGAGCAAGGCTAGCGACACCTGAGCGCCACGTTGCGGCAGCACGCGAACCTCTGCAGCCAGCTCGGGGTTGCGATGTGGCAGTGTCACCACTGATGCGCACATCAGCAGGAAATTGACCAGCATGGCAGTCACCAGGATGTCGACGCCAAGGAAAAAATCACCCGCCAGGTGGCTCCCCAAGATACCCGCCGAAGCCATCAACCCGCTCAGAACGATCGCGACTCCCGGCGTATGCCGCGTCGGGTGGACCGAGCCGACAAAGCGCGGAAAGATCCCGTCCTCGGCCCAGGCGAACATCAGCCGCGAGACGGCCAGCAGCATCGCAGGCAGATCGTTGATCAACGCCACCGCCGCGCCGGCGATGATCGCTACCGTCCATCCCGTTGGCAACAGGTAACCGAGCAGGCCAGGCGCGGTGAGATCCTGGGTCAGTGCCTCCTCCGCAACGAATCTCCAAGGAACAGCGTGATAGACGGCGCTGGTGAACAGCAAGTAGAACGTACCGACGGTGACCACCGCGATGCCGATGGCCAACGGCAGCGATAGGTGCGGGTTACGCGCCTCGCCACCCGCCTGGGCGATAGAATCGAAGCCGATGAAGCTGGAGAACAGGACCGCGGCGGCGGCGAGGAAGATTCCCAAACGGAACGGAAACTCGCCGCCTTCCGGGATGGCGTGGTTGTCAGCGGCCTGCACGGCAACGACGAACTGCTCATGATCGAAGGCGAAGCCGGCGATGATGACCACCGAGCCAAGGGCGAACATCAGGAACATCATCGGCACCAGCATGTTTTTGTAGAGCTTTAGGCCATGCAGGTTCACCCATACGAAGGTCCAGAGGAATGCAAGGGCCAGCGACACCCGCACGATTCCGGTTTCGAGCGTCGTTGCAAGACCTACCTGCCCGACAGCGGTGGCGATGTCGCGCAGAAACGGAATCAAAACGTACGAGACCACGCCAATCGCGATCGACAGGCCAACCCATTGCGAGAAACTCGCCACGAAGCCGAGGTACGGATGCAACGCACGGCTGACGTACACGTAACTCCCGCCAGCGCGAGGCATCGCTGAGGCAAGGATGGCGTAGGCGAGTGCGGCAATGAGGGCGGGCACAGCGGCGAACACGTAGGCAGGCAGCACCCAGGGGCCGATCCCTGGAACGCTCCGGTGGATCATGAACGGAATCACGTTAATCGCCGCCCCCAACATCGCGCAGATCCCGGTGGCAGCGAGCGCCGTCAGGCCCATCTGCCGCGACAAACCAGAACGATCGGTCGAAGGTGTGCTCAACGTCGCCATGCTATGCGCTCATCCTGACGCAGCGGATCGGCCGATCCAACATCCAGGCACCAAGTCTTCCACCTGCTCGAATTCGTGGTCTCCAATCACTACGGCAGTCCCTTTCTCCTGGGTCAGGGCTACCGCTGCCGGGGCACTTCGTTCCCTGAAATCCACACTGATTCGATCATTCTGGTGTTGGTGATGCCCTCCAGAGGGTTCGCTGTGGTGACGACAAAGTCGGCAAACTTGCCAGCTTCGAGTGTGCCAACCTCCTCGAGTCCGATGCAACGAGCCGCATCGCTAGTCGAGGCGACGAGGATTTGCATCGGTGTGAGGCCCGCTTGGGCCATGAGTTCAAGCTCAAGGTGTTCGAAGTAACCGTGAAATCGGGCTGGCGGGCCGGAATCCGTTCCCATCGCGATTGTTGCACCGCCGTCCGACAGTACCTTGAGGTTGGCTAGCGCCACCCGCAGAGCTTCTTTGTAAGGCGCGCCCGCTTGGTAGGTACGTTGGCGATCTGGATCTTCGAGAGCCTGGATGACAGCTGGGTCTGCTTCGGCGAGGAAAAATGGATCGTCAAAGAAATCCGGGCGCTCTTCATACACAAAGGTTGAGATCTCGCGTGTCAGGGTCGGGCAGTAGCAGACGTCCTTATCGATTAAAAGATCAATAAGTTCCTGGTCCACTGGCTGATCCCTCACACTGTGCGCAACGAAATCAACACCGGCCTTGAGCAGCCCCTTCGCGTCATCAAGATAAAAGAGGTGGCTGGCCAGTGGCAGTTCATTGGCATGCGCCGCATCGATGGCAGCCGTGTACACTTCCGGAGCCATCTTGGGTGTCCGTCCGAGGTTGTCGTCGACGCGGATTTTGATGAAGTTCGGTCCCATGCCGGCGACATCGTTGATACGTTCTGTGATGTCCTCGGGAGAGGCCGCATTAACTACCGGTCCGGCGAACAGTAGGCGGGCACGATTGAGATCTGCAGAGTCTTCTGAGGCGCGAATAGCGCCGGCCAACGCCTCGTCGCCACCCAGGCTGTTAACGGTGGTGACGCCATATCGCGCGTATAGTGCTAAGTGGTCGAGAACGTTCTGCTCGGAATAATTTCCGCCCTCTAAGCCAAGTGTGTCACCGACGTGACCGTGGGTGTTTATTAATCCGGGAAAGATCGTTCGGCCGCTTAGTTCGACGCGTGCGGCACCAAGCGGGACAGGGATCTCCTCCGCTGTCCCGACGGCTTCGATGCGGGCACCCCGCAGAAGCAGGACACCATTTTCGATAGCGTTCGCCCCGGTACCGTCGATTATACGTGCGTTGACGAAGGCTGTGAGACCTTCATCCGTTGGGGTTAAGGCTTCTCGGGCTTGCTGGTCGTTTGCGGAGCACGCTACCGGCAACAGGCTGATAATAATGATTATGATTGCCGCGATTAAATTTTTCATGTGAGGAACGCTAACCCAAAACACAACATGGTTCACGGTCCTACTGAGTATTATGCGCCCCTAACAGTCCAACCGTGGCCTGCAGCATATACAGCAACCTCTCAGCCTCGCCCGTGCGGCTGATCGAAATTGATCTCCGGTCCCACCGGAACGACGCCCGATGGGTTCAACGACCCGTGGGTCATGTAGTAGTGGCGCTTGATGTGGTCCATATTGACTGTCTCGGCGATGTTCGGCATCTGGTAGATCTCGCGCGTGTAGGCCCAGAGGTTGGGGAAGTCAACTAGACGCTTAAGATTGCACCTGAAGTGGCCAAAATAGACGGCGTCGAAGCGTACTAAGGTCGGGAATAGCCGCAAGTCGGCTTCGGTGAGTGTGTTGTCGATCAGGTAGCGACTTGTCGCCAGATGCTTTTCCAGCATTTCAAGAGCCTTGAACAAACGGTAAACGGACGCCTCGTAGGCTTCCTGAGTGCTGGCGAACCCCGTCTTGTAAACGCCGTTATTGACATTCGTGTAGACGACCGCATTGATCTCGTCTATCTGGTTTCGGAGATTGCCTGGGTAAAGGTCGATTGCATCATCCCCCCACTCGTCAAACGCCGAATTGAGCATGCGGATGATCTCCGAAGATTCATTGTTGATGATGCGTGACGTGTGCTTGTCCCACAATATCGGCACCGTCACCCGTGGTGAATTGTAATCAGGGTCGGTGGCTCGATATGCCTCGGAAAGAAACTGAAATCCGTTAATTGGGTCGGGTTCACAGCCCGAGGCGTCGCTGAAACGCCAGCCGCGTTCATCACGGATCGGATCAACGGCTGTTACCCCAATCACATCCTCGAGTTGTTTCAGCTTTCGGTAGATGACGGTGCGATGAGCCCAAGGGCAAGCCGACGAGACGTAAAGGTGATACCGGTTCGGGGCAGCCGCGTACTTTGAAGTACCGTCTGTGGTGACCCAATCACGGAAAACGCTCTGAGAGCGGATGAACCGACCACGGTCGTCGGTTTCGTGTCTTATCTCTGTGATGTTTGCTGGACCCATGTCGTTGTTCGATCTGAATGCGCGCATCAGCATCATAGGCGCCGGAGTCCACTATCGCACAGGCGATGTCGCAAGACCGATGCCCTGGAGCTCATCGCTAGTTGTATGAGCCTATGTACTTCGGTACCATTTTTATCTATTGATTTTCGCTCAATACAGAACAGAAAAGTAAAATGCGAATACAGAACAAGCTTCTCTTAATGTTTGTTGTAGCAATTCTAGGAACACTATTTCTTGTGAACTTGGTTGCAGCGGAAAAAATTCTGCATTTGAAGCTCGATAGCAGCATTCCCAAGGCAGACGAGACACTTAAAGCTTCACCTGAGAAAATCGTACTTGAGTTTTCGCAGAGACCCGAGCTGACCGTCGCAAAGATCGATATTCAAGATGGAAAGCTCGGCAAGGTGATGCGAAGCGAGGAAGACGAAACCATTCTTTGGGCTGCCATCGAGGAGTCGCTGCCCGCCGGAAAACACACTGTAAAATGGGTCACATCAAGTAGCGACGGTCACCCAGTTCGAGGCGAGTTCTCGTTTGCGGTGAGCGTTCGCCGTTAACCACGGGGCAGAAAGGCGATCTCCCAGCCTCTCTTCTTTTCGCTTGGCGCCGGCCTTCGGGTTTTTGCCTACGTTTGCGTATTTTCCCTTGTAGGCGCGGTCGCGTTCAGATGGATTTTGCGTGCCAAGGTGGACCAAGTCACTGTTGCTTGGTGTGAAGCTGTCGAGCGCAAGCTTGCACTCCAGGGAATAATCGCAGGGTTTTTACTGGTTGCTTGCGACCTTGGCCGTGTCTGGCATCAGACGTATGCATTCTTCGGTGGCTTCGAACCCATCACACTCGAAGCCATTAGGACGATTACCAACGAAACTCTCTGGGGTAGTGGCTGGAAGCTCCAAGTAATCGCGGCCACATTTGCCGTAATAGCGTTCGTAGCCGCATACTGGTCTTGTCCGGCGGCATGGCTTTTTACTTGGCTCTTAGTAATTGTCGCGACAATCTCTCGGCCGCTCACTGGGCACGCGGTTGAACAAGGCAGTTGGCTGTCTCTGCCTGCAATCCTTCAGGCGGTGCACGTGATGGGAGCGGCCACCTGGATTGGCACTCTGGGGACTGTGGTCTTCGTTGGTTTAAGGCATGTGGCATGTCTTGACCCGAGGAACCGCGTCAGAGTCGTCGCTGTCGTAGTTAACGCGTTTTCGCCGGTGGCGTTGACCGCAGCTACTGCATTGTTCATTGCGGGTACAGCGACATCGTTCATGTACCTAGGAAGTCCCGGGGCAATAATCGGGACAACGTATGGTCGGGTTTTGCTGGCCAAACTGCTCGGCTTCATGGCTGTTGTCGCTGTCGGCTTCTTCAATTGGCAGCGTGTGCGGCCGTCGCTTGACCCAGTAGTAGACGTTGGAATGAGTCATGGCAGCGTCACGAGCGTTGCCGAGGCACTCCTGTGGCGTTCGGCTTGTTTCGAGGTTGCACTTGCTGCAATCGTGCTTGTGATCACGGCAGTGCTCGTGACGCTCCCGATGCCTATGGGATGACAGCCAGTGAAGCCGTTGGCGAATGAGTTTGCATAGCGCATCCTCGCCCAATCCCAACCTTCCGTAATAAACGTATGCATTATGGTGAGCATGACCTGGAAGCTCTTGAAAATGCTTAAGAGGAACCTGTTGCTTTTCCTGTCCTTGAGGAATGCATCGGCTACCATTGGTCACTCCCGCGGGCTTTTCGGCGGCATCCTGGAGGCCTAGCATTTCTGTTATTGGAGAGCATTTAATGACCAATCGAGTCCTGATCGCCGTGCTGGCCTTAGTCTTAACCGTGAGTTCCGGGGTTTCACTGTTGGGACGTGCGAGCATTTTCGAAAGCACGGTTTGGGAGCCCGAAAATCAAGAGGAACTCCGCATTATTGTTGCCAACGGAGAAGGCCAGAACTATTGGCCTAACTGGCGCGGACCTTCCGGCCAAGGAGTGGTTGAGGGGTCTGGGTACCCTGATACCTGGTCAGATACCGAAAATGTGTTGTGGAAAGTGCCCGTTCCGGGGACCGGGCATTCGTCCCCAATTATCTGGGAGAATCAGATCTTTCTCACAACAGCTTCTGACGATGGCACACGCTTAACGTTGCTGAGTTTCGATCGAGGAAACGGAAAACAGCTGTGGGAAACTCCTGTCCCCTTCGATCGATGGGAGCACATCCACACCAAGAACAGTCATGCTTCGGCGACCCCGGTAACCGACGGCGAGCTTGTCTACGCTTCGTTTGGCCAGCAGGGGATTATGGCCACCACCCTCGAAGGCACACTCGTTTGGCACAATAAGGCCGAAGATCTCGATAACTACCACGGCTCCGCAGGGTCCCCGATTCTCTACAAGGAAACGGTGATCATCTACCAGGATCACCGTGGAGCTTCCTTCGTAGCAGCATTCGACAAGCATTCTGGGGAAATCATATGGCGTACAGAACGCGATACTGGTACAGGGTGGGGGACACCGATTGTTATTGATACCGGGAAGCGCGATGAGCTCATTGTCTCCAGTCAGGCGCGTGTTAACTCATACGATCCCGACACAGGCGATGAATATTGGACGGTGGGAGGGAATCTTTTTGAAGTAATTCCTACGCCGGTCGTTGGCCACGGACTCGTTTTCGCATCGTCGGGCCGAGCTGGTCCCACCTTAGCGATTCGTCCGGGCGGGGCTGGTGACGTTACCGATAGTCACGTTGCCTGGACGACACAGAAAGGGTCGCCGTTTGTTCCCTCGCCGATCGTCGTTGGAGAATACCTTTTCATGATCAACGACATGCTTAGCATTGTGACTAACTATGAGGCGAGCACCGGCCGGCTTGTTTACCAGGGCCGCCTCGGACGTTCGAGCCGCGAGGGGTTTTCCGCCTCGCCGGTAGCGGTCGAGGGCAAGGTTTTTTTCACTAATGACATGGGTCAGACGTTTGTCGTGGAGGCGGGTCCCGAGTTTGCCGTACTGCACACTAACGAACTCAACGCGCAGACGTTGGCTTCCCCGGCGTTGGTCGACGGGATTTGGTATTTCAGGACCGACAGAGAGCTGATCGCGATCGGCAAGTGATCCGGAGATTGCACTTTGCAGATCCGCAGTGGCTCCCGTCTGCCCGGCTTAAATTTGCTCGGCCGGCAATTGTCTCTCTCCTTGCGTTGTTTACATCCGTGACAGGGCTGAACGCGGAGCCACTTGGTACCGCACGGGAATTCGCCATTGCTCTGCCGCCACGCGTGGCGGGCTTCCCGTTAAAGGTCGATGACCTTTTGAGATCAAACGTAGTTTTTGGGAAGACAGCTTTCCTTCAGCAGACAGAGAATGGCAGCACAGCCGGCCAATGGCGTACAGCGCGTCAAGCGAAACGGACAAATCTCGCGGTTCCCGAGAAAACTGACGTTGAGGCGGGTGTAGTTTGGATTGACACCACACGACGGCGACGAGGCGGTTGGCACGGATTTGTGCCGGCTGGCGGGGGCTTTCCTAGTGGCGCGGGGCCCTCGTTCCGCATTATCTGGAACAAGGAGGGCATTGGTGTTCGGTATCCGGACGAGTTGACTCCGAACCGGGTCGACCTACAGGGCTCAGTGGGACTCAGTTTGCGAGGGTACTACCTCGGTTTGTTCGAGGGAGGCTGGCAACGTATCGGAGGAACATCCGTCCACATGAACTTTCACGTGGGGTATCAGCACAATGCCAACGAGAGTTTCTACGGACTAGGGAAGGAGAGCGCGCTTGAGGATCGAGCCGGCTTCTCAGAAACCATGCGTACAGGAGGAGTGGTTTTGTTGTGGCAATCACCCTCGTGGTTTTACGTCGGAGGTGGCATCGGTTATCGAGATACCAAACTTGGCGAAGGCAATAATGCTTATCGGTCACTCCGTGATGTCAATTTGGGTCAACTGCCCGGGGACGTCGAACAGGCCGAACACATCGCATACGACGGTTTCGCTCAGGTTGATTGGCGCAACAAGGGATATCACTACCGAGGTGGCCTCTACGCTATTCGCTGGAGCGACTGGCGCGACCGGAAGCTGGGAGCGTTTAACTTCAAGAAACTCGACATCGAGGTTCAGCAGTACCTCCCTTTTCTAATGAACAAGCGAGTGATTGCATTTCGTGCACGGGCGATTCTTACCGATACCGAGCCGGGCCAGGAAGTGCCCTTCTATTTGATGCCGACGCTGGGGGGGACCCGTGATTTACGGGGCTTCAACCATGATCGTTTCAGAGACAGGAACATGATTTTGCTGAACGTCGAGTATCGAACAGAGATTTGGGCCGCGATGGACCTTGCGCTGTTTGTCGATACAGGAAAGGTGTTTAGGGAACACAGCGATATTAATTTGATGGATCTTTCGACAGACTATGGCATTGGCCTGCGACTTAAGTCGACCTTGGCTACCTTCTTGCGCGCCGACTTCGCATTCGGAGACGAGGGTTTCCATACAGCAATTCGCGCCGGCAGTAGTTTCGATTCGCCGTCGTTGTTCGGTCGTCTTCTTCAAGTGATGCAGTAGCCATGACAAGCCGCATGGCAACCTCAACTCTGTTGCTAGTGTTTTTGCTGGCAGGGTCATTTTCGGCAAACAATCTTTCCGCAGCGCAATTGGGTGCCAGTCCACTGTTTGGTTCCAGCGCGGTTTTCAACCGCGACGATCCTATCGCTGTCGATGAGGACAACCTGGGCATCGATGCCCCGGCCGACTGGCCGGTTTACGAGCTTTATGATCTTTTCGAGAACCTGTTCCAGGATCGGGGCGATCCGGACCAGAAACGGGCTGTCAACATCAACACAATTGGCGAGGTTCCCGACTCGAGCTGGTTCACTAACCGGATCGGTGCGCGCGAGATGAGCGTTGAAGAAATCGCTACAGGGCCGAACCTTTCCGGCCCGCCTGCGGATGGACAATGGAAAGTGATCGGAAGGCCGGGGGCTGGCGTAACGCCCAAGTTCATGATCGAGGATAGAAAAGGCAGCCGTTTCATTTTTAAGTTCGACCCGATGGAGTATCCGGAGATTGCTTCGGGCGCTGAAATAATCAGCTCAAAGTTCTTCCACGCGTTTGGCTATAACGTTGCCGAGACTTACATCGTGAGCTTCACTAAAGATCGGCTCGAGATCGCTTCAGGAGCAACGTTCACCACTGATACTGGTGTGACGCTAGAAATCGACCAGGTCGATGTTGACCATTGGATGTCAAATGCTCCAGTAGGCCCCGGTGGTGTATACCGAGCCTTGGCAAGCAAGATTATCCCCGGTGAGGCCGTAGGCGGGTTCCGTTTTTTTGGTACGCGGCCCGACGACCCTAACGATATTTTCCCCCATGAGCATCGACGAGAGTTGCGCGGTTACCGTGTAATTTCAGCTTGGCTCAACCACGATGATTCGCGCGCGCTCAATACCTATGATTCCTTCGTCAAGGAAGATGGACGTCGTTTCATCAAGCATTACTTGCTCGATTTCGGCTCTGCGTTGGGAAGCGCCTCAATTGGTCCCAACGAGCCGCGGGGAGGCAATGAGTATCTCTTCGAAGGCGGGCTGGTGTGGAAGTCGGCGCTAACCCTGGGTATTTGGCACCGTCCATGGCTAACTGCTGACATTCCTGCCATTCCCTCAATCGGGAACTTCGAGGCTGAACACTTTTTGCCGCAGAATTGGAAGCCTGAGTATCCAAACGTCGCTATGGATCACATGGATGCGGCTGACGCCTTTTGGGCGGCGCGCATTATAGACAAGTTCTCCGAGAAGCTCATCGCAGCCGTGGTTGACGAGGCACAGTTCTCAGACCCAAGAGCAGTTGTTTATGTCAATGAGGTGCTTCGCAAACGAAGCAACAAGGCAGTGAACCACTGGATCACGCAGACTAACCCCCTCGATGAATTCGCACTCATTGGCCGGGGTGGATCTGTGGTACTCGAGTGGGAGAATGCGGCCGTTAGGGTCGGTGTCGCCACTGACGCGGGGAGCTATGGTGTGCGCTGGTCCACTTTTGACAACCGAACCGGCTCCGAGTTCCAGATATCGGACCAAGAGGTAGGCACAACTCGAATAGGCGTCCCGGTAAACGCCTGGGGTTCGCCCGATGCGTTTGGTTATCGTTACTTGCGTGCCCATATCTTTACTCATCACGCTGATTTTCAGTGGTGGAAGGAGCCAGTGATCGTGACTGTTCGCGCTAAGGGTGCCGGCGGTATCGACATCGTCGGTATTGATCACCCACGCGAATATCCTAGTCTCAACCCTCGCTAGCATGCTCCGGTTTGCGACTGGAAAAGTGCTGAATAAATCGATTTTGACATGCCTGTTTTGAAAGCTCTTCACGACCGACAGGAGACACCGATGACACGTCTAACATCACGAATTTTCATTGCCACAACCTGTTTGCTAATCGTCCCCTTTTTATCTTCCGTGCCTATGTCTCTTCCCGGCTTTGGCTCAGTATCAGCTCAAGCCTCACCTCAGCAGCTACAGACGCCCGCAGAGAGGGTCAACTACTCGCAGGGCGGCACCCTTTATGGGCCCTTAATGGAGTTTGTCTATGAACTTGAGGCGCACACTGACCTGATGAATGTCATCAAGCTCACTGAAACGCTCATGGGGCGCGACGTTGTGCTTGCGACGCTTTCGAACCCTCCTGTTTTCAGGCCTTCGGATTTGGCGAAGTCTGACAAACCAGTGGTGCTGATTGTTAACAATGTTCACGGTGGCGAGGTCGCAGGTAAAGACGCAGCGATGGAAATTATTCGCGACCTCGTACAGGGTTCTCTTCGTCCATTGCTTGACGAAGTCGTGGTGCTCGTAGTTCCGACGATCAACCCTGATGGGGCTGAAGTGCGCAGGCGCACCAACGAAGAAGGCTTCGACATGAACCGCGACTACATTAAGTTGGAGTCGCAAGAAATTCACGCCTTGGTGACAAAGGTCATCAATGGTTGGCAGCCAGACATCTGGGTCGATACTCATCACGGTGGTTCTGCGCCGTACACACTGACCTACCAGACCAATATGAATCCGGCCGGGGACCAGGCCCTAGTAGGTTTTGGCAACGACCGCATTTTGACCCGGGTGCGCGAAGCGTTACGGGCCGAGGACTATGATGGTTTCTGGTACACGGGGGTTGGAACGGTCAACGGAGTGGAAGGTTGGGTGCCGACCTCAGTTGAGCCACGTAAGCAACATGTTTTTGCGACGTTGTCTAACACCGTTGGATTTCTCTTTGAAACGCCGAGCAGCTCGCACCGAGTAATCAATAACGGCACGGAGGTGGTTTCGGTTCCACAAGGCGAGCGCTATCGGCACCAAGTGCGCGGCCAATATATCGGCCAGCGTGAGCTCATCCGGTTTGCTGCGGAGGAGACTGGAGACTTGAAGACGGTTGTCAGCGAAGCACGTGAGAAGGCCATACGGTTGGGCAATGACGATTCCGACAATGACCAAATCGTCCTCGAGTACGAGCAGGTTGCCAAGCACGAAGAGGACTTCTGGCGTCGCATCGGTGGGCGCGGTGGGCGTGGTAGCGGCGATGAAGTCGCCTACGAGCTGATTACCGGCCCAGTTTTCACGAAGTTCGAACCTACCCGCACGACCACAAGGCCCTACGGCTACATGATCCCACCCGGTATGACCAAGCTGATTCCGATCCTACTTGAACACGATATTACCGTGAAGCGACTCATCGAGCCGGTGTCCATCGAAGTCGAGGCCTATGACGCCACCGCTGTTGAGGACACCCAGTACTTCCAGGCCCACTATTTGAAGGCGGTGACCGCCGATGTAGTCATGGAAACAGTTGACTTCCCGGTGGGCAGTTTTTTTATTCCAAGTGGCCAGCCGTTGTCGAACTTCATTAGCTACCTTCTGGAGCCCGAGACCAACGACAACCTGGTGACCTGGGGTTACCTTGACAACATTCTGCGGGTGACGCCGAGCCCTGTTGAACAAGCAGCCCAAAACCGAGCGCAGGTGACGCCGCAGCAGCGCCAGCGGTTTCAGGGTCGCGGCGGCCGCCGTGGTGGTGGCCAGCGGGTGCCAATCTACAGAGTAATGAACAAGACGAGTTTCGCCAGCGTGCTGGTACAGCCTTACAATCGCTACGAGCCGAACCGTTACATCCGGTAGATTCCCGTCCCGATGGGATTTCCCGGACAGGGGCCGAGCGTGACGACTCGCTTCTTGTTGCGCTCCGCGTAGCCCGGAAGAATCCTGAATCTAACGAGTCTAGTTATTCTATTGGCCAGCAGTATTCCTTGAGGCTTTCTGTTCTTCGACCATCTCGGCAACTTCGTCCATTATCGCCTTGGCGTCGTACACGATGCCGTCCTTAATGGTCCACCGTACACCACCAACGCGGTTTACAGCGCCGGTCTCGTCGTCAAGCTTGATGGCACCCGTGCCGTAAAGAACCTTGAGGTTGTGCAGCGGGTTGGCATCCACGATCACCATGTCGGCGAGCAGTCCGTTGCGTACTATGCCAAATTCGATCGGAACTCCCTTGGGCTCGTGTAGCGTCAGAGCGCCGTTCATAGTGGCAGCCATGATCACTTCAAGCGGATGAAAACCGGCCTCTTGAAGCATCTCGAGTTCATTGACGTAGCCAAAACCGTAAGTCTGGTAAATGAATCCGGAATCCGAACCAGTTGTGACACGGCCACCGATTTTCTTGTAGTCGTTAATCATCTGCATCCACACTCGGTAAAAATTACGCCAGGCGATCTCATCCGACGTGGTCCAGTCGAACCAGTAAGAACCGTGGCTGGTGCGGCTCGGTTGATAAAAATCCCACAACGTCGGCAGCGTATATTGGTCGTGCCACTCTGCCTCGCGGAAGCGCATGACATCACGCCCCGAGGAGTAGATGGTCATGGTGGGGTCGAACACCGTATTTAGTTTTTCGTGTTCCTTCAGGTATGCCCACCACTGGTCGCTACCAGGCTCGTAGATCTTGTCCCACAGTCGAGCGACCTGACCGAAGCGATGCTGCTCGTTGTTGTAATTCATGTCTACTGGCCATGGTTGCACCACGTAGTCTTTCAGCAACGACTCAAAGTGCCCGTAGTAGTGGGTTACCGTGCCGAGCCCTAGACGAGCCGCATCGATGGCGTTCATTTGTGCCACACCCGTCTGGGCTAGGTGAGCAGTAGAGCCGAGGCCCACTTTTGCAGCCTCGTCGAGCAAGGCTCCCATGATTTCGGGTCGAAAGGACCCCATCTTCATGCCGTCAATGCCCTCGATGGCAGCTTCTTGCACCCAGGCGCGGGCCTGCTCGACGGTATTGGCGTTAGGCCGTTGATAGTCGAAGATACGCGGCGCCATAATTTCGTTGCGGTCACTGCGCTCCTTCTCGCGCTGTGTCCAGCCCCGCGGGCCGAGCCCTACGCCACGCACTGTGGTAACTCCGTGTGCCAGCCACAACTTGTAAGCGTACTCGGGTGGGTTCTTGGTGCGGGTGTCGCCAGCATGTACGTGCATGTCGACGAAGCCAGGCATCAGGTACATTCCATCAGCCTCGACTACGTAGTCCGCGTCCGATGGAATACTCCCACCGACACGAGCGATACGGTTGTCTTCGACAATGATGTTGGTTGGCCCGCGCGGTGGCCCGCCTGTGCCGTCGATGAGCATCACGCCGCGGATGGCCATGGTGCCGAAGGGGCCCACCCCCTGGTTGGCGGTGCGCTCCGGAGTGGGCATCGGGCCGCGTCGGCCGCCACGCCCCTGTGCCGTCGATGTAGCGTAAGAGAGCGAAGCCAGGCTCAAGGCAACGACTAGGCCGAGAACAAAAACCGCAGAGATGATCCGGCAATTACGCATATTTCCTCCCATCCGGAGTGAATTGAAAGCCATGCAAAACTCTACCTTCGGCCCTAGGAAGTGACAACGGCGAAGCTACCGACGTATCGAACACGGTTCATTTCTTGTCACCGCCGATACGTTACACTAGCCGCCTCGACCGTTATTGTTCCGTTATGTTTTCTCCCGAGTCATTTCCAACAACTTAAATATGACTACCTATCTAATTGCCGGCGGCTGCGGCTTCATTGGGTCGAACTTCGTGCATTTTTTGCTCAAACGCCAGCCGGAAACGAAGATCATCGTTGTCGACAACCTTGGTTTTGCAGGCAATCGTGCCAACCTAGATGGAGTTGTCGACAGTATCACTCTCGAGGTCGAGGATATTTGTGATTTTGAGGCGATGACACGGGTTTATCAACGCCATCAGCCTGAGGTCGTGGTCAACTTCGCCGCTGAGAGTCACAACGATCGCGCCGTTGCCACACCGTCAGACTTCGCGCGGTCCAATGCTCTCGGATGCCAGAATTTACTTGAGGTCTCGCGCCGCAACCCTGTTCGACGCCATGTTCACATTTCAACGATCGAAGTCTACGGTGAACTGGGCGAGTCTCAGGAATGGTTCAACGAAGCCAGCCCCCTGAACGCTAAGACGCCCTATAGTGCGGCCAAGGCGGCGGGGGACATGTTCGTGCGCGCCTATATGCAGACGTATCCGGAGATGGACATTATGTTGACGCATTGTGCGAACAATTATGGCGCCTATCAATTCCCCGAGAAGTTGATTCCGCTGGTGATCACGAATGTTTTGAGGGGACTCAAAGCTCCGGTTTATGGTGACGGACTACAGAAGCGTGATTGGCTTCATGTGCGTGACCATTGCCGTGCGATTCTTGCCATGATCGAAGCTACTTGTGGGGACATTCCGGCGGAGGCGGCAACGGACCCATCGAAACTACCTATCTATGACATTAGCGCCCGTAATGAACTCACCAACCTTGACATTGTTTCGCAGATAATTCGCCTGCTCGGAAAAGAACCTAGCGAGTGGATTGAACACGTGGCAGACCGCCCGAACCACGATCGTCGCTACTTAATCAGCCCGGCCCGGATCGAGACCGAACTCGGGTGGGAACCCAAGGTTGACTTTGAAACTGGCTTGGAACAGACCGTGCGTTGGTATTTGGACAACCAGGCCTGGTGGGCGGCTATTCTCGAGAGGTCGGGAAGCCTGCAGTTTGACTGGTCCACCACCTAACGTCTTCAGTCGTGACCAAGGTCGAATCAGGTGCTGTTTTGAAATATCATTACCACCTGGGATCGGCGTGGCCAGGTCATCTATCCACGCTCTTGTAACCGGTCCTGGTCCCACGATTCCGTAGCTATCGAAACCGCCTTTCCAGATACGCATCACCCAGGAGCATCGTCATGGAAGCTGTCAGCACCGAACTGCACGCCTTCGACGTCGCGGCAGAAGCCGAGCGCGTCCCCTACAAGGTCGCGGACCTGTCCCTTGCCGAACATGGCCGCAAGGAAATCGACCTTGCTGAGCACGAGATGCCGGGGTTGATGGAGACGCGACGCCGCTACAGCGAAAACAAGCCGCTTGCCGGTACCAAGGTTATGGGCAGCCTGCACATGACGATTCAGACTGCGGTGCTCATCGAGACGCTGGTAGATTTGGGTGCCGACGTGCGTTGGGTCTCCTGCAACATCTTCTCGACGCAGGACCACGCCGCTGCGGCAGTTGTTGTTGGTCGCGAGGAGACTGGTGGCACGGTCCAGAATCCCCGTGGCGTGCCCGTGTTTGCGTGGAAGGGCGAGACGCTCGAAGAGTACTGGTGGTGCACGAATGAGGCACTTTTGTGGCCTGACGGCAGTGGCCCGGAACTGATCGTCGACGATGGTGGTGACGCGACGCTGGTCATCCACAAGGGTTACGAGTTTGAAGAAGCCGGAGAGGTTCCGGAGTTTGATGCCGAGAACGATCCCGAGGAATGGGGAGTGATCCTCGATCTGCTGCGCGTGGAGTTTGCCCAAAACCCACAGCGATGGCACAAGACAGCCCTCGGACTAAAGGGCGTTTCCGAGGAAACCACGACCGGTGTCAACCGTTTGATGCAGATGGAGAAGACGGGGACCCTCCTTTTTCCGGCAATCAACGTTAATGACTCTGTCACCAAGTCAAAATTCGACAATATCTATGGTTGCCGGCACTCGGTGGTTGATGGCCTCAACCGTGCTTCCGATGTCATGATTGGCGGAAAGGTTGCCGTTGTTTGCGGTTTCGGTGAAGTTGGCAAGGGCTGCGCGCAGGCGCTGCGCGGACAGGGTGCCCGTGTGGTGGTTACCGAGATCGATCCTATTTGTGCGCTGCAGGCGGCAATGGAGGGATATGCGGTTCGGAAGCTCGAGTCCGTTGTCCAGAGCGCAGACATCTTCATCACCACAACCGGCAATTTTGACATCCTCACGGCTGAGCACATGGGTCGCATGAAGGATAAGGCGATCGTTGCTAACATCGGCCACTTCGACAACGAGATTGACATGGCGGGGTTGGCCAAGATGCCTGGCATCCGGAAGATCAACATCAAGCCGCAATACGATGAGTGGGTGTTCGAAGACGGCCACAGTATCTTGGTGTTGGCGGAAGGTCGCCTCATGAACCTCGGCTGTGCCACGGGGCACCCGAGCTTCGTTATGTCGGCGTCTTTTACTAATCAAGTGCTTGCCCAGATTGAGCTACAGAAGAACCAGGACCAGTACGAGAACAAGGTCTATGTGCTTCCAAAGAAGCTCGATGAAGAGGTCGCGCGCCTACACCTCGACCACCTTAGTGTTGAGCTTACCGAGCTGACACAGGAACAAGCCGACTACATCGGCGTACCGATCGAAGGGCCGTACAAGCCTGAACACTACCGATACTAGACGCGTCGATAAGTGCGGGTCTTCGGAGGATTGAACATGGCCAGTTGCTGTTCACGTCAATCTGGTGTCGGCGTGGTCCTCGCCGTTGCGCTGGACAACATCCTTCTTGGTGTTGCCGTCGGCGTTGCGCTTGGAGCTGCGCTGGGTAGAGCTTCTAAGTAGATCAGCGCCGCCATCGCGCCTGGGGCTAGCCGGTGAAGAGGTCGAAGATGTTACCGATCATACCGGAGTCGGCTTGGAAGAACTCGGTGTAGCGACAGCGTGCGCAGATCACTGTGGTGAACTTTCTGCTTTGGACGTCGAAAATTTTTGACCAGAAGCCACCGGCAACGCGAATCTCACCGGTTTCGTATTGGTCTTGGTTACATTTGGGGCACGTGTATTTGATTCCGGTCACCTTCACATCTCCGGTTGGGGCCATTAATTTTGTTTAACTATTTTTCAAACAAAGAATTTATTGCCTGCCTGAAAAATAAATGAACAAAGCGTTTACTAAAGAATCGGACAACGACGAGTTCACTGAAGCAGTCGTGCGGCCGGTCGACCCATTGCCGCCGAACGTACCCAACTATGTCACGCTGGAGGGCGCACGTGGTGTACGTGAGGAGCTTCGTAGGCTGATCGATGAGGAAAAACCGGCTCTTGAAGTGCAGGCGAGCGCCAGGCAGGGTGGTGACGGAGCACTGGCCAACGAGTCAAAGACGAAAGCTCGTAAGAAACTCGCCGAGGTCACAGCCCGCATCCAGTTGCTTGAGAGTCACATTGGTCGATTCCAGATTGTCGATGGGCGACAGCAAAGAGCCGATACGGTCCGATTCGGTGCGCGTGTAACCGTGATGGATACAGAGGGCGATGAGCGTACCTACTTGATCTGTGGCGTCGACGAGTCGGAACCTGGCACAGGGGCTGTGAGCTGGATTTCACCGATCGCAAAGGTGCTGCTTGGCCACAAGATCGGCGATGAAGTGACCCTTCAACTGCCCCGTGGTAAGCAGCTACTTGAAATCGTAGAGATTGATTACTGAGCTGTGCCAAGCATTCGGGCCTTGCTACCTAACCTGGCTCTTTCCACGCCATTTCCCTACTAGCGTCTCGCGTCATCGTGCGTGTATCTTCCCGGCATCGACACCGTGTCGCCCGATGGGGCGGCGTGGCGGTCCGGGCTAGAGCTTTGGGCGGCTCCCTGGACTGGGTGGGTGGGGACCTGCCGAATGCAGACTCGCCCAGAGAGGGGGTGATCCAGTGATATCTGACTGTACGGACTTAGTGGAGGTGGCGTTCCCCTAGGGGAAAGCTCCGGAGCGTCCGTGGCGCTCGCTGGGTGATACCCCGTAGCGGGGGAACCCAACGCCACCGACCACAAAGCTTGGCCCCGGCCCCATCTGTAAGGGGCCGGGGCTTCTTTTATTTGTAGAATTTACGGAATTCTCCAGCACCGCACTTCTTACAGAAGTCGACGGCTGACTTGCCGTCTAATTTTTATCAATGAGGCCAAGCTCCTTAAGTTCGTCGGCGAGCTTGGCTCTGTTCACCGGTGCCATTGGCACGAGCGGTAGTCGGTAGTTTTCTCCGATGCGTCCCATCATCGCCAAAGCTGCTTTGACTGGGATCGGGTTGGTTTCGATGAAGTTGGCGTTCATCAAACCGAGTAGGCGGTAGTGGATCTCGCGAGCTAGATCGAGTTTGCCGTTGAGCGCATAGCGCACCATTTTGCTCATTTCATTTGGCACCTCATTGGAAACGACTGAAATGACCCCTTCGGCACCAAGGCTGATCATTGCTAGCGTGAGATCGTCTTCACCCGACAGAACTGAGAAGCCTTTCGTCCGCCCTGCGAGAATCGTCATAACCTGGCCTAGATCACCCGAGGCTTCCTTAATGCCGACGATATTTGGGTGCTCAGCGAGCCGCAGTACCGTGGCGGGAAGAATGTTCGAACTCGTGCGCCCGGGAACGTTATACAGGACCAGGGGGATGTCTACGGTGTCGGCGATCGTAGTGAAGTGCGCAACCATCCCAGCTTGGGTTGGCTTGTTGTAGTAAGGGGCCACAGCGAGCACCCCGTCAGCACCGATCTCGAGGGCACGCGAAGCGAGTATTGTTACGTTCCGAGTGTCGTTGCCACCTACGCCGGCTAAAACCTTGGCCTGGCCGTTGACCCTTGTAACCACTGCTTCGATGACGCTTGCGTGCTCATCGTTGGTTATGGTTGAGGCCTCGCCGGTTGTCCCGCAGGGGACGATGCCGTCGACTCCGCTTTGCAGCTGCCAATCAACCAGGTCGCAAAGCAAATCGTTATTGATCGCGCCGTCCGCGGCAAAGGGTGTGACCAGCGCGGTGTATGTTCCGTCCCACATAGTGCTCATATGCAGCTACCAAGCGAGTTCAAACCACATAATGGTTTGGTGCCACCACAGCCGTTTTTAATCATTGGTTCTTTGGTAAAGCTCGCCATCGCTCTTTCGGAAAACTTCGGACATTTCGACCATTCCCGCGGCGGCTGCTTCTTTTGTTGAGACGAACCCTTCCTGCTTAGCGAAATCCCGGAGCTTCTGGGTTATCTCCATCGAGCAGAACTTGGGGCCGCACATCGAGCAGAAGTGGGCCGACTTGTGGGCATCCTTTGGAAGGGTTTCGTCATGCAGTTCGCGCGCTGTATCCGGATCGAGCGAAATGTTGAACTGGTCGTCCCAGCGAAACTCGAAGCGCGCCCGTGATAATGCGTCGTCACGCACCTGTGCAGCTGGATGCCCCTTCGCCAGGTCAGCGGCGTGGGCAGCGATTTTGTAAGTAATTACCCCTTCCTTAACGTCATCGCGGTCTGGCAGGCCAAGGTGTTCCCTGGGCGTCACGTAACACAGCATAGCTGTACCGAACCAGCCGATCATGGCGGCGCCAATACCCGATGTAATGTGGTCGTACCCCGGTGCAATGTCCGTGGTCAAAGGACCAAGCGTGTAAAAAGGTGCTTCGCCACAAACCTCAAGCTGTTTGTCCATGTTGACCTTAATCTTGTGCATTGGTACGTGACCAGGTCCTTCTACCATCACCTGGCAGCCTTTGTCCCAGGCGATTTTGGTGAGCTCCCCAAGGGTTTCAAGTTCAGCGAACTGAGCGGCGTCATTGGCGTCGGCGATCGCTCCCGGTCGCAGTCCGTCGCCAAGGGAGAAGCTGACGTCGTATGCGCGCATGATGTCGCACATCTCCTCAAAATGGGTGTAAAGAAAGTTTTCCTTATGGTGTGCTAGGCACCATTGCGCCATGATCGCTCCGCCGCGTGACACGATGCCGGTGACACGTTTAGCGGTTAACGGCACGTAACGCAGAAGTACGCCAGCATGGACTGTGAAGTAGTCAGTTCCCTGCTCGCACTGCTCGACGAGCGTGTCTCGATAAATTTCCCAAGTCAGGTCCTCCACCTTGTCAACTTTTTCCAGGGCCTGGTAGATGGGCACAGTGCCAATCGGTACTGGCGAATTACGGACAATCCATTCACGGATGTTATGGATATTGCGACCTGTCGAGAGGTCCATAACTGTGTCGGTACCCCAACGAATCGCCCACACCATTTTGTCAACCTCATTGGCGACCGACGAAGTCACCGCCGAGTTGCCGATATTGGCGTTGACTTTTACCAAGAAGTTACGGCCGATAATCATCGGCTCGCTTTCTGGATGGTTGATATTCGCGGGGATGATGGCGCGGCCCGCGGCCACCTCGTCGCGCACGAACTCAGGGGTGACGTAGTCAGGAATTTCGGCGCCGAAACTTTCGCCATCGCGCTCACTGGTGGCGCGGATGCGTTCTCGGCCAAGGTTCTCACGAATAGCGACAAACTCCATCTCAGGGGTAACAATTCCAGAGCGTGCGTACTCGAGTTGGGTCACCGCGAGCCCGTCTCGAGCACGCAACGGTGTCCGTTTGGCGGGAAACTCTGGAACTAGACGTTCATTGGTGGCAAATCCGTTGTCTTCCGGTCTTACCTCGCGTCCTGTGTATTCCTCGACGTCGCCACGAGCACGGATCCAAGCTTCACGAAGGCGAGGTAACCCTTCCTCGATATTGAGATCTAGCACCACTTCTTCAGTGTCGGTGTATGGCCCGGAGCTATCGTAAACGTGCAGTGGTTGTTCCTGTGACTGGGAACTCAGCGAGATTTCACGTAGCGGTACGTACACATCTTTGTGAAGGTTCCCCTGAACAAAGATTTTGCGTGATGCGGGAAGAGGCCCTGTGGTTAAGTCAATTTCGAGGTGTTTAACTGCGGCTTTCATTGTTCCCTCCGCTGGCATTACCCGGATCAGGTGTGACAGGCAGCCTGTACGAACCGAGCGTTGCTGCCTGATTAAGGGTTCCCACGTTTCGGCAGGACTTGCCGATACCAGTGGTGTCTCAGCCCCTTAAGGAGCACCCCTTCGCAATTAGTCCATCATCGATGCAAGGGGGCTGTGGGTCAAGGTGGTTGTGAAGCGGCCAGCCTCTTGTTGTCGGTGTTGCGGACCAACAATATGAACTCTTCACTTTCGAAATTTATGGACAATTTGGTTTCACAGTTGACATGTTTGACTAGTGTTTACATTGGAGGTGAAAACCTGGTCGTTAGCAGCGTGGCTTTAGGTGCCGTTAATATGTCGATCATTTGAAAGAAGAATCTTGTCAAGAGAACTCGATGAGTACATTGGATAGCTGGCATCCGGATTCTAAAGACCTTGCCAATCTGGCCAAGGAACGGCTGAGCCTAAAGGAGACGCAGCGCATCCTCGATCATTGCAGGGAATGTCGTGAGTGTGCCGACAAACTCCTTGAGACGGTCCGGTCGCAGCCGATTGTTGGAGAGCGCCGGGCAGTAAACAAGCGGAACTGGATGCCAGCAGCGACCCTCGCTCTTTTCATCGCCGGCGCAATTCTGGCCACGTACTGGTTCTTGGAAGATACTTCGCGCTCCGGCCCGTTTGGGATCGGTCCAAAATCTCCTCCTGACTTGTCTGAGACGATCTACGCTGAGGAACCTAGCACCTGGTTCGAAGACGCCTTCACACACGCCATGGTGTCGCCGGATGGCTCCAAAATGTTGCGCGTCGACAGCCTCGGGGTGAGCTTGGTCGACTTGTCGAGTGGCGAAGGTCTTCGTGCTGAACTTCTCCTCGATTTCGATCAGGTGATGGCTGCGACTTTCGATGGAAATGGCCGGATTGCTCGGTTTGCTAACCGGCGTCGTGATATGGGTTGGTTTCTTGAGAGTGGCGAGAATTTGCGCTCGACGGCAATTCCGTTGGATGCAGTTCCGGCGTGGGCACCAGGCAACCGCGATGTTGTCTGGATCCGGCCTCCTGGTAACAGGATCGTACTGGGGGAGCCTCCCGATGACCGGTGGCATAACATCGGCGATCGTGTATTAGGATTGGCGTGGGACCCCACGGGCGCTGCCGCCTACGGGCTGGCCATGTCGGTGAACGGATCAGCGTCGGTTCTTCGCGTACGGCCCTTGGGTGGCGAGGTAGAGATCATCCGTGACGGGCTAGACGCCTCGGCACTGCCAAATGGCCTAGCAGTTGCCCCCGATGGGCGGTCACTCTTTATCTCGCTTGCCACGGAAGACGAACCGGATGCTGATGCGCGGCACGAGACGCGCGTGAACCGAGATCTCGATATTTACGAACTCGAGATCAAATCGGGGGACCTCCGCTTAGTAAGTGATATTGAGGGAGATGATTTTTGGCCTTGGGTCGCGGGTGATTATCTGTACTGGACGCATAATGATTACGATGCTTCTGTGATGCTGATACCGCTTGGCAATCCTGGCGCCAAGCTACTCTTTGATGTTGTTGGGCAGAGAGATGGCAGATTTTCTACCCAGCTACCGCGCTGGAACCCCACCGGTGAATTACTTGCCTACACGGTTGGTAGCTGGAGGCTTGCGGACTGGGGGCTCAACCTCGACACGGAAGTTGTTGCCATCGGGCCGGATGGAGACAGAGGATCGGCGGCGGCTCTGGTCACCGGGTATCATGCCGACTACACGCCCTCATGGTCGCCCGATGGTCGCTGGCTGGCTTACCGGTCGCGTCGTTCACCACGGCCGGTGCCTTACTATGCGGGGCCCGATGTTACCGACGACATCTTCTTGCGTCGGGCCAACGATCCAGACGCTGCTGAAATTCGGCTCACTGATTTTGGTTGGGAGGTCGGTGACCCCAATTGGTCGACCGATGGCAGCCGGCTATTGTTCGATAGCTGGGACCGTGTCCCTGGTGTTTCAAAGCCTTGGGTCGCGACCATCGATCCGGAACATGGTGATTTAATCGACGTCGTGCCCTTGAAGTTCCCCGACGAGATTTCCGGCTCAGTCTCGGCTGTTTACTCTCCTGTCTCGGATGACGTGCTATTTATCGAGCGTCTAAACCCCGAAACCCAAAGACTTTGGATCATGCTGGCTGCGGGTGAAGTCGAGAAAGTCATTGAGTTCACGTCTTACACTCGCGGTGGCGCTGCGTGGACACCGAATGGAGAGAGCATCGTCTATTCGGCGTTGGCGGGCGAGAAGATGCAGTTATTTTTGGTCTCTCGATTCGGCGGTGAGCCGCAACAGTTAACTGCGGAGCCAGTTAATGTTTTGCATGCGCAGGTTTCTCCCGATGGTCTTTGGATTGCTGCGACGAGGCTGTCCCAAAAGAAAGAAATCCGCCGCTTGCCACTGCGTTAGTTGGGGGTCTGACGCAGCGTAATTCTGGTCCTTTTCAAGCCCCTCCGGCCTTTTTGATGGCGTGCTTGTCGGCGGCGAATGGCATATTCTCGTGCACATGCGAAAGACACTTTGGATCGGATTCCTTTTCGTATTGCTTGCATCTCCTGCATGTTCGGGAGGTCACATAGATACAGTGTGGGATACTCAATTTGACTTTGCCGGGCTCAACACTTTCGATTGGGCGGTGAAGGAACCTGAGACAGGCGCTGCTTTGCCGTATGGGACGCTTGACACGGCCATCAAGGCGGTTGTCGATAGCCACATGCGCGCGGTTGGTTTTCGTCGCTCAAGCAACAACCCTTCATTTCTTCTCACCTACTACGTCGGTGACGAAGAGGTCGCGCGGCTTCAGGAAAGCTACTATGGGCGGGGGTGGAGCGGTTACTGGGGCTGGGGCTGGTATGGTCCTGCTGGCCTCAACGTTTCGCAGTACGACACGGGCACGATTACCATCGACATGCTATCTCCCGACCCCGCCGTCGGTCTGATTTGGCGCGGTATTGCCCGGGCTGAACTCCTGCCATCCGCACAGAATTCTGGGAAAATCGATGACGCCATTGGCGAGATCCTTGAGGACTTTCCTCCAGAAGATGACAGCTAGCTACACTTAGCTTCTTGTACCCTTTTGACGGCTGACGTTGCGATTTCCTTGAACCCAGAATCGTAACGGCTTGTGTTGCCACTCTTCAGCGTAGTTGACACCGACGCGGGGCCCGCAACCGATCGCTGCGGTTGGCAAGGACCGCTTGCGGAGCGCTTCGATGAACAGCATCTTGCCACCCACGAGGTCCTCTCCGTCGATGGCGAGGGTAATACCAAGTGCTTGACACAGTTTTCCGGGTCCGGAGCAGAGGTCAATCGAACGTCGAGCCGCGTCGCGGCGCGCGAACATCACATCAGTCCCACCATCCGGTTCCAGAGCACGCAGCAAAACTGCCACAGGCTCCTCTGGATCTCCGGCTACCACGTTGACACAATGGTGCATCCCGTAAACGAAGTACACGTAAGCGTTCCCCCCGGGACCCCACATTGTTTCGTTACGGGCCGTGCGACATCCGCGGTAGGTGTGAGCTGCTTTGTCGATCGTTCCGAGATAGGCCTCGGTCTCGACAATGATGCCAGAGACACGGGAATCATCGACCTGGCTGACAAGTCGTTGACCAAGCAGGCCACGGGCGACCGAAATGACATTCCGGTGATAAAAAAAGCGTGGCAGACGCGGTGTCTGATCATGCTGGTTGGCGTTCCTCATGGTTGCGCGAGAATATACTGATGGAAATGATCTCGCCGTTTGAATGAGGGGACAGATGACAGAGCAAGACGACCCGACACTTAGTACTCCACCTATTCTGGCAGGGAAGAAGGGTTTAGTCGTAGGGGTGGCCAACGAACGATCGATCGCCTGGGGCCTGGCTCGCAGAGCAGCGTCAGCTGGGGCGGAGCTGGCTTTCACGTATCAGGGGGAAGCTCTCCTGAAGCGTGTTCAACCGCTCGCCGAGTCGGTTGGTAGCAACCTGCTTGTGCCGATGGACGTAACTGACGAGGCACAGGTAGATGCTGCCTTCGATGCTGTGAGCAAAGAATTTGGCTCGCTGGATTTCCTGGTTCACTCGATTGCGTTTGCCGACCGTGAAGATCTCAAGGGTCGCACCCTAGATACGTCGCGCGACGGTTTTTTGATGGCGATGGAGATTAGCGTTTACTCGTTGCTGCATCTTGTTCGGAAGGCAGAGCCGATGATGAATGAGGGTGGCAGCATCGTCACCATGACCTACTATGGTTCTATGAAAGCGGTGCCGAACTACAACGTAATGGGAATTGCAAAAGCTTCCCTGGAGGCAAGTGTTCGTTACCTTGCCGGTGACTTGGGCAAGAAAAACATCCGCATCAACGCTATCTCTGCCGGCCCGATCAAGACACTCGCTGCCTCCGGCGTTTCGGGTTTGCGTTCGATGCTTTCGCAGCTTGCTGAGCGTTCGCCGTTGCGCCGCAACGTCGACATCGATGACGTTGGTGCTGCCGGTTTGTATTTGTTGTCAGCACTATCGAAGGGTGTTACTGGAGAAGTCCATTATGTTGATGCGGGCTTCAACACGACGGCAATGTGAACCATATGAGACGGCTAGGGAAGCACCATCCTTAAGCTGACATCTGGTGGCTGAATGGGCTCGCCAAAGCGCCGTTTGTGGGGCACCATAAGGTTGGCTGTAGCCGTTCAGCGGTTATGGCCCTTTTCTCGGGTTCATAGCGGTTGGTTTTGTCGCGTGATCAGTTGCAGATCGACTGCCGGCAGGCAATGCGCAGAACTCGCAAACTAGTGAATGCGAATCGGATTATTTGTCGATCCAACCATGCTTGCTCGCCGACCTCTCAAGGTAGGGTGATGAGGAGGACCCCCAATGTCATTTGTCGATGACATCATGGCCAACGTAAAGGCTAAGAACGCTGCTGAGCCTGAATTTCATCAGGCAGTAGAAGAGGTAGTAGAGTCACTTGAGCTCGTACTCGAGCGTCGGCCCGAATACAGAAAGGCCAAAATCGTCGAGCGTGTCATCGAGCCTGAGCGCGTCATTATGTTTCGTGTCCCCTGGGTTGATGACAACGGCGATATTCATGTCAACCGCGGCTTCCGGATTGAGATGAACAGTGCAATCGGCCCTTACAAGGGTGGGCTACGTTTCCATCCGTCAGTCAATCTCGGCATCCTTAAGTTCCTCGCTTTCGAACAAGTCTTCAAGAACTCGCTCACGACATTGCCGCTAGGTGGTGGCAAGGGTGGCTCAGACTTTGACCCGAAGGGCAAGAGCGATAACGAGGTTATGCGCTTCTGCCAGAGTTTTATGAGCGAACTGTGTCGCCATATCGGCCCGAACACAGACGTTCCAGCCGGTGATATCGGTGTTGGTGGCCGCGAGATCGGTTTCCTCTTTGGCCAGTATAAGAGGCTACGAAACGAGTTTACCGGCGTACTCACGGGCAAGGCCCTCAACTGGGGAGGCTCACTGATTCGTCCGGAGGCGACAGGCTACGGTGCCGTATATTTTGCTGCCGAGATGCTAGCTACCCGCAGCGAGAACCTTGAGGGCAAGACCTGTCTTGTGTCAGGCAGTGGCAATGTGGCGCAGTACACGTGCGAAAAACTCCTCGACTTGGGAGGCAAGCCAGTCACTTTGTCAGATTCTGGTGGTTACATCTACGACGAAGAAGGTATCGATCGTGACAAGCTAGCCTTCGTTATGGATCTGAAGAACGTGCGCCGTGGCCGAATCAAAGAGTATGCGGAAAAATACAGCAGTGCCGTGTACACGGAGATTGATCCTAGTGCTGGCCACAATGGTATCTGGGACCATAATGCTGACTGTGCGTTCCCGAGCGCGACGCAGAATGAGATCAGCGCGAAGGACGCTGCGAACTTGCTTGAGAATGGTGTCTACGTCGTTTCCGAGGGCGCCAACATGCCGACTGTCATCGAGGGCGTCAATTTATTTATTGATGCTGGCATTCTTTATGGTCCCGGTAAGGCAGCGAACGCAGGTGGCGTTGCGACTTCTGGGCTTGAGATGTCGCAGAACAGCCTGCGCATGAGCTGGACTCGCGAGGAAGTTGACGCCAAGCTCCATGGCATTATGAAATCGATCCATACCGCGGCCAAGGAAACCGCTGAGGAGTATGGTTCCCCAGGCAATTATGTCAACGGCGCAAACATCGCTGGCTTCATAAAAATAGCCGATTCGATGATGGATCAGGGTATCGTTTAGCGATTTAGACATCCCAAGATTTATTCGGCTCTGCTAGTAAGTACAATGCTTTCGGGGCGGTCCTTGGACCGCCCCATTTTCTTGTTTTTCTTGGTTTATGTTCGCTAAGTTTCCTTGGCTGCAGAATCGAGAAATTGTAGTAGTGAACACTGATCCGCTTGCGCTCGCCTGAGCCCCCGGCGGACAGTAGCGGGGTGATGGAAAACACGCAGCGTCGTAGTTACCCAGGTAGCTTCCAGGACCTAATGTTGTGGCGGGTCAACAAGGTCCTGTTGGTCTCAAGTCTTTACGATTCGTTCACTCTGTCGGAAGATCGGCTGGTCAACGAGCTTGTTCTCGGCAATTTCCCTGGCCCTGACTTGTACAACGTTCCCGACCTGACGAGGGTATCCACAGGTAGGGAGGCATTGAAACTGGGCGAGAAACTCGGTGGCTACGATCTCATCATCAGTGCCACCCAGGTTGGGGACATGAGCGCCGGAGAACTTGCCCGGCGGGTCCACGAAGCCGGGCTCAAGATCCCGGTAATCGTGCTTGCCTATCATCCCCGTGAGCTCCACGGTTTTATCCGCCACCAAGACCTCACCTACATCGAGCGTACATTCTTATTCCAGGGTGACATACACATACTTTTTGCCATCGTCAAATACATCGAAGACCGCATGAACGTGGCACACGATGTAGATGTGTTGGGCGTACAGACAATCATTGTCATTGAGGACAACATTCGCTACTACTCATCGTTTCTGCCCTCGATGTACACAGATGTAATGCAACACACTCGCAGTCTTGTTCCAGAGGGCGTCAACTTGGCACATAAGCTGCTGCGTATCAAAGCTCGCCCCAAGATCTTGTTGTGTGACAACTATGAAGAGGCATGGAACTACTTCTCGACCTACCAACAGAACGTCCTCGGCATCGTCTCAGACGTTGAGTTCCCCAAAGATGGCCAGAAGTGTCTGGATGCCGGTATCCAGTTTGCGACGCAGGTGCGGGAGTTAATGCCTGATGTGCCTGTTGTGCTCCAGTCGGGTAAACAAGAAAACGAAGAACTGGCACGCGAAGCTGGGCGCGCTTTTTTGCGTAAGGGATCGCCTACGCTATTGACTGAATTAAGAGCATTCATGTTCGAGAATTTTGGCTTTGGCGACTTCATCTTTCGTATGCCGAACGGGGAAGAAGTTGGGCGTGCTAGTGACCTCAAGTCGCTCGAAAAAGAGCTGCGCCTCGTACCAGCTGAGAGTGTTGCGTACCATGCCGCCCACAACCACTTCTCAGTGTGGCTTAAGGCGCGCACCGAATTTGCTATTGCCCATCAGCTGCGGCCGAAAAAACTTTCCGACTTCGAAAGTGATAAAGATCTCCGCGAAAACTTGATAGAAGCGATCCGTACGCACCGTGAGGCACGACGACGTGCGGTCGTTACAGACTTCAACCCGGAGCGTTTTGACCCCAACCGAGGCTTCGCTCGGCTCGGTGGTGGCTCTCTAGGTGGCAAGGCTCGCGGTCTTGCCTTTGCCAACCTCCTACTGACCGAACTCGATCTGTCGACGTGCTTCCCAAGCGTCCATATCGCGGTGCCACCCACGTTGGTGATTGGCACCCAGGTTTTCGACGACTTCCTCGACGATAATGACCTGCGCGAGTTCGCGATTACCTCTAACGACGATGAACAGATCGCTGAACGTTTCCTCGCCGCTAATCTTCGGACAGATATTCGTTCTTCGCTGTGGGAGTTCCTCGACCTCTGCTACTACCCACTTGCTGTTCGCTCTTCGAGCTTATTAGAAGATTCTCGTTATCAACCGTTCGCGGGCATTTATGAAACGCTTATGGTCCCGAACAACAACCCCGACCTTACGGTGAGGCTCAATGAGTTGTTGCGTGCCATTAAACGAGTCTACGCATCGACTTTCTCGCAGGTGACCAAGCGGCACCTGAGGGCAACTTCGTATCGACTTGAGGAAGAGAAGATGGGAGTTGTCTTGCAGCGTGTCGTGGGTGCCGAACACGAGAAGCGTTTCTACCCTGAAATGGCCGGTGTGGCGCTGTCACAGAACTATTACCCAGTCGATCCGGTCAAGGTCGAAGATGGGCTCGTAGCAGTTGCGCTCGGGTTGGGCCCCGCGGTGGTCGAGGGCGAGGATTGCTTGCGGTTCTCTCCGCGTCACCCTGAAAGGCTCGTTCAGATGTCTTCGGTAAAGGACACCTTGAACAATTCACAACGCCAGTTCTATGCGATCAACCTTAAATCAGAAGAGGATACGGTGAGCGCCGAGGTGTTCGGCGAAGAGGCACAACTCGGCCGCTATGATCTCTCGGTGGCGGAAAAAGACGGCACGCTAGCAGCTGTTGGCTCTACGTATTCACCTGAGAACGATGCCATTTACGATGGCGTCTCGCGCCCCGGTGTGCGTTTAGTCAGCTTTGCGCCGGTTCTCAAGCAAGATGTGTTTCCGTTAGCAGAGATTCTTTCCAAGCTTCTTGATGTAAGCGTTGATGCAGCTGGCGGGGAGGTGGAGATCGAATTTGCTGCCAATCTCTCGACTCCATCAGGCAAACCTAAGGAGTTCGGATTTCTACAATTGCGACCGGTGGCCGTGCCGCTCGGCAGGGGTGGAGTGAAAATTGGAGAGGTCGCTTTGGCCGACACTCTTTGCCGCAGTTCCAGCGTGCTAGGGAACGGTGTGGTCGACGATCTGTGCGACATCGTGGTTGTGGATTTCAATCGCTATAAGCGGGACCAATCGCACGTTGTGGCGCAAGAAGTGGCGCAATTCAACGCGCAACTTGTCAAAGAAGGAACACCGTACCTTCTTATCGGTGTTGGTCGCTGGGGTTCCGCTGATCCGTTGCTTGGCATCCCGGTAACCTGGGAACAGATCTCAGGGGCCAAGGTCATCGTTGAGGCGGGCTTCCGTGATTTCAAGGTACAGCCATCGCAAGGCACTCACTTCTTCCAGAACCTAGTCGCCAACAACGTTGGTTATTTTACCGCCAACCCCGAGATCGCCGACGGATTCGCGGACTGGAATTGGCTTGCCCAACAATCGGCCGTCAGTGAGAAAATCTACACACGCCACCTGCACCTCGACGAACCATCAATTGTGAGAATGGACGGTGCTCGTAACCGTGGCGTCATCCTAAAGCCAGCAGCATCTTGAATGGGTATTTACAGGCCATGAAAGAGGCTTCAGGTCAGCGGAACGGTCCCCGTCCTGGCTGTGTGATCTCGAAACCTTCACGATCTTTGGCTGCGCGCACGATCGCACGAACGTCGGCGAGCAGACTCTGTGCGTCGAAGATGATGCCGTCCTTGATGGTGTACTTAATCCCGCCGACCCGGACGACCTCGTTATCAAGAGTTAGCTTCACCGCACCGATGCCATAAAGTACTTTAAGATTCTCGAGAGGATTCTCGTCGACGACGACGAAGTCAGCCATCTTCCCAACCTCGACTGTTCCAACTTGATCAGCGACCCCAAGCGCCTCGGCGCCTTTGAGCGTGGCCGACTGAATCACCTCAAGCGGGTGGAATCCAGACTCCCGTAGAAGTTCCATTTCACGGACAAAAGAAAATCCATAGAGATTGTATGAATAGCCTGAATCGGTGCCCACCGCCACACGGCCCCCACGATTTTTGTACTCGTTGATGAAGGTCATCCAGAGGCGATAATTTTCCTTCCAGGCGACCTCTTCTTCAGTACCCCAGTAAAACCAATATGAAGCGTGAGCAATGCGGTTAGGCTCGTAGAAACGCCACAAAGAGGGAAGCGTGTGCTCTTCATGCCACTCGGCGCGCGCCATACGCATGAAGTCACGTGTCGTCTCGTAAGCGTGGAATGTTGGCACCATGGTGAAGTCGATCTCAAGGAGTTCTTCCATCACCGCGTTCCAATGGTCCGAGTATGGTGCCGCTGCTTGTTTCCACAGGCGGCCAGCCTCGGAAAAGCGATCTTGCTCATCATTGTAGTTATAGTCGAGCGGGTAGTTTTGTAACTGTCTATCAGTGAACAAAGCCTCTGGCAATCCGTACCAGTGCTGCATAGAAGTCAGCCCGAGCCGCGCTGAATCGAGAACGTCCATCCACGCAACGTTCAACTGCGCGTGGTGCATCGTGGTGTAAAGATCACGCTCTTCGGCTTGCTCAAGTGCTGCTTTCATGATGTCGGGGCGAAGGCCGAAGAACTTGATGCCATGGGCGTTGATGTCCGCAATCTCGTTGACCCAGTCGCGTGCTTGCTGTGGCGTAAAAATGGGCTCGTCCCATCCCTGGCCGAATGTTGCCGAAGGTAGCAGGCGTGGCGATGTGATCTCATTGGCTTCCGAGCGCCGCCTGTGCTCGAGCATCCAGCCAATACCGTTGCCACTGCCCGGATCCGCGCTGGTCGTTATGCCGTGACCCATCCACAGCTTCAACACATACTCCGCCGGTGTGCCTTGCTCCCTGCCCCCGAGGTGGCCATGCAGGTCGATGAATCCAGGCAGGACAAAATGTCCCTCTAGGTCGAGAACACGATCACCAGGGAGTACTTCCGGGCGCCGGTTTGGATTGATTGCTACATCGGGGGCACCTACGCTGACGATATTCACAATGCGGTCCCCTTCAACAACGATATCGACTGGCCCGAACGGTGGGGCCCCCGTGCCGTCGATGAGAGTTGCGCCGCGCAGGATCAACCGTTCGAATGGACCTTCTCCCTCTCCAGCAGGCCGATTCGGGGCCTCCTGGACTTGTGCCATCCCAAACGCCGGGGCGAATGAAGCGATGCTAAGAACTGCTGCGACGATGAGAAACGTCGAGATCAATTGAGTTCGATGCATGGTTAATTCTCCTGTGGGGTGTGGACTGGAGTAAGGTTGTCGAGCAAATTGGCTAGAGTGCATTTTTGGCATCGATTTCCAAGTACAACCGGGCCCGAATCGTGCTCCACTGTTACGGGCGAGATTTTCAAGGATTCGCTGAGTTTGGTGTCTGCCACAACATCACCATTGGTTTGCTCGGATGGGATGATACTCGTTTATTTACTGGAATACGGTGTGGCACGAATCAGCATTCATCGCCTGGGTTGACGGTGATGCCGCCGGACGTCACGCTTCGATTTCATTTCAATAAGATCCTCAATATCTGTCAAATACGAGAGGGAAGATGGGAAAAGCCCTGAAAGGTGTCCGCATTCTCGACATGACGCATGTCCAGTCGGGGCCGACGTGCACGCAAATTCTCGCGTGGTTCGGTGCCGATGTCATCAAAATCGAGCGGCCTGGCGGCGGGGACGCAACGCGCAGCCAGTTACGCGACATTCCGGATGTGGACAGCCTGTATTTCACAATGCTGAATGCCAACAAGCGCAGCATTACGCTCAATCCTAAGACTGAGGTGGGTAACAAGATCTTTGCCAAGTTGATCGAGGAATGTGACGTGATGGTGGAAAACTTTGCTCCTGGCGCCATAGACCGGATGGGTTTTCCATGGGAGAAAATCCAGGGAATCAACCCGCGTATGATCTATGCGTCTATCAAAGGTTTCGGTCCCGGCCCCTATGAGGACTGCAAGGTGTACGAGAATGTTGCCCAGTGTACCGGTGGGGCTGCATCGACAACGGGGGAACTGGAGGGCTTCCCTATGGTGACTGGTGCCCAGATTGGTGACTCGGGAACCGGAATGCACCTGGTGGCTGGTATCTTGGCAGCCTTATTCCACCGTGAAAAAAGCGGAAAGGGTCAGCGTGTGGTATGCGCTATGCAGGACGCAGTGTTAAACCTCTGCCGGGTAAAGTTGCGTGATCAGCAACGACTCGCCCATGGCCCATTAAAGGAATACCCGCAGTATCCTAACGGAGAGTTTGGGGAAGCTGTGCCGCGGGCTGGCAACGCTTCGGGGGGTGGTCACCCGGGCTGGATCGTGAAGTGTAAAGGTTGGGAGACCGATCCAGACGCCTACATTTACGTCATCCTCCAGGCGATGGCGTTCGAAGCGCTCGCCAGAGTCATCGGCCACGAAGATTGGCTGGAAGACCCTGATTTCAACACGCCTGATGCACGTCTACCGCGGCTGATGGAAGTGTACGGTGAGATCGAGAAATGGACTATGACCAAAGACAAAATGGAGGTCATGGACACTCTCAATCCTTTGAACGTCCCGTGTGGCCCGATTTTGTCGATGAAGGAACTGGCAGAGGAACAGGGGTTGCGTGCTACCGAGACGGTCGTTGAAGTCGACCATCCGGAACGCGGCAAGTATTTGACGGTTGGTAATCCCATCAAGCTGTCGGATTCACCAGCTGACGTTGACCGCGCGCCGCTCCTGGGTGAGCACACTGAAGAAATTCTCAAAACAATTATTGGTCTTGATGACCAGGAAATCGACGCTGCACGTGAACAGGGTGCAATCTAATATGTGCACGACCCGACGGTGGTGGATGTTCTCAAGGATGAAACGTGAAGTATAACGTTCTCATTTTGGGAGCCTCCTATGGCTCGTTGTTCGGTACGAAGCTCCTGCTGGCCGGCCATTCGGTGACACTGGTATGCACTCCTCCCACGGCAGAGTTGATTAGCCGTGAAGGTACGGTTGTACGCTTCCCGATTCGAGGCCGGGACACTTCGGTTGAAATACGCTCTCAGGGACTCGCTGGCGAGCTTTCGGCCAGCATACCGGAGACCGTCGATCCAGCCGCTTTCGATCTAGTTGTACTAGGAATGCAGGAAGCCCAGTATGGTGCCGGCGGTGTTCGTGAACTAATGGATCGCGTGGCGGCGGCGTGTGTGCCAAGCCTGGCGATCATGAACATGCCACCTCTGCCCTACCTGGAGCGCATTCCCGGACTGTCGATCGAGCCGCTGAAGCGCTGCTTCGTAGACCCGGAAGTGTGGGACGGCTTCGAGCCCGGGCTGGTCACGATGGCGAGCCCGGATCCGCAGGCTTATCGCCAGCCGGGAGAGGCAAAGAATATTCTCCAAGTCGGCCTACCGACCAACTTCAAGGCGGCGCGCTTCGAGGCGGAAGAGCACACCGAAATGCTGCGCAATCTGGAAGCCGACATCGTGGATGCGCGCTTCGATCCCGGTGACGGGGCCCTCGAGATTCCGGTGAAGCTGCGCGTGCACGAATCACTCTTCGTGCCGCTAGCCAAGTGGCCCATGC
>ERZ651768.25-NODE-25-length-115916-cov-16.271843_pt1 | contig 115916 bp, 106 predicted proteins | sample MGYA00514754_ERZ651768 | MGnify/ENA metagenome assembly ERZ651768
TGTTTGGTCCATCCAACCTAAATCAAGCTCGTAGTCAGGGCCAAGCTTTTCGGCTTCACTCATGTAAAGTCCCCACCAAGTGCTATTTTCAATAGCCGTTACTATAGAGAGCTGGGCGCTTTTAGCAACATGACGCTAATACGGTACGTTGACTTGGCTCAAAGAACGGCGTTTGTTTGTAGAAGGAGATCAAATTGCGCATGTATCGCCCATTATTCCTAGTGTTTACGGCCGCCATATGGGTGACGGCCGGAGCGTCTGCGGCCGAGAATCCTCCCGATTATCTTTCAGATGAATTGCGGTCGCGCGTGGAGACGTTAAAGGTCAATGCATCCAACACACCGACGGATCTCGTCAACATCAAACCACGTCTCCGAACGCTTTGGGATTGGTTGAATGCATATGCTCTCTCCGGTGGATATGTACCCGTCAACGCCACACAGTCGATTTCGCAAATGTCCGCATACCCGTTAACCGCCACAAATAATCGCTTTGCCCAGTTCGATCGCATGATTCGCGAGTTCACTCTCCGAGATGAAAACCCCAGCGCATTCGGGACCCTTGTTGCAAATCTGGGACCGTTCGAGGCACGGTCTTTTGTCACCATCGAACAATCGTTTACGGTTGGCACCAAAGCAATTGAGGCGGGTGGTGGTTTCCTCATCGGACGCCACTTCATGCCCAATTACGGGAAGTTACAAGCGACCGACCCGACGGCTGCAAATTACATCAGCATCCGCTCGTCGAACCCCCGTGTCGAATTCACCCACGGCACCTTCCCGCTTTCAGGCATGCACGGCGGTTTCAGAAATGCCCGTCAAACGCTCGTTTTTCGTATCGCCTCAGGTCGTCTAAGTTCTGGCGATATCGTCACGCTGACCTACGGCGACAAGTCCGGAGGTAGCACCGGTTTCCTTATGTCCGATGTCTCTAGCGACCGAATGCCGCTGCCCGTGTATCTCGATTTCGATGGCAGCGAGAATTTTATGTCGCTGCCGATTCAGCCAATCATCGTCGCCGGGACGAGCGTCGCGGGCGTGCACGCTTTCGCCCCCTCCGTCGTCGCTATCGACGAACCCTTTAGTATCTCGGTGCGTGCCGAAGACGGTTTCTATAACCGGGCAACAGGTCCGTTACCTTCGTGGCAGGTGTCATTGAATGGCAACCTTCTTTCCGAGATTCCGGCGTCGTCCGAAGCCATTCACGTGATCCACGACGTTCGACTCGATGCGGCCGGAGTCTACCGTATCAGTGTGCGATCGGCCGACGGCTCCATCACCGGTAGCGGAAACCCGATCTTGGTCGAACGTGAACCTAAACGCCGTATTTATTGGGGCGATACGCACGGTCACTCGGGCTTCGCCGAAGGAGTGGGCACGCCCGAACGCTTCATGACATGGGCGCGTGACGACGCAAGACTTGATTACGTCACCCACTCCGAACACGACATCTGGCTCGATGATTTCGAGTGGGAAGTGTTACGTGACAATGTCGAGACGTATTCGGTCGATAACGAATTTATCGCTTTTCTCGGTTACGAGTGGACCATCAGGAACACTCAGGGGGGCCATCACAACGTTCTGTTTCGAAACACCCAAGGAAGACGCCGGGTTCCCGCGCAAACCCACGGGACGCTATCAAAACTGTATCAAGGCCTCCGTACTCAGAACGATCCCGCCGACGTTGTGGTCATTCCCCATGCCCATCAAGCGGGCGATTACCGGCTCAACGATCCTCTTTTGGAGCCTCTGATCGAGGTTATGTCGCAACACGGAACATTCGAATGGTTCGGCCGTATGTACCTCAAGCAGGGGCACCAAGTCGGATTTACCGCCGCAAGCGATAACCACCTAAGTCAGCCGGGCTATACCGCGCCAAAAGGGGGTGGGCTTTCGCAGCGCGGTGGCTTAGGGGCACTCCGTGCCGCGCGAAAATCAAGGGATAACCTATTCGATGCGATGAAAGACCTGGCATCTTATGCCACCACCGGTGATCGCATTATCCTGGATTTCACCCTGAACGGAGTCGAGATGGGTCAGAGAGCGCGCTTTTCCAAAGAACGAAAACTCCGCGGGCGGATCGTCGGAACGGCGCCCATCGACACCGTTACTGTTTTTCGAAACGACGAGGCCATTTGGAAACAGGACTATCTGCAAGACGACGCAAAGAGAGTGTCATCGTCCGGGACATTTCACGTCACCTTTCAGTCCGATTCAGAGCCCACGAACCGCGGCGACAATCCCCGCGGCTGGCGACTTTGGCAAGGAACCTTACGCCTGACCGGTGCCACCCTGATAGAGGTCTCGGGCACCGACTTTCACAATATCGACTCACAATCACTGAAGGTGCTCGACGACCAAACGCTTGAATTTTCGACCCTCACACGTGGAGACACGAGCTCGATCGTGCTCGATCTCGAGAACATCCGTCGCACCGGTCACATTGACATTGAACTGGCAGCCGCACGTGAGTTCGGAGGCGCACCACCCATCTTCCGCCCGCCCCAAAATATTCCCGCATCATCGGTCACGTTGGCATTCAGTGCGATGAAAGACGGTCACATGACCACCTCGTTAGCACAGGATGATTACGTCGACACCATTTCATTAAGGTCCGTGGTGACTGATGGACCAGACGACGTCCAGTTTGAATTCGATGACCTAGGAGACGGTCACGGCGATTATTACTACGTGCGCGTGTTGCAGGCCAACGATGCGATGGCTTGGTCAAGTCCGATTTGGGTCGGCGGATACCCAAAACGATGAGCACGAGTTTCAACATTCATAAGCAACTGCTCGCCGACTGTGAGCAACTTGGGAACCTCGATCTCTGTTCGGTATTGTTGATGCGCGATGCGCGTTTTCCCTGGCTGATTTTAGTGCCTCGCATTGACGGTCTACGCGATCTTCACGACCTGCCGGCAACCTACCGCGAACAAGCGTTTACCGAGATTGAAATCACGTCCGAGGCCCTGCGCACGTACACCAGTGCCGACAAAATCAACGTCGCCGCTCTCGGAAACATGGTGCCGCAATTGCACATACACGTCATCGGCCGGCGAGAAGATGATGCTGGTTGGCCGGCGCCAGTTTGGAGTGCCGGCCCTGCAATCACGCTCGAGGGAGCAGAGCTCAAGGAACGGACATCGACCCTGAAAACGTTGGTGTTTGCGGAATAAACACCCGTTTATTCGAGCGCGTAGGTTATGCGGAACCTTGCATACGCAACTCGTGCAACGAATCGCCATTGCAATAGCGTTCTAGTAGTCGATCGGGATCGAACTCGACCCCGATCGGATTCTCGGCAAAGACCGATGATCGCATGAACGCGTTCAGTTCCTCGGTTGAATCAAAGTTCTCCACTTGAAACTCGACGCGATTGCCATCCGGATCCGCATAGTAGAGGGACGTGGTGAGTCCGTGGTTGACGGGCCACACCGGTTCAATATCCAACGATTTGAGACGAGCATACGTTCCTAATAGCTCCCCGAGCGTCGCAAGCGTATACGCAACGTGGTCAAGGCCTGGGCTTCCGCGCACGGTCTCCGTCTCGACCGGTGTCTTCGCCAACGCTAGTCGATGGTGTTCGTCATCGTACGTCAGGAACGCCAGGTTACCCGCGTCGTGCACGATCGACATGCCGAGAACTTTTTGGTACCAGTCGAGGGATTTTTCAATATTGCGAACGCGTAATACAAAGTGCGCGAACTTCGCAGGCGTAACCGCTGTCTGCATGTCGATTTTACGTTTCACGGCACCACTCCCATCGTGTTGTAGGCTCCAGGCCGCTTTCCACCCGAGCGTGAATTGACCAAGTCTCGCACTGGCTCACGGTATCGGAATATCACCGGTAGCTACTGGGACATCCCAGCCCGCTACGACCGCCGGGCGCTTTGCGATCTCGGTATACCACCGATGCAAATTTGGCAATTCGTCCCAGTCAATCCGGTGCCAAGGCCACCGCGCTATCCACGGCCACGTCGCGATGTCGGCAATGCTGTAGCTCCCTGCAAGGTAGCCGACTTCCCCTAAGCGCCGATCGAGCACACTGTACAAACGGCGTGCCTCATCCGCATACCTCGCTTCCGCATATTCCGACTTACCTGAATTGAAATGCAAAAAGTGATTGGCTTGGCCCAGCATCGGGCCGACACTGGCCATCTGAAGCATCAACCACTCCATCGTCACCCATGGATCATCCCCTGCGAGCTGGCCCGTTTTGTCGCTCAAATACAAAAGGATCGCACCCGACTCCATCATAGTACGACCGTTCTCTGAATCGACGATGGCGGGAATCTTGTTGTTCGGGCTGATTCGCAAAAAGTCTGGTGCAAATTGCTCGTCACGACCGATATGCACCGGATGCACGTTATACGGCAGCCCGAGCTCCTCCAAGACAATAGAAATCTTGCGGCCGTTCGGCGTTGCAAAGGTGTAAAGGTCAATACTCATAGCGACAAATACCTCCTTCCACGACCGCTTTACTTGGGTTTCCTGAGACGAAACAGAAAGCGATCGGTGTTGCCCCGCAGATCGGGCGCAAAGACACCGCCGGTGTGATCATCCTTCGGATTTCGCAAAAGATCTCCCGACGCATCGAGTTGAAATTCTGAACGCGCGATCAGTTCGCGCATAACCGCTTCATCCATCCGATGGAGACGGTTGTTATCGCCGTCGGCACTTCCTACGTGGTCAATCACGGCAAACACGCCACCCGGTTTCAACACGCCATACACGTCGGACATGAACTCCAGGGCTGCAGCCTCACCAGCACTGTTGTAAATGTCATGGAAGTTGAGTGCCGTCATCGCGAGGTCCACGGTCGCTGACGGAATACCTAAATCGCTCATATCGCGATCAAGCCGGACCACGTTCGCAAGACGTCCGTCCTTCAGCCGTTGGGTCAGGGCCTTGTCGTAGAACCCATCCCTGTATTTCAACATCATTGGCGAGTTTTGTGCGTAGACGGTCCCTTGGCTTCCAACCGCGTGCGCCAAGACTTCCGTGTAGTAGCCGCTCGATGCCATAACATCCATTACGATGGCACCCTCTTGTACTCCAAGAAAATGGATGACGTCTGTCGGCTTGCGACCAGCGTCGCGGACGGTGTCTGCGTCCGGTCGGGTCGCATCCCGGATATTGGTGACGACATCCGCCTGCCCGAACACAGCTAAGGCCACCAAAACCGACGACGCGATTCTGAGGGTGGACATTCGATTAATTTCCATAATTGGATTCCTCTAGCGTGAAGCCTAAACCTATCAGACCTACGGCCATCCATGACAGCACGACTGTTCCGAGGCAGGGGTCGATGATCCTCAATACAGCGTCTTAGCGCGGCTGTTCAAGAACCTTAAGATGGCGTGGAACGAGCACGCGTTCAATACCTTCAAACATTAGCTCGGTCGCGATTGCTAGTACTGCTGCGGGTATCGCTCCCTGCAATATGAGCGACGTATCGTTGAGCGCGAGCCCAGTAACAATTGGATCGCCCAATCCCCCTGCCCCGATAAAGGCAGCGAGCGTCGCTGTACCAATGCTAATCACGGCGGCGGTGCGCACGCCGGCTAATATGGCTGGCATGGCAAGCGGTACATAGACGTATCGAATCTCATCGTATCGAGTTAATCCCATGGCCTTTCCGACGCGTCGCAATACCGGGTCCACCGTCGCCAACGCAGTGACGCTATTGCGAACGATCGGGAGCAGTGAATATAAAAACAACGCCATCACGGCAGGCAACATCCCTATACCAAAAATAGGGATCATCAGAGCCAACAGCGCAATCGACGGGATTGTTTGTAGAAGGCCCGCGACATAAAGCACGGCGTTGGATATCCAGGCCACTTGGAATACGGCCAACGCGAGGACGATCCCGACGACGGTCGCTGTCAACAACGCGATGGCTGTAAGCCACAAATGTCGCTGTGTGTTACGAATCAAGTCGTCGAACGTGTTCGATCCCCCATCGGCAACATCAAAACCAATGGATCTGAGGTGGTTCCTTGCCGCAGATGCGAAATCCTCTCCCTCGAAAACAACCGATGCGTTAAGGGACGCCATCGACGAATCATCCAAAGTACCGGCTAAATCCTCGATCGCAGCCTGCGCTCGCGGCGACAGATCATCTCGAATTAAGGGGATCGCGAGATAGGTGGGGAAAAAGGCCTTATCGTCCGCCAACACTGTCAAATCATACCGTTGCAGTTCACCGTCGGTTGAATACGCGTCAGTAATGTCGATGGATCCGTCAGCCATCGCCTGGTACGCAAGACCGTGCTCGATGCCTTCGGGAATCCAATCAAACCCATACACGCGCCGCATCCCTGGCCATCCGTCCTCACGCTCAAGAAATTCGTGAGAAACCACGACCCGCAGGTCACGGTAATCTGTTAACTGCGATATCCGTTCTAAAGAGAACTCTTCAGCAACCTCTTTGCGCACAGCAATGGCGTACGTGTTGTTGAATCCGAGAGGAGAGAGTAGCGATAGCCCGCGTGATAAGAGGTGCTCGTTAAGTCCAAGAATCGACGTACGTTGCCCAAGTTTGAGAATGGTTTGCTCCAGCGTTCCGCTGTATTCGACATAGACGTCAATTTCGCCTGCTAGCAATGCCTCAAAGCAAATCAGTGTGCCCCCAAGACCGAAGCGGCGATCAACCTCCATGCCCGCTTGCTCTAGCCGTTGGGCAATGACTTCTCCAAGGAGATAGCTTTCAGTGAAGTTCTTACTTGCCACAACAATCGGCTCACCGGCAAACAACGGCAACCAACCAAACAACGCCACCGTAACCACCAGTCGTTTCAAAGTTGCGTCTCGATAAGTCGTCGAATGGACTCCGACGCCGGGGATTCAATCACCGAGGCCGTTTCGCCATGTTGAAGTATCTGGCCACTGCCCATGAACACCAGAAACTGCGCGAGCCGGACGGCTTCACGAAGATCATGCGTGACTAATAATGCACTTACGCTTTCTTGTTGCTGCAAAACTTCAAAGTGGCCATAAATTTCCTCGCGCGTAATTGGATCAATCGCCGAAAACGGTTCATCTAAAAGCAGCAGCGGAGGCTCAAGCATCATCGCCCGACACAAGCCAACACGCTGTTGTTGGCCACCCGAAAGTTGATACGGATACCGCGTACCGAGAGCCGAATCCAAACCCATCAGCTCGAAAAGCCTTCTAACTCGATTTCGGATTTTAGATTCGGGCCAACCCTCAAGGCGGGCCATCAGATCAACGTTTTGTTGCACCGTCATATGCGGAAACAAACCCGCGCCCTGAACGGCGTAGCCAATCTTTCGTCGGAATGCCGGAAGACCCGTCTCGGGAATCGGCGCGTTCAAGACGCTCAAAACGCCTTCATCCACGCTCACCACACCGTTAATTAATTGCAATAAGGTGGTTTTACCGCATCCGCTTTCACCGACGATGGCCGTTGTTTGACGCTGAGGAAGCGTGAGCGAGACGTGTCGAAACACCCATTGACCGTCGAACTGCTTGCCCACATCTTCAAGTCGAACGCACTCATCCATTGGAGGCGTTCTCGACGTACAAAGCTCGAAGATTTTCCGCGTGGCTGATCAGCGCCTCTACAACCTTGCTGTCTCGCATGTCCAGATTGCCGTTCTCCTGGCAAATTTGGAGTTCAAGCATGAACGCGTCAAGCTTATTGGTCGCGCCCGCAAGCCGTTGTCGAACAAAATCTAAGTGTGCCCGACGCTCTTTTTCGTCCATTTCGTCAGGCCGGACGCGCGCTTTCAATCGCTGCGATAAGGTGGTCAATCGCGGGTCCGTAAATTCTCCATTTATCCATGCGTTTCCATTTCGCAAAGCATGTTGCAAACGCTCGCTGGAGCGCCTGTCCGCATCATTAATGAAGCCATCGTATAGCGCGTATTCGGGATCACTCGGTGAGTCACGCTCATCATCTAGGTAGACGGCGCTGACGCGCTCCGCCAGATCGGGGCAATTGATCAAGGCATCTTGAGCCCGCTGTAACGCCGACAAGTCCATGTGTAAGCGTTCCGCATCGGCCTTTCGAACAACCGAAATCGGTGCGACGAAAGGGCACTGGTTAAATGCCACGGTGACAAGCGGCGGGCGAGCGACGCCAGGTCCGCGTCGTTCGAGATGGGTAAATACCGCGTCCCGGATTTCTTCGACCGAGCTCTCACAGATAAAATCAATGTCGCCAGCCAGATCGACGGCGATAACCCGATTATCTATGGTGGGATGGCGAGCAACCGAAACAATGGGCGCAAGACAAAAACGACTGTTTCGATAGATACCTGACACGTGCACACAAATCCGTTCACCCAGAGGCAACAGTAGTTCCCCGATCGTGTTTTTTTGACGCAGCGTCAGGGCATATGCGTAGAGCTCGGGTTGGCGAGATTTAATGGCACGGGCTAATGACAACGTTGCCTCAACGTCGGACAGCGCATCGTGCGCGTTTTCATGCTGGAGTTTATTCGCCCGGGCCATCTGCTCAAGCGAAAAAACCGGCGTCCCGTCCCGCGACGGCCATTCCAAGCCGTCTGGTCGTAATGCCCCCGCAGCGCGGACGAGGTCGATGAGATCCCACCGAGAATTACCGTCGCGCCACTCGCGACCATACGGATCGAGAAGATTTCGGTACAAACCGTAGCGGATGAATTCATCATCAAAACGAATATTGTTGTACCCCGTTACACAAGTTCCCGCCGCGGAAAAACGGTCATTAATTTCGCTCAACGCTTGCCACTCGCTCGCTCCTTGTTCCGTTCGCGCCGGAGTGATGCCGGTAATTAACGTCGCTTCGATGCTTGGCAATATTTCGGGAGCTAATCGCACGTAGGTCACGAAAGGCTTTTCGACGGGCTCAAGGTTTAGGTCGGTACGAAGACCCGCAAACTGAACGACCCTATCGTGTTTCGGATCAATCCCCGTGGTTTCCAAGTCATACCAGTAAAAACTGCCCGCCGAGCTTTCCATCCGCTATCCGATCCGGCAATCTTGGCGGCTACCCATGAATTCCCCCCTCACATCCCATTCGCTCTGGCTGGGTCCGATTCTGGCGTTCGCCGCCGGTTTCTTACTTGTTACGAGCGGGTTCTCTTGGGATGCAGCAATCACGTTAGGTGTTGCCATCATCTGTGTGGTTTGGTGGATTTTTGGACCCATCCCCATACCTGTCACGTCGCTCATCCCCCTGATTGCATTGCCAATGAGCGGCGTGCTCTCCATGGAACAAACCTCGGCCGCCTACGGGCATTACCTGGTTTTGCTATTACTGGGCGGATTCATTCTATCCACGGCAATGGAAAAAAGCGGGGCGCATTTGCGCGTCGCTCTAACCATGGTACGCGCATTCGGTGGCACCAGCAGCCGTCGTCTCGTATTCGGCTTCATGGCAGCCTCCGCACTGCTTTCGATGTGGATTTCTAATACAGCCACCACGCTCATGCTTCTGCCAGTCGCACTGGCGGTAATCGAAAAAGCGCGCGACCCGGCACTTCCCGTTCCGCTGTTGCTCGGCATTGCCTACGCCGCCAGCGTTGGCGGGATCGGCACACCCATTGGAACGCCCCCCAACGTCGCTTTTATGGCGATCTATAGCGAGAAAATCGGCGCGGATATTTCCTTTTTGACCTGGATGACATGGGGTGTCCCAGTGGTGCTCGTTTTCCTACCCATCGTCGGTCTTTGGCTTACCCGGAATCTACGATACAGCGGCGGCGTCGATTTGCCTGAAGTTGGCGACTGGAAAACAGCCGAACGACGAGTCATGTACGTTTTCGCACTCACCGCGTTCGCCTGGATCACGCGCAGCGAGCCTTTCGGCGGATGGTCTGCATTATTTTCCTTGAGCGACACAAACGATTCGATGGTCGCTCTGACCGCGGTCGTCATTATGTTCCTGGTTCCAGACGGCGAGGGTAAGAAATTGCTCGATTGGGACTCGGCAAAAAAAATTGAATGGGGGTTGTTAATCCTATTTGGCGGTGGTATCGCCATCGCCAAAGCGTTTGGTGAATCGGGGTTGAGCGAGTCCTTGGGTCAGGCGGTATCCGTCTTGTCCAGTTGGCATCCACTCGCAATCCTTATCGCGATCTGCCTATCCGTGACGTTCATGACTGAAATGACCAGTAATACAGCCACTACATTGTTATTGATGCCAATACTTGCCGCCGCCGCCATCGCAGTTGGAATGGATCCACGATTGTTAATGGTTCCGGCGGCGATGAGCGCCAGCTGCGCCTTTATGCTACCCGTCGCGACCGCTCCAAATTTGGTCGTGTTTTCCACCGGTCGCTTCGGCGTCGATCGAATGGTCAGAGAAGGGCTGGCACTCAATCTGCTCGGTACCGTGGTCATTTCTAGTCTTTGCTTTTTCCTCCTCGCTTAGCTGCAGCATACGTTCGTCACGCTCATCTCGCGGTAATTCGCTTAGCGCGAGCACGTCGGCATGGAAGATTTTCCAGTCTTCTCGTGCAGCAGAGAACAAAGCCTCGAAAGCAGGCACCCAATACCCATACGTAGCCACCTGAGCAAGACGCGCATTGTTAAACGGCGCCTCCATGTACGCGTCGAACCGACCCGCACCAAGTAGTACTCGATGCCGGTGATAGCACTGACCAATCTCCTGCATGGCCCAGCGTTTACGTTCGATTTTTGTCTCTTCGGATGTCTCCCCGACGTACAACCGACGCAGACGCTCGCGCCAGGCTATTAAGTAGTTATCGAGCCGATCTCGGCCTTGGCGACGTAAACGATACACTTCTACATCGCCACCACGTTCCTCCAACCAACGCTTCACACCTCGTTCACCCACGAACGATGCGTATGCCTCGTTAAACGCGGAATCCCCTACTACGTATACGAGAACGTGCGCCAATTCATGAAAAAGTAGTTCGGCCAACCGTTCAACCGGCCAGTCGAGGAACGTCGACAAAAGCGGGTCGTCAAACCAACCGAGTGTCGAATAAGCAGCAACCCCGCTGACATGGACGTCATAGCCACGGTGCTGTAGCCGATTGGCTTCTCTTGCGGCTCCCTCAATCGTAAAGTAGCCCCGATATGCGGCACACCCAATCAAGGGATAACAACGCGCCAAAGGTTCAATGCTGAGCAAATCAGCCGCAACGACATTCCAAACGACATACCGGCGATTGATTTCCGCGACCCGCATGTACCGGCCTTGCGCTGGCAACGCCAACGTGTTTCCAGCGAAATCTAGAATCGATCCAACTTCGATTAGTGCTTGCCGTCGAACGGCCGTCGTATTGGGAGAAGATATGACCTGGCTGACGGCTTCGCGATTAACCAGTATCTCCACTTGACCGCGGAGCGCTTGGCCATAAAAGGAAACGGTTGAACAACTAGCCACCGATACAAAGCCGATGACAAGTAGCCATCCTAACCAGCTACGAGTTAGCCCTATTAAAACCGACGTACCCACGCTGTCGCCTGTAGAAGCGCTGTGTTAAACATCATTCATGATTTATACGCTCAGGGGCATCACGGCGGCCTTATTTATTTCGATCAGTACGGTGTTCTGGTGCACGCCCTTGTACCTCATGGGCTTAGCGCGATTCCTCTTACCGATAAAACAGATTCGCACGCGGCTTGCCCATCTAATGGACCGCATTATCGACGGTTGGGTTTTTTCGAATCGCTTTATGGTCCGGTGTCTTCATATCACACATATCGAAAAACCGCGTTTGCTCGCCGAATTGGATCGAAACCACTGGAATGTCGTGGTCTGTAATCATCAAAGTTGGACCGACATCCTTGTTCTGCAAAACACGTTGTTAGGGCACATCCCCCCGTTAAAGTTTTTTACGAAGAAAGACCTTATATATGTCCCGTTGGTCGGCATCGCCATGTGGCTTCTCGGCTTTCCTTACGTCCGTCGTTATAGTCGCGCGCAGCTCGAGAAAAACCCGTCGCTGCGCGATCACGACCGAAACGCAACTCTGCAAGCTTGCCAAGGCTTTCTCGAACGACCGACATCGGTTCTCAACTTCCTAGAAGGCACGCGCTACAGCGAAGAAAAGAAAGCCGGCCAGTCTTCTCCCTACGCGCACCTACTACTTCCGAAAACCGGTGGTCTTGGGTACGTCTGTGACGCCCTTGACCAACAGATCGACAACATTATCGATGTCACCATCGTGTATCCCCACGGAACGCCTGGATTCTGGGCATTTCTCTGTGGACGCTGCACTCGTATCCACTTCCAAGCACGACGCTTCCCTACCCCACCCGTCGATCACGAAGCCCGTAAAGATTGGGCGGACGGGCTATGGCGCGAAAAAGATTTCGAAATCTCACGCACGCTTTTGCATCGACCCGATTAGCGCACCAGCAATTTCGACATGTACCTCGAACACTTCGGCCTAAACCAGAAACCTTTTTCGATCGCGCCCGATCCTTCTTTCATCTACCTGTCCGGAAAACACCGCGAGGCCCTCGCGCATTTAATGTACGGGCTCGAATCCGACGGCGGATTCGTCCTGGTTACGGGGGAAGTTGGAACCGGAAAAACAACTCTGTTACGTAATTTAATCGCTCAAGTACCCGACAATCAGGACGTGGCGTTCATCCTCAATCCCCGCCTGACTGTGCGCGAACTGCTTGAATCGTTATGTGACGAGCTCAGTATCGACTATCCAATCGAATCGCCGCTATCAATCAAACAATACATTGATCGCTTAAATCGTCATTTACTCCATGCGCATTCGCGAAATCGAAGCACGGTCATGATCATCGACGAAGCCCAAAATCTCTCACCTGCAGTACTCGAACAAATCCGGCTGCTTACTAATCTAGAGACCAACGAACGCAAACTCTTACGTATCATTCTCATCGGGCAGCCCGAACTCGGCGAGACGCTCGACCGTCACGAGCTGCGCCAGTTAGCTCAACGTATCACCGCTCGATACCACCTCGAAGCACTCGATAGCGACGACATCCACGCGTACATCTCCCATCGCATGCGGATATCCGGCACTTCCGCCGAAGTCTTCACACGCTCGGCTCGCCGGTTGATCTTTCGGCAGACGCAGGGTATCCCCCGTCTAATCAACGTCTTATGCGACCGATGCCTACTTGGCGCGTACGTTGACGGTATCCATCGAGTAAATCGGCGTATTGTCTCGCAGGCAGCAAGAGAAGCGTTTCCATCAAAAAAGTTTCGGCGTTGGCCTCTAGCGGTCGCTTTAGGTTTGGCCATTGTCGTGTTTGGCTATTTGGCTCTAGCTCCCAGTAATCCATGGTCGGTTGTATTTTCAAGGAGTCCCTTGCCGCTCGCAGAAGTCGCGGTTCGTTCGATACAACCAGAAACGACCAGCCCAAATAATGATGCCAGTGGTTCGTACGCCGAGACCCACATCGCAACGACTGAAAAAACCACCCTCGCCACACATGCATCGAAGCCGATATCCAACTCCGAGACCGTGGGCGAATCCGATCAAGTCGAAACGCCAGATCTTGGTAATGCAGTGGTAAGCCTTTCGGGTCTCAGTTCAAATATTGATCGAGGGTTTCGTGCGGCTTACGACAGCGTCTACCTTGCTTGGGGAATGGGCAGCGGATCGCCGCGATTGCCCTGCGAGGTCGACGCACAAACCATTCTTCGGTGCCTTCGAGGATACGGCGATCTCGCGGAACTGGAGCGGTTGAACCGACCCGCTGTTCTAGAACTATGGGACCACGCCACCGATCCCTTTTTCGCCGCTCTCTTAAGCGTCTCGGACACCAACTACACACTTGAAATCGAGGGCAACGTCCACGTCGTTAGCGGCCCGGCTATTCAACAACACTGGTTCGGCAACTACACAGTCTTGTGGCGGGCGCCTCCCGGATTCAACCGTGCGATTCAACTTGGACATACGGGGACTCAGGTGGAGTGGTTGCGTGAACAACTCGAATCACTGGTGTATCTACCGCCGACCAACGGCGATCGGGCGTTGTTCGATCACAACCTAGGGGACGCCCTCAAACAATTCCAGCGGTCCCAGCAATTACGCCCCGACGGCATCGCGGGTCCCAATTCGCTCATTCGACTTCACAGCAGTGCGGATATCCCTGTCGCTAAGTTACACGTAGCCCGCTGATGTCGTACATTCTCGACGCTCTACGTAAAGCAGAAATTGAACGTCGCGGTGTCTCCCTCGGAGATCATCTACCGCGGCAATCCCGCGTGCCCTTCAGGTCTCTTGTTACCATCCTCGTCCTTCTTAACGTCGTATTAATCGCTTGGCTATTGATAAATCCGACGAAACCACGCCTTGCGACTGACGAGCCAGTCGAGAAAAGCACCGACCACGTGATCGCCAGTAAAGCGGTCGTACAAACCGAATCGTCAAAGTCGCCACCAGGATTATTTCCAACTCCACAGTTATCGCCCCCAGACGTCAGCGCCGTCCAAGAAGTTGACCGACCTCGCATCCGACCCGAGCTCGTTTACTACCGGGACTTTGAAGGCGTGGTCGGCAATGCATTTCCCAATCTCGGTATCACCATTCATACCTACACCGCGGAGCCCCGCGAAAGGGCTATCCATATCGGGGGAAACATGTGGCGAGAAGGTGACGAGGTCAGTGATGGAATGATCTTAGAGACGATTACCGAAAACGGTATCGAGGTCACCTACCAAGGGTACCGAGTCCTTATCGATGTTTTTGAAATGTGGGACGCAGATAACTGATTAGCTTTGCGGATTTCGCTTTCAACCCTAGCTCATTTGGGTCTATCGCATTTCGCTTCAGTCAGTGTATAGACAACTCGAGCCGCCGCTTGAGGTCAGCTAGCCTTGCATTGACTTCGCGTCGATGCGCATCAATCGCGGTAATGGCCTCCTCGTTTTCTTTCACCCTGGTCTCAAGATTGGAACGCAGTCCCGACGTCGTCACACCTGTGACATTCACCTTGTCGACAAGATCACGCTGCTGATTGAAGAGCTGCTCGACGGTCTCTTGTAGCATATTCAACTGGTCGATGACTTCTTGCTGCTGGCTGAACGACCCTTCGTGACGCGACACCTGGGCTTTCAATCCCCGAATACTGGTCTCGATCGCAGAGACCGTTTTGGCTCGTTTTTCGAACGCAGCTTGATTCTCTTCAATCGCACTTTTGTTCCTTTTCCTCTGTTGTTCCAATCGTCGAATTTCCGACTCCCAAAGGTTGATCTGTTCGCTGGCACTGGCGCCAGTCTCCGTTACCGCCTCGTCAGTAATTCGGACACGCTCTTCTAACTGCGTTATGCGCGCACGCGCCTTTTCCAGTTCATCCTCAGTGGCTTCAAATAGGTCGTAAACAAACCAACCACCGACACCAATGATTATCGCCATGACAAGCAAAAGGCTATACGGAATAGAACTATTAGTCGCTCTGGTTGCTAGCGGTCGGCCCGTCCGAGGATAGCGACCACCACTCCCGGTTGCAGATATGGATGAGTCGGTCTCGGACGATTGCTCGCTCAATATCCCAGTCTCTACGTCAGAAACCGGGAGAGATTAGCGCCCTAACCTCTGAATAAAAAGGGTCTCGACGAGACCCCTTCGAATAGGTGCTATCACCGTCGTCTACAGTAGTGCAACCGCCGCCCAAAGCGCTGCCGTCAGAATCAGACTCGAGTGAATGACACCTTTGACGGTCGCAATTACCGACAACTTGCCCCATATCGCGTTGGCCTCAAGCGCCAAGATGATGATCATTGCCACGATGAGACCAGGCGCTGAAATGTTATCGAGCAACCCAGGGCCCTGCTGGAAATGAAAACTTGAACCCATGAAAAAGAGCATCGGTAGCGAAAAGAGGGTGTTGGTTCGTGACGCAAGCAGCGCCGTCGCAGCTGCGCCCGCTTGGCCTGGATCCGCCTCACCGCCAGCGGCAACCGCTTCGTTCGACGCGATCACGATCTTCTGGTTGGGCCAAATAATGAGCCACACATTAAGGAACATCAGCGTCCCCATGGTTGCCCCAACCGCAATATCGATTCCCAAACGACCCGTCCTCCAGACCGCCTCAAGCAGCACGAGCCCGGTCAAGAAGGTCAACATGGCGCCCCAACGGAAATACCAAAGTGCATTCGGCACCAGTTTTGTAAACGCATCGACTTTTGCTTCGTTTGAAGCAGCCGCCATGTACCCGCCTTGAATCAAATTAAAATAGTAAAGCAAGCCAATCCACGTGATACCAAAAATGTAGTGACCCCATCGCACTAAATACTCGACGACTTCCATAACTCCCCCTATTCCGAACTCAATGGCTCCATCCGCCGATCATACCCTGCTTTACAGCCACTTTTAACGCCCTGCGTCCGCAATCCTTGATTACTCACGTAAACCCAACCTGATCAACATCCGCGATGAAAGCTTCCCGACGAACGTCGGCGCACAAAAAAGCCCCACACGTGGCGGGGCTTTTCAAAGGGCTTCCCGCTTGTGAAGTCGCCACAGCACGTGACGACTTCTGAACGGGGTTTAAACCGGCGACGACTTACATCATGCCGCCCATGTCCGGCATCCCGCCTCCTCCAGGCATCGGCGGAGGATTGTCTTCGGGAAGTTCACTCACCATCGCCTCGGTCGTGATCATAAGGCCCGCGACTGAAGCCGCGGCCTGCAGAGCAATCCGCGTCACCTTGGCTGGATCTGGAATCCCGAGCTCAATCATGTCACCGTATTCTCCCGTGGCACCATCGTAGCCCTGATTTCCTGTAAGGGTACGAACTTTATCGACGATCACGGCCGGTTCGTCACCTGCGTTTTCAGCTATTTGTCGCATTGGAGAACTCATCGCTCGAAGGGCGATTTGAATACCCACATTTTGGTCTTCGTTATCGCCCGTTAGGTCTTCGATCTTCTGCAATGCCCGGATGAGTGCAACGCCCCCACCGGGAACAATGCCCTCTTCCACGGCAGCCCGAGTCGAATGCAGCGCGTCTTCGACGCGTGCTTTTTTCTCTTTCATTTCGATCTCAGTCGATGCCCCAACTTTGATCACGGCGACGCCGCCCGCCAACTTGGCTAGCCTTTCCTGCAGCTTTTCGCGGTCGTAATCGGAGCTGGTATCCTCGATTTCCGCGCGAATCTGCTTGATCCGACCTTCGATATCGCCTTTTTCACCAGCGCCATCAATGATGGTGGAATTTTCTTTGGAGCTCGAAACACGCTTAGCGGTACCTAAATCATCCAACGATGCACCTTCGAGAGTAAGTCCGACTTCTTCTGAAATGACGGTCGCCCCGGTCAGGATTGCAATGTCCTGGAGCATGGCCTTACGGCGATCCCCGAACCCCGGCGCTTTCGCGGCCGCAATTTTGACAATGCCACGCATATTGTTAACAACCAAAGTCGCCAACGCTTCCCCTTCAATGTCTTCAGCAATCACCATCAACGGTTTGCCCGACTTCGCGACATTTTCGAGCACTGGGAGCATGTCCCGAATGTTAGAAATTTTCTTGTCGCAAAGAAGGATGTACGGCTCATCGAGATCAGCCGACATCGAATCTTGATTGTTGATGAAGTACGGCGACAGATAGCCGCGATCAAACTGCATGCCCTCAACGATGTCGAGTTCATTTTCAAGACCGCTACCTTCCTCTACGGTGATAACGCCTTCTTTGCCCACTTTGTCCATCGAATCGGCAATGATCTCACCCACTTGATGGTCGTTATTGGCTGAAACGGTACCAACCTGAGCGATCGCTTTGGTGTCCTCACACGGGGTCGACATGCCCTCGATCTCGGCGACAGCCGCGACCACGGCTTTGTCGATGCCTCGCTTAAGGTCCATGGGGTTCATTCCAGCAGCCACCGCCTTCAAGCCCTCGGTCAGAATCGACTGGGCCAACACGGTTGCCGTGGTCGTGCCGTCGCCGGCTTCATCAGAGGTATGACTTGCAACCTCCTTGACCATTTGTGCACCCATGTTTTCGAACTTATCTTGCAGTTCGATCTCCTTGGCAACCGAAACACCATCTTTGGTGACCGTCGGCGCGCCGAAGGACTTGTCTAGGATCACGTTACGTCCTTTAGGTCCCAGCGTAACTTTGACGGCATTCGCAAGCACATTTACTCCCTCGAGCATACGTCCGCGAGCGTCGTCTGAAAACTTTACGTCTTTAGCGCTCATCGCTTAGTTCCTCTATGAATCAATTGGTTAGTCTTCCAACACCCCGAAAATTTCACTTTCGGAGAGTATTAACAGTTCGTCTCCATCAAGCGTGACGGTACTGCCGCCGTATTGGCCAAAAATGACCTTGTCGCCAACTTTCACGTCAAGTTTCTGGAGTTTGCCATCGTCCTGGATTTTGCCCGGGCCAGCGGCCAGAACCTCTCCTTGCGATGGCTTTTCTGCAGCCGAGTCGGGAAGCACGATCCCTCCAGCGGAGGTCGTCTCTTCTTCCAACCGACGCACAACCAAGCGGTCGTGTAAGGGTCGAATATTCATGAACAAATGTCTCCCAAGGTTTATACCCTTCCTACTTAATCTGATTAGCACTCCGAAAGAGAGAGTGCTAATCAGGGGACGCATATAATAGGGATGGAATCATACGTTTCAACCCCTATTTACGATTCTTTTACGCGCTATGGACGGCGTCGAAAGTCACCTTCGATAGTCTTCCCTGCCCCCGCGGGCCTTTCTGCCGGACTTTTCAGGTTGACTTGGGCGAGTATTCTTTTGGCTATATTGTTCCGTATCAACGGCGCGAGTATGGCAAATCCAACAACGTCTGTTACAAATCCTGGTGTCAGTAGAAGGGCTCCTGCAACCGCCAACAGCAAACCTTCGACCACTTCGATCGCGGGCACTTGACCTTGTTCTAGGCGACTGAGGCCCCTGGTCAACGTCCGGAAACCTTCTCGTCGCAGTATTGCCACGCCAACCACTGCCGTTAGAACCACCAACAAAACCGTCGACGTGGCGCCAATCTGACCACCCACCTCGATAAGGATGTACATTTCAACGAGCGGGGTTAGAAAGAAAACCAGCGTCCACTTGCCCATATGTGACAATCTGGGGACGAAGTAGGGTGATGTCAATGTCGACCCCTAATGAACGTGTATGGTTGATCATTGCTGCAATCCCGTACGGCCAAGTAGCAACCTATGGGCAAGTCGCCGCTCTTGCTGGTCTACCCAACGCAGCACGCTCCGTCGGTCGGATTCTTAGCAATCTCCCAACGGGAACCAAATTGCCTTGGCACCGAGTCGTCAATGCACGCGGAGAAATTTCTCTGACCGGGGCTCAGGCAACACGCCAGAAAAAACTTCTCGTTCAAGAAGGCGTTACCGTCACGCGAAAACGCATCAGTTTGGCGGAATTTGGCTGGCAACCTTAGGTGTATCGGAAAAAATCTCAAATCGCATGACTGCGAATACGAGAAGCATCGCCGGAATGCCAATCCCGCCTGCATAGAGAAAGAACATCGTGTAACCAAGGCCATCGACAATTACGCCGGCAAACCCGCCAATAAATTTACCGAGCAACGTCATCACCGAACTAAATAGCGCGTATTGCGTCGCCGTATAGGTCTTATTCACCAAATTGGAAAGGAAGGCCACAAACACCACGTTGGCAACACCCGCACTTAAATTATCCGCGCTGATAACCATCGCTAGAAGCATTCTCGTCGGCGTCAGCTCAGCCATAAGGGCAAAGAGGAGGTTCGTCAGCGCGACCATAATGGCTCCCGTCAGCATCATCCGCATGAGTCCGAAACGAACCACAAATATGCCTCCTAACGCCGCGCCTGCGAGCGTCATCGAAAAGCCAAAGGCTTTGACAATGCTCGCGATCTCGGCTTTGGTAAAACCAAGATCGAGATAAAAGGGGTTCGCCATCACCCCCATGGTGATATCGCTGATGCGATAAGTCGCGATGACACCCAAGAGGACCAGCGCCAACCAGCCGTGGCGCGAAAAGAACTCGTGGAACGGTGCGGCCACTGCGCTTCGAAACCAGCGAACAATACGTTGTCGCCGGGGTTCACCAACATTCGTATAAGGTTGCTCGATCGATGCATCATGCTCCGGTTCCTGGATGATGCATGTGGTTATTACGCCGACTGAAACCAGTCCAGCCATAATCGCGTAACTCGTGCTCCACGAACTGAATTCAGCTATCAAGAGAGCACCCGCGCCTGCGACAAGTAACGCGACCCGGTAGCCAAAGATATAGGCAGCCGCCATTGCCGCCTGACGTTCCATTTCCGCGGCTTCGATCCGATACGCGTCGATGCTAATGTCCTGCGTGGCTGAGGCGAAAGCCACCACCAAGGCGAGTACTGCAACACCATGCAAGTTCTGGTCCGGATCAATGACGGAAAGGCCAAAAAGACCCGCACAGATACCCAATTGGGCAACCAACATCCAACTCCGTCGCTGACCCAATCGGCCAAAACCCGGCAATCGAATTCGGTCGACCACTGGCGCCCAAAACACTTTGATGGAATAAGTAATACCCACCCAACTAAAGAAACCGATCGTTGACCGACTCACACCGTTTTCCGTCAACCACGCCGACATCGTCGAAAAAACCAGTAAGAACGGCAGTCCGGCAGAAAAACCAAGAAAAAAAAGCGCCACAATGCGTGGATGCCAATAAATGGCAATCGATGCCAGCCAGCGCTGGGGCGAGTTAACTCTCAATCTCGAAAATTATTGAATTGGAGCGGTATATCGATATCGGCATCACGAAGAGAACTCATCACCGTTTGCAGATCGTCGCGTTTCTTAGCAGTTACCCGCACTTTATCGCCCTGCACCTGAGCTTGTACTTTGAACCGGGAATCTTTCACCAATTTAGTGATCTGCCGGCTCACGTCCCGATCAATCCCTTGTCGCAGTCGAAACTTCACGCGCTTCTGCTTCCCTGATGCTTCCAAAGCTTGGGCATCAAGCGCTCCTACGTCGACTTTCCGTTTAGCGAGCTTTTGTTTCAACACATCGGTCAGCTGGTGGACTTGGAATTCCTCTTCCGCCCATACCAGGATCTCCTCTCCCTCGAAGTCGAAACCAGCATCAACTCCACGGAAGTCAAATCGAGTGCCGAGTTCCCGAGTGGCTTGGTCGACTGCGTTTCGGACTTCTTGGACCTCGATTTCGGAAACCACATCAAAACTTGGCATACGCGTTAATTACCCACCTTGATCAAGCGACCCCTTAAACCAGCCGACTCGACAAGTATGAAGCGTCCTCCCGCGACGGTTATGAGGGTCACACCAACGCTCGCACAAGAACCGATTTCTGGCAAGGATTCTACGAATCGGCGTCGAAAGCTTATTCGTAATTCGCTTCACGCCAGCATCTAACCTTTCGGCGTTCGTTCCCGGCGGGTGCGAATACCATAGCTAACGTCCAGTTGCCGACGCTGTTACTGTACGGTTCTTCAAAGGAGTATCGTCATGCCCAATCGGATCAATCGTGTCACCACCCGCACTGGCGATGACGGCCAAACCTCCCTTGCTGACGGTAAGCGCTATGCCAAAGAACATGAGCGGATGGAATTGATCGGAACCTTGGACGAGGCCAACTGTGCCGTGGGTGTGTTGGTCGCCGATTTGGACGCCAATTGTCCATTTCGCGCCTTTCTGTTGACCGTTCAGTCCCGTCTCTTCGACGTCGGCGCTTCGGTGGCAACAGGCACCAGTCATCTCGACTGTACCGGCGAAACTGCGGTCGTCGAACAACAAATCGCGCTCTTAAATAGGGAGCTTGATCCGCTTGAAGAATTTGTTCTGCCGGGCGGAAATAAGATTTGTGCACTCGCGCACCTGGCAAGAGCGACAATGCGACGCGCAGAACGCACGTTTTGGCGTGCCAAGATCACTGGCTTAATTGAAGCCGATACCGGAGCTTATCTAAACCGCCTATCGGATTACTTGTTCGTCGTCGCGCGCACTACCGCTGACGGCATAGAACAAACTTGGCAACCGGTGACAAGCGGCGACCCCACGCGTTAACGGAGCAAGCTTTCAGGTTCGGTAAGAATCTGGCCTAGCCGTTGCACAAATCGGCCGGCCTCTGCCCCATTGATTGCTCGATGATCGTACGACAGAGAGACCGGTAACATTTTTCGGGGTACAAATTGCTGCCCATCCCAAAGCGGCTGAGTATCCATCCTAGCGATACCCAAGATGGCTAGTTCAGGCGCGTTAACGATGGGGGTAAAGCCCGTGCCACCAATCGCGCCTAAGCTCGAAACAGTAAAACAACCGCCTGCCATATGCTCTGGCCTTAGTTTTCGTCCCCTGGCTAGCTGCGAAAGTTCTGTTACCTCCTCGGCAAGATCCACGATTCCTTTCTCGTCTACATCTCGAATCACTGGCACCAAAAGCCCAGCATCGGTATCGACCGCAAAGCCAATATGGCAATATTTTTTCAATATCAACGTCCTTAAAGTCGGACCCAGCGAGGCGTTGAATCGTGGGAACTCGGCAAGACTTAGTGCGGATGCCTTTAACACAAATGCGAGAGGGGTAAGCGATTCTATCCCCTCGTCACGTTTCATCTTCGCCCTAACATCTTCCAAGTGCGTCGCGTCAACGAGATCGTGTTGGGTGACGTGAACGACGTTGAGCCAACTTCGATGTAAATTCACGGCACCGGTGCGGCGAACGCGCGATAGCTCAACCTCTTCGATGGCTCCATATTTTGTGAAATCCTCTGAGGGCACGCTCGGAAGGACAGCTTGGTTGGGATCGCTCGAACTGGTTAAAACCGCCTTGACGTACGCTTTAACATCGTCCTTAACAATCCGACCTTGAGCGCCAGAGCCTTGAAGAGCGTTCAGTTCAACCCCTAATTCCCGAGCCAGCCTGCGTACGGCCGGTCCGGCATAAATCGTTTCATCAGTCAACTGAACCCCGGGCTCGAGAGGTTGGGTCTTTCGGATTTTTGGCGTACTCGTATCTAGATCGGGCACGACCGAGCTTGGAGCGACATTCGCCTGACGGATTCCAACGGCCACGTTAGTCGGGTCACCCGGCGCGATGACGGCAACGAGCGCCCCCTCGACTACCTCATCGTCCACTGCTAATGCAACAGACTTCACCTTCCCGTTTACGGGTGAGGGGATTTCCATCGACGCTTTTTCTGACTCAATCACCACCAAAGGATCGTCAACAAGCACGGCGTCCCCTGGTGCAACCGGTACTTCGATCACTACAACGTCTTCGGCGTCTCCGAGATCGGGTACCCGTACTTCGACCTGTGGTGTGCCTGCTAAAGTTGGTGCATCGCGATTCCCATCGTCCGTCTCTCGCGGTACATGACGCCGTCTCTCTACTGCAGACGTTTTGTCTTCGCGGACTTCATCGATATTGCTATCCGCTGCATCTGTCCGGGCAGGGTTGCCGTCCGTTTCTATGGTTGCAACCAAATCCCCCTCATTAACGATATCGCCGACCGCAAGACTGATTCCGACAACTTTCCCAGCCACCTCAGCCGGTAATTCCATGGACGCCTTCTCTGATTCGATGACGACCAACGGAGTATCGATCGGGATTTCGTCTCCCTCGGCTACACAGATTTCAATGACTTCAACTTCTTCGGCGTCGCCGACATCAGGGATTCTGACCTCTATGAGGCTCATGATCGTCGAGGATTTGGTTTATCCGGGGCGATCCCCATGTCTTCAATCGCATCCTCAACGTCTTTCTCTGCGATGACCTGCACGCTCGCGAGCTCCGTTAGAGCTGCCAGCGTGACAAATCGTTCATCGACTTCAAAAAAACCCCGCAATTGTTCCCTCGTATCGCTGCGTCCAAAACCATCCGTCCCCAAAACTCGATACGGCGCGGAGTGAAAACCACGAATAGATTCAGCGTAGAGTTTGACGTAATCGGTTGCGGCAACGACGGGGATGTCGCCGTCAAGGCACTCTGAAACATAACTGCGGCGCGCTTCCTCCGCTGGATGCAGCATGTTCCATCGCGCGACGTCGTGTCCATCCCTTGCTAACTCTGTAAAGCTGGTGACGCTCCATACTTCGCTGTCGACACCATAATCGCGCTTTAGTCGGATCGACGCTTTTGTCACTTCATTTAATATCGCACCACTACCCAGCAGCCGAATTTTTCTTGCCGACCTACCCGAATCAAAGGATATTAATTGATACATCCCCCTTAGGATGCCGCTTGCCGCCCCTTCTGGCATCGCGGGTTGAACATAGTTTTCGTTCATTAGCGTGATGTAGTAGAAGATCCGTTCATCCTCAACATACATTCGCCTGAGTCCATCCTGAACGATCACGGCTAGCTCGTATGCATAACATGGGTCATACGAAACGCAGTTTGGAACAGCTCCCGATAACAGGTGGCTGTGCCCATCTTGGTGTTGCAATCCCTCGCCATTGAGCGTTGTCCGCCCCGAAGTGGCTCCCAACAGAAACCCTCGTGCCTGCATGTCGCCTGCCGCCCAAGCGAGATCGCCAACGCGTTGAAATCCGAACATGGAATAAAAAAGATAAAAGGGAATCAGCGTGTACTGGTGCGTACTATACGACGTAGCGGCTGCCAGCCACGCCGCAAATGCGCCAGCTTCGTTGATCCCTTCTTCGAGAACCTGCCCATCTTTCGATTCTCGGTACGCGGCCAACTCGCCTGCATCAACCGGCTCGTATAGTTGGCCCTCCGAAGAGTAGATCCCTAATTGTCGGAACATACCTTCCATACCAAAGGTCCGGGCTTCATCGGGAACGATCGGCACAATCCTTTTTCCGATTGACTCGTCCCGCAAAAGTGTCGATAGAATTCTTACGAAGCCCATCGTCGTCGAGAATTTTCGGTCGCCACCACCCGTTAGTAAGTTGTCAAGATATTCAAGAGCGGGGATTTCGAATCCGGGTAGGGTAGTAATACGACTCGGGATCGGACCGCCGAGTTTCTCCCGCTGCTCAAGCATATACACCATTTCTGGGCTATCACTGGGCGGTCTGTAATACGGCACCGACTCTAATTCACTGTCTGACAGAGGGATGTCAAAACGATCACGAAAGTGCTTTAGATCGTCAAGATCAAGCTTTTTGACTTGGTGCGTTGTGTTCTCGGATTCTCCGGCATCGCCCATCCCATATCCCTTCACGGTCTTCGCAAGAATGACCGTGGGCTGGCCGCGATGATCCATGGCCGCTTGGTAAGCTGCGTACACCTTGAAGGGATCGTGGCCACCGCGATTGAGGCGCATGATGTCATCGTCGGATAGATTAACGACAAGTTTCAGCAATTCTGGGTGTTTCCCAAAAAATTCTTGGCGGGTGTAGCCGCCGCCTTTCGCCTTGTAATTCTGGTATTCGCCGTCCACTGTCTCGTTCATGCGTTGCTGCAGAAGCCCATCAACGTCATTGGTGAAGAGCGGATCCCATAATCGCCCCCATACAACCTTGATTACGTTCCATCCTGCGCCGCGAAATTCGCCTTCAAGTTCTTGGATTATCTTTCCGTTTCCGCGGACGGGTCCGTCCAGTCGTTGCAAATTGCAGTTGACGACAAAAACAAGATTGTCCAGTCGTTCGCGTCCCGCAAGCCCCAGCGCGCCAAGGGACTCGGGTTCGTCGCACTCGCCATCACCAAGGAACGCCCATACCTTACGATCGTCCATCGCAATGAGGCTGCGCGAATCAAGATATTTCATGATATGTGCTTGATAAATTGCCTGAATAGGCCCAAGGCCCATCGAAACGGTGGGGAACTGCCAATAGTCAGGCATGAGCCATGGGTGAGGATAGGAGGAAAGTCCATCACCACCGACTTCTTGGCGAAAATTATCAAGATGTTCTTCGTTCAGTCTGCGTTCTAAAAAGGAGCGCGCATAGATACCCGGGGCGCTATGCCCTTGGAAATAGATCAAATCTCCCGCGTGCTGTGGCGTCGGTCCTCTGAAAAAGTAGTTGAATCCGACTTCATAAAGAGTCGCCGAAGAAGCAAACGTCGAAATGTGTCCGCCCAAGTCCCCGTCTCGGCGATTGGCTCGGACTACCATTGCTAGCGCGTTCCAGCGAATAAGACTGCGGATCCGCCTTTCAATGAAAAGATCGCCCGGCATGAACGCCTCAAGATGAGCTGGGATGGTATTCCGATAGGGCGTGGTGATGGTGTAGGGCAACGAGGCGCCCGTTTTAGTCATTCGAGAAGACAATCGTCTCAACAAAAAATTAGCCCGTTCAACCCCTTCGTTATCGAGAATGTACTCAAGTGAAGCTAACCACTCTTGTGTCTCTGTAGGATTGGTATCCTCCCTATCCCCTCGAGATGCCATTACACCCAATTCCAGTTGCCGATGATCATGCTTCGCCCGAAAACCCGTAGAGCATGAGCCATCTTACGCTGGATTCAGCCATGCGGCGCCACGTGCGCCGCTTGCATCGCCATGTTCAGCCGGTACGATTTGAGTAGCGCCTTCCGAAGTGAAGGTGTATTCAGCCACTTTGACTGGTAAGTCGCGATACAAGTAATCCGAATTAGAGATACCTCCTCCACAAACAATTATGTCGGGATCGATCACATTAATTATCTGGGCCAAGGTTCGCGCCAACATTGACGTATACAAAGCGTACGAACGTTCGCCGAACTCGGAGCCCGCAACGGTATCGGCGTCGCGGTTTTCACCGGTCAACAAACGGTGCGTCAATGAAAGTCCTGGCCCGGACAAAAAAGTTTCGACACAGTTGGTCCTACCGCAATAACATTCTCGATCGGGAAGATCTGCCTCCGCAGAAGTCGTATGTCGGTCAGAACGGAAGTAAGGCAAGGGTGTATGGCCCCACTCGCCACTCAGTCGGTTCGGGCCAACCAGAAGTCGGCCATTCATTACCCAGCCACCTCCGACGCCAGTACCTAGGATGATGCCGAAGACACATTGACATTCTCGACCCGCACCCGCGACAGCTTCCGACAAAGCAAAACAATCGGCATCGTTTGCAATTCGAACAGGTCGACTCAATGACTCAATCAGGTCGTCCAGCAGGGGGCGTCCGTTAAGCCAAGTTGAATTACAATTTTTCATCGCAGACCGGTTGGAAATCCAGGTTCCAGGCGTACCGATTCCAACCGGACATTTAACGCTCGCTTTATCATCCAGTTCTCGAACAAGTTCCGAAATTGCTTGAACGGTTTGATCGTATTGTTCTCTGGGCGCGGCTAGTCGAATCACTTCTGTGACGTTGCCCTCACGATCCATCAAGATTCCTTCAATCTTGGTACCACCTAGGTCAATTCCTATACGCATCGTCAGCTCGAATGTCTCACCACTTCTGTATAGATCCGCTCCCATTCAAACTCCGTACCGGGATCTTTCTTGCGCAACGGTGCAATTTCCTGGTGACCAACAATTCGGCCAAGCGAGAGGGCGGGGTATTTGGCAATAAGTGCCCGCAAAATGACGGCGAGTTTGCGGTATTGAGAATTCGTATACCTACTGTGATCTGTCCCTTCTAGTTCGATTCCGATGGAAAAATCGTTACACGCCAATCGTGATCCAAAAGAAGAAATCCCTGCATGCCATGCCCTTCGATTGAAGGGTGCAAACTGGATCACCCTACCGCGTCGGGTAATATATACGTGCGGCGAGACTTTCATCCCTTGCAAAGATTGAAGTTGAGGATGGTCATCCAAATTTAGCTCATTACAAAAAAAAGCAGGCACCAGATTGGCGCCGAATACGCCCGCTGGAAGGGATATCGAGTGAATGACTATGAGTGTAATCGCGGCGTCCGTGGGTCGATCATCGCAATTGATCGATGGTTTCCGAGTAACGCTCGATAACCAGTGATCGATGGTTACAACCACGTCTACGCGACTCTTCGATTTCGCTGAAATGACATAATGACGACTATGGATCCATCACCCCTAGCGGTCAACGAGGCCTTCTACAACGAAGTTCATCGCAACGTCCAAGCCGCTATCGTCGAAGACGTTGGTTCGGGAGACATTAACGCGGCATTGATTTCAACGGATCAAATTGCCACAGCGCATCTAATTACTCGAACCGCAGGCGTATTCTGTGGTCAGCCCTGGGCAGACGAAACCAGTCAGCAAATTGACACATCAATTGACATCGAATGGCTAGTGCACGATGGCCAAAGCGTAACACCGGGCGATGCCCTGCTAGTTGCACATGGACCTGCACGAAGCTTGCTGACTTGTGAACGAATCATGTTGAACTTCATTCAACTACTCTCGGGAACAGCAACCGCCGCACGCCGGTATGTCGACGCTATTTCGGAAACCAGCGCTAAGATTCTAGACACTCGTAAGACTGTGCCCGGCCTTCGGATAGCCCAGAAATATGCGGTTGCGGTTGCAGGTGCGAAAAATCACAGAATGGGACTATTTGATGCGTACCTGATTAAAGAAAATCACATCGCCGCGGCCGGCGGGATCACCGAGAGCGTCGACATAGCGCGACGACAAAACCCCGATATCAAAATCGAAGTTGAAGTCGAGACGATTTCCCAATTGGCGGAGGCAATCGAAGCAGACGTCGACATGGCATTACTGGACAACTTCTCAACGGAGAAGCTTCGCGAAGCGGTAACACTTAGTGGCGGAAACATACAACTCGAAGCATCCGGTGGTATCACACTCGAAAACGTAGTCTCGATCGCCCAAACAGGCGTGAACTATATTTCAGTCGGCGAGATAACAAAAAATATCGAACCGATGGATCTCTCTTTGCGTTTCGAGCCCGAAAAATAAACTCAATGTCCCTAATGAAAACCATACATGTCTCTTCATGCATTGATTCTCGACGACACCAAGATCCAATGGCTTCGAAAATATTTACGAAGCCATCGGCACCTTAGGCGACACTATCAGATCTTATACTGAGACAGAGTCTTGAACTTTGTGACATCTACTCCGTCCTTCTCACAGATCTTAACCACCCATCCTGGAGCCCGACCACGACCCGTCCATAGATTTTTTCCAGACTTGTAAACTGGTTTTACTTTCCGCTTTTTACGAGCACCGACAGGCCTTTTAGAAGGGATGTGCGTCGCATAAAGATCATCCAACGTCACGCCCTCGTTCTTTAATATCGTGTCTACTTTTGATTTAACCCGATCCAGTCTTTTCTGTCGCTTTTCTATTTCAGATTTCGCGTTACGGATAAGAGCTTGAAGCTCGGATACTGAAAGTTTTTTAGCAGCCATAATCCCTCTTACTGTTCCCATTTCAAGAAATTAGAATAAAGTTACATAATGAAATTGGGTTTGTAAACACTCTTATATAAGTAATCTATTGTTTAACAAAAATGGGATACAGATAAAACGCAGTTTAAACGTTCTAATTATCAAATTAATTTATTGTCCGAACTACAGAAGACTTAATCGTCATCGTTAACCTTATATTCAAGACAGCAGCGCGCGTTCGGACATTTCAAATGGTCTTCTGAGCTGATTATGTTAATTTGATAAGACAGTATCTTTTCGGTGTAACGAATAACTCACCGTAACCGTGAGATAGCCCTATTCATCCATATAATCGATTGTGTTTGATAGCTTCGCGTTCGCGTTGACAGCTGGTGCCGGAACGCAGAATCGAACTGCGGACCTACTGATTACGAATCAGTCGCTCTACCAACTGAGCTATTCCGGCGCAGGCGGCGCGAAGCTTAACGTCTCAACAAGTGTTCCTCAATAATGAGATTCACGCCGCGGACCTTCTTTCTTTATGACAATTTGACGCCTTCCACTATTAATCATCGGCGTCGACCGTCATATAGGTTAAAGAGTGATCTTTTACTTCATCACTGCTGCAAAAAAGGAAAATAGGACCGGGAAGCCAATAGGACTAATATTCGAGTCTTAGAAATCCATATAGCTTCCGTCTAACCCATTGGCGTTATCTTGAGAGTAACCCCATTTTTAGGGAGTGCGAATATTTGTCCGGCAGCGGAATAGATAATCTAAGCCAAATGCTATCAGCGGACTGGTTGACACTGCCTTTCGTGGGACTCGTCGCTCTGGCGATCGGAAGCTTCCTAAACGTAATCATTTACCGGCTTCCACTAATGCTCGAGCGAAAAACGCGCCGAGAGGCGCAACGAGCGCTCCACATCAACGTTTCAACCGAAACGAAATTTGACCTGGTCCATCCCCGCTCCCACTGCCCTTCTTGCAACGGCATTATCTCGCCGCGGCACAACGTCCCATTGATTAGCTGGGTCATTCTAAGAGGCAAGTGTGTTCTCTGTGCAAATCCAATCTCGGTACGTTATCCGTTGATTGAGAGCATCACGTGCCTGTTGGCGATCGGAACGATCTCGATATGGGGATATTCAATTGCGGCATTGCTTTACTTTGTCTTCCTTGCATCTTTATTAACGCTGTTAGTTATCGACATCGAAACGATGCTGCTTCCAGATCAAATTACGCTGCCTCTCGTCTGGCTGGGGCTTATCGTATCGCACCAGTATGTCGACACTAGCGATTTCCCCCGCCCTATGTCTTCTCTAGTAGGAGCGATCGTCGGCTATACGTCACTTTGGGCCATCAACCAAGTGTTCAAACTAATCCGGGGCCAGAACGGGATGGGTAATGGCGATTTCAAATTGACGGCCGCACTCGGGGCTTGGCTCGGCTGGCAAGCCTTGCCGACCGTCGTACTCGTCGCATCAATACTGGGACTAGCCTATGCTTTGTTTCTAATCTCCTTGGGCAAATTGTCGGTGAAACAAGCAATTCCTTTCGGACCTTTCTTAAGTATTGGAGGGTGCGTTACTCTCGCGACCAGCGATTTTCTTACGGCTTTCTTCTCCCTTTGATGTCGAAATTTGTCGTTGCAGTTACCGGAGGGATCGGCAGTGGTAAGACTGCCGTTTCCGATCGATTTTCAAACCTAGGAATAGATGTCATCGACCTCGACACTGCATCTCGTGTAGTTGTTGAACCAGGCACCCAAACACTCGACAAAATATACAGCCATTTCGGCAACGGCGTGGTCGGATCAGACGGGTATCTCGACAGGAAGACACTGAGGCAACAAGTGTTCGACAACCCGACAGAGAGACGTTGGTTGGAAAAGTTGTTGCACCCTTTGATTAATGAATGGACGGTGCGGCAGTTACAAGCCGTCCAATCCATATATGCAATGGTTGTTAACCCGCTTCTTAGAGCCCGCGGAGGTTACGTCAACCGCATACTCGTGGTTGATGCAGCCGTTGAAGTACAGATCGAGCGTACGATGGAACGAGACAAAGTCGCCAGAACAGAAGCCCAGGCGATTGTGGGCAGCCAGCTCGATCGGGCTGGTCGACTGGCGCTCGCCGACGACATCATACTGAACGAGGGTTCATTGCTGAGGCTCGATAGCAAGGTGCAAAAACTACACGGGCGCTATACAGAGATGGCCATTGCCTGAGAAGACTCCCCAGATCGTTCCCTGTCCTACTTGCAAGAAAGTCTTACGTTGGACGGTGGAAAACGAGTTTCGCCCATTTTGTTCCGAAAGATGCCGGCTGATTGACTTCGGCGCATGGGCAGACGAAAAACATGCAATCCCAGGCGAACGGAACTTTGACGACTTCGATTCCAGCGACTCGAACGACTAATACCGATCAGGAACGATATTCAGCATTAATGCGAACGTATTCGTACGAGAGATCCGACGTCCATATCGTTTCTTGAGAGCTTCCTCGACCGAGATCAATCGTTATGTCGTATTCGTCTTTGGCCATAACTTCCGCCCCATCCTCTTCGCGATAACTGTCTGAAACCATACCTCCTATCGCCACGCGAACATCATTTAAATTGAGCGAAACCCCGTATGGATCCAAATCCCTGATACCTGCTCGACCGATGGCCATGCAAAAACGTCCCCAATTGGGATCGCCGGCAAACAAGGCTGTTTTGACAAGCGGAGAGTGTGCAACCGTGTATGCAACCCGCATGCATTCCGAAGAATCACGGCCTCCATGCACATGGATGGTGATAAAGCGCGTCGCCCCTTCAGCATCCCGTATTGTCCGGATCGCCAATTCCCTAACGATCGGAGTTAGGCCATGGAACAACTCAAAATACTCGCTCGACGAATTGTCATGTATCGTGTCGTGATCTCCTGCTCCTGACGCCACTACCACAAAGGAGTCGTTGGTCGAAGTATCCCCATCGACCGTTAAACGATTAAAGCTTAGTTCTGCGAGATCGAGAGTTAATCTTCGAGCAATTTCTGGAGTTATCGACGCGTTCGTGCCGACGAACGCCAACAACGTCGCCATATCGGGTCGAATCATCCCTGAACCTTTGACGATTCCGGTGCCAATAGCTTCACGACCACCCAATTTAAAGCGATTTGAAAGTCCCTTCGGAGAAGTGTCAGTCGTCATAATCGCTGCCGCTGCCTGGGCCCAATGGTTGGGGCTAAGCGCTTGGTGAGCCCGGTCGATAGCAGCAAGAATATTTTCCATCGGAAGAAATTCGCCGATAACTCCCGTCGAGAATGGTAATACCTCTGAAACCTCACACTCGAGAAGCGAAGCCAAGTGTGAGCACGTTTGAATAGCATTGTTGACTCCGCGCTCTCCGGTCGCAGCATTGGCGTTCCCGCTATTCACGATGAAACCGCGGGCGGGACCTGGACAAGCTGACGCGATTTCGACGGGCGCCGCCCTGTAATTGTTGCGTGTGTACACACCACCAACGGTTGCTCCAGGATCGAAAGCAAACACTGCGATGTCGTCACGACCGTTATCGCGAATTCTGGCATCCGCTGTGCCTATCGTAATTCCAGGAACCTCTTCAAGTACGCCCATAACAGGCAAATTGACAGACACTTAAATCAACCTCGCGAAGCTATGCTGCTCGCCCGTGACACTGTTTATATTTTTTACCTGAACCACAGGGGCACTTTTCATTACGTCCGACCTTACGATCCTCTCGGACAAATGTTTGTGGCTTGCCTACCGCCGTGGGAGCCATTACGTCATCACCCGAAACACCCATTTGATCGATATTCGCTTTGGCGGCTTCGGAGCCCTGAAATTGCATACGCTCACTATTCTCGAGTCGACGCTTCCTCTCCACCTCGCCAAGATCCTCGCCACGGTCCAATTCGACGCGAGATAGAATCCGAATCACATCCCGCTTAATGCCGTAAAGCATCTCCTGAAAAAGTTCGAACGACTCTCGTTTGTATTCTTGCTTCGGCTGCTTTTGAGCGTATGCCCGCAAATGTATTCCTTGGCGAAGATGGTCCATCGTCCCTAAATGCTCTTTCCACTTTTGGTCAAGAACGTTGAGCATGATTTCCTTCTCGACACGATTCATATCTATGCCTTCCGAGTTCCATGAGAGAACTTTCTCTTCGTATTCCTCCTGAACTTGTTCGGTAATTCTTCGCCGTAAATCGTCTTCAGTGACCTCGTCTTCGTTCGAAACTAATTGTCCCAGCAACTGAGCGGAGTTGAACTCCGATACCAAGGTCTTTTCTAGCTCCGGTATGTCCCACTGTTCCACGATACTTTCTGGCGGAATGTGGTCAGAGATCGTTTCGTCCACAATTTCTGTACGAATGTCCGTTAGCATTTCGCGAATATCGACAGCCTCCATTAACTCATTTCGTTGTTGGTAGATCACAGTCCGTTGATCATTCGCAACGTCGTCATACTCAAGAAGATTCTTGCGAATATCAAAATTTCGCCCTTCAACTTTACGTTGAGCACGTTCAATGGAGCGATCAAATATCGCTCCCTCCACCGCCTCGCCCTTTTCGGTATAAGCACGATCTAGCATTCCGCGAGCCCGATCAGCTCCAAAAATTCGAAGCAAGTTGTCTTCCCAAGAAATAAAGAAACGCGAGGATCCAGGATCACCTTGCCTCCCTGCACGGCCACGCAACTGATTGTCGATCCTGCGGGATTCGTGCCTCTCTGTCCCAACAATATGTAGCCCTCCTGCGGCGACCACTTGGTCATGAGTTTCCTGCCAAGAAGCTTTGATATTAGCGACTGTTGACGGGTCAGGTTCTTGGCCAAGTTTCTCCACCTCGGTTTGCCAATTACCTCCTAGCACTATATCGGTGCCTCGTCCCGCCATGTTCGTAGCGATAGTCACTGCACCTGGCCGACCCGCCTGAGCAATAATTTCTGCTTCACTTTCGTGCTGTTTGGCATTGAGCACATTGTGAGAGATCTTGGCTCGGTTTAGCTCACTGGCAATCCTCTCAGACGATTCGATCGACGCTGTTCCGACTAGAACGGGTTGATCTGCGTCGACGCTTTTTCGTATTTCGTCTACGATTGCTTCGAATTTCTCCTCGACCGTTAGATATATGAGGTCCGTCCGGTCCTCACGGATCATGCGAACGTTCGTTGGGATCACTACAACATCTAGGCCATATATCTGTTTGAACTCGAATGCTTCCGTATCCGCGGTCCCCGTCATACCTGACAGCTTTCCATAAAGCCTGAAGTAATTTTGGAAGGTCGTTGAAGCGACTGTTTGGGTTTCGTTTTGTATCGAGACCCCCTCCTTCGCTTCCACTGCCTGATGGATACCATCGGACCAACGACGCCCGGGTTGAGCGCGGCCTGTGTGTTCGTCGACGATAACGATTTCGTCGTTACGAACCATGTAGTCGACGTCACGCTTGAACAGAAAATGTGCTTTCAGGGCGGCTTGAACGTGATGTAACAGACCCAGATTGGAGGCCGCATACAAACTATCACTCTCCCCCAGCATCCCGTTGCGTTTTAACTCGTCCTCAACCGCAAGGTGCCCTCGTTCTGTCAATTCCACCTGACGATTTTTTTCGTCGACAAAGAAATCACCAGTGTCTTCTATTTCCTCGCCACCCATAATCGCAGGCAACGCGACCTCGACCTGCTCCTGTTGTACCAATTTAGGGGCGAGTTTGTTGATCTTCCGATAGAGATCGGTGCTCTCTTCGGCCGGCCCCGAAATGATTAGAGGCGTCCGTGCTTCGTCAATTAGGATCGAGTCAACCTCGTCGACAATCGCGAAGCTGAGCTGTCGCTGCAATCGGTCTTCTTTCCTAAAAGCCATGTTGTCGCGAAGGTAATCGAATCCAAATTCGTTATTGGTCCCATAGGTAATATCAGCAGCGTACGCCGCGCGCTTCGTTTCCATATCTTGACCGGACTGCACCACGCCGACAGTCATGTCGAGCGCTGCGTATATCGGACCCATCCAATCTGCGTCTCGGCGCGCGAGATAGTCATTGACGGTAACGATGTGAACGCCGTTTCCAGTAAGTGCATTCAAATACGCTGCCAACGTTGCTACGAGCGTTTTCCCTTCGCCGGTACGCATTTCGGCAATCCCGCCCTCGTGCAGCGTTATCCCACCAATAAGTTGAACGTCATAGTGGCGTGTCCCACTCACTCTTTCTGCAACTTCACGGACACATGCAAATGCTTCAGGCAAGAGGGCGTCCAGCGACTCACCGTTCTGGTGTCGTTCCCGAAATTCGGCAGTTCGGCACTTTAAGTCTTGAATCGACGATCCGAGCAAATCAGCGCCTAGACCGTTGATCCGAGCAACCATTTTCTCCATTCGCTTGAGTTCGCGGCTATTGCGAGTTCCAAACAAATTACGGATTGACTGGCCAAACATAATCTTAAGGGGATTGGGAAAACGCTATTTTAACTCGAATCAACGCCGCAACATGGGAACGTTCATAGCGTATCCACGGTCCGAACGGTATCGTCACTTATATCAAGCGTTAGTATTCGACCAAATGTACATCCTAGATCTATTATGTCTAGATCAAGTAAAGCAAGAAAACATTAACCACTCTTGAATCTAGACGCCGTGCCTGAAAACAAAATAAAAACTCTGTTACGCCGAAGGCCTCATTCTGATAGCTCAAAATCACCCCTCCACCGACTTGTAAACCGAGCTCTAGACCAAGAACACAAAACAAAAATCTTACGATCTATCCTGCCTGCAGACATGGCCCTCCAATTCGAGGTTTCGAATGTTCGTGGCAACAGATTGACAATTCTCGCGAAAAACGCTTCCTGGGCAACCCGGCTCCGATTCGACACACCGAGGCTGCTCAATCAACTTTGTGAGCTCCAGGAATTTTCTCAAATCAAAGAGATAAAAATTCGTTCTGTGTCATCACTCGAGCCCCCTGCGACTCAAAGTAACCTCTCGGAGAACATGTCGACACCAGCGAAAGAGCCACTTGAAGAGCTCGCCGATCGAACCGAACAAGGCGAATTAAAAAGTGCATTACGAAAACTCGCTCAGCACGGGCGGGCGAATTTATCTGGGCATGATCCAAAATCGTAACCCCGCTTGAACAGGATGCCGGACAACGTTTCGCTGGAATCAAATAAAATGGTTTACGAGAAAGGACGTCAGGAAGTCACGTACGCAGGTTTGCCAAATGAAATCGGGTTATCAGATTCATTGTTGTACGTTACGACTTCGTATGCGTCACGATCCGCAAGCAAGCGTCGAACTAAAGCGTTATTCGTCGAATGACCGGATTTAAAGCCACAAAAAGCCCCAATGACGCTATGCCCTAATAGGTATAAATCGCCGATCGCATCAAGAATCTTGTGCTTGACGAACTCATCCCCCTGCCGAAGGCCATCGTTATTAAGGATCCTAAAGTCATCAACGACCACCGCGTTGTCTAAGCTACCGCCTCGGGCAAGATCCATTGAACGCAACTTTTCAAAATCCGCAAGAAATCCAAACGTTCGGGCGCGGCTGACCTCTTTCACAAAAGCAGTAGTAGAAAAATCAATCGACGCATGTCGGACATGAGTCCGAAAAACTGGGTGGTCATAATCCAGAGTGTATTCGACTCGAAAACCGGTGTGAGGAGAAATCGTTACCCTCGCCCCACCTTCCTCGTAACTGAGTTCCTTTAGGACGCGGATGAACCTTTTAGCCGCATCCTGTTCTTGAAATCCAGCTGATTGAATTAGAAATACGAAGGGTGCCGCACTCCCATCCATAATAGGTAGCTCTGGCGCACTAACGTCGACAAAAGCATTGTCAATCCCCAGCCCAGCCATAGCGGACATCAAGTGCTCAACCGTCGAAATTTTATTGGACCCTTCGCCTATCGAAGTCGCCATTGTTGTGTCAGATACGTTGACCGCGTTCGCTATTACCGGCATCGGCGAATCACTATCCGTGCGCGTAAACACAATGCCGGTGTTAGGTGGCGCAGGCCGTAAACTCAGATAAACCTTTTCCCCTGTGTGTAACCCTACACCCGTTGCTCGTATTAGGTTTTTCAGCGTTCTTTGATTAACCATAGCCTCACGTTTAAACCAGGGGTCAAGAACGGCGCTGGATCTTAGCAATCGCGGGTCACCATGGCCACGAAGCCACTTGGCTAAGTTGTAACATTTTGTATCGGTCTGTTGCCGGAAAAGTCGGGACGGCTCAAGTTTGTTTGGATCCCGATCAAGAAATTGGAGCAGGGGACAATTCACACACTCTGTTAGCTTGTCGTTCCTCGGGGAGCGGAGCGGTTGGCCTCAATCCGCTTGCCGCCGCAGGAAGGCCGGAATATCCAAATAATCTGCATTCATATTTTCGGATTGTTCGGACGGCACTTCTCGTGCACCACTAGCCCGACGCTTTTTTCTCATTACCGTAGGCCGATCCAAGTCATCATAATCGGGCCGTCCCCCTTCCCCGTCCTCGGTATCGTCACCTTCATATGTATTGTCGACGACAACGCTTGGAAGTAGGGCTTCGCCAAGTCCCGTCGCAACTACCGTAACGCGAAGCTCTTCTGCAGCTTCCGTATCAATCACAGTACCAATAACAACGAGCCCTCGCTCCGAAGTAAATGCGTTAATGGTCTCACCAACATCAGTAAATTCACCTATGGATAGATCCGGGCCCGCTGTAATGTTGACGAGTACACCCCTGGCACCTTGAAGATCAACATCCTCAAGAAGAGGACTTCGAATAGCAGCTTCCGCTGCGTCTCGCGCTCGATTCTCCCCGGCCGCTCTCCCAGTGCCCATCATCGCCATTCCCATTTCAGACATAACTGTCCGTACATCGGCAAAATCAACATTGATCATACCCGGCCGAATAATCAGATCTGCAATACCCTGGACAGCACCACATAGCACTTCGTTAGCTGTCGCGAAAGCATCGACCATTGACGTTCTTTCTCCCAGCACCGCCAAAAGTTTCTCGTTCGGGATCGTAATCAACGAATCCACATGCTGGGCAAGTTCTTCGATCCCCTGCTCCGCAGATTCCATTCGCTTTTCGAATCGAAAGGGTTTCGTGACGACCGCCACTGTTAGAACGTCCAACTCGCGAGCCACCTGCGCTACGACCGGTGCCCCTCCTGTACCAGTGCCACCGCCCATACCAGCAGTAATGAATACCATGTCTGCGCCGGAAAGAACTTCCGCGATCCGGTCACGGTCCTCCATCGCTGCCAACCTACCGATCTCAGGGTCGGCACCGGCGCCGAGACCCTTGGTAATTGATGCTCCTAGTTGCAATATGGTCTTGGCGTCCAAACTCTTAAGAGCCTGGGAATCGGTATTTGCCGCTATGAAGTCAACGCCTTCAACATTCTTTGAAACCATATGTTGAATCGCATTTCCGCCGCCGCCACCAACTCCAATCACCTTGATAATCGCGCTTTGAGGAGGACTATCGACTAGTTCGAACATAGTTTTTTCCTATTTGAGAGTTTATTCACACATTTTTGTCCAGCCACTTTTTGACTCCGCTAAAAAAGCCGAAGGTTTTAGAACTCGCTTGCTCCGAACGCCTTTGTTCAATTTCTTTGGCGTGTGCTAGTAGACCAACACCGGTGGAATAAATTGGGTTGGTTACTATGTCTTTTAGGCCTGATATGTTTTTCGGGAAACCGAGACTAACTGGCATGTGGAATATCTCTTCCGCTAATTCCACTACGCCTTCCATCTTCGAAGACCCACCTGTAAGAACGATACCCGCGGCAACAAGGTCTTCGAAACCGCTACGTCTTAATTCAGCCTGAACGAGAGTAAAAAGCTCGGCATACCTCGGCTCAACCACTTCCGCCAAAGCCTGCCTAGAGAGCTCGCGCGCGCGCTTATCCCCTACACCCGGAACCTTGATGTAGTCACCTTCTTGCGCTAATTGAGTGAGTGCACAGGCGTAGCGAATCTTGATTTCTTCAGCGTGTTGGGTCGGTGTACGAAGCGCCATCGCAATGTCGTTCGTGACCTGATCACCCGCGATCGGGATCACGGCCGTGTGGCGTATCGCTCCGTCCGTAAACACCGCGATATCACTCGTTCCACCGCCGATATCGACCAGGCATACGCCCAAGTCTAACTCGTCGTCGGTTAGAACAGCGAGGCTCGAGGCCAGCTGCTCGAGGACGACGCCCCTAACTGCGAGGCCACATCTTTCAATGCACTTCTCAATATTTTGAGCCGCGTTAACCGCGCCTGTCACAAGGTGAACCTTGGCCTCTAGGCGAACGCCCGACATCCCCAGAGGCTCTTTAACACCCTCTTGGCTATCGATTACATATTCTTGTGGAAGAATGTGGAGGATTTTTTGGTCAGCCGGTATCGCTACCGCCTGAGCAGCGTCGATCACCCGTTCTACGTCCTGCGGGATCACTTCCCGGTCACGAATAGCTACGATCCCATGCGAATTAAGACTACGAATATGACTGCCAGCAATACCTGCATAGACTTCGTTAATGTCGCAACCCGCCATCAGTTCAGCTTCTTCCACAGCCCTCTGAATTGACTGGACCGTCGATTCGATATTCACCACAACGCCCTTTTTTATTCCTCGCGACGGATGGGATCCGATACCTATAATTTCAATTTCATCCAGCTCGTTGATTTCGCCTACGATGGCTGCGACTTTGTTGGTCCCAATGTCAAGGCCTACGATTTGGTTGTGTGTGTTGTCTGAAGCCATATCTACAACCCGCGCGAAGCCACTAACGTAGAAACTTCCTCATCCCACTCGATTGCGACGCCACTAGGGTATCTCGCATCCGCCCTTACCACGTGATCTTCATTACCTTGAAGTACCTCTTCATATACACAGACAAAGCGTCTCAAACGATTCAGAACGTCCGTCTTGCCCGTCGTAACCGAAAGCCCGTTAGCGAAGGTTACGGTCCAGCCAGCTACGCTCGATTCGTCCAATTCAACAATGCGCAGACCTGACCGCCCGACCAACGTGGAAAAGGTTTTGAATACCCTCATAGATGCGGCGGAATCCGAGGAGGTAGCGTTAACCAATGGCAGATTACCTTGGTATTTCTCAGCCATACTGAGAACGTCGCCCTTCCCATTCAGGTATCCGTCAATTCCCCACCGTACGGTTGGTAACTCTCGATTCACAGTGACATGAACGGAATTCGGCCAATTTCTTCGAACTGTTACAGCCCGAATCCAATCGATATCCGCTATTTTTTCCTGCAGGTCCGAGGGGTTAATGGCATCGCCCATCGACATCGCCTCATTTACCACCGCGACGACGGTCGTCCGTTCGGCGCCCGACAAGTCACCCTCAACACGAACGAGATCAAGTGGCCCTGTTATGTATCCCCATACTGTCCGGCCGCTCTGAACCGCCAGCACCAGCAAAGCAAGAGCAGTTATAACGCTGAGTGATCGACTAACCAAATTAACAAGACTCCATGCCAGCCGAGACGAGACTTACGTTTCCCGCCCCTTGAACAATTACCACATCACCCTCGTTCGCGAGTTTCTTTACCATCTCACGCGCTTCGTTAGGATCCGATACAACTATCGGATTGACGCCGCCCCTTTGCCGTATTCCGGCCGCTAAACTTTTGCTGTCGGCTCCAGGTATCGACTGCTCTCCGGCTGAGTAAATCTCGACCAATATGAGTGCATCAACGTCAGAAAGAACCCGGACAAAGTCGTCGTATAGATCGCGCGTTCGCGTGTATCGATGCGGCTGATAGACCATGAGCAACCGTCTCGTTGGCCAGACCAAACGTGCTGTATCCAGCACGTTCTTAACCTCTGTGGGATGATGACCGTAGTCATCGACCAGGGTTATGCGTTTTTCGCCAACCTTTATTTCATGTGATTCAAAACGTCGACCCACACCGCTGAAATTCTTTAGGCCCTGTCGTATCGCCTCGTCGGCGATGGCTTCTTCCGTGGCAACAGCGACCGCCGCGACTGCGTTTCTAACGTTGTGGAACCCCGGCAATGGAAGTTCCACGTTTAATTCACTACGTTCCTCGGGACGTTCGATCGTGAACCGCCAAATGCTTTGGTCGTATTCCACGTCTTTGGCGCGAAAATCGGCTTCTGCAGAGAGACCATATGTGTACACCGGTCTCGCCAATTCTGGCATCAATGAAAACGCAGGTTTATCGTCTAAGCATAAGAAGACATGGCCATAAAACGGCAATCGATGGACAAATTGGATAAACGTTTGTTTGAGTTTTTCAAAATCATGGTCATAGGCCGAAAGATGGTCTTGATCGACATTCGTGATTACGGCAACCATGGGTTGAAGAAACAGGAAGGAAGCGTCACTTTCATCCGCCTCAGCAATTAAGTACTTTCCACCACCAAGCTTGGCGTTTCGCCCTTCGCTTTTGAGCAAACCACCAACGACGAATGTCGGATCAAGACCAGCTGCCTGGAATATACTGGTGATAAGCGCTGTCGTAGTAGTTTTACCGTGGGTACCGGCAACAGCAATACCATGTCGATAGCGCATTAATTCCCCAAGCATTTCGGCCCTAGCGACGACAGGAATTCTCTGCCGACGAGCCTCAACGATTTCGGGGTTATCGGTATCGACCGCACTCGACACAACCACCACGTCGGAACCAACTACGTTGTGCGCTTCATGCCCGACAGAAACTTGCGCACCTAGTTCTGCGAGGTGACGGAGGACACTAGAACCGGCGATGTCTGATCCTGTCACAGAGTAACCTTGGTGCAGGAGCACCTCTGCGATACCGCACATACCTGAACCACCCACTCCAACAAAGTGAATGCGGTTAACTCGACCCATATCGGGTACGACGCGAGACTTTTCAACCAACGGTCTCAAAATGCGCGACCTTGCTTAGTTTTCGTCGAAACTTCAAAACTCGCGCGCTGGATTAATCCCATCAACATCGCACAGACGAGAAGACTGTTTCCCCCATAACTTATGAATGGCAAAGTTAAGCCCTTCGTGGGAAGAACGCCGGTATTTACTCCAACATTAATGAGTACCTGAGCCCCTATTAAGATACCGGCACCGTATGCCAAATAACCGGCGAATGAACGATCAACATCAACGGCCCTTCGGGCAATCCTAAAGCCGCGTAATACGATAAATCCCAGAAGGCTTATTACAAAAACTGCACCAACAAGGCCAAGTTCCTCCGCAATAACGGCAAAAATAAAATCGTTATGCGCCTCCGGTAGATAAAAGAGCTTCTGGATCCCATCGCCTAGGCCAATACCTGTTATTTCTCCACGACCGAACGCTATCAACGCTTGCGTGAGTTGATAACCACCACTAGATGCCGAAGCCCAGGGATCAAGAAATGTTGCGAGACGTTCAGTCCTTTCTGGGCTGATTAAGATAAGTAAGAAGAGTGCGCCACCAACAAAAACTGCTGCTAACAAAAAATGCGGCAACCGCAGACCAGCCAGGAACGCTAAACCTGCTACCAACACCAATAGAATAACGAGAGTGCCGAAATCGGGCTCTATCAGGACTAGGAGAAAAACGGGCGTGAGCCACAGCATCGGGCGTAGGAGCTCGGTACCTCCGCGCTTTACTTTTTCACCAGAGCGAGACAGAAAACCAGCGATATAGATAAGAACCAAAAACTTAATCCATTCGGATGCTTGGAAAGTGAAGAATCCGAAATCAATCCAACGTCTGCTGCCGTTAATCACGCTTCCTATACCCGGAATCAACACGACAACGGCCAACAAGAGTGCTACGAACAAGCACGATTTATGTCCGAATTCCCATAAATTCAAAGGCAGCGAAACCACGACCCCAAACGCACATATGGATGCGAGGACGTACACAACATGCCTAACTCCATAGGAGATACCTGTGACATCGAACGCGGATGACGCCGAAGCAACCATAATCACGCCGATCACCAATGCTATGAGCCAAGCGATCACGAGGGATGGATCGAAATTCGCAGTCACTTGGACATGCCTTCCACAATGCGAGTAAAAGCCTGTCCACGAACTACGAAGTTCTCGAACATGTCGAAACTCGCGCACGCAGGCGAGAACAGAACTACATCGCCAGGAACCGCGTCCATTCGTGCCTTCACCACCGCGTCGTCAAGGTCAGAAGCAAAGGTTACGGGCGTGCCCGGAATGTTCGCTGCGATAAGTCTCGCATCTCGACCAATCAATACGACGCTTCGAACATGGCCAGGGATAGCCCGTCCCAACGCGGCGAAATCTGCACCCTTGCCCATCCCCCCCGCGATCAGGACGATTCTTCGAGATGACGGTTGTTTAATTACGCCTTCAATTGCAGCAATGCACGATCCCAAGTTGGTAGCTTTCGAGTCATCCACATACGTGACATCGTCAATGCTGCCGATAATTTGGGCTCGGTGCGGCAAGCCCTCGAAGGACTCCAAAACGTGTCTGATATTGTCGAAGCTAGCCCCGAAGCTATCTGCAATGGCCGCAGCCGCAACAACATTAAACCGATTGTGGTCACCCGTAAGTTTAATCGCGTCGCTAGCCACAAACCTTCCGTCAATAACTACTCCGCTTTCGATTACACGCCATCGTTCATCTTTATTGACGGCAACGGACGGCACATTATCCGGCGGTCGAGAAAGGCGATCGTCGCCGTTATAAACTGCAAATCCGCAATCTCTGTAAATCCTTCGTTTAACCGCCGCGTATGAATCGAGCGACTCATGGCGATCCAGGTGGTCGTTACTTATATTAATGATCGAGGCAACGTCTAATCTTTTTGCTTCCATTCGTTCCAGTTGAAAGCTCGATAACTCAAGAACGTAACCTGCAAAACCATCGTTAAGTAGATCCAAGGCTGGAGGGCCTAGGTTCCCCCCACTGCCGAACGCTTGGTCCTCAAGCATTGCGCCTACTAGTGTCGTTACTGTGCTCTTTCCGTTGGTACCAGTAATTCCGATCACTGGGCCGTCTGCCGCATCTATGAACAAGTCCACGTCACTGACAAGTTTGATTCCAGAAGAAAGAGCTTTTCGCACCAAGCAATGACTAAGAGGCAGGCCGGGGCTCACAACCATGGTCGAAACCGAATCGATCGCGCGATCAAAGTCACTTGGCCTTATCAACGATACTTGAGGAAAGTTTTGGTAGAAAGTTCTTGAATTGGGGATTGGGCTTTGGTCGGTGTCGAATCGGGTATCGCAGACGATGAGGTCTCGTTTTCCGTGAAGATACCTAAGGCACGACATACCGCTGGCGCCAGCACCCAGTATCAAGGTGCCGTTTGGATTCATCGCAGTTTCAACGTAGACAAACCAAACATCACGAGCATCAGCGTAATAATCCAGAATCGGACGATTATTTTGGGTTCAGGCCACCCCTTCAATTCGAAATGGTGGTGGATAGGAGCCATCCTAAAAACGCGCCTGCCAGTAAGCTTAAAACTAGATACTTGAACGATCACAGAAAAAGCCTCGAGAACGAATAAGCCCCCCATGATCAAGAGGACGATCTCGTGTCTAACCATTACCCCTACTGCACCCAGAGCCGACCCGAGTGCAAGCGATCCCGTGTCCCCCATAAAGACCTGCGCGGGATAAGCGTTGAACCAAAGAAAACCGAGGCCAGCCCCTATTAACGCTCCGCAGAATACCGAAAGCTCACCAGCGCCCGCGACATAGGGAATTTGTAGGTACGTCGCGAATTCAATGTTGCCGACAAGATATGCGATGAGGCCCAACGCCGCGCCGACAATAACTGTGGGTAAAATTGCAAGCCCGTCCAGCCCATCTGTCAGATTTACCGCATTACTCATGCCCACAATTATTAGGTATGCCAAAAAGACGAATCCGAAAGCTCCAAGAGGGATCGATATTGCTTTGAAGAAGGGCACGATTAGAGTGGTGTCGGCCGACGACGAGGCGGTGTTGTATAGAGCGACCGCAGCTCCAATACCAAACACCGATTGAAGCAAGTACTTCCAACCCGCAGAAAGCCCGTGGGAGGGGGTTGACCGCGAAATCTTTATGAAATCGTCAATCCATCCAATAGCGCCGAAGGAGAGAGTGATGCACAGAACAATCCGTATATATCGGCTACTAAGATCTCCCCACAATATCGTGGTCGCCAAAATCACTACAAGAATCAGTGCTCCGCCCATCGTTGGCGTACCAGCCTTGCTTTGATGGGACCTTGGTCCATCGTCACGAACAACTTCGCCAATTTGATGAGTTGAGAGCTTGCGAATAAGAACCGGGCCTAAGGTTAAAGACAAGAACATGGCGGTACCTGCGCTTATCATCGTCCTGAGGGTCAAGTACTGAAATACTCCAAAGGCGGCTATAAACTGCGATAAATAGTCGGTAAACCAGAGCAACATTAGTCTGTCAATCCGAGCAGTTTTTTGACGAAATCCCGGTCATCAAATACGTTCTTTTTACCGTTGATTTCCTGAGCATCCTCGTGACCCTTACCTGCTATCAACACGACGTCATCGGTTGACGCAGACTTAAGAGCTTCATGAACTGCCGAACCTCTATCCGGAATTACGCGGTATGCGTCCCAGTTCCCAAATCCCTCCACAATTTGCCTATTGATGAAGTCGACTTTTTCCGAACGTGGGTTGTCTGCAGTAACAATCGCCATATCCGCCTGGTCTGCCACGACGGTTCCCATCATCGATCGCTTGCCTTGATCGCGATCTCCACCGCAACCAAATACACATATTAAGCGTCCATCCATGTGGGTTCGGATAGCTGACAGGGCTAGTCTCAGTGCTTCTGGCGTGTGCGCATAATCAACCACGACTGCTGGCTTGCCATCGATTCGATACGTCTCCATACGGCCAGGAATATAAGGAAGACGCTTAAGCAAAGTAGTGATTTCACTTAGCGGGTATCCCCGATGCAGAGCAACCCCCAAAGCGGCGGCAACGTTTGCAACGGAAAAGTCTCCAAACAGCGGCAGATCAAAGTCGGATTCACCCCACTTCGTATGCCATTTTCCGACGACGCCATCTCGCGTGTACTTGTCCACAACCCAACTAACATCAGCTTCTTTAGTTGTGCCGTACGTAACACAAGTCAAATCGCGACCCCGCAATTGGGACACGAGTTCTCGACCAAACGGTTCATCGGTATTTATCACGGCAGCCGTCAAGCTACAGAAATCAAATAACCTTCGCTTCGCGAGAGCGTATTGGCCAAAACCACCGTGGTAATCAATATGGTCTCGACTAAGATTCGAAAAAACGGCGACATCGAACGACACGCCAGCAACTCGGTTTTGGTCGAGTGCATGGGAACTTACTTCCATAGCAACGGACTGCTGCTTCATCAAACAAAGGCACCGCAATCGTTGTTGAACCGTTACGGCATCCTCGGTCGTTAGAAGCGACGGATGAAGATTCCCTATAAGGCCCCATCCAATCGTGCCCATGAATCCGGTGTGCTCCATTAAAGCGGCACAATGATGGGCAATCGATGTCTTGCCGTTAGTTCCCGTGACCCCAATGCAAAACATGTTTGCACTAGGTTCGGCATAAAAGCGTCCTGCAATCGTGCTCAACTTTAGAGACAGGCTTGGATCGACGACAATTGGGACGTCAAATGACCCCGCAATTTGGCGTTCACTGCAGACCGCTGCCGCACCGCGCCGAAGGGCCTCATCAACGAAGTCATGGCCATCAAAATTTGTACCGCGTAGGGCGACGAACAAATCCCCAGGCGTTATTTTGCGCGAATCGATACAAATTCCGCCAACTTGGACGCGATTATCATTGACGTTATCGAGTAGTTCGTTAAGCCGCACGATCAAAACCCTCACGCGCGTTTTCTCGGTCCGTCACTACTATGTTTTCGGGGGCAACGCCTAATATCCGCAAGGATCTGGCCAAAATGCGTGAGAAGACCGGAGCCGCGACTTCCCCGCCCCCCACATGTTCCCCTAGTGGTTCATTAATTATTACTACAACAACGACCTGCGGATCACGGGACGGCGCAATACCAGCGAACAGGGCAACGTGACGAGTGTCGTCATAAGCCCCCGATGTAACCTTTCGCGATGTCCCAGTCTTTCCGGCGACTGCAAAACCAGGAACTTGAGCCTTCGGTGCCGTTCCTTTTGAACTGGCAACACCCTCCATCATGTGGAGTAAAGATGCGACGTCACCTTCTTCGAAGACCCGCTCGTCAGATGCCCGTGGTAATCCTCGTATCAAGTTCACCTGGCGCCTAACGCCCCCCGAAGCTATCGTCAGATAACTTTGTGCGAGCTGCATTGCGGTCGCCGTGACGCCATAACCGTAGGCCAACGATGCACGTACGATTGGATTGTCGATATCCCTGTCAGTAAGTATGCCTGACACCTCACCCGGCAGTCCCGTCGCTGGAATGGAACCGAGACCGGATCGATGAAAAACGTCATACAGATGAGACGCCTCAAGCCCGAGCGCTATTTTCGTGACGCCTACCTGGCTAGACCTGGCGAGAACTTCCGCTAAGGTGAGTTGACCGCGATTGACCGGATCTTCTATGAGTTTTCGACCCACCGTCAGGTAGCCTGGAGTCGTGTCAATTATCGTGTCGGCCCGATATATCCCGGTCTCCAGTGCCGCCAAGATAGCGAATGGCTTGGCCGTAGATCCTGGCTCATAAAGATCAGTAATCGCGCGGTTGCGCATGCCGTCGAAATCGCGAGCGCCAACTCGGTTGGGGTTGTAGGAAGGTTGGTTAACAAGCGCAAGTACATCTCCAGTCGTAACATCCAGTGTTACGACAGACCCGGACCGTGCTCCACTGTGTTCAACCGCTGATTTAAGTTCCCGGTACGCTAGAAATTGAAGACGAAGGTCAATACTGAGCTCAACGTCGTCCCCGAAATCAGGAGCATCGTAAAAATCAAGATCTCTTACCCGTTGTCCGCGTCGATCCGTAAGGACTCGTTTGGAACCGGGCACACCTCGCAGAACGTGGTCCATCGAGAGCTCGATACCTTCTTGGCCCACGTCATCGATATCGGTTCTGCCTACGACATGAGCCGATATTTCGCCAGATGGGTAAAACCGCCGATACTCGTGCTTAAACCGAATCCCTGGTATTTCCAGTGAACGTAGAGATCTCGCGATCGCAGGACTGACGCGACGAGCCAGGTAGACAAATTGGGTGTGTTTACTTCGCTCAAGTCGTTTGATCAGCCCATCGACGGGCCGATCGAGGAGTTCTGCGACGAGGACCAATTCGCGAGTATCCAGTCTGTCCACACTCGGATCCGTCCACACGGATACCACCGGAGTACTAACCGCCAGCGGGTCGCCATTGCGATCCGAAATGACACCCCGGTGAGCCCGAATCTCTGCTGTTCGGGTAGCCCGCGCCTCCCCTTGATTCTGTAAAAACTCTCGTTCGGTCACCGCCAAATAGCTTGATCGACCGACCAATCCCAACAACGCGAACGTAAATACGACTATCAGTACATAATGACGCTGACGAGTCATGAACCCGTCCCATTTTCGCCCAACGATTCCTCTTTCGCTCCTCGAACAACTGACGTCACCTTTTCAGGGAAATACATATTGAGGCGTCTTTGCGCAATTCGATCGACATTTTGATAGGACAGCAAAGTGCCTCGTTCTAACAATAAACGACTATATTCCTCCAATAAGCTGTCTTGAGCTTCTTGATTACGGGTAAGTTCGAGGAAGAGCGCCCGACGATCATCTGTCACACGAATAACCTGGATACCGCTCGCGGCAACCCCGAGTAGAGCCAGAATCCCAAAAAAGAACCAGGAGAATTCGCTAAAACGCTTTCTTATGTTGTTACTCAATTCGTTCTATGACCTGTAACAAAGCGCTTCGAGATCTTGGGTTGATATTCATTTCAGCCGGATTCGGACGTTTCGCCTTGACCACATATTTGGCCCGTCCCAAAGATGTCCCGCGTACGGGCAAACGTCGGGGTACGACTGGCCTCACGAGACCCCGAAATTTCTGCCGTACGATAGCGTGTTCTATGCTGTGAAATGTCAACACGCCAATCCGTCCGCCATCCACTAGGTGATGGAATCCGGCTTCAATGCCTCGATTTAATTCGGAGAGTTCATCATTAATGTGCATTCGAACGGCCTGGAATACGCGGGTAGCCGAATGCTTTCGCGGATCGCGCCGCGACCTAGAACTGTCAACAGCGGTCACCAATTCGTGGGTGGTATATAGCGGCCTTTTATCGAGGATGGACATCGCTATCGCCCGCGCATTTTTTTCGTCACCTAATTCACGCAATACATTTACAAGATCTGAAAGATCTACTCTGTTAAGCCAGGAAGCTGCACTCTCTCCACTCTCCGGATCCATTCGCATATCCAGGGGGCCGCTGCGCATAAAACTGAATCCACGGGCTGGGTCATCGAGCTGAGGAGACGACACGCCTATATCCATCATTAGACCGCTCAACCTATTGCATCGATTACTTGAAAGTAACGAACGTATTTCGCTGAAAACCCCCCGCATCGGCTGAACGCGAGAATCTTCTCGCGACAAATCAACAGCGGCTTGGTAAGCATCAGGATCGCGATCAAGCGCCACGAGTGAAGCCTTAGGTGACAGTTGTCTCAAAAGTGCGCGAGCATGGCCCCCCCGCCCAAAGGTGGCGTCAAGGTAAGCCCCATCCCGGTCCGTCATAACAGCGTTAACCATGTCATCTCGCAACACTGGTATGTGTTGCGTCATTTTCGCGTTGTCTCTATACAGACAAACCATCCAAATCGCTCAAATCGCTGAAAGCGCTCTCGCGTGTTGCCTTCAGCCATTCTTCTCTTCGAGTTCTCCAGATCTGTTCGCTCCATATCTCGAGTTTGTTGGTTTGGCCCATTAGTACGATTTTCTTCTCCAATTCCCCGTACTCCCGCAACAACGGTGGAATGAGAACCCGTCCTTGAGCATCCATTTCCACGTCGGTCGCGTGCCCAATTAACAGCCGTTGCAACAGTCGTGCCGAAGTACCGATATTCGAAAGCGCCTCGAGTCGACGCTGTACTTCTTCCCAATCTCCTAGCGAATAGAGGAGCAAGCACTGTTCGTTATTATCAATCGTTGCAACCAGGCGGTTTTCGGTGCGCTGCTCCGCTTCCTCGCGAAATCGCGTGGGTAGAGCCATCCGTCCACGCGAGTCCATTGTTACGCTTGCAATGCCTCGAAACATAAGATTGAGACCTCAGATCAAGGTTCTTACCTGCGACGGTAATTAACCCACCTTTAACCTGATTTTCCCATTTTTTACCACACAAACCCCGACCCTAGGTTTGGAAGTTAACTTTGTCAAGGATCAGTAGCACCTAACCCACAGAAAACTAAGGAAATTTCGGAATTTTATGAGATTACAAACAGATCACCGAGGCACGTATATCTATTAGAAATAGATGGTAGAAGTCTTTTCCTCGAAAGTACTTTAAGTCGATGCCTAAATCCAAGCGCGTAAAGGGTTGTTGCATCGTGTTCGGAAAATTGAGTCGGCCTATAAGCCGGGTTCTGTCTTGGGCAATCATTCGTCTACGGCATCCGTCACCGAATGTCTCTAGCAGCCTACCCAAATCCCGCGCGGACCACGCGACTGGATTCCTATTTAGCCTTGCTCCAGGCGGGGTTTACCTAGCCAGGTCTGTTACCAGAAGCCTGCGGTGCGCTCTTACCGCACCCTTTCACCCTTACCATGCATAAACTGTATGGCGGTCTACTCTCTGCTGCACTTTCCATGGGCTCACGCCCCCCAGGCGTTACCTGGCACCTTGTCCTATGGAGCCCGGACTTTCCTCTGACAAATCATCATGCCAGCGATCGCCTAGCCGACTCGAAGAAGAGCGTACTATCCATTACTCGTTAGGACCAGCGCTCTTTTGTATGCGCGCGCGCGCGTCTCACCGGTTATTTTAGCGGCCAACCTTGCCGCCTGAGTGGGGGCGAGCTCGGCTAAGAGAATTTGGAGTGTTGAGTCAACATCTGCCCTGAGAACCTTCGTCGTTCCTCCAAGAAGACAAACGATCTCGCCACGAACTTGTTCGTTCGACGCAATTTCATCTCGAACGTCTTCCACGCTGCCGAAGTAGAGACTCTCGTGGATCTTCGTAAGTTCACGCGCTATAAAAATTTGTCGCCGATTAGCTTCGAGCTTACATAGGGCATCCAAAGTGTTCGAAAGTCGCCGCGCAGTTTCAAAGAACAGTACTGAGCTGCCATCAATCAACAGTTGCTTTAGTCGGTCCTCACGCGCTCTCGCTCGAGCAGGGATGAATCCTGCGAACCTGAAATCGTGGTTTGGAATAGGCGCGACAGACAAAATCGTCGTAATTGCCGATGGGCCCGGAACAGGGATAACGTGGAGTTTTCGTTTCCAGAGCGCGCGTATTAGGTCAAAACCCGGATCACAAATGAGCGGCGTACCTGCGTCGGATACGAGCGCGACATCGCGGCCTTCAGCAATTAGATCAAGAACACGAGAAGTCACGTTCTCCTCGTTATGTTCATGCAAGGAGATGAGGTTCGTCGCTTGAATGTTGAAAGCGCTCAAAAGCTTGCGGCATCGTCTAGTATCCTCACACGCTATGACATCAACATTCTCTAAAACTGATATCGCTCGTTCGCTCATGTCGTGGAGGTTCCCGATGGGGGTCGCGACAACATATAAGATTCCATACCGTTCTTTCATGGCATTCCCTATTGGCCTAACCGTCTTGGTCATTCTAGGAGTCGTGGGCTGTCAAATCACACCGCTGGAAATCATCCAAAAGGATCCATATCCCATTTCGTCGAACCTGGAAATACAGATTCGGCGAGCCGCAATGAACGCAAGTTCGGCAGAAACTGCGCGACTTTTTTCCTCTGCTGCGAGACTTTTGTCGACTCACAATGGGACACAACAAACAAAATCTATTATTGCTCGCGTCAAAAATGATCCCGCCCTTTTTAGTCGTCTCAGTCGATCTGATCGCTTCGAAGTCGAGCTCATCGATCTAGAGTTGAAATACTTAAGCACAAATCCGCGCTACAAAAACGATCTGATAAAGCAATTGGAAATCCTTACCCCGACTACCCTCGTACAAGAAATTTCAGCGTTGGAGTTAGCAGCGCAAATTCGAATCTCAATGGTAGATCATGTCGGCGCTGTTAGAACTTTGGTAAGACTTAGCACTTACCCGGGTGTCGACGAGAAGCAGCTTGCGGAGAGGATCTGGTCGTCAATAAAAAAAATACCACTAGGATACAGCGCCACTCTCGCAAGAAATGCTGATACGGAAGACGAGTTCGCTTGGTGGGACCTTGCCACAAAATTCCTGAGCCCATTAACACCTACTCTGCAACAGCGTGGGTGGGATGTTTGGAGATCGGCAAATCCCACCCATCTCGCGAATAAGCAACCCCCATCGGAAACTTCAAACCGACCCGATGAGCCACGAACCATTGCGCTTCTGTTGCCTCAAAACGGTCCACTAGCCGAAGCCTCGCGGGCTATTCGAGACGGATTTGTCGCGGCATATTGGTCTACTCAACTTACTGACGAATTCGAGGCACATCGACAACAGAAAATTCTGGTCTACGACACTTTTGGAAACACGATGGCAGACGTTGTCTCTCGAGCCCAAGCGGACGGCGCACAAATCCTATTGGGCCCCTTATCCAAATCCAATGTTCAATCAATGAGCACGCTAAAAACAGCCATCCCCACCATCGCTTTGAACCGAGTAAATCCTACTCTCCAACCGAAAAGAACCGAAGCGCGTGGACCTAATGGACGAATTCCTCAATTGTCCCTCGCAGTTGAGGACGAGGCCGTGGAATTAGCAAAGCGTATCAGTAACGAAGGATCGACTCGGATAATTGTTTTTCGAGACCGCACTTCGTGGTCGAATAGGGCATACGCCGCTTTTGCCGCCTCAATATCAAACAGCGTAGAGATAGTAAGTTTAACAACATTCGATGATTTGAAGGACGTGACTAACGCAGTTGGTCGCGCCTTGGACATTGACGCAAGCCTTATGCGCCATACAAACGTCCAAAGATTAGTCAGACGAGAAATTGAGTTTGTTCCAAGGAGAAGGAGCGATATACATGCCGTAGTTGGACTAGTCGGATCTAGGGAATACGCATCGTTGGTTGCCGCCTTAGACTTCCATTTCGGATCCGACATACCGCTTTTCGCAACTTCTGCCGCAGTGCGGTCGGACGTCCCCATAAAAAAGAAAAACGGAACGCGATTTGTCGCATTACCCCTGACACTGTTTTCCTTTCGACTTAGACACGACCTGGAAAACGCATTCCCTGTAGCTAAACAGAATCCTTCTTTCTACGCCCTCGGTATCGATGCATATCGACTTGCAAACCAGTTTGAACGGCTTATGGCCGGCGTATCTATCCCAGCAACCACCGGGAATCTAAAACTAAGTCGAAACAATTTGATACAGCGAGTCCCAGCTTGGGGCCAAATAACGAATAATTCACGGATTGCCCGCCCTCTCTCGATCGTTGATTAACAGAGTGACCACCCATAGTCTCTTTTCTGAATAGGCAACCGTTCAACGTACACGGCGGTCGAAAATAGAACACTTCTCACATCTCTTGGATCGGCCAAAAACACCCGTTTTTATCAACCGAACTTATAATCGGTCGACAAACATTTAACGAGGCTTCACATGTCTGTTAAACCCAACGTGACTAGCTTACTTTTGGTTTTGATGTTCCTCAGCTCGTGCAATTCTTTTAAAAGCGTCCCAACCGCCCGCACTCCAGGAAGAATAATTGACGATGGATTTATCCAACGAATCGCACATCGCCAAATCAGAAGACTCGAACCAAAAATTAATGCCGGCAATATCTCAGTTCATTCCTTTAATCGTACAGTTCTCTTGACTGGTCAGGTCGAAAACTCAGCGCTGGCTACACTAGTTGAGTCGGCCATCTTCAAAATCCGCATCGTCAAGCATATTCACAATGAAATTACGGAAAGCGGTCCGACAAGCATCACCGTTCGCGCTGGCGATGCGCTAGTCAACACGAAGGTGCGGTCAAAATTGTTGATCACACAAAATGTGAACTTAAACCGATTTAAAGTGGTCACCAACAACGGAGTAGTTTTCTTAATGGGTTTAGTTCCTCAAGATGAAGCAAACCGCGCCGTCGAAGCGGTACGAACGGTCTTTGGTGTTCAAAAGGTGGTCAAGATTCTCGAGTACGTAGATTGAATCAGCACGATGCTTTGTATACATCGGTTTCATCTAAATGATATGTGAGCTCAAGCCGTGAACCGAAATGTCGCATTGTCCAATCGCGCGAGATCACAGTTTCATAGTGATCCGCCTCTTATTCGCGCATATCCACTTCGGGTTCTGTAAGGCTCTCTTGAAACGTGTCACGTTCGAACATATCGTTCATATATCGTTGCATTGGCTTAAGTTGACGAGTTGACATCTTTAAGTCCAATGCATTCAGCCTCCAGAGAATAGGCGCCACAAAACAATCCACCAGAGTGAAATCGTCGTTCATAAAAAAGGGGCGATCAGCAAATACAGGTGCTATGGCCGCGAGACTTTCTCGTAGCTCTTTTCGAGCCTTATCCATAGCAGTCTCTCGTCCTCTGCCCGCCATTAGAACATCGACTCTCTTACTCCAATCAACTTCGATGCGATGCATCAATAAACGACACTGAGCCCGTGCGACAGGGTATACGGGCAGCAACGGTGGATGTGGAAACCGCTCGTCCAAGTACTCCATAATTACCGTACTTTTGTATAAAACTAGGTCGCGATCTAGAAGAGTCGGAAGCGTTCCATAGGGGTTGATTTCTGAAAGATCTTCTGGCCTCTGTGATGGGTCGACATCTACGACGTCGACGGATACCCCTTTTTCACACAAAACCATCCGTACGCGGTGACTGTAATGATCTCGTGGGTCAGAGAAAAGCGTCATTGACGCCCGTTTTGTGGCGAAGCTCATATTATCTCCGATCCTGAACGCTGCCGTGTTTCAGCACGAACAATGCTTAAACGGAACCTCACGCTAACAGCGAAGGCCCGATCCCTAGCGCTTCGAATATTGAGGTCGCTTTCGTGCCTTTCGAAGCCCAACTTTCTTTCGTTCTACTTCTCGAGCATCACGAGTTAGTAACCCCGCTTGTCGAAGCGGAAGTCGTAATTTTTCATCGTAATCCACCAAAGCTCTAGCTATACCTAGCCGAATGGCTCCCGCTTGCCCTGAACCGCCGCCGCCCTCGACCGTTATACGCAAGTCGAATTGATCGACCGCATCCGCAACCTCTAAAGGTTGTCGGACAATCATGCGTGCGGTTTCACGTCCAAAATATTCATCGAGCGTTTGATTATTCACTAAAACTCGACCGGTTCCGCTCTGTAGAAACACTCTCGCGGCAGAACTTTTTCGACGCCCGGTTCCGTAGTTCGAATCACCCATTCTTTAACTTAGCACCATTGTTTTCGGCTGCTGCGCTCCATGTGGATGCGTATCGCCGGCATACACTTTTAATTTACGGAAAACCGCGCGACCCAGGGGATTTCTGGGTAACATTCCCTTCACTGCCTTCTCTAACAACTCTTCAGGCTTGGCCTCACGCAAGCTCTTAAGAGACGTGCTTTTTATTCCCCCTGGATATCCACTATGCCTGTAATAAATTTTTTTTGTTTCCTTGTTTCCACTAACAAAGACCTTTTCGGCATTCACCACGATGATGTAGTCACCAGTGTCCACATGTGGCGTGTATTCGGCCTTATGCTTGCCTCGGAGACGACGCGCAATTTCGGTTGCCAGACGCCCAAGCGTCTGACCCGTGGCGTCAACCACATACCACTCATGCGCGACATCTTGTTGACGCACGCTCACCGTTTTCATTTCGGGACCCGGAGAAATGGGAGCGCGAATCTTAGTTCACGTCCTAATTGTTTACAACTCTAACCATGCCCTATCAGCGGGTGCTACGGACGATGCGGGCGCGATAGATAGGCGTTCGATCGCATCTCGATAATGCGACTTTGAGTACGTTCGAATTCGCGCAATAGCTTCGAACCGACGTATAAAGTTTCAACCTCCGCCGATGCGTTAAATAGAACCTTCACTCCGCGATCATAGAATTCGTCAATCAAACCTATGAAGCGGCGCGCCTGGTCTTCACATTCCCCATCGAGCTGATGAATCCCCCAAATGACAACCGTATGGAAAAGCCGCGCGATCTCGACATAGTCATTCGCGCTACGCGGCCCGTCACATAGGGTTGAAAACTCAAACCCAACCGCACCTTCTGCTCTATAACGAACAGCAATATCACGACCATTGACCGTTACGTGCCCGCCAATCTTAAATGTTCCTCCCGTTAAAGTTGCAAACTCGACTTCAGAGAATAGATCGTCAATGCCCGCAACTCGATACACCGAGTGCTTCCGAAGGAAATTCAGCCGGTAGTCAATCCCCGACTCAAGTTTTTCTACGCGCATGTGACGATCAATAAGCGCAATTACGGGTAAAAATTGATTTCGCTGTAGGCCATTTTCATACAGATTACCTGGCGCAACGTTGGACGTAGCTATGAGCGTAACGCCCTTCGCGAAAAGAGCGTCCAATAAGCCCCCAAGTATCATCGCGTCGCCAATATCCGAAACAAAAAACTCGTCGAAGCAAATTATCGGCGCGGACCTGGCAAATCGGGAAGCGACCGCTTCGATGGGATCCACAGTACCCTCCAACGACGCTAATTCTTCATGAATCCGGCGCATAAAGTGGTGGAAATGCAGTCGTTCGGATATGCCCGGCTGCAGTGATTTGTGAAACAAATCCATTAAATAGGTCTTGCCACGGCCCACCCCACCCCATAGGTAAAGGCCTCTGATAGGATCCCGCGCGTTGAATCCTAGACCATGCTTAACACGTGATAATAGCGAAGGCGACGAATAACGAAGCATAATGTTGCGGTGGAGGTCTGTGAAGATTTCGACAATTCTCCGTTGTCGAACGTCGTCAACATAACCGGCCTCAATATTCCGCTCATATCGGACGTCCGGACGGATTATTTCTAGTTTGCGTGACACCGCATCCCTAGTTAATCGTCCACGTTACACAGAAGGATCGGGGCGCGAAACTGGAAAGTTGTTTTCTTGCGGCTTCACGCCGACTGAACCAAACAGGTGCCTGTCGCGACAATAACCATGAAACTGCCGGCAACGAATTATTCAGCATTAGTTCACGGATCTTCGACACGAGCGCGAGCCGCCGCTGAGTGAGCGGTAAGACCCTCCGTATTGGCAAGTGTCACTGCAATTGGACCTATTTTCTTAGCACCTTCAGGTGAACATCGGATAATCGAACTACGTTTCTGGAATTCACGAACGCTGAGTCCGGAAGCGTAGCGTGCCGAACCGAAAGTAGGCAGCACATGACTCGGTCCCGCCGAATAATCACCAAGCACTTCTGCGCTATACCCTCCCATAAATATTGCACCCGCGTGCTGGACTAGCGGTAGCAACGCGTCGGGTTCCGAAACGGCAAGGTGTAAGTGCTCTGGCGCAAAACGATTGACAAGCGAAATCGCGTCTTCAAGATCACGGCATTTTATAAATGCGCCACGATCCTCAAAGGATCTTTCTATTATTTCGCTTCGTTCGAGACCAGGCAGTAACTTTTCGATCTCACGATACACTGCTTCAAGATACGGTCGGTACGGGGAAATTAGAATTGCCTGGGCAGTACGATCGTGCTCTGCTTGGGCGCACAAATCCAGGGCCGTCCATCGAGCGGAAACGGACCCGTCAGCAACTATCAGAATTTCAGTCGGACCGGCGATAGCGTCGATTCCTACAGGTCCAAAGACCAATCGTTTTGCTGCCGCAACGAATGCCCCTCCCGGTCCGACAATCTTATCTACGGACTTTACCGTCTCTGTTCCATACGCGAGTGCAGCTATCGCCTGCGCACCACCAATAGTGTATATCCGATCGACTTCCACCTTGTGCATTGCCGCGAGCACGTGACGATTGCATTCACCCATGGGCGCTGGCACTACGGCGGTGATCTCGCGAACCCCAGCGATACGTGCGGGAATTACTGTCATAAGTACGGAAGACGGATAGGCGGCCTGACCGCCCGGTATATATACGCCTACATGTTGTATTGGCGTTACTCGGTACCCCAGAAAATTGCCATGTTCGTCCTCAGTCTCAAAAGATTCGTCAATTTCCGCCTCGTGAAACGACTTAATGCGCGCCGCCGCCTCGTCAAGGGCTTTTCTATCGGAGTTGACAAGTCGTTCGTATGCCTCACGACATTGACCTGGAGAGACCGTCAACCGCTCCATCGACGAGACTTCAAAACGATCATATTCTGCGGTCAACGCTATGAGAGCACTGTCACCCTCTGCCCTGACTCTTTCGATGGCGGTTTTAGCGATGATCTCGACTGTCGCGTCTTCCCGGGCCTCCCACTCGATAAGGTTTCCCAGGCGATTCTCGAAATCAGCTTCGTCGGTATCGATTCTTACTATGTTGACCAAGAATTTACCTTGATTTCAACGCGACGAAAGACGCTGTACGTCGGCCCCAATTGACTGCAATTTTTCCTCAATACACTCGTACCCCCTGTCAATGTGGTAAATCCTGTCCACTAGGGTCTCACCGTTCGCGACCAGACCTCCAATAACTAAGCTAAATGATGCTCGCAAATCAGTCGCCATCACGGGAGCGCCCCGTAGTCCCGTTACCCCCTTTACGACGGCTGTGGTTTTACCATCGAACGATATGTCTGCGCCTAACCTCGCCAATTCATGAACATGCATGAACCGATTTTCAAATATTGTTTCGGTTATACGACTGGTACCCTTACTAATGGCATTAAGCGCAACGTACTGTGCTTGGATGTCTGTCGGAAATCCTGGATAGGGCTCCGTACAGATGTCGACAGCAGTCAGATCGTGAGCCCCTGCATCTACTCTTATCCAATCATCACCCATCGTAATCGAAACGCCACTTTCTTGAAGTTTCTCAGTAACAGCTTTGATGTGTCCGGGGCACGTATTCCGAATCAAAAGATGCCCTTGAGTAGCTGCTGCAGCAATCAAATAGGTCCCTGTTTCTACTCGATCAGGCATTATTCGGAATTCTCCTCCTTGGAGAGAACTTACTCCTTCTATCATTAGAGTATCTGTACCGGCTCCTTCGATTCGCGCACCCATCGCCACTAAACATGCCGCGAGTTCTGTCACCTCAGGTTCACACGCAGCGTTGTGGATAGTGGTTTCACCACGCGCAAGCGTTGCCGCCATCATCAAATTTTGGGTACCTCCAACCGTTTTTACGTCCATGTCTATTGTTGTTCCGGTCAACCCTTTCTTTGCGTCTGCAACGACATAACCCTCTTCAACTTGGATGTCAGCGCCGAGCGCCGACAACCCCTTGAGGTGCTGGTCAACGGGTCTGGGGCCAATCGCGCAACCTCCTGGTAGCGATACTTCGGCGTGACCGTGGATTGCCAGCAATGGTCCGAGAACAAGGAACGAAGCCCGCATCGTCTTAACAAGATCGTACGGCGCCCTGAGATTCACGATGTCCCGAGTGCGAACTTCTATCGTCATATTTTCTTCAACTGTGACATCGAGACCGATGGTTCCAAGGAGCTCGATCATGGTCGTCACATCATTAAGGTGGGGGACATTCGCTATTCGAAGCGATTCTTCCGACAAAATTGATGCCGCAAGAATCGGCAGGGCAGAATTCTTTGAACCCGAAATAGTGACCGTGCCCGTCAAGGGATTTCCACCCCTTATCAGCAATTTATCCACTAAATTCTCTTTAAAGCGATTGACTAAAGACCATGCGGGGTTAGCGCTTTAATTGTAACCGCATGCAACGCTCCAGACTCAATGAGATCAGCTATGCAGCGGTAGACCTTTTGTTGACGCTTGACAGGAGCGAGGCCTTCAAAAACATCGGCAATGATTCGAATAGCTGCCCGGTTGCCATCCATATCGACGGTAATCTCAGCGCTAGTAAATTCAATTTCAAGCCTCTTTCTGAGTTCGGTCTCCATATCTGTTCTACGCCTAAATTTATGCGACCGACCACCTGACACGGGGCCTGTACGTGCCCACTATAACAGCGCCCTAATTGTGTGTTGTTGAGTCTTGCTACAATCCTTCTGACTTCACTTCCTAGTAATTCACTTTCATTTTGTTGCAGTCCACCGCCATTCTTGTCGTCGGCTTAATACTCCTCGTATGGAGCGCCGAACGTTTCGTATCGGGAGCAGCAGTCACCGCGACCAACCTTGGAGTTTCCAAGATCGTAATCGGTCTTACAATTGTGGCGATCGGCACTTCGGCGCCCGAAATACTGGTCGCAATTTCAGCATCGCTGGAAGCTGCTCCGAAACTAGCAATTGGAAACGCCATTGGATCTAACATTGCCAACATCGGTCTCGTGCTCGGCGTCACAGCGATTGCGGCCCCATTGCAGTTTTCCCACGAGATAGTTAAGAACGAAGTACGCTGGCTTATCGGCGCGACTTTGCTCGGACTATTTTGTCTCGCTAACCTGTTCCTGGGATCGCTGGACGGGCTGTTGTTGTTGGCAGGCCTGGGCCTAATTCTCTATCTCATGTTCGCCAAACAACGTTTACAGCCGCAATCGCACGACGTCGTGAACAATGAACTGGATCAAATACCTGCTATGCCCACGCATAAAGCGGTACTTTGGCTTATTTTCGGCTTGTTACTCTTACTTTTATCAGCCGACGTTGTGACACAAGAGGCTGTAAAAATAGCGCAACTACTAGGCATTGACGAGCTCATTATAGGTTTAACGATCGTCGCTATCGGCACCAGCCTGCCGGAACTCGCCGCAAGCGTTAGTGCCGCTGTTAAAGGGCACTCTGACATTGCAATCGGCAACATTGTCGGGTCAAACATTCTCAATGTTCTGGCCGTTCTCTCCGTGCCCGCTCTAATGCACCCTATCGGAATTGACTCTGTTGTTTTATGGCGAGATTACGGCGTAATGACCGCATTGACGCTTGCTCTCATAGTTTTTGCTCTTTATCGCGAATCTATTTCGCGACTCGAAGGAGCTTTAATGCTCACTATCTGGTTAGGCTATAACGTGATCCTCTATATGCAGGCATCCGTGTGAACAAAGATCTTCGTTCAAAGCTAGCTAAGACTGAAATGCTTATTCTCGACGTGGACGGAGTCTTGACCGACGGACGACTTTTCTACGGATCCGGAGGGATAGAAATGAAAGCTTTCCATGCGCATGACGGTTTCGGACTCAAGAAAATCCAACTGGAAGGTATCTCAATCGCCATCGTTTCTGGACGCACGTCAGACATAGTCGAAAAAAGGGCCAAAGAATTGAATATTCGCTTTCTTTTTCAAAACGTCGCCGAGAAAAACGAAGTCCTTGAGGAGCTACGCCAAGAAAGCGGTATCGAACCTCGACACATGGCTCATGTCGGAGATGACCTACCGGACCTAGCTCTGTTTCATAGCGTCGGCCTCGGGATTGCCGTCGCTAACGCGCGTGTAGAAGTACGAAAAAGTGCTGATTTCGTCACGAAAGCGAAGGGGGGCGAGGGTGCGGTGCGAGAGGTGTGCGAACTTATACTGGCGTCACGTCTCGAAGAAAACGAATGAACCGCTGGTACCTGATCGCCGGGCTCGTCGTCGCCACACTCTTCGCGTTCTGGGGGTTGGAGTCCAAAGAAATGCTGCACGGTACCTTACCACCAGAATTGTCGGATCGGCCTAATCTTTACCTTGAAAACGCGAGAATCAGCCAGTTTGGTTCGCATGGTCTAAACCGATACACGATGTCGTCAAAGGCGATCAGCCAGCACGCGGCGACGGGTCACTCGACTCTAGTACAACCTTCCTTGACCTTCCATCAGCCTGGTGAATCTCCCTGGTATATTTACTCAGAGCTCGGAGAGATCAAACGGCATTTAAGTGCCCAAAACGCACCGCCTGGTGACGCGATCGGTCCTGGAACATCGATTCACTTCACGGGTCAAGTGCGGCTTTCAAGAGGCCGCAACAATCAAACACTCATGGAGCTTCAGGGTGAATCGTTGACAATTTTTCCGGAACTAAAGCGCGTTGAATCGAACGAGCCTGTTATTATCGAAACATCTTCAAGTAATGCCCGCGCCGCGAGTTTTGAATGCGACCTTGAACATAACTTTTTGCAACTTCGATCCTCAACCGATCAGCGGGTTCACCTTGTCATCCTTCCGAAAACACGGATTTGAAGTTATTGCTGTTTGTTGGTGTTTGACGTCGCTTTCTGCCCCCGATTCCTCATTTGATAACGAAACGCCAATCCATATTCGTGGCGACGATCTACGCGGAGACATGACGACCCGCACAGTGATCAGTGGTTCAGTGACATTGGATCAAGGAAATATTCATGTCGAGGCAGACTCGATGACAATCGATTGGTTGGAAGGTGAAGTGCAAAGAATTACAGCAAACGGAGATAAAGCTCACTTCACGCGAACTATTAGCAAGGACAATTCCTCAATCGATGCGCGGGCCCGCAACATAATCTATCACCGTGAACTCAACCAAATAGAACTCCAGGGGATGGCGTTTCTCAGACAAGGAGGCAGCCAATTTCGTGGCGAAAACATTCTCTACGACATCGGTGCCGGCCTAGTAAAGGCCGATTCTGGAATGTCGGGAGGAGTCGAATTCATCTGGGACCCTCGAGAATAAGTTCTCGATGTCAATCCTACGAGCAGCTAATCTCCATAAAAGCTACCGCGGCAGACCGGTGGTTAACGATTTATCCATCCACGTCTCGAGCGGAGAAATCGTCGGACTTCTGGGACCCAACGGAGCCGGGAAAACCCTCAGTTTTCACATGGTTGTGGGGCTGGTGAGACTGGACAGTGGCACGGTATCAATCGATGAGCACGTCCTCTCCAATGCACCCATGCATCGACGCGCCCAGAAAGGATTGGTTTATTTACCCCAGGAACCGAGTGTTTTTCGAAAGCTCACCGTTGAGAACAATTTGCATGCCATCATTGAATTGAGGCGTGATCTTGACAAGTCGCAGAAAAAAGCTTTAGCACAGCAGCTTCTTGCGGAGTTTAATCTGCAAGAGATAAGCGAAGTGATTAGTGAGCGACTTTCTGGCGGAGAAAGGCGTCGACTAGAGATTGCTCGCGCGCTCGCAAACCAGCCACGTTTTTTGTTACTCGACGAGCCGTTTGCTGGCGTCGACCCAATTTCTGTTGACGACATTAAGGTTGAAATTCGCAAACTTGCAACTCGTCAAATCGGCGTACTCATCACCGACCACAACGTTCGAGAAACCTTGGATATCTGCGATCGTGCATACATCGTAAACGAAGGCCGCATCATTGCCGATGGAACGGCACACGACGTACTATCAGATGAGGTGGTGCAACGAGTCTATCTAGGGCAACGGTTCTCTATTTAGACAGCGATTATAGATCGCCAGCAATAACCATCGGACCGACTGGAATATGAGACAAATTCCCTCAATTAAAACCCGCCAACGGTTCAAGGCCACGCCACAGTTGCGAAACGCGATAAGGCTGTTACAGCTTTCCGGCAGCGAACTTCAGCTCGAAATTCAGCAAGCTATCGAAACAAACGCACTCCTCGAAATCGAAAACAATAACCCTCAACAATTCGTCGATGAGGTCGTAGATACGAATGCTCCGCCATACAACGAATCGATAAGAAGCGATTCAGATTGGCCGAACGATACTCGTATTGAAGACCAGGACGACCTATACGCTGGCGAAGATTCGGGCATCGACCGATATTGGCTACCCGCTCATGAGAGATCCGATATCGATCGATCCCGCGTGGACGCCTACGAAGTTGCTGATCATTCGGCGTCGCTGTCAGATCATCTTACCCAGCAAATTGATTTCGCATCACTCACAGTTGTACAAGACGCGATAGCCCAGGCAATTATCGACAGCATCAATGATGACGGCATGCTGCAAAACAGTTTGGTCGAAATAGCGGCGAGCCTTCGCCCGGTGGTAAATGCGTCTTTGGTCGAAATGGAGAAGGTCCTGAAGGTTATTCAAGATCTAGATCCACCTGGTGTGGGCGCCCGAAATCTCCAGGAATGTCTCCTGATACAACTGCGACTTCTTCCTAAGGACTCGGATTCACAAAGGGTCGCAACACAAGTACTAGCCAATCATTTTGAATTTCTCGCGTCGCAAGATTTCGATCGGCTTTCCCGCATTTTGAATATACCAACTAAGGACTTGCTTGAAGCAGTCGATTTGGTCCGATCACTCAACCCAAGGCCTGGTTCAGCAATTGATTCCGCTCTCACTGAATACGTCACACCCGATGTGATCGTCCGCGAGGACAATGGTCGATGGCTGGTTGAATTAAACCCAGACGTTACACCCCGAGTAAGAATTAATCCTATATACGATCAACCTTCAACGACATCGACGAAATTTCGTTCCAATGATTACGTTCGCGAAAACTTACGAAATGCAAAGCTATTTCTTCAAGGCGTAGAACATCGAAATTCAACCTTGGCCAACGTTTCTCGTTGCATCGTCGAGCACCAACACGGATTTCTAGAGCAAGGGTTGAGTGCAATGAAGCCGCTGTCTCTAGCCAATATCTCGTCTAAATTGGACATACATGTATCTACGGTTTCGCGAATCACGTCCCGCAAGTACCTACTGACGCCCCGAGGATTATTTCCTCTGAAGTATTTCTTCTCCAAAACCATCTCCACAACTGATGGAGAACCTGTCGCTAGTATTGCCGTTCAAGAATTGATACGGAACATAATAGATCGCGAAGAAAAACAGGATCCGTTATCCGACAACTCGATCTCGAAACTACTTGCGTCTGACGGGATGAAAATAGCTAGACGAACGGTTACGAAATATCGGGAAATCATGGCAATTCCAACGTCTAACAAACGCAAAAAACACTATTGGGCATTGGGGATTCAAGTACGGCGGAATAAAATGGGCGGTTCAAAAAGTACTGAACGTTGATGATTGATTTCGGATCGATATTACCCTTTAGCTGCGTGCAACGAGGCTTAGACGCTACTTCAAGAAAGGCTTCTCTTGAGGCGGCAGCTGAGCTGATCGCCACCACTCAAGAGAGTATCGGTGCACGACACCTACTCGAGGCGTTGATGGCGCGAGAAAAGCTTGGTAGCACCAGCCTTGGAGATGGTATTGCAATTCCGCATTGTCGATATCCGGACTGTCAAAAGCCCGTCGCCTCACTCTTGTACCTGTCGGACCCTATTGGTTTTGACGATCAAAATGTCGACCTTCTATTCGTTCTCGTTGTACCCGAACAAGAAACCCGCCTGCACCTGGATCTCTTGGCTATTCTGGCACGAGTCTTCGACCGTCAGCCAAATGCTCAGGATCTGCGAAAAACGCGAAACGATCGAGAACTCTACGAAGTTTTTCAACGCCAAGTTGCCGAGGCATTAGCGGAGTGAAATTGATCGTCATCAGCGGCCGGTCGGGTTCAGGGAAAAGCACTGCTCTTAACGCTCTTGAAGATGAGGGTTTCAGTTGTATTGATAATTTTCCGGCCGGCCTGCTACCACAACTAATCCAATCTAATTTCGAGGCCGAAATCATCCAAGATCTCGCAGTCTGTATCGATGCGCGGAATGTACCAAAAGATCTCGAACAACTGCCCCTGCGGCTTAATACACTCGACCAAATCGATCTGAAAATTCAAGTCATATTTCTCGATGCGCATGCGGATACTCTGGTACAACGCTTCAGTGAAACCCGCCGTAGACACCCCCTCACTCACCTCTTCCACGATTTACGCGAGGCTATCGACATGGAACGAGAGGTCCTTGCTGTCGTTTCTGAGTTGGCCGATCTGCGGATAGACACTACAACATTAACTGCCATAGACCTTGTGGCAATGATCAAAGCCCGCGTAATCAACAAATCCGCTAATAGCATGTCACTTCTTTTTCGATCGTTCGCGTTCAAGAATGGAGTTCCTTCCGACTCTGATTTCGTTTTCGACGTCCGCTGTTTACCCAATCCCTATTGGCAAAAGGATCTCCGGTCTTTGACCGGGACTGATCAACCGGTCCGCAATTTTCTCGATTCACAACCAATAGCAACGCGTTTGGTCAACGACATCTCGAGCTTTCTCGAAACTTGGTTATCCGAATTCGAAAAGACAAATCGCGCATATTTAACGGTGGCTATTGGTTGCACTGGTGGCCAACACAGGTCGGTGTATATGATCGAAAGATTGGCGAAGCATTTTTCGCAAAAGTATCCTGACGTCCTGGTACGGCACCAGGAAACCAATATCAAGACTAATGCGATGCGTTGATCTTCGTATCGTTAACAAGCTTGGGCTGCATGCTCGGGCGTCATCGAAATTCATTCAAGTAGCACGCCAATTTCGGTGCAACATCGAGATTGGTGTTCGCGACGGCGAATTAGTAGACGCAAAAGGCATTTTGAATCTTTTAACTCTCGCGGCTGGCAAGGGTACGGTTCTTACGTTAAGAGTAAATGGCGCAGATGAGGACGATGCCCTTGAAGCCTTGAAATCGATAGTCGCCGACCGTTTTGGAGAAGCCGAATAACGCTTCGTCGTTTACAGAATCGGCCATCTCTTTTTAGACCATCTTCTTCCTATTGACCACAATGGTGTCCTCTTCGATAGGAAATACCCGCTTTCCCTTATCGACCCAAACCCCAGACGCGCCCATTGAATAATCCTTGGTGCCAAAATTAGTACCTGACCGATGACAATAGACCTTGTTACAAACTCGCCGATGAACCAGTAACGACTATGACTTGCAAAGAACAATACTGTTCGAATCGGCACCCCAAATTTGATTAAACGGGCCGATGGGACTGAACTACAAGGATCTGAAAAATTCGGCAGAATTACCGTGCTGGGGACGATCGCTCAAGGTTTTTTTCGACCTGAGTTTGCAACGTACTAGAAGTATTCATCTCGTTGGTGAAAATACTGACAAACTCCACCCGGGGATCATTTAAGGTCCCGCTAATCTGATACTTCCCACTCGAAAGATTTTCGATCTGGGCACCAAAAATACGCCGACCAAGCAACACTCCGACGCCTGCCACCGGATTGGCAATCGCAATGTATGCGGCATACCACGGTAGGCTGTCCGAAACCGGGAGCGTTATAACGAGCTCGTTATCAAGCCTTCCGTCGGATAAATCAACCGTACCGTTGACCCGAAAAAGCAACCCATTCCCTTCCACAAACATCGGCTCTGTAAACCCCAAAATGCCGGATTGGAATTTCACCCGAGCTTCTATTCGGTTAAAGCTGACACCTTTAGATAAGATGTCCGAGAAATTCCCAGACAACCGTCGGGCGATGGTTGAGTAATTCAGCAGTCCCAAAATACGTGCGACCCCGCGACCCTGCTCGATGTTGACAAATCGTCCGTTACCAATCTCCCAATTAAAGGCTCCATCAACTTTGTTGACGGCGAATGCAAGCGGAGATCCTGGCCAAGTAAGGTCACCGTCTCCTCGGAACGATTCGCCTTCGATACTTAGGTCAAAACCCCATTGAGACAGCACCGATCCAAGTGCAATGCCTTGAATACTGCCGACAAAGTGCGTCCGATTGGTGGAACGAGCCCAAAACATCTCTTGATCGCTACTGATCTCGATACCTCGTATCGCCCCTTCCAACCCAAGAACCCTCAACCCATCGGGGTGCGAGCGGAGCCGAAAACGCCAGCGGCCAAAATCGTTGATGGAGCCATCGATATCGGTCACCGACACGCTACGGACGGTCACGTCTGCCGGAAAGGTCTTTCCAATTATGTCGAACGACAGTGGATCAAATGGTTCCGCATGATCAACTCGGCTGAATCTTGGGATTCGAATTTCATCTATATCGACTACCCAAGGATCACCAAATTTCCGGATAACCGTGGCATCGACCTGGTCCGAGAACAGATGGATTTCTAGAGCGCCGCCAAACGATCCGCCCGAAACGACCGCATTCGTAAACTCCAGGTCGCCCGCCCGCAGCGCATCGATTCGAAAATCATTCAGTCGCCAACTGATTAGGTTGTTTAGATCAGCAATATTCGGGTCGATTTCGAAAGAATCCAAATCACCAGAAACCACCACGCTTTCCTCGTTTTCTGACACAACAACAGCTGGTGCACCAACACCAACCGACCCACGACGTATGCGATTGTCATAAAGGTGGACCCATCCCGTCGTCCTGCCGTGACGAAACGCAAATGATGTATACGAATCCAAGAATTGAATATTTACATCCAAAGGACGCGCCACCGACGGCGATTTGGCCCACTCCTCGGGCAGGTTCAGGTCAACGCCCACCAAATCCGAAGTGAATGTCAGTTCAGACGGTCGTGACGAACCTGGGAAGATCGATACTTTTGCGGAATACTCCATGATTCCTGTCGCCATCTTCGAGTCGCTTACTTCAATTAGCTTAAGCAAATCGGAAGCGCTTATATGACCACTGAACCCCACTCCCACGAATTCTTCTTGCGCGTTACTCCCTGATATGATTTCAATGTCAATTGGCATACCGAATAGATTTGCAGAGAGATCGCTTTTCACGACGGTGTGAGGAGAGCGATACTCAACCGCCCCATTTAAAGCATCAATCCGTACGCCAAGATCATTAAGTGAGACCGCGGCGTTATTGAATTCAAGCTCCAATTTGACGTTTCCAGCCTCCCGCACGCGATCGGTCAACGGCACTCGTAAGCTCGCGCCGATACCCATGGAACCCTCACCGACAAAGTCGCCACTGAGTACGGGAATAAAGTGCCGGATTGGCGTTTCTTGAGCCAATAACAACGCGCGTGCGACGGGTAACATGACCTCCAAATTTACGTCGATATATGAGCCCTTTGAAGGTATCGAAATATCGGCGCTAGTAATCCCCGTGTTAAAGCTCGTCGCTTTCCGTAAATCGACTCGGATTTCTTTAGCCGCGACTTTAAGTCGCCCATCGGCATCTGAAACCGACGGCCAGTCTTCATGGTAATCCATAGAAACTGATTCAAATTCCGCTAGAAATTCAACGCGCCTGAGAGGCAACCCGGGACGTGCAACATTCCGACCGTGGTACACCAATTGAATGCTCGAAACAGATCCGACATCTTGTAAACTCGTCGTCAGCCAGGACTTTAGTCCCTGCGGTAGACCAATAGGGACATATTCCTTTGCTCTTGGAACAACCATTTTTTTTGCATTCGCAATCAGGGTAGTCCGATACTCGCTCGGGTATTCCTTCGGCATGGAAATTCCGAAGCCGCCCGCAATTATGCTTTCGTCGTTAGCAAAGCTGAGATTTTCTCCGCGAATACCAACGTAATTTCGCCCGATCCAAAAGACGATCGGGCCCTCCGCCTTGTCAAAGAGAAGGGGGCCGTCAAACACCTTGGGCAATGCAATTGTCCCCGAATTCGAATCGAGATCCAGTTTGATTACATTTCCATGCCCGCCTATTGACCCAGAAACATCCTGTAATCCGGGTAGCCCACGGTAGTTCTTGAGGGACAACCGATCGACCTGCGCTGCAAACGCAGTTCCCTGTCGGTCGATACGAAAAACTGCTTTCTGTAGACGCCCTGATCCGTCGAGTTGTTTAATCCATAGTCCGACAGGATGGTCGCGACCAAATAATCGGGTTGCGAACGTCGATAGGGTGCGAAGGTCTATTGTCGGACTAAACAACTCCAACCGATCGCGCGCATCCGAAACTATGTTGAACGGCGAAAGTTCTACGCGGCCTGCCACCGAATCGAGTCGAACATTATTAATGAACCCTCGATATCCATCTCCCTGGAGGCCCCCGGTCAGGTTTGCTGAAGCAACAAATCTTGAGTCGTCGTCCTGTCCGCCTTCGAACAATGCTTCGACCGAAAAAACTTCCCCTTTCGAACTTTTTTCCCAGCCCCCGGTTACATTTAACTTGCCGACAGGCACCCCGAAAATCTCAGCTACTTTGTCGTTAAATGTAACGTCACGGAGTTCTACAAATCCAAGGCCGTCACCACTACTACGCCCCCAAAACGAGTCACTAAGGTCCAACTCCAAACGTCCTCCGCAACGCTCGCAGCTCTTACCTGGACCTACGGTAAGTGAGATTCGACGGCGTCCATCGAGGTTCAAGCTTCTAGCTCCGATAATGAAGGATGTCGATTTACCGTAACGAAACGCTTCGAGTTCAACTGAAACACTTATGTCTTCGCTATCGATCAAAACGCCAAAAATGTCGAGGGTCGGTTGGCCTGTCCTGCCAACCCCTAGTACCTGCCATCCTGGGCCCATGCGTTCCAAACCAATGTACGCCGACCCAACTACCAACCTACTTACAACAACACGGTTATATAACAGGCTCTTCAGGAAGTTGATTTCGAAAAAGACTTCGTCCAACCGTCCACCTGCGAACGTAATGCTGCGTGCAGTAAATGTCGGATTGAGGCGGCTCCATCCACCTGCAGCTCCCTCCAGGGATACATCGTATGAAACCAACAATTCGTTGATCGAGGGCTCCAAGTCACTCAGGTTCGTGGAAAAAATTCTTCCTATGACCTGAAGCCCAGCAAGGAACCCTAGCGCTGCGATTACGAAGACCAAGGCGAATCTTAGCGAGCGACTCAACGTCGTATCCTATTCCCGATCAATTGCTTTCAAAGTAGGGTGCAAGCGATTTTCAGGTACCGATGTTTCAACAACGATCGTAAACAAATGACATTGTTTGCTGACTTCACGTCCTCTCGTTGTCCGGCTTGTTTATTGGCTTTGTGGATCAGGAAGTTCAATCAATGTGAACTCGCCAGGTCCACAATCTTGCTCAACTTCAAAGCAAATTTCGCATTCCAACTCAGTGCTTAAATGTTCTAGACGGGCTGACTCTTGACCAACCATTCGATCCGCGACCTCTCGACTAGTCCTGACCAAATATCTTAATTTAAGGCTCTGGTCTTCGACACGTGCCTCGACAGCAGCATGCAATGCACGGAACAGGTCAAAAGCCGTTGTTTCAAGACCCCTAACGATTCCTTCACCTTCACATCTCGAACAGCGATCGCCCATCTGTTCCGCTAGGGTTTTTCGAGTACGTTTCCGGCTGAGCTCAACTAGCCCAAACTCCGAAAAATCTCCGATTTGCACCCGACTTGGGTCACCTTCAAATGCCCTCTCAAAAGCCGCTATAACATCGCGTCGATGGACCGCCTCTTCCATGTCGATAAAATCCACCACGACAAGTCCACCTATATTCCGGACTCGCACCTCTCGAGCGATCACCCGAGCCGCTTCCATGTTGGTCTTAAATGCAGTGTCTTCTAAGTTCTTCGAGCCGACGAAACGACCCGTGTTTACATCGACGGTACACATCGACTCGGTATTCTCAATCAACAAATATCCGCCCGACGGCAACTCCGCTTTCCGCATCAACGCTTTTTCTAGCTCCTCATTCAGCTTGTGCCGTTGATGCTTGCTATCGGTAGTTAATGTTAGCCCCGAGATATATTCCGGCATGTAACTCGTAACGAAATCTTTTACTTGCGCTAAAGTATCTTCGTCATTCACTACTATCGACTTTACCTTAGTGTTAACGAGGTCCCGAACCGCACGCGTATGCAGAGGAAGCTCTTGATATACAACTTCGCCGTTTGCTACAGCTTTCGCCTTTTCGGTGACCTGTTGCCACAGGCGTTCAAGAAATTCGACATCGTCTTCAAGATCCTCGATCGGCACTCCTTCAGCTACCGTACGAACGATGTATCCACAACTGCTCGGCATTTCGTGCCTAAAATTGTCCATCAAATCACGTAATCTTTCTCGTTCGGCGTCCTCCCGAATACGTTGGGATACACCTATTCGATCGTTATAGGGCATGAGCACTAAATAGCGACCAGCCACTGTTAAATTCGTGGTCAAACGAGCGCCTTTGCCAGCAATAGGATCCTTACTTACCTGTACCAACAATGATTGCCCTTCGTGCAAAACACTTCTTATATCTAATGGTTCTTCAGACCGGTTGCGAGCATGTTCATCGACGCGTCTTCTATCGGAATCAATAGCGCCTATCGCGCGCGGAACCACATCTCGCACATGCAAAAAGCCGGGGCGATCGCCTCCAAACTCGACGAAAGCGGCCTGAATTCCAGGAACGACCCGGTTGACGCAACCCCGATAGATGCTGCCCGTTAAACTGTATCGGCCATCGCGTTCGATATGCACTTCCTGCAGGATTTCATCCCCGTAGAGTGCAACACGCGTCTCGTACTCACTGACATCAATTACTAACTCTTGGTGCATCTGACCTAATCAAGTCCGGTTTCGCCAGGTATCGACGTCGAAGGAACTCAAAAGACGTTCGGTTTCTACCAGTGGCAGCCCAATCACCGCACTGTAACTCCCGATTACCTTCTCCACAAATACCCCGCCTACGCCCTGAAGTCCATAACCGCCCGCCTTATCGAGAGGTTCGCCCGTATCCCAATATCGTGATGCCTCGTGCGACTTCAGATCACGAAAGTGCACCTTCGTGGTTACAACAGCGATTTCGATCCGGCCCCGCAAAGAAATTGCGACAGCGGTCACGACCTCATGTTCGCGACCGGAAAGGGTGTTAAGGAAAGAAATGGCTTGATCTCGATCTAGAGGTTTTCCAAGAACTTCCCCATCGACAAGCACGATCGTGTCCGCACCCAGAACGGCAAGATCCGAACATATATGTGCGGCCTTTGATCGCGCCATTCTTCTGACGTAATCTCGCGGCTCTTCGCCGGGATTTATTGACTCGTCAATGTCGACAGGCTCAATCAAGAATTTAAACCCGACGCTACGGAGTAAATCAGCTCGCCGAGGCGACGCCGACGCTAAAACAAACTGCGCGTCACTCATCGAATATCGAAGCTCGTTTTAACTCGGCCAAGTACCCCAGATAAGGGTATCCACCACAAGCTTGTGCAGACGGCGTTAACGACGATATATGGTGTAAACGCGACACCGTTAAGAAGATTGTCAATAAGTGCCTTGATCCAAAGGACACCAAGAGCCATGGCAAACACGAGCGCGACTTCTTGGAAAGGCGAATAGAGACGCACTCGGGCCTGTAGTTTCCAACCAGTAAGTGACACCGCCGCCAAGCAGGCGCCGTTCGTACCGACCGCATCGCCAACTAATACATCCATCAATGTTCCACACAACCAAACACTCACCAACCCTAATCGTTCTGGTATTTCAACGGCCCAAAAAAAACAAACCAAGACCATCCATTCTGGACGCAACAAACCTATCCAATCGGGTACCACCCTGGGTAAGTGGCCTACGGTTACAAGCATCCCAATCAGAAGGGAGGATAGAACGACCATCCCACGAATCAGGGTGCTCATGGTGTCGTCCCTTCGAACAAGATGAGCACGTGGCGACTCGTGTTTAGCCGGGCCTGAACGCTAGCGTATACGTCGGCATAGTTCCTGGCTGGGTCGATGTCGACCGATTGTATTTCGCCGACGGGATACCCCCTCGGAAACCTACCACCCAATCCTGAGCTAACGAGCAGGTCACCCTTTCTGAGATCTGCCGTCGTCGAAACATATTCAAGATCAAGACGATCGCTACGACCTGTTCCGACTGCAATCGAACGAAATCCGGACCGCACGATCTCTATCGGGATCGCATGCCTAGGATCTGACACCATTAAAACTCGAGCGTTAGACTGCCCTGTCGCAATAATTTGGCCGAACAACCCTTCAGCATCAATCACTGCCTGGCGAACTCTCACGCCATCACTCTTTCCTTTGTCAACGACCACTTCGCGCCGCTGATTATTGGGGTCGATTCCCACGATTTCCGCGACCAAAACGTCTGCGGACAACCGCCCACGGCTTCCGAGTAGTCCCCTCAGACGGATATTTTCGGCTTCGATGGCGGCCAGTCGCTGCGAACTATATGAAAGTTCGCGTATTTCGTCTTCTAGATCGGAATTCTTTTCTTGCATCTTATTTCGAGAAGCAAAAAACTCGATTAACAGGTCCGTCGTGGAATAAGGAGCTTCCGCAATTGATTGGATTGGCCTTGTGATTACAGAAAAACCCACCTTCAGCGGGCTGAGCATCGTCTGGTCGCGCGACTCCACCACTAGCAAACAAACCGAGGCGAATAACAGAACGAATAGTACGTACTTTGAACTCGACTCGGTGGTGAACAGCCGCTTAATTGTCGTTTACCCGGTCATTCGTATAAAAAAGAATGGTGCATCGGGGAATAATGATCGTGGGTACGCCCTAGCATTCTCGCGTCCCATTATTGCTAACTACAGCAGTGCGTTGGGTTTTGCGCGCTCGAGATCCTCGAGGTGCTTTCCGCCCCCTAGCACGACGCAAGTCAGCGGGTCCTCGGCGACGGTCACGGGCAATCCGGTTTCTTCCGCGAGGAGTATGTCAATGTCTTTTAGGAGGGCTCCGCCGCCAGTCAATACTATCCCGCTCTCCGCTATGTCAGACGCAAGCTCGGGTGGACATTGCTCTAGTGCTCGTTTCACCGCCTGCACAATCATTGAGAGAGGCTCCTGGAGCGCGGTGAGAATATCGTTGCTATTGAGTGTAAAACTGCGAGGTACGCCTTCGGCTAGATTTCGGCCACGCACATCAATTTCTAATATGTCTTTTTGGGGATAAGCCGTACCTATCTCCTCTTTTATTTTTTCTGCGGTAGCTTCACCAATCAAACTACCCTGAGTTCGACGTACATATGCGCCAATAGCTTCATCGAATCTATCGCCCCCAACACGCACACTGTCCGAATACACAACACCGCTGAGCGAAATAATCGCGAGTTCTGTAGTACCACCGCCGATGTCAATCACCATCGTACCGACCGCCTCATCGACAGGAAGGCCTGCGCCAATCGCTGCAGCCATAGGTTCTTCAAGCAGGAGTACATCGCGCGCTCCAGCCCGTTCAGCAGATTCTCTAATTGCACGCTGTTCGACCTCGGTCGACTTGCACGGTATACACACGACGATTCGTGGACTGGGTTTAAGACCGAGCGCATGTTTGGGATGTACTTTCTGAATGAAGTGCCTGAGCATCTGCTCAGTTACATCGAAATCAGCGATAACACCGTCCTTCAGCGGTCGGACGGCCGTGATGTCGCCTGGGGTTCGGCCGAGCATGCGTTTTGCGTGTACGCCGATCGCTTCAATTGATTCTCTACCGTTCTTATGAGTACGAATTGCAACGACGGAAGGTTCATCCAAAACAATACCCTGCCCACCCACGTAAATGAGCGTATTCGCTGTACCCAGGTCAATAGAGAGATCCCGGGAAAACAGCCCTCGGATATTCTTCAGCACGTTGTCGTTCTCTAATCCCCGTACGGGACTCAGCACTCTAGCACGACACATTGACCACCTGAAGCAAGCAGATTGTCGCGACGCAGTTTGTTGTATGCTGGTGACTCGGCCCCGAAATAAAAGACCTTAGCCAAGTCGCCGAACCTGCTTTAGATTATGCGGCTTCCGACGAGCCGAAGTGGCCTAAAAGTGGACCAACAAACAATCGATAAACTGCTATCGCTTAGCCAACTCTCGTTGTTACCAGACGATCGAGAAAAGCTATTGCGAGACTTATCCTCCATCGTTGCGCTGGTCGATTTCATGCAGTCCATCGATACCGAAGGCGTTGCGCCGCTAGCACATCCTCTCGAAGTCACCCAACGGCTTAGACCGGACGAGCCCGATACATCTTTCGACCAAGAACATTATCAGGCGATAGCTCCACAAATTCGTGACGGCCTCTACTTAGTTCCAAGGGTCGTCAAATGAATCCATACGCGACTGTAACTCAGCTGCGTTCCGGCCTCGATAACGGTGACTTCAGTGCGGACGAACTCGCACATTTTTACCTCGACCGAATCGATGCAGCAGAGGAGCTTAACTGCTTTATAACCGTTGACGCCGAAGGCGTTCTCGAGGCTGCCAAAAGAGCCGATAAAGCTATCGCGGACAAGCGTATCGGCCCACTAACAGGCATTCCTATCGCCCATAAAGACATTTTCTGCACGCGAGGATTATTGACGAGCTGCGCGTCGCGCATGCTCAACAATTTTGTCGCACCCTACGACGCAACGGTTGTAGACCGATTAAAACGAGCCGGCGCCATTACGATTGGTAAAACCAATATGGACGAATTCGCAATGGGCTCAAGTAATGAAACCAGTTTCTACGGGCCGGTCAAAAATCCATGGGATCGAGAGTGTGTTCCCGGTGGTTCCTCGGGCGGCTCAGCCGCCGCGGTAGCAGCAGGCTTGGCCGCCGCGTGCACCGGGAGCGATACCGGAGGTTCAATTCGGCAACCCGCGAGTTTTTGTGGTGTTACTGGTTTAAAGCCGACCTACGGAAGAGTCTCTCGCTACGGCATGATTGCGTTTGCCTCGAGTTTGGATCAAGGCGGGCCTCTCGCACGCTCGGCCTCAGATGCCGGCACCCTGCTTAACGCGATGGAAGGATACGATCCGAACGATTCGACCAGTGCGATCGCCGATGCGACCGACATCTTTAGCTCGAGTCGTGCGCTAAAAATAGGCATTCCATCCCAATACTGGAATGACCTCAGTCCCTCATTGACAAAGGTGCTTGAAGAAGCGCGTCGGACTCTGGAATCCTTAGGTCATCGCGCCGTTCCAGTGGAGCTACCGCACACCAACGCCGCGACTGCCGTCTATTATGTGATCGCTGGAGCTGAAGCCTCGACCAATCTGTCGAGGTACGACGGTATTCGTTACGGCCATCGAGCCGCGTCACCCGAGAATCTAGAAGATCTCTATCAATTTTCTCGCTCCGAGGGCTTCGGCAGCGAAGTTAAACGACGAATCTTGACAGGTACCTATGCACTTTCGGTAGGTTACTACGACGCCTACTATCTGAAAGCTCAACAAATTCGCCGCCTTATCCGCCAGGATTTCTTAGACGCCTTCGGGGAAGCAGATATCATTCTCACGCCCGTCTCACCTTCAACTGCGTTCAGAAGGGAGGCATTGATCGAAGATCCTATCAGCATGTACCAACAAGATATCTACACGACACCGGCTAGTCTGGCTGGGCTCCCTGCCCTCTCACTTCCCTGCGGAATGAGCGATCAAATGCCCGTGGGGATGCAATTTATTGGTCCGCACTTTGGCGAGTCATTGTTGCTGACGCTCGGACGGGAATATCAAAGCGAAACCGACTGGCACGCGCGGCATCCCGCGAACAACCATGACTGAATGGGAGGCAGTTATTGGACTGGAAGTTCATGTTCAGCTTGCAACACGTTCAAAAATATTTTCGCGTGCTGCTACGACCTTCGGTGAATACCCGAACAGCAATGCAAACGCGGTCGACATCGCGTTGCCTGGCGTGCTCCCCGTGTTGAACGAAGAAGCCGTGCGCATGGCGATCAAGTTCGGTCTCGCCATTGATGCTGAAATAGCTTCGTCATGCCGTTTTGATCGAAAGAACTACTTCTACCCTGACTTGCCAAAAGGCTACCAAATAAGCCAGCTCGACCAACCCATCGTGGGTCGAGGAACTTTGCCCATTTTTCTTGGTGACGGTTCTATTCGCGAGATCGGGATTACGCGTGCTCATCTCGAAGAGGACGCCGGCAAATCCATTCACACCGCGTACGACGGTCTAACCGGAATTGATCTAAACCGGGCGGGGACGCCCCTGCTCGAAATTGTCTCCGAGCCCGAATTACATTCAGCCGCCGACGCCGCTGCTTATTTTCGAGAGCTTCATGGCCTTGTCACAACCCTCGAGATCTGCGATGGCAACCTTAACGAAGGCTCAATGCGCTGCGACGCGAATATCTCTATTCGGCCGAAGGGCGCGGTGATCCTGGGCGAACGCACCGAAATTAAGAACGTCAATTCGTTTCGGTTCGTCGAAAGGGCCCTCATGTACGAAATCGACCGTCAAATTTCAGTCCTAGAATCGGGTGGCAAAGTCGTTCTCGAAACGAGGCTTTATGATTCCGAGCGAGATGAAACTCGCTCCATGCGTTCAAAAGAGTCATCGGACGATTATCGTTATTTTCCAGATCCCGATCTCTTGCCCGTAGAGATCCCCGATGAGCTCATCGAGTCCGTCCGCGTAACCATGCCCGAACTCCCTACAGCTAAACGCAACCGATACATACATGAACTTGGTCTAACCGATTATGAGGCGGGTCGACTTATCGAAGACCCCCTTGGAGCAAGATACTTCGACGCAGTAGCAGAGCTAAGCGTCGACGCAAAACTTGCCGCTAACTGGATTCTCGGCGACGTTGCCGCCGCACTCAACCGCGACGAAATCAGCTTCGTCAACGTCCCAATCGCACCCGATCAGCTTGGAACACTTCTCAAACGTATCCACGACGAAACTATAACTGGAAAGATCGCAAAATCTATTTTCGAATTACTATGGACTAAGGGCGGGAGTGTCGATGGAATTATCGAAAGTCAAGGATTACGACAACTAGACAACACTAGAGAACTGGAAAGCGTTGTATCCCAAATCATCAGCGATTTCCCGGACCAGGTCGGGCAGTTCCGCGAAGGCAAGGAGAAAATACTCGGTTTTTTCGTCGGCCAAGTTATGAAAGCAACGAATGGTAAAGCTAATCCGAAACAAGTTAACGAAATCCTGCGGCGTGAACTTCGCGCGTAATCCCTTAGGTTTTAACTAAATTAACTTGAGATCGTCCTCGTAAGAACGCCACGCTGCATCATCTATCAACAAACAGCACTCATGGGTGAGGAAGCTGACGTAATTAGCGTTCTAGGTATTGGCGTTCATCTTGGATATCGCTCCAGTTCGCTTCGCCTGCGAGAGCGTCCTTCTTTTCGGTGATATCTAGCCATACCTCAGCCATCGCCGAATGAATCTCCATGCGTTCAACATCGTACAAGCCTCTGGGCTCAGCTCCTTGGTATTAAAACGTCTTTATGTGGCCGGCCTTTTCGCGGTAATCCAATCTGCGTACCTACCACCATATCCAACTGCGTCCCAGCGGGCTTGAATTAACCTCATGATCTCTGAAATGCCGTCCGGGGGGATTTTCGGACTGGCAAGCACTTGCTCAATGATATTTGGAGTGATCTGTTTCGAATTGCGGCGACTCTCCACTATGTTGCCCTTGCCAGTGAGGACGTTGCCGAGCCCATACACTCCATCCACGAGTCGCCCCTCTTCGCTGTTTTGCCATTGGTACAACTCCCCTTTCATCGGCACACCGTCAATCGGTACCGGCGTACTACCTATCGAGCTAATTACCTGCTTCGAATGCACTTCGAACTCAGTGTTCTCTAATCTTAGAACTCGCCCTTCAACTATTTCGGTACGTTGAAACACGAAACCGTTTAACGCGCCCTTTTTTTCGATAACCTCCACAGGCACAGCATTCGGCTGAAAACGTACTAAATACTTCCGAATCACTTTGTCCATAATTTTGACCCGAGTGCCTTTGAGCTTCTCACTGCGCTCAGCAGTCGGGTTTTTTATGTTCTCAAGAGGCATATCTTCTTTGCTGCGTCGATAAAAGAGCGTGCAGCCTCGGATTTTGAAGTCGTTTGGCGTAAAACCATGCGCCTCGAGGGTTCTTGGGATTCCCCGCACCTCCATCTGTTCGATATCGACTGCGATCCCTCTATCCCCAAGGGCTCGAACGTATAGCTCTAGGTTTAAGATTTTGCAGACATCAATAGAAGCCAGGCCACCTCCAATGACGATGGCATCATCGTGGATGGGAAAGTCCTCACCGGCGAAGCCACTTTCTTCATAGTGGTTGAACCAATAAACAAAAGGGTTCTGATAGCTCAATCCGTTTCCGACAAATCGGTCAACGCCTTTGATTGGTAGAGAGCGATCACGCCATGCTCCATGGGCAAGGATGAGGACGCTTAGACCTATACCGTTCGAGAGAGTAGAAAAAGAAAGGTCTTTGCCAAGTTGGGTGCCGGGAACAAAGACCACCCCCGGAGTCGAAAGATTTTCGTCAATTTTGGCGTACTCCTTGTTACGGAGCTTGGAGTGCCAACGCGGGAGACCATCCTCGATCTTTCCGTACGGGCGTATATTTTGTTCAAAGACGACTGCGATGGATCCCGTTTTCGCAACGAGAGCCGCCGCCTCCGAACCACCAACCGCCCCTCCGCATATCCCGACGACGTGACGAGCTTCTGATAAAGAGGATAGATTCATCGGCATATGTTAAGGGGGTTTTATCCCTACGCCAAAACGCAATCTCTTCTGCGAGACAATCGACCAAGTCATTAGAAGCAACTCTGGACTTGCATCTAAGTGGACGCAAACCCGACCAAAAGGCAAACCTCTAATCCACAACAACCGGGTAGACCCTGCACAAACACCTCCGAGATTTTGACTGACCACATCGTCCGCAGACAGTGTCGTTAAAGTGTATGAACGCGCTCGATTCGACCGCTAGTATCGCCCGCCACCATACCGTATCCTCTAATCGTTGATGGATTTGGACGCAGGGGGAGACTATGTCCGACAGCCCTTTACCCGCGGTTGACTATCTGAAGATTCCAGACGACGGTGATCCGTACCTTGAGGGATACAAGTGCTCATCTTGCGAGGCGGTTTTTTTAGGAGAACGTGCCAACTGCTCAAAGTGCGGTGAGCGCGATCAGATGGAAGCCGTCACGTTGGCCAATAGCGGTACCCTGTATGCGTATTCCATCGTACATCGATCATTTCCCGGCATTGACGTTCCCTACATATCGGCAATTGTTGATTTGGACGGCGGCGGCACGGTCAAAGGAAATTTGATTAATGTTGATCCTGAACCCGAAAAAATCGAATTCGGCATGCCCATCGAGGTGGTCTACGATGACGCGCTGGGCCGTAAAGACGGCGAAGGTAACTCGTATCTTTCCTACTTCTTTCAACCAAGCAACGCAGCCAGCTGAGGAATAATCAAATGACAGACGCATATGTAGTTGGTGTGGATATGATCAAGTTCGGGCGGTTTCCCGATAAAACCGTCCCACAGATCGGCGCCGAAGCCGCCCACCTCGCCCTTGATGACAGCGGCCTAACCATTCAAGACATGGAGGCCCTCTACTGCGGAAATTTGGGCCAAGCAAGTGGTATGGTCGGTCAGCGTATTCTCCAAGAGATTGGCCAAACAGGAATTCCCGTGGTCAACGTGTCCAATGCTTGTGCTACCGGAGCAACTGCGTTCCGCGAGGCATGGGCATCGGTTAAAGCCGGCCTCTACGATTTAGTCATCGCTGTCGGCGTAGAGCAGATGGGTAGAGGTCTTTTAGGCGGCGCCGGGGGATCTAAAGGTATTTCAAAAGAAGGCCTTTTGGGTTCGGGAACAATGCCCTCCGTTTTTGCGGAAGCAGGCATGGAGCATGCTCGAAATTACGGCACGACGTTCGAACAGTTCGCTAAAGTCTCTGTGAAGAACCATCACCACTCGACGATGAATCCGAAAGCGATGTACCAAATCGAAACACCGCTCGAAACGGTTATGAACGCCGAAATGATTTCGTACCCGAATACAAAACTCATGTGCTCCGTTAACGTCGATGGTTCTGCCGCAGCAATCATCGCGTCCGAAAAGAAAGCAAAAGAACTCGGTCTAATGAGCCGCGCGGTCAAAATACGCGCCTCCATTCTGACTTCAGATCCATGGCAGGAACGTGATCTGGTCATGCCCGATGTCAACACATGTACGCGCCGAGCCGCTGCCGCGGCCTACGAAATGGCGGGTCTCGGTGCCGAAGACGTCGACTTGGTGGAGTTACACGACTGTTTTGCGACGGCAGAAATTCTCCATTATGAAAACCTAGGACTTTGCGACGACGGCGAAGCCGGTCGGATGATCGACGACGGAGAAGTGGCTCTGGGTGGAAAGGTTCCGGTAAACGTGTCAGGTGGTTTACTCTCCAAGGGGCACCCGCTCGGTGCCACGGGCATTGCTAACATCTATGAGGTGTCAACGCATTTGCGTGGTGAAGCAGGTCAGCGCCAAGTCGAGGGCGCTCGCATCGGCCTAACTCATGTTATTGGGCTGGGCAGTGCGTGCGGGATCCACATCCTCGAAAAAGCGTCGTAACTCACGAGCAATGAACTGGGGGCTCCCCGCGCATACGCTGGTGGTCCCCGTTCGTTGTCATTCGGCAGCATCTCATGCGCATCGGGGTAGTTAGCGATACCCACAATAACCTCCGGAATGTCACACGGATCGTTGAGTTATTTAACGAGGCGAATGTTGATGTAGTCGTCCACACCGGCGATATCACGCAAGCTAAAACTCTCGATGTGATGGCTGATTTACAATCGCCTCTGGTTGGTGTTTTCGGCAATAATGACCAGGAGCGTGCATCACTCGACTTGGCGGTCGCTGCACATGGTTTTTACTTCCAAGATCCACCGTATGAAGTAGTCTGGGCATCTCGTCGCGTCGTCATCGTGCACGATCCAGCCGAATTGGATGGCGTACTTACGACCAATCACGACGTTGCTCTGCATGGCCATACGCACTTGCAACGCATCGAGCACCGTTCCTCTCAACTGATATTTAATCCCGGAGAGTGTGCAGGTCACACCCAAGGACTAAATGCCATCGGAATTGTTGAACTCGATTCTTTGGAGGCGAAGCTCATTCGTTTTTAGCGCTCAAATTCTGTGAGAAAACGAGCAATCCGCGCAGCGTTTGCTCCCAAATCGCTCATCCCCACTCGAGACACCGATCGCAAATCGATTAGTGACGCTCCATTAGCAGCCCGAATACGAATCACTACATCGTCTTTAAATCCAAACCAGAACGTGGTCGCCGTGGATTCAACAATGCCCGCGCGGCGATCACTATTAACGATTTCCCAGCCCATCGATGTTGCCACCGCTATGACTCGATCAAAACTCTCGTTGAGATCACGACCGGTACTCAAAGTTTTGATCGCCGGGTACGCGATCGCTTGTTGCTGTCTATCCTCGTCCGAGTACGTCAGATCGTTGCTATTCCTACCTCGCACTTCAATCAACTGGTCGAATTCCGGCGGGTCTATCAAATCGGTGGAAATATCGTGGATTGGAGGCGAACGACTCGCGTCAAGGAACTGCACAAACATGGTAGCCAAGACCAGCGAACTGAGCATCGCTCCATAGACAAAAGGCGCACGAAATTTGATCGGGCCCGCCCCACGCGAAAACACCAACGCAGCGATCCCCCAAACCGCGCAAATCAGCGCGACCACAATCCCAGCAAATAGAAAATAAAAGCCCACGAAAAAGGACCAAAGACCAAATCGGCTGCCGAGCGCACCCAGCAATAGCATGAGCACCGCGATGAGGGCGCCTGCCAGGACGAATCGGGAAGCTCGGTAACTCGTAAACATCTTCCAACTATCCCACGAAAATTCAGGTCAGCAAACCACAGCGTCTTTTCATTTTTAAGTTGGCTACAATAAAGTAGCAAATCCGTCCCTACATGCGTTTCACCGACGGTTTTAGGGAGTACCGCGAGGAGAATTGAATATCCGATATCGTTGGATCGCCTACCACTCTATGGGAGACGGCTCGTGACAACGGCTAAAGCGGATGCCCTCGTGGTCGAGGGTGTCAACGTTACCGAACGCGTCGCCGAAATCGAGGGTCAGGGTTACACCCTCATCCCCGATTTTATCCAAGCAGACGAGATAGCTCGAATCCGACACGCATTTGACACCGAAGTACAGATCACCGAAATGCGAGCGATTGGTACAGACACCGGCAAGACCCTACGGGCACATAACCTGCTGGCAAAAACCCGGGCCGTTGACTACCTCTTCCTCGACCCCCGTGTTCGGGCCCTCATCGAAGGCGTGCTGGGATCTCGGGTACAAATTAATGTAACCACATTGTTCAACATACTCCCGGGCGAAACCAAACAATTTCTACATCAGGACGATGGGCTCTGGCCTATCAAGAGACCACACCCCCACTTCGTCTGCAATGCTCTAATTGCCCTCGATGATTTCGACATCGAAAATGGCGCCACGCACATCGTTCCTTACAGTCACAGCTGGCACGATCGACCCGTTGATCAATCAGTAGAAACGTTACAGGTAACCATGAGCGCCGGAACGATGCTGATGTGGGAAGGCGGTTTATGGCATGGGGGAGGTGCCAATACCTCGCCAGATCGAGAACGCCTCGGATTTTTTATGAGCCATAACGTTGCGTACTTACGACCGCAGGAAATTCAGTTGTTATCGGTTCCGCGTGAAGTGGCAGCGGAGCTGCCCAAGATGCTCCAACGATTACTCGGTTACCACCGATTTGGTTTAGGCGTGGACGGTCGCGATCCCATCGACGTACTCAAGGACGGGGACGTGATCAATCCGAGCGCAAAGGTAGCCTGGTGGCGCGACTGATCGTCTCGTTCGTGGCTTCCTAACCGCAAGAATTCTGACCGTAAGAGATTAGGTTTCCATCCCCGACCGGCTTATTCTAAGACGGAGCGTCGACAACGAAATCGTGTGAGGACGTGTATTTGAGTTTCACGGAACCCACAGCGCGGTACCTTACTTACTCGATTTATCCCAGTGTCATCCTGGGATGTATCGGGATTTTTTTCGGCTTGTTAAACCTCAACGCAGGTCTCTTAACCAGCTCATATGTAGCCGTTTTCCTCGGTGCTTTCTTGGTCATCGCATTCGAACTCCTCACGCCACACCAGCTAACCTGGAGACCGAAACCATCGGACATCATTGACGACGGTCTCTTCATGCTGGCGGTACAGGTGTTGTTACCTCGCGCATTGTCTTTTCTGGTGGCCTATTACGTTCTCACGTCATTCACGGCGCATTCCTGGGTTTTCGGTCTTTGGCCTAACGCGTGGAACATCGGTCTCCAAGTCGGCCTCATGGTCCTAATCGCCGATTTCTTTCGCTATTGGCTACATCGCTGGATGCACGAATCACAGCGGTTATGGAAATTTCACGCGGTCCATCATTCACCAAAAAAACTCTATTGGTTAAATGTGGGGCGGTTTCATCCCGTCGATAAAACCCTCCAATTTTTTCTCGACGCCTTGCCTTTCATCGTCCTTGGCGTAGGTGAAGACGTGCTTGCCCTTTATTTTGTGTTCTATTCCATCAACGGTTTTTTTCAACACTGCAACATTCAACTTCAATTGGGTCCTTTGAATTACCTGATCAGCGGTCCCCAACTGCATCGCTGGCACCATTCACGCATATCCAAAGAAGCTAACTCCAATTACGGCAACAACATCATTGTTTGGGATCTTGTCTTTGGTACCTATTTCTTCCCCAAATCGAGGCGCGTTGAGGAACTCGGATTACTTAATCGAGACTACCCACTCGACTTCCGAGCACAAATGCGAACGCCATTTTCTGGCAGCATCGATCGATCAAAGTTACCGCTTCGATCGACGGTGGAATCCATTATTAATGGTCTTTTCAACCTCAGAATGCGTCTCCTTCGCCGCAGGCTTTATCAACCATTTATCGACAACAGTAAAAACACCCAAGACACGCAATTAACAACGCTGCGACGAATACTGACGAACAACGCGGGCACAGAGTTCGGTCGTCAACACCATTTCGATTCGATCAAAAGTCATGAGGATTATGTGAAAAACGTACCCGTGCACGAGTACGAAGATCTCCGGCCATTCATCGAAAAACAAGAGGCAACACGAGCCCCTATCCTGACAACGAAGCCCGTAGTTATGTACAACCAAACGAGCGGCACCACGGGCCGTCCTAAATACATCCCGGTTTTACAAGAAACCCTCGATTCGTTGAAAGATACGCAAAATCTTTTTACGTTTCTTCAGTACCAATACTGCCCCGAGGCATACGCGGGACGAATCCTCGGGATGGCAAGCCCCGATACCGAGGATCATTTGGAATCGGGTACGCCGGTCGGAAGCGCTTCAGGGCACGTATACAAATCCATGCCTCGGTTAGCGCAAAGAAAGTTCGTCGTACCCAACACGGTTTTCTCGATCCAAGACTACGAGACTAAATATCTCGTCATCTGCCGCTTGGCCCTTGCGCACAACGACATCACGTTACTGGCAAGCCCCAATCCGTCGACTTTCCATAAATTGCTGGAACTGACTAACGACAACAAGGAGGCGCTCATTGCGGATATTGCAACAGGCACATGCCGCTTTCTGGGAGAAGTAGATGCAAGAACTCGAGCAACCATTCAAAGACGACTACATCGCAATCCAAAGCGTGCCCAAGCGCTCGAATCTATTGCCACAAAAAATGATCGTATTTCGTTTGCGAATGCTTGGCCCTACCTGAAACTGGTGACCACCTGGACCGGTGGCAGCTGTGGGATTTCATTGGACTCTATTCGACCGGATTTACCCCCCGACATCCGAGTTGCCGACCTCGGTTACCTATCCAGCGAGTTTCGCGGGACCGTCACCATTGACACAGAAACCAGTGGGGGCGTTCCCACCATTGACGAGAACTTTTTCGAATTCGTGCAAAAAAGCGAATGGGAAGAAGAGCGGCCCTCGTTCCTACCAATCCATCAGCTTGAATACGGCGAGGCGTACTACGTTTTTGTTACTACGCCCGCGGGGCTCTATCGATACAACATGAATGACATCGTCACCGTCGGTGGCAAGTTCTTCACCACACCCACGCTGCTGTTTTCGCAAAAAGGCAAAGGGATCACTAACGTTACTGGTGAAAAACTTTACGAAAGCCAACTGATTGACGCGATGAACGCGACCAAGTCCCACTTTGAAATCGACCTGCGCTTCTATCAAGCTTTGGCCGACGACACGGCAATGAAATACCGTATCTACGTTGAGGTAGCGACAGAACAACGTATCGACGCAATGGCGGTCGGTGCATACGTTGACGGTCAATTCCAGGATGCAAATATGGAATACAAATCCAAGCGTGCGAGCGGCCGCCTGGGTCCACTAGAAATGGTTCAGCTCCGACCGGGAACCGGGGAGGCGTACAAACTGCATTACCTCGCTGCAGGTCAACGAGAAAGCCAGTTCAAACCTGTCATCCTGCAACATACAAAAGACTTTTCCTTCGATATATCGGCGCACCGAATGCCATGAATATTCGCGACATTGAAGCGCGAACGCTCGATATTCCATTTCGACATCATTTCAAACATCACAGTGCCGATCGATCTCGCACCCAAGCATTACTGGTAAGAACCCGCACGCAGAACGAGTCCATTGGTTTCGGTGAAGGGTGTCCACGCGAATATGTGACAAACGAGACACTCGCCGGTTGCCTTGCCTTTGTTGAACACCATGCTGCGGAACTAGCAAAGAGCATCCACTCCACGAACGACCTCGACGCCTGGATCGATCAACACGAACACCAAATCAATACCAATCCAGCGGCATGGTGTGCGATTGAGCTCTCGCTACTTGATGCCATCTCGAAAGATCTTGGTCAAAGCATCGAAACCACCCTAGGGTCACCACCACTCGCCGGCAACTTTCAATACACAGCGGTACTTGGCGACAACTCCCCAACAGCATTCGGTCAACTAGTCGCACAATACGTTGGGCTTGGCTTCGGCGACTTCAAGGTAAAAATTACCGGCGAGGTGCAGAACGACAACGAAAAGCTCTCCCTAGTCCGAGATGCGGTGCCCGAAGCTCGTATACGACTCGATGCCAACAACATTTGGGAAACCGTAGAAGAGGTATCGACCTATTTGCATTCACTTTCTGTTGCGCCTTTTGCTCTCGAAGAACCGCTCCAGCCGAGAGCGTTTGACGAGCTCAATCGTTTGCTTCGAACAACCTCGGTCCCAATCATCCTCGATGAGTCATTTCTCAACATAGGCCACTTTGATCTGATCGATACATCGCAGCACAACGTAATCGTTAACATTCGAATTTCAAAGATGGGTGGCTTAATGCGAGCGCGCTCGATCGCTCGTCTTCTATCTGACGTGGGAGTTCCACTAATTGTCGGCGCACAAGTCGGTGAAACCAGTCTTCTGACCCGCGCCGGTCTTTGCCTCGCGAACGAATTTAAGGAGTACGTTATCGCTCAGGAGGGTGCTTTCGGGACGTTGTTGCTTGAAACCGACGTCACCAACGAGTCATTGATGTTCGGTTCCAAAGGTCGCCTCGCCTGTCCAGGCGCGGGCCAAGCCGCGACCGTGCACGGATTCGAAATTCGATACAAATCCGACTTATTTGGTTCTGACGCGTCAGATTCGTAGATAGTAGGCTACCCTGAGCCCCCAATGCAGCCTCTCGATGATCGACTAATCCCGCGCCTACTCTGGTTTCTACAGGCGCTTTTCCTTGCCCGCGTCATCGGCCAGATTCTTGTGCAATTTTGGGGCGTTGAATTTCTGCCACCTTCGTCGGAATGGTACTCCGGCGTTGTCGACTACCCCCCGCTTCTCCTCTTTCAGCTGACGATTCTCGGATTGCAAACGTGGGTTAACGTTAATTTCACTCAACGGGCAGGCTTTTTTGCCAGCCGAAGTCGACGGTTTGGCAAGGCACTCATCGTCTTCGGTGCTATTTACTTACTGGTCATGGTGACTCGTTATGTCCTTCGCATGAGTCTGTACCCCCTGGAACGTTGGACCGGCGGCTCTATTCCCATCTTCTTCCACTGGGTGTTAGCGAGTTATTGCATCGCGTGGGGTCTGCACACAATCTCTCTAGTGAGCCACCGGCGTACCTCGCCTTTCGTTATCCGGTGGCGTCGACTTCGTGTCGCCACTGGGTCGGCAATATCACTTGTTTTGATCGGCTGCTACCTCGGTTGGATTAGTTATCTCGCGGCACCCGCATTTCTCGTTTGGAAGATCACCGGGCGTGTTCCGCAGTACGCAGTTCGAATCGAAGCCGGGCGGTCTCTCGAGACAGAAGACGGCACGAAGCTGGTCGCGGACCTGTACCACCCAATAAGGGCAGGCGTTAAAAGTCCCACCATCCTAGTGCGTCTGAACTATACAAAAACCGTTAAACAGACACTGTTCGCACGCCTGATCGGACGAAGCTGGGCAGAACAAGGATTTACCGTCGTTCTCCAAGGCACGCGCGGTCGGTATGAGTCCGAAGGCGAATACATCCCCTTCCGGCACGAGCGTCGCGATGGGCAGGAAACCTTAAGCTGGCTCTCTCAACAACCCTGGTTTAACGGCAAAGTAGGGACTTGGGGAGGCTCTTATTTCGGCTATACGCAGTGGGCAATCGCTGACAATGAGTCACCCCAGCTATCCGCCATGTACGTTTACGAGTCGAGTACAGATTTCTTTCGTACGCTACACCGAGGCGGCGCCTTCGGACTTCAATCAGCACTGTGGTGGGCTAACACCGTGCATTTTGAAAGCTTTGAAAGCGTCACGCCCGAGCTCGTCGCACGCGGAGCTAACGGCTTCCCAGTAATCGAGGCAGACGATCGATCCGTTTCGGATGTTGGTTTTTACAATGACTGGGCGAGCCACCGTCAACGAGACGCCTTCTGGCAACAAGTGGACGGCACCCGACGTTCGAACGTGACAAAGGTCCCCGTCTTGTTGTTGGCCGGTTGGTATGACCCGTTCCTTCAGACACAGCTCGACGACTTCAAGAGCCTTCACAGTCATGCCGATGCATCAGTATCCAAACAGTCGCGGCTCATTATCGGACCTTGGGGTCACGCCAAAAATGTGTTTTTCCCAGACGGGAGTTCGACCGAGAATTTTCGCTTTGTCTCGATGGCTAGTAGTTTCGACTGGTTTGATCGGCACCTTAAGGGGCGCAAAGTTGTACAAACGTCTCCAGTCCGAATATTTGTCATGGGAGACAACCGCTGGCGCGACGAACAAACATGGCCACTACCACGTGCCGTTAACACCAAGTTGTTTCTTCAAAGCGACGGCAACGCCGCCGACCCCAGTGGCGACGGTCAACTTTTACTCGAAGCGCCTTTTGACACTCACACACCCGACGTCTTTACCTACAATCCGCTGAACCCGGTACCCACTCGTGGCGGTGCGTTTATGGGTCCGGGAATGGCGATCAAACAACAAAACACGATCGAATTGCGTCCCGACGTACTCTCGTATACCTCAAGTCCTTTGGCCGAAAACGTCGAAGTCACTGGCTACGTTCGCGCGACCCTTGTCGTTTCAACCAACGCCCCATCGACGGACTTCACTGCAAAACTTGTCGACGTCTATCCCGACGGGTCTGCCTACAACATTGCCGACGGTATCCTAAGGCAAACCTATGACGTCGGTGATCAACGAGTGTCCATCGTGATCCAATTAGGCGCAACCAGTAACGTCTTCCAGAAAGGTCACCGGATTCGTTTGGACGTTTCCAGCAGCAACTTCCCTCTTTTCGACCGTAATCCAAACACCGGTACACCAATCGCGTTCGAAACACGCGCAGTCGCTTCGCTACAAAAAATCCACCACGATGCATCCGCACCGTCATTTGTTGAGTTACCTATCGTCCCCGTCAAAAACGGCGCGCAGCTAATTCGTTTCCGTGTGGACGAATAATCGGGTTCCTTCGGGCGGTACTGACGGAAAACACCGACTCCAGCTCTAATCAGCGCATTGAAGCGTCGTGAACGCAGATTTCTCTAGCGTGGCGATCACCTGGCCGGGGCGGGATTTATCGATATGTTGATCTCTGGCGTGTCGCCTATAGACCAATATCATTTACGTTGTAATCGGCGAGGATACTTTCCCGCGACTTCCTCGAATAGGTGTGGCGCTCGTGTCTCAACGGAAGGTAAACGTAGGGATCTTCATCGCCAAAATGTTGAGAACGCGCGTCGACGGCAAGTGGAATGATTCGCGAACGTTTGGTCACATAGTCTTCGTCGTACGGATTTTCTGCCCATCCCTGTACACCTAATACCGACGACCTTCGATGAAAGCCGAACACAAACGTTGCCCGTTCGGCCACAGACGTGTTGGCGAAAGAGCCATGCAGAACCTGCCGATTACAAATGGCCACATCTCCCGCTTTCATAAGCATCGGAACAGCATCTGATAATCGATCCGAGCCGTTTTCTTCGACCTTTTTCTTGATATCAATTTTTCCTTGATCATGGCTGCCCGGCACCACCCATAGAGCATTTTCCGGGGTCGTGTCATAAAGCTGCACCATAAAGTTGAAGCCGTGGGTCCCACGATCAAGATCCGGTTTATCCCAATGCGTGGTGCCGTCTTGATGCCAGGCGACGGAAGGCCCTAGTCCAGCTTGCTTCACCCAAACGGTGTCGGTGAACGGCGTAAAGTCCGGACCATTAATCGCCTCCGCCACACGAAGTAATTTTGGGTGCCCGTACAGCCGTAAACAGGCATCCATTAATTGCAAGCATCCGGAAATATTCAACAACACTTCGTCGGGTGCGTCATCTGGTGGTGTCGGTTCCGTCATCTTCGACTCGTAACGGCCACCACTCAGGTCGCTACCGCCGTGTGGATCGGACAGAGGCTTTGCAAAACGAAAACTCGGACGCTTAAAGCCCAACCCTGCAGCAGGTCGACCTTGGTGGTCGATTTTCGATCCGCGACCCATTGGTAGACGATCAAGTAACGCCTCGAAATCGGACACCAATTCGTTTCGCTCAGTCGAAGAAAGCGCACCTTCAAATACGTAAAAGCCGCATCGCCAGTACGTTTCTAGAATGTGGTCATCCACACGACCGTTGTCATCAAGAATCAAAGAACCCCTGTTACCAAGCGTACGCGCTCGACTCTGGCCTTCAACAAAATACTGATCGCTCATACCGACCTCATGATCTGACGCGAGTGTAGCGCAACTCGTTCGGCCTACGTTTCCGTTTCTCTACCCCCTCAACCGAACGAGGCGTCATAGAGATGGCAGGCGACCAGTGATTCATCAGACTGATTTGACAATGACCCAGCCTGATTCCTCTCCAAATTCGGCGAACGCACTGAGCAAACATCCATGACCTTGGGACAACGCGGGTGAAAGTGGCATCCCGACGGCGGGGTTTTCGGGCTCGGCACTTCGCCAACGATCAGCTGCTGCGGACGCGTTGCTTCCAGAGTGGGATCCGGAAGCGGGATTGAAGAAAGCAAGGCCTGGGTATACGGGTGCTTTGGACTAGCGAATAGTTCATCGCGTCCCGCGATTTCCACGATACGCCCGAGGTACATCACGCCGATGCGATCACTGATGTGGCGAACGACAGAAAGATCATGAGCAATAAACAAATAGGTGAGACCCAGTTCCCGTTGTAAGTCCATCAGAAGGTTCAAAACCTGCGCTTGAATCGAGACGTCCAACGCCGATACCGGTTCATCGCAGATAATGAGGCTTGGCTCGAGTGCCAAAGCGCGCGCGATGCCGATACGTTGGCGTTGACCTCCGCTAAACTCGTGTGGATACCGATCTGACATGTCGGGCAGCAACCCCACCATGTCCATGAGTTCATTAATCCTCGCGCGAAACGACCGTCTGTCAGTCGCAAGACCATGGACCAGAAGAGGTTCACCAATGATGTCGCGAATCCGCATCCGTGGATTCAACGAACTGAAAGGATCCTGATAGACCATCTGCATGCGACGTCTCACTGGGCGCATCTGGTGTGGTTCGAGCTGAGTGATGTCGTTCCCCTCGAACTTGATCAAGCCACTGGTCAGGGGTTGCATCCGCAACACAGCAAGCGCTGTAGTCGATTTACCGCATCCACTTTCACCCACCAGACCAAAGGTCTCGCCGTGCCTCAGCTCGAAGGACACGCCGTCGACCGCTTTTACACTTCCGACCGGTTTCTGCATGAAGCCCTCGGTCAGAGTGAAATGAACCTTAAGATCATCGACTTTGAGAAGAGGCTCTCCGTTTATCGCCAAGCTCATAACGGATATCCAAAACAAGCGCTGCGATGACTTGGGTTTCGTTCAACCGGGTCTAGTGCGGGAATGCTAGCCCGACAGGCATCGTGAGCATGCTGACACCGGGTTGCAAAAGCACATCCCGGCGGAAGGTCCGCCAGGTCCGGAGGTTGTCCATCAATAGTGATCAGCCGCGCACCCGCATCGCCTTCGATACCCGGAATGGACGCCATCAATCCGACGGTATATGGATGTTGCGGATTCGCGTATAGCTCCTCGGCGCCTGCCGTTTCTACGATTCTTCCGGCATACATCACTGCAACGCGATCCGCATACCGAGCGACGACGCCCAAATCGTGTGTGATGAGTATCAGCGCAGTTTGGGACTGCTCCGTAAGCTCATTTAGCAATGCAAGAATCTGCGCTTGAACCGTTACATCGAGTGCCGTTGTTGGTTCATCAGCGATGATCAGTCTTGGTTCACAAGCTAATGCCATTGCAATCATGACACGCTGTCGCATCCCTCCAGAAAAGTGGTGGGGGTAGTCGTCAAGTCGATCTTTTGCGTCAGGAATCGCCACCTTGGTCAGCAGCTCGACTGCGATTTCAAACGCTTCGTCCCAGTTCTTGTCTCGATGCAGGCAAATGGGTTCCGCCACTTGCTTCCCAATGGTCAGTACTGGATTCAGCGACGACATCGGCTCTTGAAAAATCATCGCAATGTGGTCGCCGCGGATTCGTCGAATTTCGTCAGTACTCAACGAGAGTAAGTTCTGGCCCTCAAACACTACCCGACCATGGTCAATCACCCCGTTATCACCGAGCAGACGCAGAATCGATAACGCTGTGACACTTTTACCTGAACCACTTTCCCCGACGATGGCAAGCGTTTCGCCCCGTTTTAAAGATAACGACAAATCGCTGACCGCCCGGACTTTGCCGCGGTCCGTCCGAAAACTCACCGATAAATGCTCGATATCCAGCAACGCATCTGAGCTCATCTAGAACCCCAATTCCTTTTTTAGCTGCTGATCCAGCCAGATCCGCGCGTAAATCGGTCCGGGTCGGACAGCGCCCGCTCTTAGTTCGCCCGCATAATTCTTCACCCAAGGCCACCAAGCGGTGTAGACGTATTCCGTCGGCAGCCAGATATACGGCGCAAAAGCGAGCAAATCGACGGTCAATTCGCGTGCTAGCGCGATTCGATCCGCTTCCTTCGGCATTCGCATCAAGCGTTTTATCTCGGTATCAAACTGTTCGCGCTCAAGCAGCGCAGGATTCCACTTATGCCCGGTAATGAACTTACGCAGCGACGTCGTCGGGTTTGTGTGGCCGTTATTCATAAAGTAACCGGGGCCATGCGTACGCGTCGTCATGGCTGACAGAAACGATGCGTATTCCATCGGTTGGATTTCAATCTCGACGCCAATGTCGCCAAGATAGGATTCAATCAAGGGTAAAAGGTCCATGTTGCTCGGGCTGCACGAACAAACCTGAACCTTGAAGGTAAATCCATCCGGATAACCGGCTTCTCGAAGCAGTGCCCTCGCTTTTACAGGGTTGTAGGTGAAGAGTTCTTGAACTTCAGCCGGCATCTCTTCAAGCGGCTGATAGTAAGCCCCGAATCCCGGGTGCTGTGGATATGCCATCAGCTCCGCATGACCCCCGTAGAACAGGTCAACGATTTCTTTTTGATTCACTGCCAAATTGAGCGCTCGGCGTACGCGATGGTCCTTGAAAGCCTCATGGTCGAGCCGAAGAGCAATGAAATTCCCTGTCATCCCCAACCAGCGTGACCATTTGAGTTCTGGCGTGGTTTCTTTCAGATGATCTACGGCAATCCAGCGTATCGACTCCAGGATGTCGACCCTACCGGTTCGCAAAGCCGTCAAATAAGTCGCTTCATCCTTAATAATTCGATATTTGACGCGATCGACATACGGGAGTCGATAACGCGTACCTTCGTATTCTTCGTGGTCCCAGTAGTTGTCCCGTTTTGTATAGACGTGCGAGTTGCCATGGATATAGCGCGACAAATCAAACGGTCCTGTGCCTATCAAATTGCGCCAATCCTTTGCGTCCACGTTCGCGAGTTCCGGCGCAGTAATCGATGATTGATATCCGTAGCCAAACCGATAAGCCCATTCAGCGTTGTATTGATTGAAGTGAAACACCAAGGTGTGATCGTCACGGGCCTCCAGCCCGTCGATGTAATCCCAATAGTCCTGTTGCGCTTTTTTTGGACTGTTGTTGACCAAGTTGAAGGTAAAGATCACGTCATTCGCTACAAACTCTCTAGCTGCCATCACGCCCGGTTTTTCCGGGAACATGACGCCTTGTCGGAGATTCACGACCAGCGTGAGATCGTCTTCCCAGTGCCAACTTTCCGCCAATTCACCGCGAAGAACTTCTACGGGCAAGTACGCTTCTGCGACAAACGTGTATTCGCCTCCACGACGGACGCCTTTATTCAAATCTCCCGAGAAAAGTTGTTCTCGTACCAGACCGGTATCGTGATTCGATTTCCACGTCCAATCGACCGGATCCCAAGACAGCGCCGATAATGTGACATAGACCGTGCCGATGTTGAGTTCACCACCATACCGGGGCGTTTCTTGGGCCAGCGCACTATTCATCGACAGCATCTCAACCGCCGATGCGGTAATCAGCAACAACCAAATCTGTCGCATCTTCGCCCTCAACTATTGACTTCCTCGCATACGCGGATCGAGAAGATCGCGCAACGCGTCGCCATAAATATTCACCGCGTAAACCACCACCGTGATGCATAAGCCCGGCGCAAGTGCTAGCCAGGGCCCGAGATACATATATGTGCGTCCCGTCCCGCTCAGCATACTGCCCCATGTTGGGGCGGGCGGTGGTACCCCAAGCCCGAGAAATGACAATCCCGCTTCCGCGAGGATCACGGCGCCAATGCGCGTAGTAAAAAGAACGATTACCACGGGCATGATGTTTGGCAGGACGTGCTTTCGCATCACGTGAAACGTCGGCGCGCCGATGGAAAGGCTCGCATGGGTGTACATGTTCTCTTTGACCGACACCACGGCGCCGCGGACGATACGACTACCTGCAATACCGTAAAGTAAACCAAGCACAACCACGATCTGCGGTATCCCGGGGCCGACGATTGAGACGACAACAATCAAAAGCACCAGGTCTGGAAACGTCATCCAGGCATCCACACCCCGTTGGATCACCATGTCCGGCTTACCACCGAAGTACCCGGATGTGACACCAACCACAATAGAAATAACGGTGGCAAGTCCAGCCGCAAGAAAGCTCACAATCATGGAGATTTGCGCACCAATTAAAACGCGCGAAAGCACGTCTCTGCCTAAGTGGTCCGTGCCAAAGGGAAACGCCAACGAAGGCGCCTGCAATCGCTGGGTCAGATCCGTGTAGTTCATCTCGAATGGCGCTAAAAAGTTCGCGAAAATTCCGCAAAACATGAACAACAAAAATACAACACCACCAACTGCCCCGAGGGGTTTCTCCTGGATCAAACGCACGTTAAACGCGACGAAAGCAGACCGTTTTCTAACCGCTGGCAATACTGCATCTACGATTAGTTCGCTCATTCGTGGCGTACCTTCGGGTCGAGCCAGCCGTAACTCAAGTCGACTAGCAAGTTAATGACGAGCACGCCAACGCCAACAACGAGAAACACTCCAGAAATGACCGGGTAGTCTCGCTGGAATACCGCTTCCAATAACAACAAGCCCATGCCGGGAACGACGAAGATCTGCTCCAAAATAACCGCACCACCGATCAACAATGGCGCTTGCAAACCAATCAGCGTAACCACGGGGATTAACCCGTTGCGCAAAGCGTGCCGCACGACCAACAGTTTTTCTCCAACGCCTTTGGCACGCGCTGTACGAATATAGTCTTGCCGCATGACCTCCAACATCATCGTACGGGTCATTCGCATCGTTACGGCAGACATCGATAATCCAAGCAAAATCGCGGGCACGATCATGTGTTTGAGATTCGTAATCGGGTCGTCAAAAAAAGGCGTGTATTCAAGCTCCGGGGCCCACCGCCACCATACCGATGGGAACACCATCACCAATGTCCCCAGCCAAAAGCTTGGAATCGCGAGCATGATGAGCGAAAAAGAACGGGCAACGTAATCGCCCGCAGTATCTTGCCGCATCGCCGAATAAACGCCTATAGGTACCGCCACCGATAACGCAACAATAAGGGCCAAAAGTCCGAGTTCGAACGTGATCGGTAATGACGCGATTAGTTGATCCGTCACCGGAACATTCTGCCAAAGTGAGTTGCCCAGATCGCCGGTGACGGCATCGCCTATCCAACGGAAATACTGGATGTACACCGGCTGATCGAGTCCAAGCGCCGCTTCGATCTTTGCCCGGTCCTGACCCGTGACGATGTCGTTCTGCGCAAGCATTAGATCGATGACGTCGCCGGGAATCAGCCGCATCGAAATAAATACAATGAGACTCGCAAAGAACAAGGTCGGAATGAGAGCGAGCAATCGCCGCCCTATGTATGCGCGCAAAAACCCCTCCCTTCCGTCACGATCACACCGGTTTCAAGACTTTCCGACACTACCGGATAGTTGAAACATACTAACGAATTGCGATCGCGCAAACCGCAGTGTCTGAATCAGGCTTCAAGTTCTAACCCCAACGACGCTGGGTTCTACTTTGGTGTACTTTCCAACGTGCGTTATATTGCCGCACCCTCCTCACGCGTTAGGACTTCGAGGTGACGGCAAACAGCATGGATGAACTCGTCGCGCTCTGTAAGCGCCGCGGATTCATCTTTCAATCCAGCGAAATCTATGGCGGTCTGCAGGGTCTTTACGATTACGGCCCCCTTGGCGTGGAACTCAAGAACAACCTCAAACAGGCGTGGTGGCGAGCCATGGTCTACGACCGTGACGACGTCGAAGGCCTCGACGCCGCTGTTTTAACTCACCCGCAGGTACTCAAATACTCGGGGCACGAGGACACGTTCTCCGACCCCCTCATTGATTGCCGTGACTGCAAGTCGCGCTGGCGAGCCGATCATGTCGAAGCGTCTAGATGCCCAGGCTGTGGCTCGGACAATCTCACCGAACCTCGTCCATTCAATCTAATGTTCAAAACCAGCGTCGGTCCCGTCGACGATGGCAGTTCGTTCGCGTATTTGCGACCGGAGACCGCTCAACAAATTTTTACCAATTTCAAGAACGTGCTGGATTCCACGTCTCGGCAGCTACCCTTTGGCATCGCCCAAATTGGCAAGGCATTTCGAAACGAAATTACTCCGCGTAACTTCGTCTTCCGAGTTCGTGAGTTCGAGCAGATGGAGCTCGAGTTCTTTGTCGAGCCAGGAACCGACGAAGCGTGGCACGAAAAATGGGTCCAGATACGTATGGACTGGTGGTCGAGCCAAGGCGTGGATGAGAACGCGTTAGAACTATTGCATGTGCCAGCCGGAGAACTTGCGCACTACTCCAAAGCCACGGTCGATCTAATGTATCGATTCCCTCATGGACTCGAAGAACTCGAGGGCATAGCCAACCGTACCGATTTTGATCTCGGTTCCCATACCAAGAATCAAAGTGAGCTCGATATTTCTGCAACGGTATTACTGAACAACGAGTCAAACGCAAAGCTTGCCATTCAAAACCAACAACAAAAACTGTGGACCGTACCCTACGTTATCGAGCCGTCTGCAGGTGTGGACCGGGGCGTACTGGCGTTATTGAACGAGGCCTACCACGTCGAACAACTTGATGGCGGTAAGGAACGCACGGTCCTGTCGTTTAAACCACATCTTGCCCCGATTAAAGCCGCGGTCATTCCCCTTAAACGGAATCACGAGGGCCTTGTTACTCAAGCTAAAACGATCAAAGCCGATCTGCAAAACCTGGGTCTGGGTCGCATCCTTTTGGAAAACTCCGGAAATATCGGTAAGAGTTACCGACGCCACGACGAAGTCGGAACCCCGCTTTGTATCACCGTCGATTTCGAGACGCTGGAGAATGCGAGTGTCACCGTCCGCGACCGCGATACGATGGAGCAACAACGTCTCGTAATTGACGACTTAGCGGCTTACGTCAGCGACTACCTCAAGTAGTCGTCAACCAACTCAGACTCATCGTTCGCTAGTCGATCTTGTTACACTTGTCGATAGGGCCTATAGCTCAGTTGGTTAGAGCAGTGGACTCATCAAATGGTGCGCTTCCGCGCGAAAGCCGGAAGATGAACGGGATGAATTCAGGGAAACCTAAATCGGTTTTGGCCGACACGGCAATCCTGAGCCAAGCCGGGGGTACACCGTCGGAAGGTGCAGAGACTACCTGAGGACTGAAGATCGTTCAGATCATCAAGTGTCCTTGATAACAGGCGAGAGCGTCCCGCGCCCTTCGGGGCGGTGAGATAGTCCACACCGACTGGAAACATTCGGGTTTCCCAGAACCGATAAATACGGTCTGGGATTGTGAATCCATTGGTCCCAGGTTCGAGTCCTGGTGGGCCCACCAAATTAGAGTACGGTAACGTCCCGGGAGTAGAACTCAAAGGTCCCGGACGCCATGCTCCTCCACCGCCTCGCGCGCGGTCACGAACACGCCGCCCCGTTCCGCGAGCGCATCGAGCAGACGTTCCAGCATCAGCAGCCGATGTCCTCGGCCGATCACGAACGGGTGACACGTGAGCGTGTAGACACCCCACGGCAGCTCGCGCGCGAGCCAGTCGAAATCGCCGAGCCAGTTCTCGAACACGCCCGTTGCAGGCTTCAGCCCCGCCCCCCGGAAAGACTCGAAGTGCGTGAAGTCGTCGAGCGACCAGCTGACCGGCAGTTCCACGAGCGCGGTGGGCGAGCCGAACACGACGGGTTTACCCGCCTCCACGGTATCGCCGGTGCGTGCCTGGTACGGCAGGTAGTCGTGACCCATCATGCTGCTGTCGTACGCGAATCCCTGCTCGAGCAGGAGATCCACGCTGGCACGGCTGAGATCCCACGCGGGCGATCGGTAGCCGCGCGCCGGTGCGCCGCTGATACGCTCGATCGCGGCGTTGCCGCGCACGAGCTGGGCGCGCTCCTCGTCCCGGGTAAGCCCCGCGGGCGAGACGTGGTCGTAGCCGTGATGGCCGATCTCGTGACCTGCCTCGTGAATCGCGCGGCACGTGTCGGGATAGGCGTCGATCGTGAGTCCCGGAATGAACCAGGTAGAGCGGATACCGCGGCGCGCGAGCAGCGTGAGCAGGCGCTCCGCGCCGACCACACCAAACTCGCCGCGCGAGACCGGGGTCGGCGAGGTCTGGCCGAGTGCGAGCCACAGCGCCACAGTGTCGAAGTCGAACGTGAGGCACACGAGGTGACGGGGGCTGTTCACAGCGGTGAAACCGGTGCGCGCAATCGATACCACGCCAAGCAGTAAAGCAAGACGGTTATTGCGAGGATGATCGTCAAGACGATGATCACCATTTCAGTTCTCCATTCTCGGCGTCAGATAGGGTTGAATCAGTTCCACCGCTCATGCCCGGAGCATACTGCAAACCAGAAAATACCCGCGCCCGCCCGGACGTTCGGTTTTGCTCACCAAAAAAAGAAAGGCTCTGCCTAGGCTTTTGTTATGGTCTATTCCAGAGGTCCTTAAAGAACCTAGGCGTATGTTAGATCGCGCTCAAAAAGAATTAGAACTCCGTGAACTCATGAGGAAGAAGGTACGGCCTTTGATCGAGTGTGGATAATCAACTGATCGAGCAGATCGAGGCGGCAAGGGCACGCACCGGTGACGATGCCCGTCCCGGAGTTGTCGAAAAGATCCATGCCTCAGACCGCCTCACTGCCCGAGAACGGATTACGCTGCTGTTCGACAAATCGAGCTTTATCGAATACGGCGCCCTTGCCGGCGCTACCACGCGGCCGAATGACGAGCATTATGCCGACGGATTGGTGGCGGGCGTCGGGCTGATCGCGGGCCAGTCGGTCGTCGCGGCCAGCTACGACAGCAGCGTACTGGCGGGCACTCAGAGCGATCGCAATCATCGCAAGATCGCCAAACTACTCTATCTCGCGGTGGAGCACCGCTGGCCGTTTGTCTGCTTCGTCGAGGGTGCTGGGGCACGACCGGATGATCCACTTCCAGCTCCACCCATTGCCGTATCACCGCGTGGCCGTTTCGAACTCTATGATGGTCTGGCGGAATTAAACGGCTGGGCACCCACCGTCGCCGTGGTCACCGGTAATGCCGTCGACGGTCACGCCGCCATCGCGATGTTGTGCGATCTGGTGATTACAAGCAGCGACGCGACGTTCGGTTCAGCGGATGGTCATTCCCGCGCAGTCACGGACTTTGCCAAAACCGGCGACGTCGACATGGTTGCCAAGAACGAACGCGACGCGATCGAGGGGGCACGGCGCTATCTGTCGTTCTACTTGACGGAACCGTCGAGCGGCGACGCTCCACCGGACGCTGAACACATCGCCGATATCATTCCCCAGAACCGGCGCCGCCCCTACGATATGCGCAAGGTGATCGCCTCCTTCGCCGACGCAGACAGTACGCTCGAGCTCGGCGCCGACTGGGGCCGTTCCATGCTGACGGTACTGGCACGCCTTGGCGGAAGGACGGTCGGTATCTATGCCAATCAACCCAAGTCGCCACTGGCGGGCGCTATTGATACCGCAGCCGCGGACAAGGCGTCCCGATTCGTTGAGCTATGCGATGCGTACGAGTTTCCCATCGTCACTTTCATCGATAACCCCGGGTTCATGGTTGGTCCCCGGGCGGAGCAGGAGGGTATTGCCCGACATCACGCACGGCCGCTGGCGGCACTGCATCATCGGACCGTACCTCTCTATTCCGTGCAGATCCGCAAGGCCTACGGGCTCGGCCCCTATGCCATGTCCGGCTGGGGCGCGGCCCGTCGCGTGCCGGAGCTGCGACTCGCCTGGCCGTCGGTCGAATCCGGGGGCATGTCTCTCGAAGGCGCTGCCTATCTGGTGAAACGCAAGGAAATTCTGGCCGCCGAATCCCAGGAAGAAGCGCTCGCGATCCGCGATGACTATGCGGAACGCATGCGCGACGCGGCTTCGGGGCTGCGGGCCGGCCGCGGCTATCAGTTCGACGACATCGTCAAGCCCGCTGATACTCGGCAACGAATTCTTGCCATGCTGCAACGCACGCCGAGACGCCTTTCGGCACACAAAAAACATCCCATCGATCCGCGCTAATGCCATGAAGAACGAAACCAACGACGCACTGCGTCAAGCCAAAGATTCCCAGCAGGACACCTCGCGCGCTGACGTCGTCACCCGCGTGCATTCAGGAAACAAGCTAACCGCTCGAGAACGCGTTGATCTGCTACTCGACCCCGACTCGGCCGTGGAATACGGCAGTATCGCCGCCAAGAGTCGCGACGGTGAGTGGATCGCAGAAGCGGGCGGAGTCGATTTTGTCGGCACCATCGACAGCCAGCCGGTCATCGCTTCCTCAACGGATTACACGGATCACGGCGGCGGTTACGGCGCCGGCCGCCTGGGCCGACTGTTCGGCCTCGCCTACGAGCAACGCTGGCCGGTAGTGATGTTCGTCGATGGTGGCGGCAGCCGCGCACGCCATCCAAGGGCCGGTCTGGGACACATCGAAACCAGCGGCCCCATTGGCCGGTTCTCGTTTCTCGACGGGGTACCCGAACTCTCGGGCTGGGCGCCGGTCGTTGCCATCGTATCGGGCCCCTCCTTTGCCGGTCATGCCAGCCTGGCCGGATTCTCAGATTTCCTGATCAGCACTCCGGGTTCGGCCATCGGCATGGGCGGTCCACCCATGGTGGAAGCCTCGCTGGGGAACCGGCTGAAAGCCAACGAGCTTGCTGGTTCAGAGATGCACGAGGTTGGTGGCGGTATCGATCTGCTGGTCGCCGACGAGCGCGACGCGATCGCTGCCGCGCGACGGTTTCTCTCTTACTATGGTGAAGATGACGCGCGGGCCAGCGACACCCGCCCGGGAGCGAATCTCGACAACATCACGCACGACGCCGAAGAACGCTACGACGTGCAGGAGATCATCCAGGCCCTGGCCGATCCTGGCAGCGTGTTCGAGCTGCGCCCGCAGTTCGCCCGATCGCTGATCACGACGCTGGCCCGGATCGACGGCAGAACCATCGGCGTCATGGCCAATCAGCCACTGGTGGATGACGGCGCCATCGACCAGAACGCCGCCACCAAAATTTCCCGCTTCGTCGAACTATGCAATACCTATGAGTATCCGATGTTGTCGCTGATCGACACGCCAGGGTGCATTAGTCGGTGGCAATTAAAAGGACAGGATCCGGGCGTCGATCCGCTGCTGACTCGCTGGCATGCGAGACCACTGATCGCACACCAGCAGCGCACCGTGCCGCTCATCAGCGTTCAGCTGCGCCGCGGTCGCGGGCTGGGCGCGGCGCTAATGACCGGAGTCTCCAGCACCCGCGGTGTACCCGCCCTGCGGCTGGGCTGGCCGACGGCAGAAATCGGGCATCGCGACGGCTTCTCGGCAGTCGTCGATCACAACGCGTTCGACGACATCGTGGCACCCGGACAGACCCGCCATCGAATAGAGCGAATGCTGCGCCTGTTCAGGCGCAAGCTCGATCGGCCGCAGAAGAAACATCATATCGACAGTTGGTGACCGTCATGCATTTGGATGGCAGCTGACTAAATCCATCGATCAAATCCCTCCAAATTAGAGTGCAGTTACGACCCAGAAGATACGAAAAAAGTCAGCCGAACGGGTTTCGGTATCGCCCCAGCGCTCACGATCAGCGATGTTCATTGCCGTAGACCGTTCTTTCATTTATCAATGCTTTAATCCTTTCTTCCTTGTAACCCAGGCCAGACAGCACCTCCTGTGTATGTTCCCCTAACTCTGGGACTCCGGACGAGGGTTTGAACACCTGTTCATTGATTCTGTAGCCATTGGTTGTCACTTCGAATTCACCAGCGGCACTGTTAACTGACGTCAATAGTTCACGGGAAGCAGGTTGTCCGGTTCCAAGTACCTGCGTCAGATTTCTTACACCTCCTCCAACTACGCCCGCTTTAGCGAATATGTCGTCCCATTCCAGTGCGGTTTTTTCAAGCATCGTTTGTTCGACGACCGCCTCGACCTCAACACTATGCTCCGCGAATGCTTTGCCATTGAAATCAGCAAACCTTTTGAGTCCCATCGCCGCACAGATGGATCGACAGTGGACCGGTAGGTACCCGGCTAACATCACGTATCCCTCTTTTGCCTGGAACCGACCAAGCATTGGACCGTCCCGGTTCCCGGCTGGTTCTCCTGACTCTTGTCCTGTGGATGCTGTGATACTTGTGTTTCTATTTAGCAACAGCATTGTCACATCCTGCATGGCAATGTCGATTCGCTGCCCCTCCCCCGTTTTCTCTTTGAGCAGCACTGCAGCCAATATCGCTGAAGTTGCGTGCATTCCGGTCGCATAATCAAGAACGGGACCGCCTGTTCGAATCGGCCCATCGCCTCGTACATTCACGGACATATACCCGGACGTCGCCTGAACAACATCATCGAACCCGGGACGATGGCCGTGAGGACCCGTGTGACCAAAAGCGGATATTGATGTGTAAATGATATTTGGAGCCCGGTGCTTTACCGATTCATAGTCGAGCCCGTATTTCCTGAGTGCACCTGGTCTGTAATTCTCAACAAAAATGTCAGCATTCTCACTGAGCTTGAGAACGATCTCTGCGCCTTCGTTCTGCGTAATGTCTATGGAAACGCTTTTCTTGCCTGCGTTTTGAGGTACGAAGCCTGAACCCAGCTTCTTGTCTAACTGCTCCTCTGTTCCACCCCAACCACGGACCATATCTCCCTTAAGCGACTCAACTTTGACAACGTCTGCGCCCAGTAATCCCAGTTGATAAGTACAGTAAGGTCCGGCAAGTACGTGTGTCAGATCCACAACTCGTAGACCGTCAAGTGGTTTTGGACTCACGTTTGGTCTCTCCTTATTCGTTTTGATACTTGCTTAGAGTCTTGAGAACCTTAGCATCCGTGCTGTTTGGCCACAGAGAAACGTTTTTCGATACGAATTGGCATATTCTTTCCCCTTCTCGGACATCTAAATCAGGTGGATTTCGGGTGACACATGGCATGGTTGTTGCCCCGCAGCCGGAGATCCACATGAGTCATCACCTGCAATGTCCCGGATGCGCAGCCTGTGCGTTGTCGGCGTCGGCACGAGATCTTTGTGACACGGAAGAAATCAAGGTCTAGGAAAACTACATGCCCGACGTCTCACACCCGCAGGTCGTGACCTATACCGCAGATCTCTCGATCTGCTCGCAAATCTGCCGGCTTGCCGTCCAGGAGCACAACCTGGCTGATGCTGAGGACGTGGCAGTCGACATTGAGTACGCCATGGACAACTACGAGCCGTGGTTTGCGCGCCTGCAGCCGACCATGACTGTGCCCGTGATGTGCTACGACGATCAGGTTATCGGCGACAGCAAGGACATCCTCTACTTTCTGGCCGAGCGCCATGCCGAACGGGGTCTCTATCCGCAGGCGGCGCGCGCTGAGATCGACGAGTTCATCGAAGCGTTCTACGCGCGCTTCATGTTTATCGGGATCTTTACCTTCGGCCATCTGCTGCAGCGCAGCGAGGGGTTAAAACGTTTCATCCTGCATGCAAAGACTGATGTCACCCTGGCCAAGCTGCGCACCCTGGCCGAGGATCCCGAAACCGGCGATGTGGCCCGCAAGAAACTCGCTCAGATGGAACACCGTGACTTTTCCCAGCTGAGCGACCCGGGCCTGTTGGGCAAGGCCGATGCGGAGGTCACCGGGCTCGTGCAGATGTTGGAGGAAAGGCTGCAGGACGGGCGCAGTTGGGTTTGCGGCGAGGCCTATACCCTGGCCGATATCGTCGCGACCGCACTACTGGCGCGGGTACATTTCATCCAGGAGGAGGCGCTGTTCACGCCCGCGGTAAGCGCCTACTGGCAACGGCTGCAGGCGCGCCCATCGTTCGCTGCGGCGAACGTCTGCGCAACCTGGGAGAGCACCGAGATGTCGCAACAGTTCGAGGCGTTCGTTCCTCCGGCTGACGGGTAACTCACTGGTCTCGGAACCATGACATCACGGGGAAACGTTCATCCAATGCAACGTGAATCTCGCCTCCGTAAGTCGCCTCTATGAGCGAACAACCACGCAATGATCCAATCGATCATGTATGCCCCAAACCGCCTCCCTCGACCCGCGAGTTCTGGACCGCTCGGTGTGCCCGCCTCTTCAGACGGGGTGGCAGGCGTTTCGTAGTTACTTTGGTCGTCGTCTGAATTGCTGTCGTTTTCGGTCACGGTCCTTCCCCTGACTAGGCCATTCAGAAATAGTTCATTCTCGACCAATACTAGTCCTCGTGTTTGGTATCGGCCAGTTCGTTAAGCGCTATACCCCTTTACTTTACTCGGTAGAAAAATCCCGGCGATTGCGTCGGGCGAATTAGTCAAAAGCCGACAGCACGTCTGCGTTGATCCGATCGAAGTTCTCCTTTTTCGTCGGCACACCGGAAAACATGATCTCTTCAAGGCCAGCATCGAAGTACTGACCAATCAGGTCGACGATATAGGAAGGCTTGCCGCAAAGAATCCACGGGCGACGTTCCAGTTCGGCTTTCGCCACTGCTTCGTCGTCAGCAATTCGTATGGGTATCAGCATAGTGCGTTTGATCTCAGCAGGGTCGCGACCCAGATCCTCGCAGTGCTTATCCAGCACCTGCATCTTGTGCTCGAACACAGCTACACCACCCGGGTTGTTGAAGTCGATGTTGCAGATATCAGCGTATTTGGCGCAGGTCTTCAGTGTGCGCTTCTCGCCGTTGCCACCAACGAGAATTGGTACACGGGGCCTGCGCACGCTTGGCGGGTTCATTGGCGAGTCCTTCAGCGTGTAGTACTTGCCCTCATAACTCGCGGTCTGCTCCGGCTCCAGTGCGAACAGCGCCGTGATTACATCAAGCGCTTCCTCGAGACGATCACAGCGTTCCTTCAGAGACGGGAACTCGATGCCATAAGCCTCATGCTCGGCCGCGAACCACCCGGCACCAATACCCAGAACATATCGCCCGTGGCTGATCTGATCCACGGTAACCGCCATTTTTGCCAGCAATGCCGGATTCCGGTAGATGTTGCCGGTCACCAGCAGTCCGAGTTCCAGATCCCTAGTTATTCCTGCAGCTGCCGTCACCACAGACCAGCCCTCCAGTGACTCCCTGTTCCAGACCGGTCGTCCTGCCGGAACCAGGAAGTGATCGGACCACCAGAGGCTGTCCCATCGCCCGTCCTGAATGGACTGAATACAGGCCAGCGTGTCATCCCAGGTACAGACATAGTTGACGAATTGCGCACCGAATTGCATTTGTTGATCCTTTGTTATCGAGTGGGTTGTTGGTTGGTCGTCGTCTTAGGCGTCCGCATCGTTATATAAAATCGTATAGCGACGCTCTGCGAACAGCCATTCGCCAGATGCTCTGGTGTACCGGTCCTTGTAACAACCGATGTTTAAGACGCCGGCTCCTTCTCTGAATTTCATGTGCTCGTTTAGATACCAAGTTCCGGTTGCAAGGTCGCCGTTGACATCTACTACACCGTGGTGAACCAGTTGCACCACGAATGGAAGTGTCTTCATCGCTCCTGCCCAAAGTTCGACGATCGACTCTCGACCGCGAGTTTCCGGCTGGGTCGGTAGCTGCCACACCGCTTTCTCGGCCCAAGTTGCCGCCCACGCTTTCTCGTCGCGGCGGTTAACCGCATCGGCATAACGCGCGACAAGCTTGTGGATCAGGAATTCGTCTTCAGTGGACAAGCTGCACCTCTTAATAGCAATCGATTTATATAGAACGGATGCGTCTCGTCAGGCTGGGTCGGTGAAAAAGTCAGCACGCGGCGCACCAGAGTCGTCGTAGACTGGCTCATGATGATCAACCCGATATTTCAGGACCGCAGCACCGCGAAGTCCAAAAGAACCGATCGTATCCCGCATCTCTAAATACCAACGACTCTCGAAATGACTGGCGAGGCTCGCTTCGTCGACCCATCGCTCGAACACTCGAATACGGCCGGGATTCAACGGGTCGGGGCACCAGTCGTAGTCGAGGCACCCACTTTCCGTTAGCGCACCCTCGATCAGGGGGCGGCCAGCCTCCATCGCGGCCGCCATTTGCGCAGAGTCGATATCGATCGTGCCTGAAATAATAATAGTCATGCGGCCTCCCCCGAACGACGAAGAAGCGTCAATGTTGATTGTATTGTTGTCAAGGGGAAGCCAGCCGACACGATACCGAACGCGCCTGAACAGCCAGCCGCGAACAGGCTGCAACCCCCAGGGAAATTCCTCGGAAGCATGCCTAACACAAACAAATGCAGTGTGTTCGTCGCGTGCGCGGGGCGCGCGCCATTGTATGAACGATTCCCGTCAAGCTCCGATCAAAAAATCGATGACGTAAAACTCTCAAGTTCGTCCAATAAACGAGATCGGAAGTGCCGCCAAACCACGCAGCAGAACGTTGGGTGGATAGTGCAGCTCGCTCGGGTCGACCTCCAGCGCAAAGCCTGTAAAACGTTCGAGCAATACCCGAAAGGCGACCTGCATTTCCTTACGTGCAAGCGACGCGCCAATACACATGTGTACGCCATAGCCGAAAGCAATCTGCGTGTTGATCTTGTCTCGGGTCACGTCGAAAGCTTGCCCATTATCAAACTGGGCGTCGTCGCGATTTGCAGACGAATAACGCACCTGTAGCATCGTTCCCGCGGGGATTTCAACGCCGCTGAGCTTCGAATCGCGGGTTGCAACACGCCACATGTTGGCTGTCGGTGTCGATAGCCGTAGCACCTCCTCGACGAGGTCGTCCACCAATTCAGGATCCCGCCGAACCTTCGCAAGCTGTTCCGGATTTTGAATTAGCAGCAACATGCCTTCGCCTATTGCATGCGTGGTCGTTTGATTACCAGCAACCATCAACTGCTGCAGGATCGACAGGCACTCTGCCGTATCCAGCGGCCGTTCGCCTTCAAGACGTGCGTGCACGACATCGGAAATTATGTCGTCACGACGGTCTTTCCGTCGCTCGTCGAGCTTCTTCGCAAAGTAGTTCTGAAATTCGAGGATGACGTGCGCTATCTCGACTTGCTGTTGCGTATCAGCCTGACCTGAGAGCTGTAACGCGGCCGCTTCGGACCACTTCCTGATAAGAGGGAAGTGTTCATCCGGAACGCCAAGCTGCTCGCCAATCACAATCACTGGTAACTGAACCGAAAACGCGTCGACGAAATCGCAACGGCCTGCTTGAATGAATCCGTCGATCAGTTTGTGACATATCTGCTCCATTCGCGGTACCAGCGTTTCCACTCGCCTCGCGGTGAAAGCCTGATTGACGAGACCCCTATATCGTCGATGCTCTGGTGGGTCCTGCGTCAACATCGTGTCGACGGCGGGCCAGCCCCGTTTTTGCACTGCGCGCACCTTGCCGTCGACCTCATCCGGCCGCATCGCAACGGAAAATCGATTGGAAAAGGTTTCGTGATCGCGCAACACCTTTCGCGAGGTTTCGAAATCCGACACGAATACGATGCCGGTATGCGGACACTTGTATACGGGCGCTTCGGTCCGCAGACGCGTGTTGTAGTCGTGGGGGCACGCCAGTGCCTCCGGCGACAATGGAATCGTCTCTTCGAGCGGCAAGTCGAGTACTGAACTTCCCATCGTCTATCTCACTCTCTCGGCTTAGTTATGTTCCCGAACTTTCTCAGGCCGATACTAATGCCACCGCGTTTGTCTGTAGCACAATCGCCTCGTCTTTCACGATGAAAGTATCGGTACCTAGCAATATCATGCCGGGTACCGACCAGGTGATGTACGCTGCATCGTCATGGTAGACCGCATGCTGCATCGCGACAGCAAACCCGCCATTCGCCACCGCTCCCTGAAAAATTGCTCGGATACCGTCAGTGCCCACAATGCAGTTATCGTTTGCAATAAACACGCAATCAACCGCGTAGTCGGCCATGATCTCATCGAGACTACCCTCGGCAAGGGCTTGGACGTGATGTTCGATGACGCTTTGTGTACTCATGTTTCGTTCTCGGTATTTGTTGAAAATTCGCTACTAATTGTGCTGAAAAGCCCAATACATTCTATTTCGTAAACAGACTCGGTAAGTCCGCATCCTCGGTTTGCAGCAATCGTTCCACGAACCCATGAAAACGATGGCCGCCGCCTTCATTGCGGCCGAAAATCACCTCAGCATTCGGCCGGCTCATCAGCGCGCGCTGCTGACGCAACCCTGTTGCGTAGTCTTCTTCCCGGACGACGTACTCTAACAACTTGAACTGTTCGACGGCTTGTTCCTTTGCTTCGTCCGTCGCAGGCAATTCCTGCATCACGTAATTCTGTACCGTGCGTGATTCAAGTGGCGTCTCGCCCGGGAAAAGCTGCGAGATCATCGCGCTGCGACCTCCTCCACTAAACCCAGCAATCGAGACATGCGGAAAAATTGTCCACACACTCGCCATCATATGCGCGGTAGACCACTCGCTTTCCGGTTTGCTTTCATACTCAAGCAGCGACGGGTCCGGCGAGACCACTCGCTGGTGTGGTCCCCACGCATAGTAGAGAGCTTGACTCGACATATTGGTGCCGATCGTTGCTTTGTGTAGTGTCGACAGATGATAAAGATCCATGTATCCGTCGTACGCGATCTTCCAATTCGGCCCATCGATGGTGCGGGTATCGAACACCTGCCATGAGCCGAATCCAAAATTTGCGAGCAATTCGTCGTACCCGCACAGGAACGTATCGATATCGAGAGTCGACATCGGATCTAGCGTGACCCAAACGAGATTGGCCCGCTCCGCGACCGGTAACGCAGTCAGGCCTTTACAGCTTTTGTCGATCGAGCCGAAGTCACGCTCCCTGTAAATCGCGACGAGATCGCCATCGTGATCGTATGTCCATGCGTGATAAGGACAACTGAAACGTTTCGAATTCCCACGCGTTTCAGTAACAACTTGCGCTCCACGATGGCTACAAGAGTTGATGTACGCGCGCAAATCACCATCGGCGTGCCGGACAATGAATAACGGAACGCCCACAACGTCCATCGACTTGAAGTCGCCGGGTGCGGCGAATTCTGTCGATAGTCCAAGCATCAGGGGCATGCGCTTGAAGACACGTTCCAGTTCGCGTTGCCAGCGCTCTGGATCGTAATAGTGGTGCCCTGGCACGCGCAGCACCTCTGGCTCTTGATCGATTGTGCCCGCTTTGGTGTGCGCCATGTTGTGGCGCGCCATCGTAATGAGCTCAGCCCTAGTCACACAGCCCCTCCCGGACCCCGTAAAAAATATCCTAACATCGCACGAAATTGACACGAAACCGGGCAATACATTAAAACCAACACAGCTCATAGTTCTTAAGGGAGGATGCGGATGACGGTCTACCGTACGATCGAACGGTTCGCCGACCCTCAGGCGAGCAAAACGCCGGTGCAAAAAGAACCGGAACCGGACCTTGGGACCGACATCATTCCCAAAGAACGTTACACGGGAGAAGCCTTTCGCCAGCTCGAATGGGATCATCTGTGGACGAAGGTGTGGCAAATGGGCTGTTGGGAAGGCGATTTGCGTAACACCGGCGATTACGTTGTGACCGAAATCGGCAACGAAAGCATCGTGTTAACGCGCGATGAAGATGGCGGTGTAAACGCCTTCTACAACGTCTGCTCACACCGGGGTAACCAGGTCGCGTACGGCAGGGGTGGCAATACGCGCACGTTCAAGTGCAGCTATCACCTTTGGGAATACAACCTAAAAGGCGAGATCGCCAACGTGCCCGATGTGGAGACCTTCCCACAAGGTGTGCCTTGCGAAAAACTCGCAATTAAGAGGCTCCCTTGTGCGACGTGGGGTGGTTGGGTTTGGTTTAGCCTTGATCCAGATATCGAACCACTCAGCGAATATCTCGGGATCATTCCCGAGCACCTCGATCCTTACCACTTTCCGGAGATGACACTGGTCAACGACGTAACCGTGGAATGGGACGTCAACTGGAAGGCGTCCGTCGATGCCTTCAACGAGACTTATCACGTGAACAGCACGCACCCCCAGCTAATGAGTTGGCTCGAGGACATGGACGTACAAATCGACTGTTACGAGCGACATAACCGCTACCTGATTCCGTTTGGATGCGTGAGCACTCATATCGAAGACGGCACAGAAATCTCCGACGGAATGAAAGGGTTCATGATGATGAATCATCTGGACCCATCATCCTTCGAAGGCAACGGACTAGATGTCCGGCGCGCAATACAGAAAAACTGGCGCGCAAATGCAGAGTCACTCGGATACGACCTCTCGGATCTGAACGACGATCAGTTGACGGACGATTATCATTACCTAATTTTTCCGAACATCACGTTGAATATTCACGCCACGAGTCTGATGTTGTTTCGGCAGAGGCCACATCCCAGCGATCCGAACAAGATGTTCTATGACCTGCAGAACTACACGATGGTTCCGAAAGGCGAAGCCACCCCGCCGCGGCCTTTACACAGGCAGTTCAAGCACGGCGATGAGTCGCTCGGTGAGGTGCTGGATCAGGATTCTAGAAACCTGCCAATGGTACAGCGTGGAATGAATTCGGTTGGTTACCGAGGGTTGTGGATCTCGGATCAGGAAGTTCGTATACGCCACTTTCACAAGACCATTGATGATTATCTGTTCCGGCAATCGATTAAGATCACGTGATGGGATACGTGCGAGCCATCGAGGCATCGCTAGCACCCGGCGATCACACGACGGTTGAGGCACGGGGCTGGGATTTACTGGTGGTGAACGTCGATGGCGATTACCTTGTCGTCGAGAACAGTTGTACCCACGCCAAAGCTGAACTGTCGAAGGGCAGACTCGACGGGAGTGAGATCACTTGCGCGGAACACGGGGCCAGGTTCGACTTACGCAGCGGCGCATGCGTTGGACCACCGGCAACGCAGTCTGTTCCGAAATTCGACGCCCGCGTGAAAGACGGTTTCGTCGAGGTAAAGATCGATAAAATAAAAGTGGCGCGGCGCCCGCAGTTCGGGCCAATGAACTAGGGGAAAACTCATGGATCTACGACTCAAAGGTCAAAAAGCGCTCGTGACGGGGGGTACAAAAGGCATCGGCCGTGCCATCGCAGAAACGCTATCGGACGAAGGCTGCGACATCGCGCTGTGTGCTCGCACGGACTCTGATGTCATCGCGACGGTCGAGGCGATCAAAGCTAAAGGCGTTAACGCAACCGGCAAAGGTCTTGATATTGGTAATGCCGATGCGTTGAAAGCGTGGGTCACCGAAGCCATTGGTGAGCTGGGCGGACTTGATATCCTGATCTCGAACGTGTCCGGAGGCAATGCGCCAGGGGAAGCGGGATGGAAGGCGAACTTCGAGTACGACATGATGGGCGCCGTGCGCTGTGTCGAAGCGGCATTGCCAGCTCTCAGTACGTCTTCTCATGGCAATATCGTTTTGATCTCATCCACCGCTGCTCTCGAGAAGTTCATGAATGCAGGCCCGTACAACGCCATGAAGGCAGCGCTGCTGCAATACGCGGGTGCGCTTGCGCAGGACCTTTCTAGCCAAGGCATTAGGGTTAACGCCGTGAGCCCAGGACCAATTTTTGTCGAAGGCGGCGCGTGGGATATGGTTAAGCAGAACATGGCGCCTTTTTACGAAGCAACGTTAGGTGACATTCCCCTCGGTCGTATGGGCACCGCCGAAGAGGTGGCCGCACAAGTCGCACTGTTGACCAGTCCACTCGGTGGATATACCACTGGGACAAACGTGGTGATCGATGGAGGCATGACCAAGCGCATTCAATTTTAGCGATGGCCAATGACAACGAAACCGTCAACGTTTATCTGGTTGCAGCTGGACAGTTTCATGACATTGACTTTGCGCGTCTTGAGATCCTGAAACTCCTTGCTGAAGATGACCGAATTCGTACACGAGTCGCGGCCAATTATCACGACCTGGAGGCAATCGACGCCGCGGATTTCCTAATCACCTACACATGCAATCTTGTACCGGAGCACGCCGAGCAGGAAGCGTTGCGCGATTTCGTGCGGGGTGGCAAGCGCTGGTTCGCACTTCATGGTACGAATTCGATCTTGAAGTTCCTGCCCGACGGCGGTGGCGTTGACTGCCCGGAGATCGCGCCGGTACTAATGCAAACTCTCGGCACGCAGTTCATCGCACACCCACCGATTCAACCGTTCCAGGTGGAAATCACCGATCCAGAACACGAACTGGTTTCGGGTATTGAGTCATTCGAGACGGACGACGAACTGTACCTGTCGCGCATCCACGGCGATTTACACCTACTGTTGCACGCGCACTACACCGGGCCGGCTGATGGTTTCGTTGAAGGACAATGGACGGATGAAGAGCCACGGCCGCTGTATTACATCAATCACGTTGGATCCGGCGAAGTGTTGTATTTGAACCTCGGTCATTGTCGAGGTCATTACGATATGCAGCCAATGATACCGTTTTACCCTCAGATCGAGCGCGGATCATGGCAGCACGAGCAGTTTTACGAGTTGCTGCGCCGCGGAATTCGATATTGCGCCGACGCGGCGTTGGCGTCGAATCGCGACTAAAGAACCCCTATCGGAGACAAGGAATTGCGTGTACGGGATGGAACGATCGCGGCTCCCGCACTCGCCTTGGCCGACAACCTGACGGACAGGTCAAGCTTGACCAATCGTGAATGGAAAATCTTAGGAGAACCCAAATGAGCAAACCGTTTCGCTTTGCCGTCCAGAGTTTCAACGCCGACAGCGGACAAGCTTGGCGCGACAAGGCGAGGAAAGTCGAAAGCCTCGGCTACACCGCGTTACATCTTGCCGATCACATCATAGGCCCGGGCCCGGCGCTCGCGAAGACGAATCATCCTTCGCAAAACTTGGCCGCGATGCCAGCAATGGCGTTCGCGGCGGCAGTGACCGACTCGCTGAAGATCGGTTGTCGCGTATTTTGCGTCGACTACCGGCTTCCGGTAATGCTGGTGAAAGAGGCGATGACCCTTGACTTATTGTCAGACGGGCGACTCGAGCTGGGACTTGGAGCCGGTTGGTTGGAGGAGGAGTATCGCGCAACCGGTATACCTTTTGATTCAGCCGGACGGCGCATCAATCGGCTCGAACGGGTGATTGTCGCGTTGAAACAATACACCGCTGAAGGCAGCGTCGACGTCGCGAATGACGACGTGCTGTGGCGGGACTTCGATGGTCTTCCTAAACCGGTCCAGACGCCGACTCCACCTATTATGATCGGTGGTGGCGCGCCTAAAATACTTGGCCTCGCTGGACGCGAAGCGGACATCGCGAGCCTCAACTTCAACAACCGCTCGGGCATGATTGGGCCGGACGGTATTCGGTTATCGACAGCCAACGAAACCGCTAAAAAGATCGCTTGGATTCGCGACGGTGCAGGCCACCGGTTCGACGATATCGAAATCGAAATCGGGGCGTACTTCACGTTCGTCGTCGATCATGCCAAATCGGTCGTCGACAATATGGCCGACGCGTTCGGCCTATCGGAAGAAGAGATGCGTACGCACCCGCACGGCCTTTTTGGCGGTGTGGAGACGATCAAAGAAGAACTACAGCGACGACGCGAGACGTTTGGAATCTCGTACGTGACGATCGGCGAAGACAATATCGATGCGTTTGCACCGATCGTCGCAGATCTCGCCGGTAAGTAAATCGGGGACCTTATCCAGCTGAGGAGAGAGGCGGAGCCGCGTGCTCACAAGTGAGGATCTACTAGAATCTTAACCTCTTCTGGATTAGCCGCCAGGCGGTCGAACGCGTCACCCATTT